>WNGI01001630.1_pt1 | contig 24810 bp, 23 predicted proteins | sample 5400621 | NCBI WGS metagenome assembly WNGI01 (sample SAMN13153374, study PRJNA577476) | soil metagenome | isolation source: 20 cm soil or saprolite under Garry oak tree replicate 1 | place: USA:California | collected 2016-06-15 | reverse complement strand
CCGCCGAACCTCGCTCGCTTCGCGTTCCTCGATCCGCGTGCGAGGGCCTTATGGGTCGATTGGGAGAAAGCCGCTGGGGACACCGTGGCGATCCTGCGCGCCGAGGCAGGGCGCAACCCGTACGACCGCGCCCTGTCCGACCTCATCGGCCAGCTGTCCACGCGGAGCGAGGACTTCCGCGTGCGATGGGCGAGGCACGACGTGCAGTTCCATCGCACCGGCGGCAAGCAGTTCCACCATCCGCTGGTCGGCGACCTGACCCTCGCATTCGAGATGCTGGAACTTTCCGCCGACCCAGGTCTCTCGCTCCTTTCCTATTCGGCGGAACCCGGCTCGATGTCCGAGCAACGGCTGGGCGATCTCGCCCGCTGGGCCGCCACGCGTACGCGGTTGTCAGCGGTCGAAGCCGAGACGCAAAGGGATAGCGTGCGCGATTCGTCGAACAGCGGCGACCTCCATGGAGCGGAGCGAGAACCCTGACCCTTCTCCCTGAAAGTGACCCTTCCCCGCAGACCCTTGCCTCCACGCGAGAGACCTAGCTGGGGTCTCTTAGACCCTTGCCTTACGGGAATCGGAACCGCGAGTTTGTTCAGAACTGAGGCGACGGCGGGAATCGAACCCGCGATGAAGGTTTTGCAGACCTCTGCCTTACCACTTGGCTACGTCGCCGAGGAGCCACAGGAGCGAGCGAGCTCAGTGTGGCGACGACGGCGACGAGGCGCGAAGCGCCGTACGTCGCCGCTGACAACACGAAGTCTACCGACTCGCGACCTCTAACACTCTTCTGACAATCACTACACCGATCCAATACGGATGGGGGAACCTGCGGTCGGAATCCCGCGATATACAGGTCACATGAACGAACCGGCGGCGAAGCCAGCGACAAAACCGCGGGGTCTGCGACGCCGTCACGTGCTCGTCGGCGCGGGTGCCGCGGCAGGCGGACTCGCGATCACGAAGGCCCTCGGCCTCTACAACCTCCCGGGTCAGACGGCACCCGGCCAGACCCAATCCCCCACCGTATCCGGCGTCGACTGGATCTCCCCGCTCGACAAGCCCGAAGCCCAGGTCGCCCATCTTCTGCGTCGCGCCACGTTCGGGGCGACGCCCGCCGAGTACCAGCAATCAATAAAGGACGGTTTCAAGAACACTGTCGACCGTCTGATCGAGACGAAGGCCGCGGAGCCGCCGGCGCTCGCCGGTGCAGACGACGCAACGCAGGACAAGCCGATCAAGCCGCAGGACCTCATCGGCTGGTGGCTCGACTGGATGCTGCGCACGCCTACGCCGTTCGCGGAACGCATGACGTTCTTCTGGCACGGACACTTCACGAGCGACTTCCGCAAGGTCAATCTGCAGACCCCGTTCATCTACTGGCAGAACCTGACCTGGCGGCGCATGTCGCTGGGCAACCTTCACGACATGCTCTATCAGGTCACGATCGACCCAGGGATGCTCCGCTACCTGGACCTGGGAACGTCGACTGGAAAGAACCCGAACGAGAACTACAGCCGCGAGCTCATGGAGCTCTTCACGATGGGCGTGGGCACGTTCACCGAGGACGACGTCCGCGCCGGCGCGAAGGCGCTGTCAGGCTGGCGCGAACCAGTCACGCAGGCCATGTACGACGCGCTCGTCGCCCGCGCTCAGCAACAGGGCCGCCCCGGTCCGCGGAACGTGACACCGGACACCGTGAAGACCGGGGTGTTCGAGCAGCAGCGCGCGTACACGGGCGCCGTGAAGTTCCTCGGCGAGACCCGGCAATGGGACACCAAGGGCGCGCTCGAGAAGATCCTCGCGCAGGACTCCGTCGCGCCGTTCGTCGTGACGAACGTGCTGCACGAGTTCGTCACCGATCAGCCATCCGACGAGTACGTGAAGCGGCTCGCCGATAGCTTCCGCAAGTCGCGCTACGACACCAAGGCGCTCATGCGCGACGTGTTCATGAGCCCGGAGTTCATCGCACCGCCGAGCTACCGCGCGCTCGTGAAGTCGCCGACGGAGCTCATGGTGCACATGGCCAAGGCGCTCGAGACGCCGGCGCTGGCGAAGGCCATCGGCCTCGCCGGTCAGGGCATGGGCCAGCTCCTGTTCGATCCGCCCGAGGTGGGCGGGTGGCCCTCGAACGCGAGCTGGATCTCGAGCAACAACGTGCTCGAGCGGGTCAACTTCGCGCAGGCGACGCTCACCGGCATGGCCAAGATCCCGCCGTTCAAGGACGCGCACGCGACCCATCTCGATGGCGTCGTGAGCCCCGCGACGGCGCAGCTCCTCAACTCGAGCCCCGACGACGCGACGCGCTGGCTCATCCTCCTTGCGTCGCCGGAATTCCAGCTGAAGTGAAGAAGGTGGCGTGATGAAAGAGCTCGGCGGAACGAACGGACTTTCGCGAAGGGACTTTTTGAAGAGCGGACTCGTATTCGGCGTCGGCGCGCAGGCGCTCGCGTCCGGTTACGCCGCCGTGCCCGACGTCTTCGCCCGCGCCGTGCTCTCCGCCAAGAACGCCGCGGTGCAAAACGACAAGGTCCTCGTGATGATCCAGCTCGGCGGCGGCAACGACGGCCTGCAAACGGTCATCCCGATCTCGAGCTCTTCCTATCGCGACTTCCGGCCGCAACTCTCCGCGGCGGCCGCGAAAGCGCAGCCGATCAACAAAGACCTCGGCCTGCACGAAAACCTCAAAGGCATCAAGACGCTCTTCGACGCGGGCAAGGTCGCCATCGTCCAGGGCGTCGGGTACACGAACCCGTCCTTCTCGCACTTCGACTCGATCCGCGTCTGGGAGACCGCCGATCCCGCGCGGCGGCAGCAGGACGGCTGGCTCGGGTCGGCGATCGCGAAGAACTACGACTCTGCGGGCCATCCGCTTGTCGGGTGCGCCTGCGGAACGACGAACGTCCCGGGCATGCTCCGCGATCTCCAGGCGACCCTCACCGTCATCGACGACGTGAAGACGTTCGGCTTCCAGGGCGGGCAGAACGTCGAAGACGTGATGGGCACGCTCTACAGGGGCACGCCCGGGATGTACGGTGCGCTGTTCGACACGGCGATGACCACGGTCCGCGACACGGTCGCGCAGCTGCGCACATCGTCGGCGAAGTACACGCCGAAGGGGAACTACTCGGACAAGGTGCAGCTCGTGTACTCGAGCAAGAACCAGCTCGCCGCGGCGCTGCAGCTCGCGGCGGAGCTCATCGTGACGGGAACGGGCGTGAAGGTCCTCCACGTCACGCTCGGCGGGTTCGACACGCACTACACAGAGCTCAACCGGCACGATCAGCTCATGGCGTACCTCGACTCGGCCATCACCGCGTTCCACGACGACCTCACCGCGTACGGCATGGCCGACCGCGTGATGATCGCGACCTGGTCCGAGTTCGGGAGGCGCCCAAAGGAAAACGCGAGCGGCGGGACTGACCACGGGACCGCTTCGCCGGTCTTCCTCATCGGCGATGGCGTGAAGGGCGGCCTCTACGGAGACACGCCGAACCTCGCGAAGCTCGACCAGCTCGGCAACCTCTCGTACTCCGTCGACTTCCGCGCCGTCTACCAGGAGATCCTGGCGTCGCATCTCGGCGTGGACGCGAGAGAAATCCTTGGTCAGAGCTTCGATCGCGTTCCCTTCGTGAAGGCCCCGGCCTGATGACCGAGCTCGCGCTCAAGATCGCGTCGATCGTCACGACCTTGCTGGTGATGGTCGGCGGATACGGTTACGCGGCGACGCACCTGAAGAATCCCAACGCCCCGCTGCAGCCGGCGGTCGAGAAATCGGTCGCGGAGAACTCCGCGGTCGCGACGCCTGCCCCGCCGACACCGACCCCGATCCCGTCTCTGGTAGGCACGCGTCGCGGCAATCCGCCGCGTGGGACGTCCTCACCGGCGCCGCGCCTGACCTTGCAACCGGGTGTTCAGGCGACCGAGGTGCCGGGCGTGACCTTTACGCACGTGTCCTGAGCCGCGGTCCTCAGCGGAGGCCGAACTCCCGTAGGAGAAGGCGCCCGTACCGCTCGGCGACCGCCTCGTTGAAGTAGGTCCGGCGGCGCGCGTACTGCACGTGGTGGCCGAGCTCGTGCGCGAAGCTCGCGACCGGATCCTCGTGGTCTTCGGCGAGCTGGTCGACATCGAAGTCGGCGGCCTGACACGTGCAGGGCAGCCAGACACGAATGAGGCCGGGCTCGTAATCGGCGAGCACCATCCCGTCCTGCACGCCGGTGCGCTCCGCTTTTCGCTGCGTTCCGCCCGGACGCCCGCCCACGCCGTACCCGTACACGGCAACGGTCCCGCGATAGCCGGCACGGCGGGCGAGGCGCTGCCAGAGCCGCCGTCCACCGGGGAGTCGCTCGCGCCCGCAGTACCTCGAGAGCCGCATCGCCAGTCCGGCCAGGCACGCCTCGTACCCGCGCGACCCGGACGTGGCCGCGCCATGCCGAATTGGCGCTTGCCAGCGAGCTTGGTGAGAATGCAACCGTGATCCCGATCGGCGACGAGGACACCGGCGGCCAGCCCGGCATCCCCTGGGTCAACGTCGCGATCATCGCGCTGAACGTCATCGTCTTCCTCTACCAGCTCGTCGATCCGAACTTCACGAACGGGTACTCGACCGTGCCGGCAGAGATCACGCAAGGCATCGACATCGTCGGCGTCCGACAGCTCGTGCTGCCCGACGGAACGACCGCGACCATCGACGAGGGTCCCGGCCCGAACCCGATCTGGCTCACGCTCCTCACCTCGATGTTCATGCACGGCGGCTGGCTGCATATCGGCGGCAACATGCTGTTTCTCTTCATCTTCGGCGACAACATCGAGAAGGCCTACGGCCACATCAAATACCTGATCTTCTATCTGGTCTGCGGGATCATCGCCGGGCTCGCACACGTCCTGAGCCAGCCCGACTCGATCATCCCGAGCCTCGGCGCGTCTGGCGCGATCAGCGGCGTAATGGCCGCGTACCTCGTCCTCTTCCCGACGAACCGCGTTCGGGTGCTGCTCACACTGGGCGTCATCTGGTTGCGCCCGATCGCGGTGCCGGCCGTCGTGATGATCGGGATATGGGCGCTCCTGCAGTTCGTGAACGGGATTGGTTCGATCGCCGTGACCGATCAGACGAGCGGCGTCGCGTACTGGGCGCACATCGGCGGCTTCATCGCCGGAGCGGTTATCACGTTGCTAGCGAAGCCGTTCCTCGATCGAGGGACCAGCGCGCCCTCGCGCGTCGCGGCCCCGTATTAGGCCCTAGAGGATCGCAGCGAGGCGCTCCACGTCCTCGGCAACGGCGCCCTGACCGTCGAGGCGGTAGGCGGTTCCGAGTAGCTGGCACTTCTCGCGCGCCGTATCCCGGCGGCCGAGCTCGCAATCGACCTCGATGAGAAGGCGCTGCGCCTCGCGGTCCCTGAAGCCTGCGCCGATGAGGTCGAGGAGGACGTCCGATGCGGCCTGCATCTTGTGCAATGCCATGAGCCTGCGCGCGGCGTCGAGCGTCGTCTGCGTGGCGCGGGCGTCGTGCGCGGCGATGAGGATCGTCGCCCGTACGTGGGCGACCGCGGCGTCGCCACTGGGATTCCCGGGCGCGACGTGGCGAGCGAGCTCAGCCTCGAGCTCGGCGACCGGCCGTGGGGTGAAGGGCACGCCATGGCGCGGCGCGGCGACGGCCTCGACCTTCGGCTTCGGCGTCCCGTTGAGGCCGGCGCGCGCCAGAAGCTCGGCCGCGTTGGTGAGGTCCGAGCGCTCGGCGTGCGTGATCGTCTCCGCGTTCTTCAGCACCACCGTCGAGCTCGCCTCAGGCCGCGTCCGCGCCTGGACCGCGGCAGCAAGCGCCGAGCGATGCTTCGCCTCCAGCGCGGCTTCGTTGGGAACGCGCTTCGCGGGCGCGGGGGTGTGGCCGCGACGCGTACGGGCGGTGGCGGCGTCGGCATCGCCCCGCCCTGCGCCGCGGCCACACGGTCCGCGATCGCGAGGAGCTGCGGCAGATCGCCCAGCGTTTCGCGCCCATAGGTGAGCTCGAGCCAGGCCCGTCGGGTGTCCCGCTGAGCGAGGGCGGTGTCGATGAAGCGCGCGTATTCCTGGCAGGCGCTGATGAGATCGCCCTGGTTCGCGAGCGCCGCTGCGAAACGGCGGTGCGCTGCGAGGTCGAAGGGCGCGAACTCGACCGCGATCCCGAGGAGCGCGATCGCGTTCACGCGATCGTTCTTGCGGGCGAATGCCGCGGCGCCTTCGCGAAGCGCGACGAGCGCGGCGTCGCGGTCCTCGAGAGAGATGAGCGTCCGCGCGAGCCCGCCGTACGAGTCCACGTCGCCGTGCTTGCTCACGAGCTCGCGGTACGCGGTCTCGGCCTGACGCAGCCGGCCGCTCGCGAAGAGCTTCGCAGCAGCGTCGCTCGCGAGGCGGTGGTCGTTCGCCACCTTCGTCTCGACCGGGCGGCCCTGCTGCGCGAGCGCCTGCGCGAACTCGGTCGCCTTCTTGTTGTCCATGACCTTGGCCGCCGCGAGGCGCGCGCGCTCTGCGAGCGGGAGGATGTGGGTTCGTTCGACAGTGTTGGCGTTCACGCCCATCGCGTGGAGCTCGCGGGACAGAAACGCCGGCGCGGCCGGACCGAGGTATTCCTTCGCGACGCCCAAGAGCCCAAGGGCGAGCGCGTTCACGGTTACTCCTCGCCGCCGCTTCCGGCTTCGTCGGCGAGTGCGTAAAAGCGCAGCGCGTTCAGCATGCGGTCGAACGCGGATGCGACCTCGTGCGTGATGTCGTCGCCGCTCCGCGTGTCGAAGTGCGCTTCACGCAGATCGATGTCGCCGGTCGATACCTGGGTCGCTTCGCCGACGAGGCGACGCAGCGGTCCAACGAGCGAGCGGGTCAGGAGGATCCCGATCACGAAGGAGAGCAGAACACCCATGACGAGCATGAGCGCCGCGTCGAAAGTGGCGTTGTCAGCCGCCCGCGTGTAGGTGGTGAGCGGTACGGCGAGGACGTAGCCCCAGGGCTTGTTCACCAGACGCGTGACGACGCCGCGCTGCTCGTCCGCGCCCGCACCGAAGGCGAACGCCGCGTCGCCGCTCGCACCGCGCGGCAGCGTGTCGAGCGCGGTCTTGAGCGTGGGAAGCGGGTCGATCACGAGCTTGTCCGGCGTGATCGTCCCGAAACGCTTGTCTGCCGCGAGCTTCTTCGCGGTGTCGGCGTCGATGGGCGCGATCGGCTTGTAGATGAGGGTCTCGGCCTGATCGCGGTGACCCTTGGTCTCCGAGACCGCGAGGCGGATCCCGTAGTCATCGACGAGGAACGAGTGCGCGCCGACGCCGACAGAGCCTGCGTCACCCTCGACGATGTCCCAGATCGCCGCGAGGTTCACGCGTGTTCGCACGACGGCCACGACAACGCCATTCGCGGCGACGGGCGACGAGAAAAAGAGCGCGGGCTTGTTCGTGATGACCGAGTACGACGGGTCGCTCACGTACGGCGTGCCCTTCATCGCGGTGAGGAAGTACTCGCGGAAGGCGACGCTCGTGCCTTCATCGGTCGGTATCGACGCCGCGACGATGGTGCCTTTCGGGTCGACGACGGCGACGGATTCGTACTCCGGAGAGCGCGCCGCGGCGGCCGAAAGCGCGGTGCGCGCGGCGCCACGGGACTCCTGGTCACCGAGGTTTGTCGCGTATCGGACGATGTCCGGGAGCTTGGCGACAAGGATGATGTCGCCCAGGCGGCTCGCGAGGTATGCGTCGATCGCGTTCGCGGTCGAGGTGGAGCGTTGGCGGATGTTCGTCACGCCAAGCGAGGTCAGGTCGTTACGTGTGTTGTGCGTCGAAACGACGCTGACGAGCGCGATCGGGGCCACTCCGACGATGAGGAGGGCCGCGAGTACCTTTTGCCAGAATCGGACACGAGGCCGACGCATACGCTCCCCTGCCCCGCGCGCCCTATTCGTCCACCTTCGCGCGCGAGTACGCGCATGCTCGGCGCCCGTAGCCACCCGGCCTAGTCACAGGGCGGGACGCGCTCGTACCGGAAAGGTCCTAGTACCGACCTAGCCGCCAGGCCCTACCATTCGCTCAAACAACACACGAAGACGTGCCCGCGCACGTGGAGGACAAGTGGCCAACGGAACGATCAAGAAGCTCGTCGGCGACCGGGGCTTCGGCTTCATCCAGACCGAGGACGGCTCAGACATCTTTTTCCACCGGTCGCAGGTGGAAGGCGACGCGTTCGATACCCTCCGTGAGGGGCAGAGCGTGACCTACGAGAAGGGGATGGATCCCCGCCGCGGCAAGCCGCAGGCGGAGAAAATCACTCCGGCTTAGGTCCGCGCCGGCAGGCTTCTAAAAGCACCGCTTCGCCTGGCGTCACGCAGCAAGCCACGAAGGAGACGCTTCGACGTCTCCAGCTGCTCGCGGTCGTCCGGCGTTAGTCCGGCGCGCGCCGGGTCGACGCGCCACCAACACTCGAAGCCCCAGAGACGCTCGTCACCGACGCGGAGCCGTGGGATGCCTCCGCCGCTCCGGCGGGGATCACCCGTCTCGAAGTCGAAAAAGCCCTCGAACACGGCTGCGGCGCCGGTCCGATCCGGCTCGCCCTCCCGGGAGTCGAGGAGGATCACGCACGGCGTGCCCGGGCGAATCTCGTCGCGCGGACGCTGCGGGCGCCGCCCACGGTCACCGCGCGGCTGCGGGGCTCGGGCGGGCACGCGACGGTCGGATCGTGGCTCGATCCTGCGGTCCGGACCCCGTGCGGGCGCCGGCGATGAGGTCGGTCGCGGCTCGGCCTTCGGACGGCGCGTCCGGAATCGTCGGCGCCGTGGACGCTCTTGCATCGGACGAGTTTAGGCGTCCGGGTCCGCCGTTAACATCGACGTAGATGCATGAGGTCCACGATGTGTACGACGAGTTCAAGCATCAGCTGCCCGACATCGACCCCGAAGAGACGCAGGAGTGGATCGAATCACTTGACGCGCTCGTAAAGCAGTCGGGCGGCGATCGCGCTCGCTTCGTCCTTTACAAGCTGCTCAAGCGGGCGCGGATGCTTCACGTGGGTCTGCCTCCGCTGACGCAGACGCGATACATCAACACGATCTCCCCCGAGCAGGAGCCCTACTTCCCCGGCGACGAGCAGATGGAGCTTCACATCCGGCGCCTCATCCGGTGGAACGCGGTCGCCATGGTCGTGCGCGCGAACCACCACTACGAGGGCATCGGCGGTCACCTCGCGACGTACGCGTCGGCCGCGAGCCTCTACGAGGTCGGGTTCAACCACTTCTTCCGTGGCAAGGACGACGGCGCGTCCGGCGATCAGATCTTCTTCCAGGGGCACGCCGCGCCGGGCATCTACGCGCGCGCGTTCGTCGAGGGCCGGCTCACCGAGTCGCAGCTCGATCATTTCCGGCGGGAGGTCGTCCGAGGCGAGGGACTCTCGAGCTATCCGCACCCGCGGCTCATGCCCGAGTTCTGGGAGTTCCCGACGGTCTCGATGGGGCTCGGTCCCCTCGCCGCGATCTACCAGGCGCGCTTCAACCGCTACCTGCATCACCGCGGGATAAAGGACACGTCGAGCTCGCGGGTGTGGGCGTTCCTTGGCGACGGCGAGTGCGACGAGCCGGAGGCGCTCGGAGCCCTGCACGTCGCCGCACGCGAGGGGCTCGACAACCTCACCTTCGTCGTGAACTGCAACCTGCAGCGGCTCGATGGTCCGGTGCGTGGCAACGGCAAGATCATCCAAGAGCTGGAGTCGGTCTTCCGCGGCTCGGGATGGAACGTCATCAAGGTGCTCTGGTCACGCGAGTGGGACGACCTTCTCGCGCGGGACGTCGACGGCGTCCTCGTGAACCGCATGGCCGAAACGACCGACGGCGAGTCGCAGCGCATGACCATCGCCGACGGCGCATATGTCCGCGAGCATTTCTTCGGAACGGACCCGCGCCTGCGCAAGCTGGTCGAGCATCTCTCCGACGAGCAGCTGCAGTCGCTGCGCCGCGGCGGACACGACTACCGCAAGGTGTATGCGGCGTACCACGCGGCCGTTCGCCACACCGGCGCGCCCACTGCGATCCTCGCGCAGACCGTCAAAGGCTGGGCGCTCGGCCCGTCGGTCGAGGCACGCAACATCACCCACCAGGCGAAGAAGATGAGCTTCGAGGAGCTCAAGATCTTCCGCGATCGCCTGCAGCTGCCGATCTCCGATGACAAGCTCACCGAGGATCCGCCGTACTACCACCCCGGGCCGGACTCGCCGGAGATCCAGTACATGATCGAGCGCCGTCGCGCGCTCGGCGGGTTCGTGCCGAAGCGCGTCGTTCGCGCAAAGCCATTGCCCCAGCCGGACGCCTCGGCGTTCGCCGAGTTCGCGAAGGGTTCGGGCACGGCGGCCGCGTCCACCACGATGGCGTTCACGCGTCTCCTGCGGAACCTCCTCCGCGACAAGAATGTCGGCAAGCGCATCGTCCCGATCATTCCCGACGAGGCACGCACGTTCGGCATGGACCCGCTCTTCAAAGAGGTCGGGATCTACTCGCCGCTCGGGCAGCGCTACGAGCCGGTCGACGCGGAGACGCTCCTGCCATACCGCGAGGCGCAGGACGGACAGGTTCTCGAGGAGGGCATCACCGAGGCGGGCTCGATGGCGTCGTTGACCGCGGCGGGCACCAGCTACGCGACGCACGGCGAGCAGATGCTCCCCTTCTACGTCTTCTATTCGATGTTCGGCCTGCAGCGCACCGGCGACCAGATCTGGGCGTTCGGCGACGCGCGCGGTCGCGGGTTCCTTTGCGGCGCGACCGCGGGCCGCACGACGCTCAATGGCGAAGGCCTGCAGCACGAGGACGGACACAGTCACGTGCTTGCGACCGCGATCCCGAATGTCCGCGCGTACGACCCGGCGTTCGCGTACGAAACCGCCGTGATCGTGCGCGACGGCATCAAACGGATGCTCGGCGATGGCGAGGACATCTTCTACTACCTCACCCTGTACAACGAGAACTACCCGCAGCCGCCGATGCCCGAAGGCGTGGAGGAGGGCATCGTCCGCGGGATCTATCTCTTCCGGGCCGGCGACGAGGGTCGCCGCCGCCGCGTGACGCTTCTGGGATCGGGCTCGATCATGCGTCAGGTCCTTCACGCCCAGGAAGTCCTCCAGGAGAAGTACGAGGTGAGCGCGGATGTCTACAGCGTCACGAGCTATCAGCAGTTGCGAAACGAAGCGCTCGCCGTGGAGCGCTGGAACCGGCTGCACCCCGAGGCCGAGCCGCGGCTTCCGTACATCACCACCGTCCTGGGCGGGCACTCGCCGATCGTCGCCGCGTCGGACTGGCTGAAGGCGCTCCCCGATCAGATCTCGCGCTGGGTCGGAAGCCCCTTCGTGCCGCTCGGGACCGACGGCTTTGGCCGCAGCGATACGCGCGAAGCGCTGCGCCGGCACTTCGAGATCGACACGGAGAGCATCGCGACGGCTTCGCTACACGCGCTCGCGCTCTGCGAGCAGTACGGTTCGGACCTCGTTGCGAAGGCCATCACCGATCTCGGGATCGATCCAGAGAAGCCGGAACCCCGCACGGCTTAGCTCGGGCTTGCGGGCCGCCGGGCATTTCGCGGCGGCTGCCCTGCTCGTCACTCTTCTCGTACCTTTTGACGCGTCTGCGGCGCCGGCGACGATCGCGGCCGCGCCGTGCACCTCGAGCTCCGGCCCTGGCATCGCGCCGCCGGCGCATGTGCCCTCCGGCATCCCGGGCTTTCACGCGGCCTGGTACGGGCAGAGCGGCTACCCGACGCTCTGCCCGGGCGAGCGCTCCACGGCGGTCGTGGCTTTCTACAACAGCGGCACGCGTGGTTGGGCTCTCGGAAGGATGGGTGAGGTCGCGTATCTCGGCACGTGGGATCCGGATCCAGGACAGGACCGCGCGACACCACTCGGAGGCGACGGCACCGCGGGTTCGCCGGCAACCGGATGGCCGCGCTACAACCGCGTCGCGGTCCAGCCCTCGCCGTGGGTCGGTCCGAACCAGGTCGCGTGGTTCCAGTTCACGGTGATCGCGCCGCAGATCCCCGGCACCTATCGACTATCGATCCGCCCGCTCGTCGAAGGCGCGCAGTGGATGGAGGACTACGGCGTGTTCTGGTACGTCACCGTGCCGGGCGCGCCGCCCGCCGGCTTGTTACCGCCACTTCCGGCGCGATGGCCCACCCGGTCATTGGAGATCGGAATGACCGACGGACCCAACGGCGCCGCTGAGCTGCGGGCGACCGCGCCATTCGCGTTCCGCTACCAGTACCTGGCCGGAGGAGTGAACACCGGCCAGGGCTGGTCGACGTGGGACACGAACGCGCAGTTCCCGACCTACTACATCCAGGACTCCGCGAGGAGCGGCATGGTGCCGGTCTTCAGCTACTACCAGATCCGACCGTCATCGCCGGGGAACGCGATGGGCGAACAGGACGGCGATCTCGCCAATCTCGGCAACGCGGCGACCATGCGGGCGTACTACGCGGACCTGAAGCTCTTCTTCCAGCGCGCCGGCGCGCAGAGCGGGTCGAGCGTGATCCTCCACGTCGAGCCGGACCTCTGGGGTTACATCCAGCAACGCTACGGCGATGACGCGGCCGCGGCGCCCGCGGTGGTCGGTGGAAGCGGCGTGGCGGAGCTGGCGGGGCTTCCGGATAACGCGTCCGGGTTCGCACGCGCGGTGGTGAAGCTGCGCGACACGTACGCGCCGAATGTCCTTCTCGGATATCAACTGTCGCTCTGGGGGACGAACGTCGACCCGCTCCTCCAACGGCCGACCGACGCGGAGATCGATGCCCTCGCGACGCGATCGGCGCGCTTCTTCACCTCGCTCGGCGCCGCCTTCGACGTCGCGTTCGCCGAGTTCAGCGATCGGGACGCCGCGCTCACCCGGGCGCAGTCGGGAGGCGGATCTGATCCGTGGTGGTATCCGAACGACTTCGCGCGGAACGTCCGTTATCTCGGGAAGTTCTCCGCGCTCACGCAGAAGCGCATCGTCATGTGGCAGATCCCGCTCGGCAACACGAAGATGCGCGCCGATAACAACACGTGGAACCACTATCAGGACAACAAGGTCGAATGGCTCTTCGACGATCCCGGCCGCGTGAACCTGAGCGCCTACGCGCGCGCCGGTGTTGTCGCGTTCCTGTTCGGTCGCGGCGGCGATGGGTCCACCTGCGCGTGCGACGCCGCGGGCGACGGCGTCACGAATCCGGCGCCGATCGGCGGAAACACGCGCATCTCGCTGAGCGCCGACGACGACGGGGGCTATTTCCGCGAGCGCGCGGCCGCGTACTACGCGGCAGGCGCAGTGGCGTTGCCCTAGCCGCTCAACGTCCCGCGGCCCCGCTCCTCGAGCGTGATCTCGACGGTTGTCGCGTGCACCATGCCTTCGTCGACTGGCGCGTCTGTCAAACCCACTCGGCGTGCGGGACCTAGGCGAGGACGCGCACCGGGAGGCGCTGCTCCCCGCTCGCCTCGACGCGGTACGCCCCGCCCTCCGGTCGCGCGCTCACGATCTCTATGAGGCGCTCGTCGTCGTATCGGGCGGCGACCGCGTCGTCGAGCGCGATCCCCGGCGGGAGTCCGGCTCCGATCTCACGCGCGTAGACCGGACGGCGCCGTTCCTGCGAGTCGTAGTGCGGACACGCGCTTCCTCCGAGCAGCCTGAGGCCGTCGTTGAGCGGACCGAGCTCCATCGTGAACGAGTCGGTGATGCCGGCCTCGAACCAGCAGATACACCCTGCCGACCAGCCGGTCAGGATCGTCCCGCTCCGATAGGCGTTGCGAAGCGCACCGTCGACGCCGTGCAGACGCCAGATCGCGAGCATGTTCGCAGTGTTCCCTCCGCCGACCATGACGACGTCCTGCGCGCGAACGAGACCATCGATGTCGTCGACGGTTCGGTTGAAGAGGAATAGGTGCGATGGCTCGCACGCGACGCCGGCCACGGCTTGATAGAAGGTGAGCAGGTAATCGGAATCGTCGCCCGATGCCGTCGGCACGAACAAGATCTTCGGGCGGGGCTTCTCCGTGAGGGCGAGCAGGTAACGCGTCAGAGCCGGGTAGGAGAGCTGCTCGCCGCCGCACGCGACGATGCGTCTCGGCACCCGCGGAGGCTAATTGATCGTCGTCGTCCGGTGCCCCTGCGCGAGCCAGGCCGGGATCGCCGTCGCGACCATCGGGCGTCCGACGAAGAAGCCCTGAGCGCTGTCGCAGCCGGCGGCGGCGCAGGCGTCGTAGGTCGCCTGGTTCTCGATCCCCTCTGCGACGACCTTCATCCCGAGCGCGTGGCCGAGATTCGTGATCAGCTTGACGATCTCGGCGCTGCCGCGGTCTCTTGTCATCCGGCCGACGAACGAGCGATCGATCTTCACGGCGTAGGCCGGCAGGCGCTGCAGATAGGCGAGCGAGCTGTACCCGACGCCGAAATCGTCGATGGCGACCTGCACCCCGAGATCGCGCAGCTCCGCGAGCGTCCGCAGCACGCGATTCGGCTCTGCCATGAGCATCGTCTCGGTGATCTCGAAGGCAAGCCACTCCGGCGGGATCTGCGCGCGCTCCAGCGCGACCGCGACCATCCGCGACAACTCGGGGTCGAGGAGGTTCCGGATCGAGAGGTTCACCGCCGCCTGCAACGGGACATTGGCCTTCTTCCATTCGGCGCACTGCGCGAGCGTCATCGCGAGCACCCGCGAAAACAGGGACTTCACCAGGCCCGACCGTTCGGCGAGCGGGATGAATTCCCCGGGCGCGACGAGGCCGCGGCTTGGATGTCGCCAGCGCGCGAGAGCCTCGACCCTCATCGCCTCGCCCTCGCCGAATCCGACGATGGGCTGGTATACGACGTGGAGCTGGTCGGCCTCGAGCGTGTGGCGGAGCTCGGCCATGAGCGCGAGCTGGTTCGAGCCTTCGGGATCCTCCTGCTCGGCGTAGACGGCCGACCCGCCGGGCGTCCGTTTCGCGACGTACATGGCCATGTCGGCGCGGCGCATAAGTGTCTCGGCATCCTCGCCATGCTGCGGGCTGACCGCGATGCCGATGGAGATCGCGATCTCGTGCTCGCGCCCCTCGACGTCGAACGGCCGCTGCAGAGCGGCGATGATCTTCTGCGCGACGTGTCCCGCGCCGCCTTCGTCCGCGCCGGGAAGGATGAGCGCGAACTCGTCGCCGCCGAGCCGCGCCACCGTATCGGTCTCGCGCAGGTCGGCGGTGATGCGCCCGGCGACCTCGCCGATGAGAAGGTCGCCGGCGGGGTGCCCGAACGTGTCGTTGATCTCCTTGAAGCGATCGAGGTCCATCACCAAAAGGGCGAGCGGCGTGGAGAGACGTCGCGCCGTCCGCAGAGCCTGCTCGAGACGGTCCAGAAGCAGCGAGCGGTTGGGAAGACCGGTGAGCGGGTCGTGCAGGGCAAGCCGTTCGAGCTCGTGCTCGGCCTTCTTGCGATCGGTCACGTCGGTAAAGCTCGAAACGACCTCGCGGACCCGGCCGAAGGCGTCCTTTATCGGAACCGAATCCACGAGCAGCCAGCGCACGTACCCGTCGGCGCGGACCATCCCCATCATGACGTTGCGTACCGACTCACCGCGGGCCTGCGCCGCGACGTTGGGGACCTCGTCATCGGGCATCGTCGTGCCGTCCTCGCGTATACGCCGGTCCTCGCCCGGCGGCTCCGCGCCTTCGAGCTCTTCTGGCGCCCGCCCGAAGATGCGCTTCGCCGCGGCGTTCGCGAAGACCACGGCACCGGCCGCATCGCGTACCACGACACCGCACGCCATCGCGTCATAGATGGCGGCGAGATCGTTCTCCGAACGTGGTGTCGACATCGCGGCACGCCCTCCTCGCGACACGCGCGTCAACGCGACCTTAGCCGTCGTGCTTTTCGCGCGAGGAGTGCAACAGGTATCGGCTCGCGGCCCGAGAGACTAGAGCCGCAGGTTTGTCAGCCGCTGCTTCTCTTTGTCGCTGACGTTGCCATCGGCACGCCGGAACTCAAAGCGTCAGCGGAGCCATGACGGCAGCGGACCCGGTCTCACGCCCGCATGAGCGGCCGGTAGCGAATGCGGTGCGGCCGCCAGTCGGTCCCGACGGTCTTGCGCATGTGCTCCTCGTACGCCTGGTAGTTGCCCTCGAACCACTCGACACGGCTGTCGCTCTCGAAGACGAGCATGTGCGTCGCGACGCGGTCGAGGAACCACCGATCGTGGCTGATGACGACGACGCACCCCGCGAAATCGAGGATCGCTTCCTCGAGCGCGCGCAGCGTGTCCACATCCAGGTCGTTCGTCGGCTCGTCAAGCAGCAGCACGTTGCCGCCCGAGCGCAGGAGCTTTGCGAGATGCACCCGGTTTCGCTCGCCGCCTGAGAGGTCCCCCACCTTCTTCTGCTGGTCCGGGCCGCGGAAATTGAGGGACGCGGCGTACGCACGGGCGTTGCGCGTGCGCGCCCCGATCTGGATGTTCTCCTCGCCGCCGGAGATCTCCTCCCACACGCTCTTCGTGGGATCGAGCGTGTCGCGCGTCTGGGAAACGTACGCGAGCTTCACGGTGTCGCCGACGCGCAGCGTTCCCGCATCGACCTTCTCTTCGCCGGTGATGAGCCGGAAGAGCGTCGTCTTGCCGGCGCCGTTCGGGCCGATGACCCCGACGATGCCGCCGCGCGGCAGCGAGAAGCTGAGATCGTCGAAGAGCAGCTTGTCGCCGTACGCCTTGCGGATGCCGTCCGCCTGCACGACGACGTCGCCGAGACGCGGGCCCGGCGGGATGAAGATCTCGAGCTCGCGTTCGCGAAGCTCCGGGTCTTCGGCGAGAAGACGCTCGTATGCCTCGATGCGGGCCTTGCTCTTCGCCTGGCGCGCGCGCGGCGACGCTCGAACCCACTCGAGCTCGCGCGCGAGCGTTCGCTGCCGGGCCGATTCCTGCTTCTCCTCGTCGGCGAGGCGCTTGCGCTTCTGCTCGAGCCACGAGCTGTAGTTGCCCTGGTACGGGATGCCCGCGCCCTTGTCGAGCTCCAGGATCCAGCCAGCTACGTTGTCCAGGAAGTAGCGGTCATGGGTGACCGCCACCACGCAGCCGGGGTACTCGGCGAGGTGACGCTCGAGCCATCCGACCGAGTCGGCGTCGAGGTGGTTCGTCGGCTCGTCGAGTAACAGCAGATCCGGCTTCGAAAGAAGGAGCCGGCACAGCGCCACGCGGCGCCGCTCGCCACCGGAAAGGGTCGCGACGTCCTGATCGCCGGGCGGGCAGCGAAGCGCGTCCATCGCGACATCCACGGTCGCGTCGAGCTCCCACAGGCCCTTCGCCTCGATCTCGTCCTGGGTCCGCTGGAGCTCGTCGGTCACGCGCTCCATCTCAGCCGGCGGGAGGTCCTCGCCGAGCTTCATCGAGAGCTGGTTGTAGCGATCGAGTACACCGCGCTGCCCCGCGACGCCGTCTTCGACGTTGCCGCGGACGTCCTTGCCCGGGTCGAGCGCCGGCTCCTGTGCAAGGAGGCCCGCGCGGAATCCCTCGGTGATCCTTGCGTCGCCGACAAACTCGCGGTCGACCCCGGCCATGATGCGAAGGAGCGTGCTCTTCCCCGCCCCGTTCGGGCCGAGCACGCCGATCTTCGCGTCGGGATAGAACGCGAGGGTGATCCCGCGCAGGATCTCCCGCTGCGTGGCGGGCACGATCTTCTTGAGTTGATACATCGTGTAGATGAATTGAGGGGGCACGGAAAAACCGTAGCAGGTACGCTTTCGCGTCGTGGGCGGGGACAAACGCAATTTTCGGCTATCGAAGGACGTTCTTCCGAGCCGCTATGGGCTTGTCTTCGACCTCGACTTCGACACCTGGACGTCGAGCGGTCATGAACGGATCGAGGTCCGTACGGCCAGTCCGTCCCGCGCGATCGTGCTCCATGCACTCGAGCTGGAGATCAAGAGCGCCTCGATCGACAGGACGCCAGTGGAAGCGGTCTCTTTCGACAACGAGTCCGAGACCGCGACGCTTCGCTTCGCCAGCGAGGTCCCGGCGGGCGAGCACACCCTCGAGATCGCCTGGAAGGGCGGGATCCGCGACTCGCTCCGCGGCCTCTATCGCTCGCTCCGCGGCGAGGAGCGCTACGCCGCCACGCAATTCGAGGCGGCCGACGCGCGGCGCGCCTTTCCCTGCTTCGACGAGCCCGAGTTCAAGGCGCAGTTCTCCCTCGAGCTGATCCATCCGGCCGGAAACGCGGCGATCGCGAACATGCCCATTGAATCCCAGGAAAGCATCGACGAGCGCCGGACGCGCACCCGGTTCCGCGAGACGCCGAAGATCTCGTCGTATCTGGTCGCATTCACCGTGGGGCCGTACGAATTCACACCAACGGTCACGACCACATCGGGCATTCCGGTTCGCGTGTGCCTTCCTCCGGGTCTTGCCGAGCAGGGTATTTACGCCCGTGATGCCCACGTTCGGTCGGTGGAATGGCTCCAGGCATACACGGCGATCCCCTATCCGTACATCAAGGTCGATGCGATCGGCATCCCCGACTTCGAGGCGGGCGCGATGGAGAACCCCGGCGCGATCACTTACCGCACGCGCCTGCTCGCCGCGGACGAGCGCAACGCCTCGATCCAAACCCTGAAGGGCGTGTTCAGCACGGCCGCGCACGAGCTCACGCACATGTGGTGGGGCGACCTCGTCACGATGCGGTGGTGGACCGACCTCTGGCTAAACGAATCGTTCGCCTCCTTCGTCGGGGAGAAGGCGACGGCCGCGCTCAACCCCGAATGGCGCTACTGGCGCGACTTCGTCGCCGATAACACCAGCGCCTTCAACCTGGACGCGCTCGCGTCCACGCACCCGATCTCGGTCGAGGCGAAGAGCGCCGAGGAAGCGTCGCAGCGCTTCGACGCCATCTCGTACACGAAGGGCGCGGCGGTTCTCCGCATGATCGAGGGCTACCTCGGCGAGGACGTCTTCCGCGAAGGCGTGCGCATTTATCTGCGGCGGCACGCCGAAGCCAATGCCTCGGCCGACGATTTCTGGCACGCGCTCGACGAAGCCTCCGGCCAGGACGTGACCGCGATCGCGAACGCCTGGATCAAGGAGCCGGGACATCCACTCGTCCACATCGGCGCGAAGCAGAAGGGCGGCGCGCTCGAGCTCGAGCTGACCCAGGAGCGGTACTTCTCCGACGCGAAGGCGAAGCCGACCGGTCAGGTCTGGCCCGTGCCCGTCGTGCTGAAGTACGGGACCGATGCGGGGATCCGCGAGCAACGGTTCGTGCTGCGCCGCGAGCGCGAGACCCTACGCCTCGAGGGCGCGCGATGGTTCTTCCCGAACGGCGGCGGACGCGGCTTCTACCGTTTTCGCTTCGCCTCCGCGTTCGAGGGCGACCTGCTCGACCAAGGGATCGCGCACCTGGGAGCAGAGGAACGGCTCGCTCTGCTCGACGATCTCTGGTCGCTCGTCCGTCACGGCAAGGCGACGCTCGCCACGTTCCTCCGCCGCGTCGAAAAGCTCCGGGGTGAGGAAGATCGGGCGGTCCTCGCGTCGATCGCCGATGCGCTCACGTGGCTCGCGAACTACGCGGTTCGCGACGCGACGGAGCGCCCCTTCGCCCGCCTGATCGAGGATATCTTCCGGCCGATCCTGGACGTCGCGGGGTGGCGGCCGGCCGAGGGCGAGGATTCGGACGTTCGCGAGAAGCGCACGCGGGCCATCGGGATGCTCGGCCTCCACGCACGGGCCGACGACGTACGCGCGGAGGCGCAGCGGCTCGTGCGCGCGCATCTTGCTGACGAGGAGCGTCTGCATCCTGACGTCGCGGGGACGGTGGTCGCAGTCGCCGCGACGATCGGCGACGATCGGCTCTGGGAGCGTTACGTCGCACGCATGCAGCAGGCGCAGGCGACCGACGCGCAGGAGGAGACGCGGTTCCGGCAGGGCCTCGTGTTCTTCGAAGACCCGGAACTGGCGCGCCGGACCGCCGACGCGATCTTCTCGCCGCTCATCCGCGTGCAGGATCGCGGGATCATGCTCATCCCGATGCTCCAGTACCGGCGGACGCGTCCCGTCGCGTGGACCGTCCTGAAGCAGCACTGGGACGCCGACGTCGCGAACCCTGACGTCGCGCCGCTCCTCAAGCAGGCGATGGTCAACGCAGTCAGCCAGCTCGCGCAGCGGGGTCTCGCCGAAGAGGCCGCCGCTTTCCTAGAGCAAAAGAAGACACCGGATGTCGCCGAGACGGTCGCGCAGAGCCTCGAGCGTCTGCGCGTGAACGCGGCAGCTGCGGAGCGACTCGCGGACGAGCTCGAGAACGAATTGCGGGTGCCGACGGGCTGACACCCACTGTCTGAGCGACGGGCGATTCACCCGCGAGGAGGGAATGCATCAGCCCTGGGCACGCGGCGAGTCATGGAGGCGAACGCCAACAGGACGGGCTGCTTGAATGGGCGGCGGTGCTCAGCCCCCGATGAAGCTCATCTCAATCTTGTGGAGGCCTGCCGTCTCCTCAGAACGCAGGTCGGAGTAACGATCCGTTCGCTCGGTCCACACCGCGCCGATCGCCCTTGAGATTTCCTCGTCCGACGCGCCGCTGCGAAGGAGCGCTCGGAGATCGTGGCCCTGCGTGGCGAAGAGACATGTGTACAAAGCGCCGTCCGCTGACAAGCGCGCCCTCGTGCAATCGGCGCAGAACGGCTGCGTGACCGACGAGATGACGCCGATCTCGCCGCCCCCGTCCTTGTAGCGGTACCGCGCCGCGACCTCACCGCGATACCCAGCCTGGACAGGCTCGAGCGGCATCTCGCGATCGATCATCGCGACGATCTCGCGCGCGGGGACGACGTCGTCGAGACGCCAGCCGTTCGTCGAGCCGACGTCCATGAACTCGATGAACCGAAGAGTCATCCCGGTCCCTTTGAAGTAGCGCGCCATCGGCACGATGCTCGTCTCGTTGACGCCGCGCTTGGTGACCATGTTGATCTTGATCGGCGCGAGGCCGGCGGCGTGCGCGGCTTCGATGCCGGCAAGGACCTTCGCCACAGGGAAGTCCGCGTCGTTCATCCTCTTGAACGTCGCATCGTCGAGCGAGTCGAGGCTGACGGTCACGCGCCGCAGGCCGGCCTCGGCGAGCGGCCGCGCTTTCTGCGAAAGCAGTGAGCCGTTCGTGGTCAGGGTCAGGTCGAGGTCGCCGATCTTGGCGAGCTTCTCGACGAGCACCTCGAGGTTTCGCCGAACGAGGGGCTCGCCGCCGGTGAGCCGGATCTTCTGGACACCAAGCGAAACGAAGATCTGCGCGAGGCGCTCGATCTCTTCGAACGTCAGGATCTCGGCGCGCGGCAGGAACTGAAAGTCCTTGCCGAAGACCTCTTTCGGCATGCAGTACACGCAGCGGAAGTTGCACCGGTCGGTCACGCTGATTCGCAGGTCACCAAGCGGCCGGCCGAGCGTGTCGAGCGGATCTGTCCCCACACGAAAAGTATGAGGCCCCGGGGCTAGCCGGTCAGGCGGGTCCTCACGGCGTCCTTGATGGCCGCGCTGTCTCCGAATCCCCCGTCCCGCTTCATCGAGTGGATGAGCTGGCCGTCCACTGAGACCTCAAACGTGCCACCTTCCCATGGGATGAGCTCGATGCAGGAGAGTCGCGCACCGAACTCGAGCATGAGCGCCTTCGCGAGAGCCAGGGTCTGGGGCTCGTAACCGCACTCGGCGCAGTAGGTGATCTTGACCTTGTGCGCCGGGGTCATGCCGCGACGCGAGTCGCGATCTCCCTGAGCTCTCGGACGACCTCGGCGTTCGCGAACTTCGTGGTGTCCTCGCGCATCTTCGCGAGCTCGCCCTGCAGCCGCACGCGAACCTCTTCCGGCAGGGCATCGACCGGTGCATCGGGTGAACCGAACTCCGGATGCGCGGCGAAGATTTCCTTCCGCCGCCTGGCGCGGATCTCGGTGACGGATGCGGGGCGCTCGATCCAGTGGCCGAGCTCGCGGAAGTCTTCGTCGAAGAAAACGAACACCGGGATCGACTTGAACTGCCCCTTGTTCATATAGCGCTGCATGATGTCGTCGTTCTGGTCGCGGAGGAAGATCCGCACGTCGAGCGTTTCGCTCTCCTGTGCGAGGCGCCCCAACACTGGAAGGTTCGCGATCACGTCGCCGCACCAATCCTCGGCGAGGACGACGACCTTCACCGGGCGCGGCAACGCGCGGAACGCGGCGACACTCTCTTTGGCGAGGTCGACACGCTTCTCGTTCTCCTCAAGGCGCTCGCGGTTCCGGGTCATCTGCGCCTTGAAGGCGTCGTAGGTCAATCCCTGGTCGAAGCGGGCGCGATCGATCGTCATGAACACGGCCTCCTGAGGTGCTCGATCATGGCACCGGAGAGAGAAACGCGCCGAGTCGCCTGAAGATTCCGGCTAGCGGCTCTTTCTCGCCATCGCTCCCTTGCGTCCCGCGGCAGCCATGTCGCGCTTCGCGCGCGCTCGTTCGCTCGCCGGCTTGGCTTCCTTGGTCTCGCCCTTGGCGGTCCGCGTCTGGTTCACGGTCGCTGCGGCGATCCGTTCCGCGGTGTCCTCAGACCGTCCGCGTTCCTTCAGATTCGCCTTGATGTGGTCGTATTGACGCTCGCGTTTGTCGGTCCAAGCGCTCTGTGGCATTGGGTCACCTCCCGCCTCGCTCTCGTGCAAGCAGCGTGCGCGTCAGGCGCGGAACCGTGCGGGGTCGAGCGTGAGGAGATCCGAGATCCGATCGATCTCCATGTCCGGCGCGGGGCCGGCCTGCGGTTCCGCCGCGTAATGGCCCTGATGAACGTGGATCGTGGTGGCCCGGGATCCGAGGCCTTCCTTGGTTCGGGCGAGGAGCGACGCCTTGTCGTCGACGTGCACGTAGTGATTAGCCGGGAAGCGGCGCGCGACCTCGGCGAGGTGATCTTCCTTGTGCTCGTAGACCAGGACGTTCGCGCGTGTGGCGAGAAGCAACCCCGCACGCGCGATCTTGGCGGGTTGATACACGCGATCGCCGTCCGAGAGGATGGCCACGTCTCCGAACGACCAGAGCCGCGCGATCACGTCCATCGCGCGCGGATACAGGTAAAGCTCGAACGGCACCGTCAGTACCGCACGATCGACGTCCTCTGCACGAGGCTCGTCCGGGAAAGTGCGGCGAAAGCGTCGGAGCGTTTCGGGAAAATCGACGACCGCCCCCTCCGCGCGAACCTCTTCGTAGAGCGCCCAAAAACGCGATGCTCGGTCGGCCGCCACGAGGCCCGCGATGGCGCGCTCGATGTCGTTCTTGACACGGTCGTTGTCGATGAGCGTGTTGTCCACGTCCAGAAGGAAGACGAGCTCAGTAGAGCGATGCTCAGCCGCGGTTGGCCACCTTGCGCACGCAAAGAGTCTGGCCCGAAGCGGTTACTCCGCGCTCGAGGTGAGCCGATTCGATCGACCGACGATCTCGCGGTAGACCCGCTCGGTCTCGGGCGACGGCAATGCCGCGGCGGCTGCTAGCGCGGATCGACACTCGTCCATGACACGCCCGGCCTGGGCGGGATTCCCGCCTGCGGCGAGTGCGCGCATGAGCAACCGATACCCCGACTCGCGCAGAGGGTCCGCCGCTATGAGCCTGCGTCCGACTCGTTCGGCTTCGTCCGCACGGTGGCGATCGATCTCCGCCTGACCGATCGCCTCGAGCGCCTGTAGCTCGACGTCCCTGAGCGTGCGGCGTTCCGCCTCGATCCATGCTCCATCCTCGCCAGGCAGGAGGCCGCGGGCGGCGATCTCGTTCGCGATCACGGCCTCGGCCCATGCATTCACAGAGTCTCCTTGGCGGCGGAGCGCCTCAACGTGGTGAATCGCGGTCCACGCGCGCTCCCGATCGACGAAGACGTCAGCGGGCAGCGCGAGGGAGTAGGTGCCACCGGATGCTCGGAGCTCGACGTCCGGCGCGACCGTTCGGATCGCGGAGCGCAGGCGGCTCGCGAGCGCGTTCAGGCTAGCGTCGGCGGCCTCTGGTGTGTCTTCACCCCAGAGGGCCTCCCCTATCTCGCCGCGGCCAATCGGGCGCCTGCGATTCAGCACGAGATAGACCCAGAGCCGCCGGCCCAGCCGACCAGGAAGGGACTCCTCCTCGAGGGCGCCCGCGTCCGTCTCCACCCGAAGACGTCCGCAGATGCTGATCCGCACACCACAAGGAAATCACAAGGAGCCCGTCGCACGATCCGAGGGCGCGACGGGAGGAAAACATGACATACACGGTGACGATCAAAGGCCGGCTCCGGGAAGCGCCACCAGCGGCCAAGAAATATCACGACGACGTGACGCGCGCGACGAAGGATGCGGCGAAGCTGGCGGGCGACCTAACTCACGCCGTCTATCTGGACCCACAGGACCCGAAGGCTTTCTTTGGCATCGACACCTGGTCCTCCCTCGAGGGAATCCAGAAGTTTGCGGGCTCGCCCCAGATCCGCGAGTTCTTCGGAAAACTCTTCGACGGCGAGCCTGACGTTCACGTCTGGATCGGATCAGACTGGAACCAGTGGTAAGAGGCCGTCGTGGCTGAACTCCGAAGCCTTCGGTGCCCGTGCGGATTCGAGGTGCGGAGCCGGGATGAGGACGAGATTGTTCGGATGGCGCAGCTACACGCGAAGACCATCCACGGTCAAGACATCACCGTGGAGCAGGCGAGGGCGCTGATCCAGCTCGTCGCGTAAATCGCTTCTCAAAGAGATAGACCTCGCCCGACCACGGCCTCGCGTAGCCGGCAGATCGAGCCGCGCGCGCCTCGCCGGGATTCGAAACGTAGAACGAGACGTCATCGAGCCGGCGCCGCCGAGCCTCGGCGCGGAGTCCGCGCAGCAGCTCGGCGAGGGG
>WNGI01002010.1_pt1 | contig 24812 bp, 15 predicted proteins | sample 5400621 | NCBI WGS metagenome assembly WNGI01 (sample SAMN13153374, study PRJNA577476) | soil metagenome | isolation source: 20 cm soil or saprolite under Garry oak tree replicate 1 | place: USA:California | collected 2016-06-15 | reverse complement strand
TCCCTTCTCGAGCGTGTCATCGATCAGTTCACTGAACCGCGCCTTCGCTTCCTGTAATTGCCATTTGGTCATGGAATACTCCCGGGATGTCATTGTATGGCTAGTCAGATGGCTAGTCAAGTCCCAGATTATGGTTAACAGTGTGAGGCGAAGAAGAATATGATTATCGCCTCGATACAGCATGAAGACTCTGGAGGGTACGAGTACGCTTGGAGCGCACGTATATATAAGGACCAGCGGAAGTCGATCCGAGCTAAGCGCTTCTGGAACGGAGCTTCATAGTTCCCATAGTTCGGGACCAGAAGGTCGGGAGTTCGAGTCCCCCCGGGCGCACCACTCTTTGAATCTAAATGATTTAATCGGAGTGAACTTCACCGGGACCGTCTGGCGTGCTAACCAGAAGGTCGGGAATTCGAGTCCCCTCCGCAAATCCAGGTAGGAATCACGGTGTAAGGACGAAGGTTGTCGATCTCATTGAGCCTGTCCCTACCGAAAATGTTATCCGGCGCGAACGCCTTTGCAATCAGCGACTTTCAAGAAGATGAAACAAAGGCCGCGCCAATCAGGTGATCAGATTGTAGCAATGTTACATTGGGTTGGAAACCGACTGATGGAAGTTTTCGGTAGGGACAGATGGCCTTTTGATCGAAGAAAAACGTTGCACGCCGCCAACTTCAAGTGCCCAAGTCAGTGCCGTTATTAAGGGAATGGTCAAAAGCAGCTCCACTAGTTCCGCGAACATCGGATCCCGCTGGAGGGACCGCACCAGCGCACTCTCTCACTTCTCGTGGACCAACCTCGGCGCGCTCAAAGCGCGTGTGACGCGCATCTATTTCCGAGCGAAGCAGCGGTCAACGCGGAGGATTTTGTTTGGACCTGGCGGAACCCGCGCGGCGTGGCATACTGGTCGCAATAACAATCGAAGGGCAGGACGGAAGGCTTGAATGGGATGTGAAGTTGCAGTGTCGCGGCAAACGGTCTTTTTTGATTTCGGTCTTTGAGCTTGGACTGGAAAAGGAGTCTAATCCGCCAGCATCCGTGGTGTAAGGCAAATTCGTGCGCTGGAAGAATTGCGGGCAAGTTTTCAGTGCTGAGCGACGACGAGGAGTGCGATTGACTCTTTTCCGCCTAAGTATCGTTTGCGCTGTGTGTTTGCTCTTGGCGAGAAATGGCGCCGCGGAGTTTGCTTCCGAGGTCCCGCAGGCAGGGCAGGCGGAGACGCATGCGGAGAATGGGTTGCGGCTAGCACAGACAGGGAATTTGCAACTGGCGGAGGAAGAGCTTCGCAAAGCCGTGGCGATGGCCCCGGCAAATGCGGTCTTTCTGTCCAATCTCGGAACCATCCTGGCAATGGAGCACAAGCTCGAGGAATCGACAACGTTTTTTCAGAATGCGCTGAATCTTAACCCAGCGGACCTGGGAGCTCGTGGATATCTTGCGGCCAATCTTTGGCAACTGCATCGCTACGCGGAGGCGAAGGAACAACTGCGCACCCTTTTGAAAGCGATACCTGAGGATAAACAGGCTTCCCTGCTGCTGGGGATGGTCTCCGAGAACACCGGGGACTACGCAACGGCGGCAAAGATGCTGAGTATGGTGCCGGAATTGGTTCGCGGGCACTCGGAATCGATGGGCGCGTTGGCGAGATCGTACTATCGGATCGGCGAGCGTGAAAAGGCCAAAGCATGGATTGAGGAATTGCAAAATCACCCCGGAGGTGCACCGGCTGCCCTCCTGGGGGCGCAGATCGCGGATGAAATGCGGGACTATGCCACTGCAGAATCGGTGCTCGAGTCCATGCAGCCGAGTTTCGCCGACCAAGCAGGGTTGAGTTACCGACTGGCGCTTGTGAAATTCCATGCGAAGCAGTTTGCGAAGAGCCGTGCGATTCTGCAGAAGCTTGTTGATGGGGGACACAAGACAGGGGAAATTCAGAGACTGCTCGGATGGAGTTTCGAGCAGGAGGGTCGATACGAAGAGGCGGTACACCAGTTTCGTGAGGCGATTCAACTCAATCCGACGGAGGAACAGAACTATTTGGATCTGGGAAGCATTTTGTTGACCGAGCGACGAGTAGCCCCCGCACTGGAGCTAGCCAGACGGACGGCGGGAGCATTCCCACAATCACCACGCGCGTTTTCCCAGCAAGGATCCGCTGAATTGGCGGCGGAGCAATTTCATGATGCGGTGGAGTCTTTCACACGCGCGTTGAAGCTGGATGCGAACAGCATGGACGCCACGATCGGTTTAGCGAAGGCCCAGGCAGGCGTGGGACAGAATTCGCAAGCGAAGATAACGCTGGAAAGCGCGATTCGGAGAGTTCCGAAGAATGCGGCATTCGAGCTGGAGTTGGCGTTGCTGCTTCTGAAAGAGACCGAAGCGGGAAATGCAAGTGCGCAAGTGCGGGCTGAGCAACTGCTGCATGCCGCAGTGGAGCATGATGATGAGCTCGTGGAAGCGCAATACCAGCTGGGAGACATGGCGCTGCGACGAGGGCAAGGGGCAGAAGCGCTTGTGCATTTGCAGAAAGCCGCTTCGCTTGCACCAAGGAGTGCGAAAGTACACTTCGCGCTGTCTCGAGCGTACCGGCGGCTGGGAAAGAATGTAGAAGCATCCAAGGAAATGGAACTTTACGAAACGCTGAAAGAGAAGGAAGCGCAGCGTGCGCCTTCCACACCCACGGTTGAACCATCGAGCGAATAAGGTGCGATTGGGCTGGCTGCACACCGGCTCGCTGAAGCGGCTATTCCTTCTGCTGCTCGTTGTTTCTACTTCTCTTGGATTGCTGGACGGTTTTTCTGACACGCCACTTTCTTCTGCCGGACAACCGAAGGAAATCTTCACAGACGTGACGTTACAAGCTGGAATCACGTGGCGGCAGTTCAGCGGAGTGTCGCCGGACCGATTCTTGATCGAAACCATGGGTGGTGGGGCAGCCTTCGTGGATTTCGATGGCGACGGAGGGCTGGACATTTTTCTTGTGAACGGCGGAGAAACTCCGCACGGAAAAAGCGAATTTCCAATCCGCAATGCACTCTATCGAAATTTGGGCGGTGGGAAATTCGAAGACGTCGCCGCATGGGCGAGAGTCGATCGGTTAGCATTTTACGGAATGGGAGTAGCGGCAGCGGATTTCGACAATGATGGATTTGCGGATCTATACATCACGGGATTTCCATCGAGCGCGCTTCTTCACAACAATGGCGACGGGGCGTTTACAGACATCACGGAGCGCGCGGGAGTGAAGAATGCGGGGAGGTGGGGCGCGGGAGCCGCGTGGTTTGACTATGACCGCGACGGCTATCTGGATTTGGTGGTGACAAACTACGCGCAGTTTTCGTTTGAAGATGCCAAGAAATGCGAGATCAACGGTGCGCGCGCATACTGCGCGCAGAAGGCGTACGCGGGAATGCCAATGACGCTTTATCACAACAACGGCGATGGAACATTCACGGATGTGAGCGTACCGTCTGGGTTTTCAAAATTGATAGGACGGGGGCTTGGCGTGGTGGTGATTGACGTGAATGACGACGGGTGGACAGACTTGTTTGTGGCGCGGGATGCTTCGCCAAATCTGCTGCTCATCAACCAGAAGGACGGAACGTTTCAAGATGTTGCATCTGAGGCGGAAGTGGCATACGACTCGGCGGGAGTTGCAAAGGCGGGGATGGGTATTGACGCGGGGGACATAAACGGTGATGGCAAGCCCGATTTTGTGATTACCAATTTTAACGACCAGTATCACTCGCTGTTTGTAGGGACGTCTTCCCCGCTCCTCGAGGATCAAACCATGGCTTCGCACTTGTCCGCGTACACAAAATCGTATGTCGGTTGGGGAGCGCATTTCATCGACTTCGATAACGACGGGAATTTGGACCTGATGATTGTGAACGGGCACATCAATCAGGAGATTGAGACGACACGCGGTGACGTGAAGTTCAAGGAGCCGCCGTTGTTGCTGCGGAATGACGGCAAGGGCGTTTTTCAAAACACCCAGGATCGCGCCGGAATTGTGTTTCGCTCAGCGTATCGAGCACGGGGCCTGGCGGTCGGTGATTTTGATAATGACGGCGACTCGGACGCGATTTTTACATGCCTGGATGGAACGCCCGTGTTGCTGCGCAACGATGCAGGACAGGATCGCACGTGGATCGGTTTCGAATTGCAGGGGACGAAGAGTAATCGCGATGCGATTGGAGCGAAGATCATAATTGAAGCTGGCAAGCGGAAATTGGTTCGCTGGATTACGGGCGGAGCAAGTTATCTCTCGTCGCACGACAAGCGAGTGGTTGTGGGATTAGGTGATGACGCTGCCGAAACCCAGGTGAACGCTGAAATTCGGTGGCCTAGCGGCAGAGTTCAGCGACTGACCAAACTCAAGCAAAGGCAGTATCACAAGATCACTGAACCCGCAGGGAGCGCAACCCTGCCTGAAAAGCAAGAGCAGAGTCTCGCTCACCTCACTTCCGCAGTCTTCCAGTAGGCTTGGTGGCCGATGTAGTCATCATCAGCGAGATTGGCGATGATGACGCGCTTTAGTTCAAGCGGATCGATAGTGGCCTGCCGCTGGTAGACAACGGAACCGTTGGGCCGAATGAGCATTGTGTAGGGCACGGCGGCATTCCACTCTGGATCGAAAGCAGCAAGCAGCGGATAAATGTCGGTTGAGCCCAAGAGATAGTTTCGGCTGGTAGCGTGGAGATTGTTCAGGACAGAAAGAACGCCGGGCTTTTCATCGGGATAGTTGATACTCACGGTGACGACCTCGAACGCGCGGTGGCCATACATGCGATAGATGGTTTGAAAGTCAGGCATTTCCGTCCGGCAAGGGCCGCACCATGTGGCCCAAAAATTCACGAGCATAAGCTTTCCAGTTGCGTTTTTGCGAAGAGCCTTTAGTTCTTCCGCGGTGACAGATTGGAGTTTGACGGGCTTGTTTTCGATTTCAGCAAGCTCTTCTTTCCGCCCCTCTTCTTTGTAGAGCCACTTGGTGGAACAGCCGACGGAGGGTGTCTTTGCAAGTCTTATGAGTCTTCCGGCAAGAATCGCATCAATGGCATTGCGCGCGTCGTGGCTGGTCACGAGAGGCTCGCGGGGGTTGTTGTCGACGCGGCCTTGATAGCGAAGCTTGCGCTCGTTATCGAAGATAAACACGTGCGGAGTTGCAGCAGGTCCGTAGGCACGCGAGACTTTTTGCGTTTCGCCATCGTAGAGATAGGGAAAATTGAATTGACGAGAGGCGGCGCGAATTTTCATTTCATCGAAAGAGTCGCCGACGTCAGTGTAACCCATCTCGTCGAGCCGGACCGCCATTGCATTGTTTGGCTGGACGGCAACAACGGCAACGCCGCGGTCCCGGTAGTCGGCAACGATTTGCTTGATCCGGGTTTCGTACAGCTGCGCGGTCGGGCAATGGTTGCAGGTGAAAACGATGACCAACACTTTGCTGGCGTTGTAGTCCTTAAGGCAATGCGTTTGACCGTCGATGCCGGGGAGGCAGAAGTCCGGAGCGGAAGCGCCAATGGATAGAGGAGAAGGTCCGGCTTCATCGCCAAAGGCGGGGCTCGCGGGGAGAAGAAAACAAATCAGCAGGAGAAGACGAAAAGGCATGCGCGGAACTCCACTAGAGAAATGATATGGTTGCATGGAAGATTCGAAGGGAGCAAGAGAAAAGGCACCCGGCCAAATTTGTGTATTCATTTTTGAGACCTAGAATCCTGGCATTATACAAGTGTTTCCGAATTGCCGAGGAGGAGGGATAGGGTCACAGGAACGCATGACGGCAAGGCGCCAACCTTACAGGCAAAAGGCGCAAAATGATTCAGTGCAAACCCGTTCGAGCAGTCAGGCAAAGGGAGCAGAAAAATTTCTCTTGACAGCGAGGTTAAAACGATTCAAAAGGGCTTACGGGAAGAAGGGTGCCACTCTCCAGCAGGTGAAATTGCGAAGGAACGATTCCTAATTTGTTTAGCCCTTTCTCGTTACAGGAGGAGCGCCATGGACATGGGGATGAATTGGATGGGGTCCGGAGGGTTAGGGGCGAAGGCAACAAAAAGGCCCGGGTCAGTTGTTTTCGCAACGAAATTGATACTCAGTGCGGCTTGTTTGGTTCTTTTCGGGCTCGCGCCAAATGCGAGCGCACAATTATATACGGGATCGGTATCCGGTACGGTGACGGATCCTTCTGCCGCAGCGGTTCCGTCGGCAAAAGTCACGCTTGTGGACGTGGACAAAGGATTCGCGTTCACCGCGACGACTGACTCCGAAGGGCGATTCTTACTGAGACAGATTCCGCCCGGTACGTACAACCTCACTGTTGAGGCGACGAACTTTCAATCGCAGCGCAATGATGGAATCAAGTTGGACATAAACCAGAATGTTTCGATCAACTTTTCCCTGAAGATTGGCCTTGCGACCGAAACCGTGGCCGTTGTGGCCAGCGCCGTTCATTTGCAGACGGAAGACGCGGTGACCGGCCAGGTGGTGAATCGCAAATTCGTGAATGATCTCCCGTTGGTAGACCGGGATTTCACCAACCTCGCATTCCTCGCTCCAGGCGTGACCGAGTCAAACCTGGATTACGCAAAAAATTCGAACGGTGGCATCAATTTCTATTCCAATGGCGGCCGGAACTCCACCGCGGACGTTTTGATCGACGGGGCAAGCGCGACGAACTTCGAACAAAACAGTGGAATTCAGAATGTGCCCTATACGCCTTCGGTCGACTCCGTCGAAGAATTCAAGGTTCAGCAATCCAACTTCACCGCCGAGTTTGGCTTCGCCGGCGGCACGGTCATCAATGTCGTAACTCGTTCAGGAACCAATCAATACCATGGCGGCGTCTATGAGTTCTTCCGCAACTCTGTCATGGATGCAAATGGTTGGTTCGCGAACAAGTTTGGGGATCCGATCCCGCCCCTGAAGAGGAACGACTTTGGCGGAACGTTTGGCGGACCGATCAAGAAAGATAAGACCTTTTTCTTCTTTGACTATGAGGGCCTGAGGCAGAGAGACTTTTCTTCGGGTACGTTTGGAGTGCCCACGCTGTGCATGAGGGGAACCGGCCCTTGCCCTGCCGGCCAGTCCGCTTTGGGGAATTTCAGCGAAGTGTGCACGCTCAAGGGCGGCACGTTTAACAATGCAGGACAGTGTTCGATTCCCGAAGGCCAGCTTTGGGATCCGTATACAGGTACGTTCAATCCGGACCCTGCTGGAGATGGCAGCATCAACCCAGGTGCCGTGCGAACCAACTTCATTCCTTTCAATGATTTATCCAATTATGTAAGCCCAGGGAATCCGAGACTCAACGGGACTCAATTTCAACCTGCACCTGGAGTTCATGGGAATCTGATCGATCCCGTCGCCGCGAACATGCTTTTGCTCTTTCCCGTGCCGAGTAGGCAAGCAGCCAGCTTCGACGATCTTCAGAACAACAATTTTTCGACGACCGGCACGTCCGGAAGCTCGAACAACAAGTGGGATATCAAGATTGACCACCGCTTCAGCGAACGCAACCTGTTAAGCGTCAAATATTCCCAAGAGAATGACCATTCTACTAGTTTCAACTGCTTCAAAAACTTCGCCGATCCTTGCACAGGTGGGCCCAATAATCCTACGCGCCACCTACTGGCGATTAACCACACCCATACGTTCAGCCCAAGGCTTGTGCTGACCGTTACATACGGTTATTTGCGCGGCTTTGATTTTTCCCATGGTGTCGGCGGAGAGTTTTCAAACTTTGATTCTCTCTTTGCCAGTACTGGATTTCCTTCCTATCTCAACAATGGCTTTAATGCCATCCCCTCCATCGAATTCGGCAACGGCTATAACACATCCATCGGCTCGCAACCTTTTGCCATTTTGCGCGAAGGCCAGGACTCGCACCACCTCGGCGGTGCGATCAGTTGGCTGCGCGGGAAGCATGACCTCAAGTTTGGCGGAGAAGGCCGTATGCACCGCATTAATTTCGTCCAACCAGGCTGGCCTTCCGGCGACTTCAGCTTTAACCGTAGGTCCACCTCGCAGATCTCCAGCGTTTCCGACGAGAGCGCCGGCGGAGACGCAATAGCGAGCTTTCTCACCGGCGTAGGTAATCCCCAGAACAGCGGAGGCGGTTGCACTCCCTGCCAGCAGGGATTCAACAATTTTGTCAGCACGCAGAGCTTCCGGTACGCGTTTTTTGCTCAGGATAATTACAAAGTGACCCCCAAACTCACGGTCAATCTGGGACTTCGCTATGAACTGTCCTTGCCGCGCACGGAACGCTTCAACCGCATGAACTGGCTGGACCCCACTGCGGTTTCGCCGTTTCAGCCAACGACGCCGATACCGGGGAACCCTACTTTGCACGGCATCGAGGTGTTCGCCAACCCGAAAGATCGCTACAACTATTACACCTTCCATAAGGCTATCCAGCCGCGCCTCGGCCTCGCCTATCAGTTGCCGCACGCTTTCGTAATCCGCGGCGGTTATGGCATCTATTTCTCTACCCCACGTAGCGGCGCCTCCGGAACGGGCCCTTGGGGCTTCCAGGGTTTCAACATTCAGCCGCCCTGGCTAACAACGCTGGACCTCGACCATGCGACGCCGTTTAACACTTTGAAAAATACTTCCTGCTCGTTCAGCGACGCTTCAAGCTGTGGCGTTGCGCCGCCTCCAGGCAGCACGAATGGTGCTTTCAACGATATCGGGTTCGACGCCGCTGGTCCGATTCGCAAGGTCAGCCAGAACATTCCTTATGAGCAGTCCTGGAGCTTCGGATTCCAAAGGGAGCTGCCCGGGAAGATGTTGGTCGATGCTTCCTATGTCGGCAAGAAGGGAACCCATCTCTATCTCGGCGGGTTCCGCAACGTGAATTACCTTCCCGTCAGCGCTATCGCAGGTCTGACGCCCAGCGAAATAGGAGATTTGAACAACCAGGTTGCGAATCCATTCTTTAGCCCAGTGCAGCCTTGCGATCCAGCGCATTTCATCAACTGCGATCCTTCGAACCCGAGCCCGATTGGGGGGCCAACGGTCTCCCAAGCGCAGCTTTTGCTCCCATTCCCTCAGTACACATCCTTTTCGGGTGATTCGCCGCCGATCGCAAGCTCCACTTACCATGCTCTCCAGGTCCGCGTCGAAAAGGAATTTTCGAACGGATTGCAATTCCTGCTGACCTACACCTGGTCCAAGTCCATTGATAACGCGTCCGCAACGGACGACAGCATCTCGTGGCTTGGCGGGGGCAATACGGACGGTGGCACTCTAACCGTGCAAAATCCGTTTGATTTGCGCGCCGAGCGGGCCGTGTCCGTCTACGACATCCCGCAAGTCCTGCAGTTCAGCTATGTTTACGAGCTTCCGATCGGCAAAGGGAGGCAGTTCGGAAGGCAGATGCGTCCCGCGCTCAATGCCATCGTCGGAGGATGGCAGGTGAATGGGATGGTACGCATCGACAACGGCAGACCCATCATCCCCGGGCTGGACAGCTCAACCCCGATACTTACCTGGGGGCAGCGGCCGAACCTATCCGGAAGTTTGGGGCGTAGCTCAGGGCGTCCACAGGACTCGACCGACCCGGATACCGGGACGAGTTATTTTGCAAATCCCGCTGCTCTGTCGCAGACACCCGATAACACGCTAGGAAATGCTCCAAGAACGATCGGCAGCGTCCGCCAGCCGGGAGCCAGGGATGTTTCCATGTCGCTCTTCAAGGAATTTCCGTTGGCGGCGATTCGTGAAGGAATGCATTTGCAGTTTCGCGCTGAATCCTTCAATACCTTCAACCATCCCCATTTCGCTGGGCCCAACGCAAATGTTGGAGCCAGCGATTATGGATTCATCTCAAGCACCTTCAACTCTCCCCGTGAATTGCAACTAGCGCTGAAGTTCTACTTTTGAGCCATCGCTAGACCAAGACAAGCTCGAGTGGGGTGGCGCAAACGAACTGTGCCACGCCATTCATACTCTGGGCGGCGAGACAAGGTAATCAATCTACTGTAGTGCGGGCAACAACACAGTTTCCAACTCGAGGAGATTCTACGATGTGCCTGACTGTTCTCATGCGATCGGCAGGCTTCCGCCGGGCGCTCTCGCTTCTGTTGATGGCGGCAGGACTCATGCCAAGCTGCTGGGCTCAGACAATACGCGTGGATATCACGCCGAGCCATGCAACGAACACCTTCAAGCCCACGGAGGCGCTTGGGGCCGGCGTGGATCGAATTCCTCTCGCAGCAACGGACAAGATTTTCACCGAGCCCGTGCTGAAAAAAATTCTTTCCACGGGTTGGCAGACGGTGACGTACCGGCAGAACACAGAGTTGTACGTCGAAGCATGGCATTGGAATCCGAAAGGCAACTGGAGCGAGGCTGGCGAGAAGGGCTACTTCGTTGGCGATTCTGAACCGACCGAGTTCATACGGCATTCCTTTGGATACCCGCTGCCTCATGCAGGATTTTCTCAGCCGGATGGACGTGGTTACTCGCGGCTCACCGACGGCGACACGAATACCTATTGGAAGAGCAATCCGTATTTAACCAAGGCGTACACGGGAGAAGACGACATGCTGCATCCGCAGTGGGTGGTGGTGGACCTTGCGAGTTTGCAGGACATCAACGCTATTCGCATTGATTGGGCAGACCCCTACGCCAAGCGCTACTTGGTTCAATACTGGACGGGCGTTCACCCCATGCACGAAGCCGCAAAGGGCTCATGGGTGACTTTTCCCGGCGGCACGATCACGGACGGAAAGGGCGAGCAGGCTACACTTCAACTGGCGCGCGGCACCATACCCGCGCGCTGGGTGCGCATCTGGATGACCGAGTCTTCCAATACCTGCGATACCCATGGATCGGGAGATCGCCGAAACTGCCTCGGCTTCGCAATCAAGGAACTGTACATCGGGACGAAATCCGCCGACGGCCTCTTTCACGACGTCGTCCGCCACACGGCGGATCGCGCGCAGTCCAACACGATTTGTTCGTCCGTCGACCCCTGGCATGAAAGCACAGTGATCAACGACAAAGCGGACCAGGTCGGCTTTGATCTTTTCTATACAAGCGGCATCACGCGGGGACTTCCCGCCATGATTCCGGTTGCGATGCTCTACGACACTCCGGAGAATGCGGTCACCGAGCTCAGTTATCTCAAGAAGCGCGGCTATCCGATTTCTTATGTAGAAATGGGCGAAGAACCGGACGGCAAACATACGTTGCCGGAAGACTACGGAGCTTTCTATTTGCAGTGGGCGACTGCGCTACACAAAGTGGACCCGAATCTCAAGCTGGGGGGGCCGATTTTCGAGGGTGTAAACAAGGATATCGAAGTGTGGCCGGACGCCAAGGGAAGAACGTCGTGGATGGGCCGCTTTTTCGATTATTTGAGAGAACACAATCGCCTGAGCGATCTCTCCTTCATTTCCTTTGAGCATTATCCGTTCGAGCCTTGCAAGTTGCAATGGAGCGATCTCTACGACGAGGCAAATCTGGTCCGGCACATTCTTCAAGTGTGGCGTGATGACGGATTGCCGCCGGGAACACCTATGTTCATCACGGAGACCAACATTGCGGCCGGCTCGGATGAATCGTTCGTGGACATTTTTGCGGCACTATGGTGGGCCGACTTCGTGGGGGCATTCTTGGAAGCGGGGGGGAACGCGGTCTACTACTTTCATTACATTCCGCTTGGACAATCCATGGGTTGTCACAACACATCGCCGGGAACTTTCAGCATGTTCACCACAACAAAAGACTACGAGCTTCAGCTGCCGACTTCCCAGTATTTCGCAGGCCAAATGATTACGCAGGAATGGGTGCAACCGGGCAACAAGGAGCATCGCACGTTTCCGAGCGTGAGCGACATTCAGGATGCAGCAGGCCACACGCTGGTCACGTCATATGCGGTGCTTCGGCCTGATGGAGAGTGGTCGGTGATGATGGTCAACAAGGACCAATGGAACGCACATTCCGTGCAGCTCGTTTTTGGAGATGAAAAAAGCAAGAAGGACAGAAATTTTGCCGGGCCGGTAAGCGTGGTCACCTTCGGGAGCGAGCAGTATCAGTGGCACTCGAATATCAAGGGCGGGATTGCCGATCCAGATGGGCCGCCGGCGCGGGCTACGATCACAGCTACTACAGCCACACTACTCAACCTTCCGAAAGCGTCGGTCACGGTCATTCGCGGAAAACTGTCGACGGACAACGCGAAGTAGAAAATAAAACGACCTGGAACGACGTTCGCGCTGAAATTTTGACGCAGGCACAGAGCAAATCAGTTTCCAGGATGCCCTTATAGTGTTTTCAGGAAAGCGACAAGATCGTCCTTGTCCTGTCGGGAAAGATGGAGAGTGAAGCGCGTGTCGTAGAAATTCACGGCGTCCAACAAGGTGGCCGCGGAGCCGTTGTGAAAGTAAGGACCGCGCACGGCCAGGCCGCGCAGGATGGGGCCCTTGAACTTTCCGATGTCCGCGCATTTGCCGGTGACCATGGCACGGCCGAGGTCCGTGACTTGAGTGAGTTGACCTGAAGCGTTGCACATGACAGTGATGAGCGGAAGGTCCGGAGTGCGGCGGGAGGCATCTGCGAGGCCGATGTTGAGGGGAGCCGGTACAGAATGGTCGCCTACGTTAGGCGAATCGTGACAAGTGCCGCAGAAACCGTCAATGGTGTCCACGTGCAGGACATCGTTGAGGCCGGCGACGCCCGTGATGGGGATTTGTAGAGTGTTAAAGAGATGCTCGCCGCGCGCCACGGCTCGGCGTGCAGCAGTGTGCTCGTCATCGTCGCGATCTCTGATTTGTGACCATTGATCGTAGATATCGAAGCCGTTTGAAGTGAAAGCCGCGCCGGTGGGGTTGAGCCCGAGCGGGTCATTGATGCCGATGAAGAAGCTCTGTCTGGAAAGGTGCAGCGGGCCGCCCTTGCCGCCATCTTCATGAAGCTCGCCAGCGTGGCGGTCGTAAGTCTGCGCGGTGAAGATTTTGGTCTCGAAGTCCACGATCTGCTGGACTTGTTCAGGCGTCGGTGGCTGGCCTTGGGCATGGCCCATGGTGGCGTCGACAGCCTGATGCGCGAGGTCATCACTGACCGGCTTGAGAGTGCCGTCGGGATTCTTGAAAGTTTCACGGCCGTCCCACATCACGGTGCTGAGGAAGGGCAGGTTGGTGGCGGGGAGTGGACGGCGGTAAGTGGAGATGGCGCTTGTGCTGGTGCAGCCATAAGGGTTGTCGCTGTTGAGCACGGTGAACTCGGCGTTGGCGGGAACCTGTTGTTCGATGCGGATAAGGCCTTTGCTCAGCAACAAGTTGTAAGCCTGACGGCGTGCGTCTTCTGTAGAGACGTCCTGGGTTGGGCAACCGGAGCCATCGTTCGTGCGGAAGATCGGGTCGGTACCGTGGGTTGCGTTGAAGCGTATCTGAATGTGCGACGGAATGACGGACCAGGCGTCGCTGGCTTGGTGGCAGGTCACGCAGCGGCGGCCGTTCGTACCGAGGTCCTGGAAAAAGGCATTGGCCGTAGTATCGGTCGGTCCGCCGGCGTTGTAATTCGCGAATTGCCCTTCGGAGTCCGAGAAAGATTGAAATATGGGAACGGATTGATTCGAGCTGCTGGCGATGTTCAGAGCGGTTGCTGTCAAGAGAAGGAGAGCAACGATCGCAGCGAACCAGAGATCTCGTGAGAATTTTCGGGAGTTTCTCGCGAACGTTTGATTGTCCATATTCCCTCCATTTGGAACTGAATCGCCGATCTTGTTTTTCATTGGCTCGTACCTTTCCGAAACACAGTAAGTGGCCATTCAGGAAATCGTTACCCCTCGGGGGCGATGGACGCTCATGAATGTGCCCCTCGAATCTCAAACTTTGGCTCGGGGGTCAATGGAGGGCGGGTGAGAATGTGGTGTGGTTGAGGTGAAGGCCCAAGCAACTGATTACATGAATTTTAACTTGCGCTGAGCAGCGGACCTGGGCAGAATGTCGCTAACATCCCCTCGGTACCTCATGGAAAGACCGCTCACCATTTTCCGATTTGGCCCCTACGAATTGCGGCCACGGAGCCGGGAACTCTACAAACAAGGGATAAGACTAAAGCTGCGGCCGCAGCCGTTCCAGGTTCTAAAGCTTCTGGTCGAGCGCGCGGGGGACGTGGTCACCCGCGAAGAGCTGCGCGAATCACTCTGGTCCGAGGAGACCTTCGTGGATTTCGAACATGGGCTGAATACCTCGATCAAGGAGTTGCGCGGAGTCCTCAGTGACTCAGCAAGTGAACCCCGCTATATAGAGACTCTCCCAAAGCTCGGGTACCGCATTATCGTGCCTGTAGATGTCAGCGAGCCTCCTGCCATCGGCAAGGCTCTCGAGCGGGTGAAGAGGGACACCGACTTGGTGCGGCTGCCAATGCCAGCGAATGCCGAAGCGGCACCTGGTATTGGAAACCGGTGGAAGGTGATCGCTCCTGTGGCCGTCGCATTGGTGGCTTTGGCCGTGGGCAGTTGGTGGGTTTCCTCCCGCAAGACCAACGCGCTGACTAACCAAGACACCATCGTTATCATCGATTTTGCCAACAGTACGGGCGATCCGGTGTATGACGACACGCTAAAGACGGCGCTCAGCATTTCCCTGCGGCAATCGCCTTTTCTAAATGTGCTCTCTGAGAGCATAGTCGCGAAGACCTTGCAACAGATGATCCGTCCGGCCAGCACGAAACTCACACCCGAGGTGGCCCGCGAGCTTTGCCAGCGGTCGGGCAGCAAGGCTTACCTTGCCGGAGCGATTGGCAGTCTGGGCAGCGAATATGTACTGGGGTTGAAGGCGGTAAATTGCCAGAACGGACGCATGCTGGCGCAAGAGCAGGTGACGGCGGCGGCCAAGGAGAAGGTGCTGGACGCGCTGGGCGAGGCTGCATCCAAGTTGCGCGGTGAACTGGGCGAATCGCTGGCTACGGTGCAGAAGTTTGATGTTCCGCTGGTACAGGCCACCACAGCTTCGCTCGAAGCGCTAAAAGCGTACAGCCTTGGCAGAAAGGCTGATAACGAGAAAGGTGCTGCTGCAGCCCTGCCATACGATCAACGTGCCATCGAGCTTGATCCGAATTTTGCCGTGGGCTACTGGGCAGTGGGCGGGGACTACTCCAATCTGGGCGAGCTAGGGCGAGCCAGCGAATACGAAGTCAAGGCGTTCCAACTGCGGGAACATGCCAGCGAACGGGAAAAGCTAACGATCACTGCCGACTACTATTTGGATGTCACCGGAGAACTGGATAAGGCGGCCCACACTTGTCAGGAGCGGCTTGAGAGCTACCCGCGGGAAGTTGAAGCCTGCGTAGCGTACGGCGCTCTAGGCCAGTATGAGAAGGCCGCGGAGGTTGCGAGGCAAGGCACGCGCCTTGCACCGGATCGAGAAGATTCTTACGCCAACCTCGCCAACTACGCCCTTGCTTTGCAGCGCTTCGACGAAACGCGGCAGATCATCCACGAGGCGCGGGCACGAAAAATGGATGATCTTATGTTTCACAGTGCGCTCTATGATCTTGCCTTTCTCGGGGCAGACTCTGCCGCGATGGCCGAACAGCAACATTGGTTTGCAGGAAAGCCCGAGTTTGAGAATTGGGGACTGGCGCTCGCGTCCGACACCGAGGGTTATGACGGTCATCTAGGCAAGGCGCGGGAACTGACTGAGCGGGCCGTGGACTCCGCCATCTGGGCTGACAACAAGGAGAATGCGGCAACCTGGCAGGCGATTGCTGCGCAGCGAGAAGCGGCTTACGGCAATGTCACCGAGGCCCGGCAGGCAGCGGCAAAAGCTTTTAAGCTTGCTCCCGCGAGTCCGGGGGCCGCAGCCGAAGCCGCACTTGCGTTTGCCATGGCAGGCGATACGGTGCGGGCCGAGTCCTTGGCCCGGGACTTAGGGAAACGCCGTCCACTGGATACACAGATGCAGTCGCTTTGGCTGCCAGCGATTCAGGCGCAATTGGCGCTGGATAGAAAGAACCCGGCTTCCGCCCTGAAGGCCCTGCAGGCTGCTTCACCTATAGAGTTGGGGCAAGTGGGGTTCGTCATCAATCTTTCATGCCTTTATCCGGTGTATGTACGCGGAGAGGCATACTTGGCGGCCGGACAGGGCAGTGCTGCGGCCGCCGAGTTTCAGAAGATTCTCGACCACAGCGGCATTGTCTGGAACTGCTGGACGGGAGCGTTAGCGCATCTGGGACTGGCTCGTGCCAATGCCCTGGTTTCGAAAACCTCCCAGGGCGCTGATGCCGATGCAGCCCGCGTCCGGGCACTCGCCGCCTACAAAGACTTCCTCACGCTGTGGAAAGACGCCGACCCAGGCGTCTCTATCCTGAAGCATGCCAAGGCAGAGTACGCGAAGCTGCAGTGAACGAGCCGCCGCCACTTTGAACGCCGAGTCAGACAAGAATTATCCCGGTTCCTCCCAAAAGTTTCATTCGTTTTGAACCCAGGACAAGCGATGCGCTACTTGAACCGGTACCCACCACTGAAACGCAGTATTGGTTACCTTGATAGCGGATCCACGATTCTGGCGAATAATCGGAAGTTGGAATAGGTCTCTCGTTAACTTCCGAATACGATATAACTCAGATTTTTAGGTAAGCCACTGGTTCGACCAGTGAGACCAGAATAAGGTTTGACCGTTCCATTCGGGCGTAACATCCCCCGTGGCTTGGTGAGAGCCAGAAGAAAGGAGGATGTTATGTCGGAAACGTATCAAAGGTTAGCGCATTCCAGTTGGTACTGTAAGTATCATGTGGTGTTTGTGCCCAAGCGGCGGCGCAAGGTGCTCGTTGGCCAGGCACGGCGCAAGTTGGGAGAAGTATTCCACGCATTGGCGCGGCAGAAGGAGTGCCAGATCATGGAGGGACACCTGCTGCCGGACCTGAATCTCTGGAGACATTTTCGCTCTCATGTGCAGGCTATCCTCCGGCGCTCTCGCATGGAGAGCGAATGAACGCAGAGCCGCGGTTCCTCAAGAGCACGCCTACCCTGGTAGGGTCGAGGAATGGCGCGCCATACTCCGTAGGTTCGATCTATCCGTTGCTCTCCGTTTCCTCTGGGAGTGCCTCACTAACCGAACCGTAAGCTGGTTTCCATCCCAGATTTCCCGCACTCCGCCCTCCCGAAAATTCTGTGCAGAAAAATTATCTTGACAGCTTCGGTTTCGGAGTGTTACGGAAACACGATTACCACGGTCAAGTTTTGGCGAGGAAGGTGCAGGCCCGCCAGGAATACAGCGGTTGGTTACACTGGAGGTGCATTTTGAAGAATCGAAACACGCATATTTCTTTGAGCGTGCTTCTTCAGCGGTTGGTTACACTGGAGGTGCATTTTGAAGAATCGAAACACGCATATTTCTTTGAGCGTGCTTCTTCTCGCTTTCTTTCCATCTCTTTTATGCGTATGCACGGCATCGGGGCAGACAGCGGCTACCGGCCAGATTGTCGGGACTGTTACTGATCCTTCGAGAGCGGCAATGCCGCAGGTTGAGGTTACGGTATCGAATGAGGCAACGGGTTTGGCCAGAACGGTCAAGACGAACGACGAGGGCGATTATACCGTTCCTCTGCTGCCGCCAGGAACGTACTCGGTCACGGTATTAGCCCCGGGGTTCAAAACACAAACTAGCTCGAATATTCACGTGCAAGTAGGCAGCACGGTAACGGTAAATATCAAGCTGCAGCTTGGACAAGCGAGTGAGAAGGTGATCGTTGAAGCAGCCGCGGAGATTCTTCATACGGAAAACGCTACGAACGGCGCCATCGTCAACGACAAGACGGTTCCGGCGCTTCCATTAAGCAGCCGGAATTACACACAAATCTTGAGCCTCTCACCCGGAGTTTCGGGTTCGGTACCAAACGCCGGGAACCTGGGGAAGAATTCCGTGGACGTATTCGTCAATGGCGGCCGGATTATGGACAACAGCTACCAAATGGACGGTCAGGACGTTGGGAACATGGAAACGCAGGGGACGGGAGCGATTCTTTCTATTGGTGGCATCTCGATTCCGAATCCGGATGCCATCCAGGAGTTTAACGTGCAGACAAGCCTATATGATGCATCGTATGGGCGGGGTGCAGGAGCCAACATCAACGTAGTCACAAAGTCGGGGAGCGATCAACTCCACGGCGCCTTGTTTGAGTTTGTTCGGAACGACATTTTTAATGCCAATGATTTCTTCCTGAATCTGAATGGTGTGAAGCGTCCCCCGTTGAAGCAAAACCAATTTGGCGGGACGATTGGGGGGCCGATTCTGAAGCGCAAACTTTTTTATTTCGGTTCCTATCAGGGTACAAAGCAGGTAAACGGAGTGAGCGCGAATTCCGTGGCAACCGCCATCCTGCCCGGACTGACCGACGATCGTTCGGCTGCCGCTCTCGGTAATTTGTTCGGGGGTGTCAGGGGAGCAAACGGCGGCGTGATAGCTCGCGATGGCTCAAATATCAATCCAGTAGCACTGAAGCTGCTGAATCTAAAATTGGCCAACGGGACCTTTCTCATCCCAACTCCACAACATAGCATCGGCGCGGATCCACAAGGTGGTCCACAGGGACTGTCATCGTTCAGTCTCCCTTCCAGGTTCAACGAGGACCAGTACATTGTCAACGTGGACTTTTTGCCGACGAGCAAGCACACGGTTGTGGAGAAGTTCTTTTACGCAAAAGCACCGGAGTTTTTGGCCTTCACGTCATCCAATGTGCCGGGCTCAGGTACTACGGACCTATTCAAAAACTGGAACGCAAACCTCAAGGACACCTACGTTGCCACCCCCACGTTCATTAATGAGGCTAGTATCTCGTATCACCGGGCGTTCGGGAGAGTTGCAAGCCAAAACGCGGTCACAAACGAGTCGATCGGGCTTACTCCCGGCTGCTCGAGCCCATTCATGCCAATCATGATCATCGGCTCATTGGAGTTGAGCGGCAATTTTAACGACGGGCAGTTTACCGCTCCAACCGCCTGGGCCGCGCAAGATCAAATTTCGTGGATTCATGGAAAGCACAACTTCCGAGCCGGTATTGGATGGGAAAGAGACATAGCTGATTCCGCGGACCAGGAAGTCACGCGCGGGGATCTTCAGTTCCTTAGCTTTGAGGATTTCATGCTGGGAATGAGTGCGGCTCAGAACGGCGGAACGTTAAGCAACATAAATGTTTCGGATGACCTGTGTGGTGATACGACCAGGGAATTCCACGTGAGCAGCATGTATGGCTTTGGCCAAGATGACATCAAGGTGACACCGCATCTGACCGTAAATATCGGACTTCGCTGGGAGGGTCTGGGACAAACTTCCGACGGCAAAGGTAAGCTGGTTGATTTCTGGCCGACGCTGGCTTCGAATGACCTTGCAGCCCATCCGTTTTCGGGATTCATAGCCGCCTCGAACTTCCCTGGTGCCTTACCGGTGGGTATCGCTAAGAATGGCAATCGAACGTTTGCGGCGAACGCTTGGGCGCTCAACAACTTTGGCCCCAGAGTGGGATTTGCGTGGACCCCTCCTCGCTTCAACGACAAGCTCGTGTTGCGTGGAGGTTATGGAATCTATTACACACATCCACCAGTGAATGACGCTTTCCAGTTGATTGTTAATCCACCCTTCTTTTCGAGACAAACCAACGTAGGAGTCCTGAACGCGTTGGCCACTCTACAAGTTCCGTTCAATCCTCCATCGAACGAGGTTTTCCCCAATTTCGTTCCCCGCACACGGACGTCGGCGCTTACGATCAACTCAATTAGCCCGGACTGGAAGCCCCCTGTAACGCAGCAGTGGAACCTGGGCATCCAGTACGCCATAAACACCACAACCTCTTTCCAGATCGGCTATGTGGGGACGAAATCCAGCCGGATCGAAACGACGAATCAAATCAACCAAGCAGGTCTCGCCAGCGCCGCGAATCCGATCAATGGAGAGACAACGAACACGGGGGCCAATGCCGTCAACCGCGTCCCGGTTCTAGGCATCGCACCGAGTGGCCTCAACCAGGCGCAGTGGACAGGGTATTCAAACTACAACAGTCTCCAAGCGACCATCCAAAAGAGGCTGAGCCGCGGCCTGCAATTTGGCGCTTCATACACCTATGGCAAGACATTAACGGACATCACCGGCGTCGGCACTTTCCCGCTCGGCGGGGGAGTCTACAACAATCAATTCGACCCGAAGAACGGCTACGGTCCCGCAGACTTTGACACCAGGCACCGATTCGTAGCGAACTATCTGTGGAATCTGCCGAATTTTCACAACAACGAGGGTATCGCCGGGAAGATATTGAGCGGATGGGGAGCTTCGGGCGTGGTCGTTGTCCAGTCGGGCCCCGCTTTGACGTTTACCGATCCGTCGGCCGGCCGTATCTATGGGCTGGCGGGCGCGTTCGGCACCTTCGGGGCCACACTTTGCCCGGGAATGACCGCAGCGAACATCCTGACGCCTGGCCCCGTGCAAACGAACCTGAACAACTTCTTCAACCAAGCCGCCTTCTGCGCACCACCGCATCTCGGCGATGATGCAACCGGAACTGGATTCGGCACACTGGGACGCGGCGTTGTGTATGGTCCAGGCCAGCACAACATGGACATGTCCATCTTCAAGGACATTAAGGTTGGTGGCTTGAGCGAGGCTGGCACCGTGCAATTCCGCACCGAGTTCTTCAACACGTTCAACACGCCTCAGTTTGCGAGCCAGACGACAACCCAATTTTCGACGGCCATCACGCAGCGTGGTGCGCCGAGTTTTGGCAGGATCACGGCAACCACGGTATCGCCGCGCTTGATCCAATTCGGGCTTAAGTACATCTTCTAGTGCCGGCGTTCGGCCAAAGTGGTTGGATGTTCGAAAGGGGAGCTGAATGCGCAAGAGTGTGTGTGGAATGGCTCTGCTCTGCTACCTGGGCTTGGCCTCGGTTGCGCAGGAAAAGCCGACTTTCTCGCCGGTGACGAAGAGCTTTATCAGTGTGGACGCACCTCTGGTCGCGCTCACGCACGTCCGCGTCATTGACGGCACCGGGAGCCCGGCCACCGCGGATCAAACGGTCGTGATTGAGAATGGAGTGATTCGCAGCATCGGAGGAGCTGGTTCTGTTTCCATTCCGCCGGGAGCGCGGGTTCTCGATCTCTCTGGACACTCCATAATCCCCGGTTTGGTCGGAATGCACGATCATCTGTTTTACCCAACGGCCTCGGGGCAGGGCCCAGTGGAAGGGGCGCCCGCGCTGTATGGCGAAATGGGGTTTAGCTTTCCGCGCCTGTATCTTGCCGGTGGCGTGACGTCCATTCGGACGACCGGCAGCCTTGAACCGTACACGGACCTGGCGATCAAGAAGTTAATTGATGCTGGCAAAATGGCGGGGCCGAAGATGCATATTACAGGACCCTACTTGGAGGGAGTTGGCTCCTACACGCCCCAGTTGCACGAGCTCAGCGGGCCGGATGACGCAGTGCGGCTGGTGAACTACTGGATCGACGAGGGCGTCACATCGTTCAAAGCATATATGCACATCACGCGTGCCGAGCTGAGCGCGGCGATCAAGGCAGCCCACGCTCGGGGCATTAAGGTCACGGGCCATCTGTGTTCGGTGGGATTCAGCGAAGCAGCAGAATTGGGAATCGACGATCTGGAACACGGACTGGTAGTGGACCAGGAGTTCAATCCCAATAAACAGCCGGATATGTGTCCGCCGAATGCTGACAATCATCCGATTCTAGAAAAGCTGGATGTGGAGAGCGAAGCGGTACAAGCGGTAATTCGCAAATTAGTTCAACACCACGTCGCGGTGACTTCGACCCTGGTCATCTTCGAGACGTTTGCCGCAAACCGTCCTCCGCTCCAACAACGTGTGTTGCTTGCCATGTCCATGCCGTCGAGGGCGGACTATCTAGCGGTCCGCACGAAAATCGCTGAAAGCAAAGGACCGGGCGGAGAATTGCTGAAAAAAGAGATGCAGTTCGAACACGACTTTGTCAAAGCAGGCGGATTGCTGCTCTCCGGTGAAGACCCAACAGGATACGGCGGGGTACTGGCGGGGCTCGGGGATCAGAGGCAAGTGGAACTGCTGGTGGAAGCCGGATTCACTCCGTTGGAAGCCATTCACATAGCGACGCAAAATGGTGCGGAGTTCCTTGGAGAAGGGGATCGCCTCGGCACTTTAAAGATCGGAAAAGTGGCAGATCTAGTTGTGATCAAGGGGGATCCAAGCGAGAAGATCGAAGACATTGAAAACGTCGAGCTCGTCTTCAAAGATGGGATCGGATACGACTCGAATAAACTCATCAACTCAGTTCAAGGTGCGGTGGGATTTCACTAACGCGTGCTTCACTACTCCGCCGGAACGGGAGCATTCCGAAACTCCTTGGAGGTTTTTACTGAACTTCCTGTGTTGTGAATAAACTTCATTCCTCCTCGTATGCCTGTCAAGAATAAGCGCTTGACGTAGTTCGACGTGGTCCTATGGTGGGCGCTAAACGAACCCCATCTTGTAAAAGATTGTGTCGGACGGAAATCCCAGCGAATAGCCGCGAATGGCGCAGAATGATTTGAATGGTTAGTCGCAGTTGACGAAGTTGCGCAAAGGGCTATAATATGGCTAGATGATCTAGCCAAATAGGAGCCACCATGGAATGGCGACTTGCAGATGCCAAAAACCGCTTCAGTGAACTCGTTACCCGGGCTCTTGCCGAAGGACCACAACGGGTCCGCCGTCACGATGATGCTGTGGTCGTCCTAGCAGAGCGTGACTACGAAAAACTCACCGGAAAGCGCCCAGATTTCAAGGAATTTCTTATGGGAGAAGGCCCTAGCTTCGAAAGACTGAATCTTACCCGCGATGACTCTCCCACGCGAAATGTGAAGTTTTGAGAGTTCTTCTCGATACCTGCGTGCTTTCCGAATTGCGCCGCCCCAAAGGACATCCCGGTGTCCGCCGTGTGGTTGAAGCCCTCGCAAGCGATAGTCTGTTTGTCAGTGTCGTATCTATCGGAGAAATCGCCAAAGGGATTGCGCTTCGTAAGGAAAGCAAGAACAGACGCGAACTCCAGGCATGGTTGCAGGCCCTCGAACGCTATTACGCGGATCGCGTCCTTCCCGTCGATCTCGAAACCAGCCACACTTGGGGAGAACTCACAGCCGCCGCGCAGAAAGCGGGTAAGATCGTTCCCGCAAGCGACGGACTGATCGCTGCTACTGCGCGACGCCATGGCCTTCACGTCATGACCCGGAACACGGAACACTTTGAGCCCACTGGTGTATTGCTGCTCAATCCCTGGGCGGTTCAAGATTCATAGATTCCGGAGACGCAGGCGAAGTACGCCTGATCAAAAACTTGTTCAATCGTTTGGCGTCGATTGTGACCTCCCGCTGCAGAAATGCTTCCGATTCTGCTCTTCCGGCAAACGATGGTTCACACCTCCGAAAAGGCATTTAAGTCGACACGTTTAAGGCGACGCAGCGGAAAACTGCGGTCTGCTCAAACGCGTCCACGAGGTCGCGTCACTCGATATAGTTGACCGGCGCGATCGGCGCGGACGCCACGCCCAGCGTCCGGCTGGTCTCGAACCCCCGCACTAGTCGATCGGCATCGCCGTAGGGGAGAGGCCGGAGTAGGACTTCGCGTGTCAGGCTGAAGATCGCGGAGTTGACCCCGAGGCCCAGGGCCAGTGTCGCGATGGCGACAGCCGGGAAAACGGGACGCGAAGCAAGCGATCGCAGCGATCTCGGGATGTTCAGCATCACTTGGCCTCACGCCAGCGCCGAGGAGTGCGGCAAGTCCGCGCTCTGATTTTATGCCCCGTTTCCGCTAGCTCCCACTCCGGTCTTGCGAGGAGTCTGCGCACCGTTGTTTGGCAAGTGGGCGGGCGCCCATCGGGATCGCGCCTGGATCACGGGCAAGTTGGAACTTAGCGCCGGAAGGAGTGCGTTGGTCGCGCCCTAGTGTCTAGTGCGCGAGAGGTTCCGGACGAAGCTGGAAATGTAAGACCTTGCTCGTCGTTCCTTTACCACCTTCCGCGTGAAAAGGAGTTCGAGTGCCGTAGGTAGCCCACAGTCCTTTTCCCTTCCAACCTGCCTTCGGATCGTCGATCCGACCGTCCATCCCTTTCGCGTAGAATCCCATGGGATACGGGACACGAAGCACAACAAACTTCCCGCTGTCGGGCAACAGCGCAAGTAGCGCATCATTTCCGTTGCCGGTGGCAATCGGGACATTCTTTCCCAGTCCAAAAGTGTCGAACTGGTCCACCCAATCATAATAACTGGCCTCGGCACTTCCTGGATCCGTGACTCCCTTCAACTGCGGCCCCGGTAGTTGATAGAGCGTCCAGCCCTCGGGGCAATGTTGCCCTGTGGCACTTGGCCCGTTGAGCGGCCCTTTGCACTTGCGCCGGTCGAAGCTCGCCAAATGTCCGCTGGCAATCACCGTCCACACAACGCCATTGCGATCGATGTCGAGCCCGCGGGGCGAGAACCCGTGAACAGGCGCGTTTGGATTGTTCCATGGCAGCTCGTATATTTCTGCAAGTGCTGTTGCCGGAGGGTTCAGTCCTGGATTCAACCGGACAACTGCGCCAGGGAATCCCAACACCGTTCCCCAGATCGACCCATCCACTGGACTCACCGTGACACCATAGAAAGCAGCGTTGATCCGCTTGTCCTTGGTGGAATCGATGGGCTGATCAGGCTCAACATACTCATCCCGTTTACCGTTACCATTGGTGTCGAGGACCAGTGCCGTCCATCCCTGTGACTTCTCTTCATCGTGGGTCTCCTCGAACATCTTCGTGTTCAGCCACCCTACTGCTCCTCCTCCGCCCCCGCTGCTCGTCCACAATGTATTGT
>WNGI01000792.1_pt1 | contig 24830 bp, 19 predicted proteins | sample 5400621 | NCBI WGS metagenome assembly WNGI01 (sample SAMN13153374, study PRJNA577476) | soil metagenome | isolation source: 20 cm soil or saprolite under Garry oak tree replicate 1 | place: USA:California | collected 2016-06-15 | reverse complement strand
TTGGCGCTCAGCAGTTGAACTTCGGGAACGTGTTCCCGGGCATGAACAAGACGGTCGTAGCGATGGACCTCACGAACGCCGGCCGCTTTGACATCAGCGGCCAGGCAAGCACCCCGGTAACCCTGTCGTTCACGCTCCCCGCCACGCTCAGTTCCAGCGGTAACACCATGCCGATCGTGAGCTACGCTGGTGTGCATGCTCAGAACAGCACGCAGACCGGTGGGATTGGCTTTTCTCCGTCGGCGGGCTCGAACCCGAGCCTGAACGCATCCGGCCAGCTGTGGGTTTGGATCGGCGCGCAGGTGCAGCCGGCGACGAACCAGGCGGCGGGTGTCTACACCGGTTCGATCGTCATGACGGTGGTTTACTAAGCGACTGGAGTTTGGCGTCGAGTTGATGGCGCGCCGGCAGGGGATACAAATTCCTCTGCCGGCGCTGTCACAAGGAGACGCACTCTACATATGAAACGCGAATGGTGGGTCGTGATCGGGGCGATGCTGCTCGGCGTGCCGCTCGTGGCACAGGGCAAGCCGCTCACCGTCACAGGCATTCGTGGCGTCACGTTCGGCGCGGTGTTGCCCGGAGTGCCGCGCGTGGTGCTGCGCACGGACCCCGCGAACAGCGGCCAGTTCGACATCAAGGGGCCAAAGGGGAACGTGCTGTTGTCGTTCGTGCTGCCCCTCAGAATGACAGGACCGGCTGGAGCGTTGATGCCGCTGAGCTTTGGAGCCGGCGATGCCGGCTTCTCGCAAACCCAGGCGATCGGGAGTCAAGTGGGATTCGATCCGAAGCAACCGTTCACCGCGACGTTGTCGAACAGCGGCCGCGGCTCGGTGTTCCTGGGCGCCACAGCGAACCCTGCCACGAATCAACGTGCCGGGGCCTACACCGCGACGATCATCCTCAACGTGACGGTGCTGCCATGATCCGCCCTATCGGCCTTGCCGGCCTGCTGGCGCTCGCCGGCGCGCCACTTATCGCGCAGGGCGTCATGGTCGCCCCGCACGCGGTGTTCATCGATCACAACCAGCGCAGCGGATCGGTGCTGCTCTACAATCCGGGCACCGAGCCGGTCGAAGTCACGATCTCGACGATCTTCGGCTATCCGATTACCGACTCGATCGGCCGGATCCAGCTCGACACGTTGATGGCCGATTCGACGAATTCGGCGCTCGGCTGGATCCAGGCGTTCCCGCGGCGTTTGACCGTCGGGCCGCGCGAGCGGCAGACGGTACGCCTGCTCGCGCGTCCACCGGTTGGACTCGCCGACGGCGAGTACTGGCTCCGGCTCAGGATCGCGGCCCAGGCCGGGAGCGTGCCGATCACTGGCGTGGCGGATACGACCGCGATCCAGGTGGGCCTCAAACTCGAGGTCCGCACGATTATCGGCGTGAATTATCGCAAGGGTCCGGTGATGACGGGTGTGTCGCTGTCGAATCTGCGCGCCCAGGTCGTCGGCGACTCGGTGATTACCCGCGCGCGGATCGATCGGCGCGGCAACGCCGCCTTCATCGGCATGATTCGCGAGACCCTCGTGGACTCGACCGGCGCGGTGCGTGCGCAGCGCGTTGGGGATTCGCTCGTCACGTCGTACCAGTCTCCGATCGGCGTCTATTTCACGATGGAGCCACGCCTCGCCAGCGCGATCCCGGCGCCGGGTCTGCCGCGCGGCCGCTATTGGCTGCGCTATGAAGTCGTCGCCGAGCGCGAAGATCTCGATCCCAAGGTCGTGCTGAAGGCTCCGGCGGTCCGTGATTCTGTCCAGCTGATTGTGCCGTGAAACGGGCTCTGCTGTTGGCAGCGTGCGTAACGATATCGGCGCGCGCGGAAGCGCAGTCGGGTGCTTCTGTGTCGGCCGACGCGGTGGTCGTGACGGTCGGGATGACGATCGCCACTCTGAGGGATTTGAATTTCGGCACCGTCATCAAAGGCGTCGCGACGACGGTGCTCCCCACGGCCGCAACCGCAGGCGCATGGCAAGTCACCGGCAGCTCGAACGCGTTCGTGATCATGAGCTTCACGCTGCCAACGCAGCTGACCAACATCCAGGCGCTGCCGGGCTCGACGATGCCGATCACCTTCAGCGCCACGTCGGCCCGCTGGAACCGCGCCACCAACAATCCGGCAGCGGGAGCGGCGTTCAACCCGGCGATCGGTATCGTCGGCCGGCTCGGTCCGCCACCCAATCCCAACCTGTACATCTGGCTCGGCGGCACGGTGAATCCTGCAGCCGCAGCGAAGCCCGGGATCTACCAGGGGACGGTGGTCGTCTCCCTGCTGTACCAGTAGGCCATGCTCGCTCTGCTGGCGGCCCTGAGCCTCGGTGCCGTCGTGACGCAGGACACTGTGCCGGAGCCGGTCGTCATCGACCTGCGCATCGGCCGCATCACCGGCACGACGGTGCAGGCGTATCGCGTCCGCTCCGAGGTGCTGCTGCCGCTGTCACAGTTCTTTCAGCTCGTCGAGATCCGCCATCGCCTCACCCCTGACGGACGGCTGGAAGCGACGGTCGATCCCGGCAACCTCCGCATCGTGATCGATCCGCGCAGCGACTCGATGCAGTACGGCGATCGCCGCGTACGCATCGAGCGGGAATTCATTCGCTTCGAGTCCCCGGAGCTCTACGTCGGCAGTGAGCGTCTGGGCGACCTGTTCGGTGTGATGTTCGCGGTCGATTGGTCGGATCTGACCGCCACGGTCATTGATCCGAGCAGCCTGCCGATCGCGCGGCGGCTGCGGCGGGAAGCCGCGCGCGAGGCCTACCTGCGCCGTCCCGATGGCATGCGCGCCGACCTTACGCTCGGCCTCCAGCGTCCGTCGTGGGACGGCGTCGTCGTCGACTATTCGCTCTTTTCGCCCTCCAGCGCTCCGCTTGCCGGGTCGACGTACGGATTCGGGCTGGGTGCCGACGTCGGGGGCGGGTCGCTCGAGATGCTGGCGCAGAGCGTCGGTCCGGCGGAGCGGGCCCAGCTGCACGTCGATGCCTCGTGGACCGGCGTCTGGCGCGAGAACCGCTGGGTGAAACAGTTGCGGCTGGGCGATGTGGCGTCCACGGGTCCGCGCTCGCGCGCGCTCGAGGGCATCTCGATCACCAACGCCCCGTTCGTCCGGCCATCGCTCGTCGGATCGCTGCGCTACGGCGGCGCGCTCGAACCGGGGTGGTCGGTCGAGGCGTATCGCGGTGGCGACCTCGTCGCCTACGATTCGGCCGACGCGTCGGGCGCGTTTCGAATCGACCTCCCGGTGCGCTACGGCGAAAACCCCGTCGACTTCGTCGCCTATGGTCCGTTCGGCGAGATCCGCGAATTCAACCGCACCTATCGGGTCTTGAACGAGCTGCTGCCTGCCCGTCGGTTCGAGTACGGGCTGTCGGCAGGCCGCTGCCCGCAGCCGTCCTTCATCTGTAACGCGACGACGAATCTCGACCTGCGCTACGGCGCCACGGCGCGCTGGACCGTGCAAGGCGGACTGGATCAGTACTGGCGGGACTCGCTTGCCGATCGGACGCACCCCTACGCGGCACTGGTCGGCAATCCGAGCAACGACTGGGCGATCCAGAGCGAGGTGGTCGGGGCGGGACTCGTGCGTGGCGCGCTGCGCTACGAGCCGTCCGTCGATCTCCGGCTGGAAGGCGAGTACGTGCATTTCACGCGTGATTCGACATCGGTGTTGGCGGTGCCCGGCCGCCGCGCGCAATGGACCGTCACGGGATTCTTCCGTCCCAACACGAGCCACGGGTTCTTCTTCTTCGACGGACGATTCGAGCGCATCAGCACCGATGCCGGCGCGGTGACACGAACACGCCTGGGTGCGTCACTGCAGACCGACGAGATGCGGTTCCTGCCCTACGTGCGTACCGAACACGGGCCAACCACGACCGCTGAATACGTTGGTCTTGCGACGTTCGTGATGCCACAGGCCCGGTGGGGCAGGTTCCTGAGCCAGACTCTGCTGCGAACCAACACGGAGATCGAACGGCAGGCCGGCCTGGTCTCCTGGTCGGCGTTCGCTGCTCACCCGCTCGTGCGCGGGGTGCGTGTCGAGGTAGGCGCCAACTGGCTGCGCGGCAATGGCGGGCTCACTTACACGGTGACCGTGACCTCCTACTTCTCGGCGATGCGCGCCGTGACATCGGTGCTCGCCCCTCCGGGCCAGCCGGTCAGCGCCACGCAATTCCTTCAGGGGTCGGTACTCTGGGATCGGCGAACCGATCGGCTGGGCGTGGCCCCGGGCCCATCCCTCGAACGTTCCGGCCTGTCCGGGCGCGTCTTCATGGATGTGAATGCCAACGGCATTCGCGACGCCGGCGAACCGGCTATCGCGAACGCACGCGTGTTCGTCGGCTCGTTGTCGGCACGCACCGACTCGAGCGGCGCCTATCGTGTCTGGGATCTCGTGCCTTTCGAGCCGGTCATCGTGAGTGTCGATTCGGTGTCGCTCGACTCGCCACTGCTCGTGCCGCTGTTCGCGCGGACGAGTATCGTCCCGGGACCCAATCGCTTTCGGAGTCTCGATATTCCGGTGGTGGAAGCGGGCATCATCGAGGGCCGCGTCGTCCGCAACGGTGCTGGAGTAGGAGGCGTGACGCTCATTCTGACCGATCGGCGCAGCGGCACCCGGCGCACGCTCGTGACCTTCAACGACGGCGCCTTCTATCTCATGGGTGTGAAGCCAGGGGAGTACGAGCTGACGGTGGAGGAACAGGTGCTCGACGCGCTCGCCGTGGATGCCGAGCCGGTCCGGTTCAGCCTGACACCGACGGCCAACGGCATCGGCCGGTCGGACCTCGAGGTGCGGCTCAAGTCGAGGTTTTAGCGGCTTCTGCCACCTTCCGTACGAGGCTCTCGAGTTTCGCGAAGTCGTACGGTTTCACGAGCGAGGGCACGCCAGAGTCCCGCAACAACGACGATGTGTCGCTCGCGAACGTATCGCCGGTCGTGAAGATCAGGCGGTTCACCATCGCCGGATGCTCGTGGCGGAGGCGCTCCAGGAACTCCCCGCCGCTCATCCCGGGCATCCGGACATCCGAGACGATCACGTCGAAGCGCTCGCGGCGGAGCACACGGAGGGCATCGCCTCCATCTTCGACTGCGATGATGTGCATGCCACGGCGTTTGAGAAAGCTCACGACCGCCCGGCGCAGGCCTTCTTCGTCGTCGATCAACAGCACGGAGAGCGCGTCGCCCGATTCCCGTGCTTCCTCCGGTATCGGCATGGGAGACGGTGTCGAGCGTTGCCTGGTGCGGGCGTCCCGCGGCAACGTGAGCGTGAAGGTCGCGCCGTTTCCCGGGACGGAGTGCACCGCAATCCGCCCGCCGTGGTCGTGCGCGATCCCGTAACAAATCGACAAGCCGAGTCCCGTCCCTGTGCCTTCCGGCTTGGTCGTGAAGAACGGATCGAAGATTTTCTCCTGAATGTCGATCGGGATGCCGGGCCCGGTGTCGGCGACCTGAAGCTCCCCGCCTTCGTCGCTGGCCGCCATCGTCCGGATCGAAATGACCCGACGGCCCTGTACGGTGGTCAGCGCCTGCTCGGCGTTGATCAGCAGGTTCAGCAACAGCTGCTGGACTTCTGATCCGTTGGCCCACGCTTTGGGGTTCGCCTCGTCGAGCTCGAGATTGACGGTGATGTTGAGCGTGGTCAGGTAATACGATCGCAGCGCGAAGGTACGACGGACGATTTCGTTCAGCTCCACGAGCGTCCGCTCCTTACTTCCAGCGCGTGCGAATGCCAGCAGGTTCGATGTGATGCGGCCGATGCGCGTCGCCTCGTCGTACATCATCTGGACCGTCTCGCGCTGATCGGGCGGGAGCTGATCGAGCAACAGCGTTTGTGCGAATCCCGAAATGATGGCGGCGGGGTTGTTGATTTCGTGGGCCACGCCGCTCACGAGCTGTCCCATGGCCGCGAGCTTCTCGGCTTGTTGCAGCTGCGTTTGCGTGCGGCGCTGCTCCGTGATGTCGCGCACGAGGACGAGGACCTTGGGGATGCGGCCGCCTTCGCGCACCGGCGAAAGCAGGACCTGGCCGGTCCCCTCGCTGCCGTCGGGCCGCTGAAACGGGACCTCGAAGCGGCGCAGCTCGCCATCGAACGCCGCGGCCAGATTCTCGCGCGCGATACGGGCCCCCGTTCCCTCGAGCCACCCCAGCGCCGAGCGCCGGCCGCCGCTCTCCCGGGCGTCACCGGGAGCGGCGTTGACGAGGACGCGGCCCGACGAGTTCTCGTCGAGCACCCGGCCGTCGCGGTCTACCACGGTGATGGCGTCGGGGACCGCTTCCATGAGCAGGCGGAGATTGCGCTCCGCGGACGCCGTCGCGCCGAGCGCGCTCATCAGCGATCGGGTCTGATTGGCGACCTCGTCCTCGAGGACCCGCTCGTACCGCCGATCGACGCCGAGCGAGTAGAGCACGCGGGCGGCCACGATCGCCATCCCGACGCCGAGGATGATGGCAACGTCGGGTTCGGGTCCGGCGCGCACGATGGCGCCAATCGCCATGCCGGTCATGCCGGCGAGGCTGATCGTCAGGGTCACCACCCGCGCCGCGGTGCTGGAGCCGGGCGTTGTCGAGCTGCTGCGCAGGAGATGGTAGGTGTAATCCGGTGCGACGGCCGCCGCGGCCGCAAGGAGCAGGAGCCCGGCGTCCCAGGTGAGATCGAGCGGGCGCCCCGCCTGCGACGTGCCGCGCAGCGCGGCCACGGCATAAATCAGATTGCCGACCGCAAAAACGATGACGCCTGGAAGCACGAGGGTGGCGGTGGCGGCCGGAGACCCTGGCCGGCGCAGCATCTGTATCAGAATCATCCACAGCACCGCGACGGCACCGATGGACCATCCGAGGCTCGTCAGGAGTCCCGCCGTCGCGGCGCGACCGCTGATCAGTGGCTCGAGGAGATACGCGTAGACGAGCGCACCGGCGGTGAACGACACCAGCACCGTATCGAGAATCAGCTCGGGATCGGCGCGGCGGGTCGGCTGGCCCCGGACCAGCGTCATGACGCCCACGAGCAGGCACGCGTAGATCCCGAGGAAACCCACATCGGCCAGTGAGGGATACGAGGGCGCCGTGCCCCGCCAGAGGTCGTAGTACGTCCAGACCAGTTGACCCGCCAGGAACGAGGCGCAGCCTGCACCGATCCAGCGCCACGCGCGGCGTTGCTCGGCTGCGCTCATGCGCCGCGTGGCGGCGAAACAGGAGTACGTGGCGAAGGCCGCCGACCAGGTCCAACAGATGTTGGCCACGATGTGAACGGTCCGCCGGTCCCCTGAGGGGAGCGCGTAGAGGACTACCATCGCCACCAGCGACACAACGGCGATGCTGACCAACACGCGACCAGGCCGGCTCAGCGGCATCATCTCAGGACACTCCGGCCCTAAATTATCCGCATTATGTTTGCCCGCCAATGAATCTGCTCGGGTGGATGCGTGCGCCGCAGGAATCCCTTGCCCAGTGGGACGAATTCGTCGCACTGGGAGCGGCCGTGCGCGCCGACGGGCTGACGCGCACCCTCGTGTGCGGCATGGGCGGCTCGAGTCTCGTCGCCGAGGTGCTCGCCGCAACGTTCAGTGCGCCAGACCTCCACGTGCTGGACAGCACCAATCCGGCAGCGGTGCGGGCCGCGGGGACGAACAGCGAACTGGCTCGCACCCTGTTCGTCGTCTCCAGCAAGTCCGGCAATACCGTCGAAACACTCGCTTTCTGCCATCACTTCGCGGCCCGCGCGCGACCTGAACAGTTCATCGCCATCACGGAAACCGGCAGCCCCCTCGACGGCATCGCCCGCGCGCGAGGGTTCCGGGCGGTCATCCCACATCCGACCGATGTGGGGGGCCGCTTCTCCGCGCTCACCGCAGTCGGTATGGTCCCCGCGGCGCTGAGCGGAATCGATGGCCGCACGCTCCTCGAGCGGACGCGGCGCGTGGACGTCGCTGCCGCCCGCGCGCTCGGCACGGCGATCGCGGACCGGGCCAAGCGCGGCCAGGACAAGCTGCGGATGAACCCGCCTCCGGCGATCGGGGCGCTCGCGTCTTGGATCGAGCAGCTCATTGCGGAAAGCTCCGGCAAAGATGGACGCGGCGTGGTGCCCATCGTTCAGGATCCGGTGCGGAACCGGTTGCCCGATTCACAAACAGCGGGTCCCGAGCTGTTCTCCGCCGATCCGCTCGATCTCGGCGCGGAGTTCCTGCGCTGGGAGCACGCCACGGTCACGTTGTGCGAAGGGCTGGGCGTCAATGCGTTCGATCAACCCGACGTGGAGGAGGCGAAACGGCTCGCGAGGGCTGAGTTGGATGGTACGGGAGGTGTAGGGGCGCAGCACGCTGCACCCCTAAGCACCCTCACGCCGGCGCAGCTGCGCCAGCGCGCCCGGCCCGGAGATTACGTCGCCATTCTCGCCTATGTCCCGCCCACGCCCGAGGTGTTCGCCCAGCTGAAACAGGTGCGTGCCGCGTGGGGCGAGACACTCGGTTGTGCGACGACGCTCGGTTTCGGCCCGCGCTATCTCCACTCGACCGGCCAGCTGCACAAGGGCGGACCCAATAGCGGTCTGTTTCTCGTCGTCACCACCGACATCGCTGAGGACCTCGACATTCCCGAGATGGGGTGGACGTTCGGCGAGCTGCATCACGCGCAGGCGCGCGGGGACGTGCGGGCGCTGCTCGCTCGCGGGCGCCGGGTGGCGCACGTGCACCTCGCGAGTCCCGCGGAGATCCCGCAGCTCGGTCCGCCACAACTGTGACGACCGCGTTCATCTTTCATCTGATCCCGCACACCCACTGGGATCGGGAATGGTTTCTGCCTCGCGCCGCGTTTCACGCGCGCCTGATTCTGATGTTCGACGAATTGATCGAACGCATGCACGCCGACCCCGCCTTCCGGACGTTCCTGCTCGACGGCCAAACGGTGCTCGTCGAGGACTACCTGCGCGCGCGTCCCGAGCGCGAGAACGACGTAAAGGCGCTCGTGAAGACGGGACGCCTGCAGATCGGTCCCTGGTATGTGCTCGCCGACGAGTTGGTCCCGTCGGGGGAGTCACTGATCCGAAACCTGCTGCTCGGCACGACGGATGCGGAGCGTCTCGGTGGACGACTCGACGTGCTCTACTCTCCCGATGCGTTCGGCCATCCGGCGGTACTTCCCACGGTCGCAGGCGAATTCGGTCTCAAGTACGGCGTCCTGTGGCGCGGCCTCGGCGGCGAACCCAACCAGGAGCGCGATTTCTTTCGCTGGCGCGGGCCCGACGGCCGGGAGATCCTGCTCTGGCATCTGCCGCCCGAAGGCTACGGGATCGGCGCCGCCTTGCCCGGCGCGGGAGCACGGCTGCCCGACATCTGGACTCAGGTGCGCGCCACGCTCGTACAGCGCGCGGCGGGCAAGCACATTCCGCTCTTTGTCGGCGCCGATCACCATGCGCCCCATCCCACCATCGCGCGTCTGCGGGACCTTCTGGCCGACCTCGAGCCTGCGAGTGCGTTCCGCGTTTCCCGCCTCGACGAATTCTTTCAGGCAGCCGAAAGCGCGCCGGCGAAACCGCTGGCGGGCGAGCTGCGGTGGTCCTACGGGTACACCTGGACGTTGCAAGGAGCGCACGGCACCCGCGCGCCGCTCAAGCGGCGGCACGGACAGATCGAATTGTGGCTGGAGCGTCTGGCTGAGCCGCTGGTGGCGCTGTCTCGCCAGGCGGGCGGGCGGGATCGCCGGCCGATCCTCGAGACCGCCTGGCGCACGCTGGTGCGGACGCAGTTTCACGATACGATCGCAGGCTCTACGGCCGATGCCGTCGCAGCCGCCGCCAAGCACCGTCTCACCGAAGTCGCCGCGTACGCCGCCGAGCTGACGCGCGGCGGACTCATGGACCTCGCGGGATACGACCCTGACGTCCAGCGCGAGCGTACAGATGGCAGCGCGCCAAGGCTGCTGCTGTGGAATCCCGTGCCGCGCGCCCGCAGCGGTGTCACGGTCGCCGATGTCACCGTGTTTCGCCGCGACGTGCTGGTGGGTCCACCGTCAGAGGGCCGGCTGCCGCGGCAGGGCCGGGGCTATCGGCCCTTCGCGCTGTACGGGCTGGAGGGACAAGCGATTCCGGTCCAGGTGCTCGCGCAGCGCGTCACGGAGGAGCGGATGGACGCCGCGCGTCACTATCCGGATCAGGACGAAGTCGATCAGGTGCGGATCGCGTTCCGCGCGCCCCCTGTACCCGGCCTGGGCCTCGCGGCGCTGACACCTGGCGCCCCGGTGTCAGTGCCTCGGAGTGAAGACGCGCGGGTTCGGGGACGTGCGCTCGAAAACCGCTTCGTCGAAGTGATGCTCGAGCCGAACGGCGCAATAACGCTGGTGGACCGGCGCCGCAGCGAACGCTATGACGAGCTGCTGCGCCTCGAGGATGCGGGCGATGCGGGTGACGCATACACGTACTGTCCGCCGGCGCGCGACCGCCTCAAGCAAAGCCACGGTCCGATCGCGGTGCGACGGCTCGCCTCGGGCCCGCTCGTCGCCGCCCTCGAGGCGCGCTGGGAAGTGCTCCGCGGGATCGATGCGCGCCTGGTCGTGCAGCTGTTCGCCGACAGCCCGCTCGTCCGAGTCACCCTGGACATCGACAATCGCAACCGCTACCACCGGCTGCGCGCGCGCATGGTCACCGGCCTTGCCGGAGTTCCGGTGACCGCGGGCGCCGCGTTCGGTGCCGTGGAACGCAGCCCCGTGCGCGTCGATCCGGCCGCATACCCGCGGGAGACACCAGTCCGCACGGCGCCCGCGCTGCGCTTCGTGGCAGCCGCCCGGGGCGGCCGCGGCCTGGCCGTTCTCGCGCCGGCGTTCTTCGAATACGAAGAGACCGCGAAAGGCGATCTGCTCCTCACGCTCTTGCGCGCGATCGGCGACCTCTCGCGCGCTGATCTGCCGACTCGGCCGGGCCACGCAGGCTGGCCGACGGCGATCCCTGCCGCCCAGTGTCTCGGCACGAGCCGGATCGAGCTCGCGATCGTGCCGGTGAGTGCCAGCGAAGTGGATCGCGGGGACGTGCTCCCGCAGCTGTGGGAGGACGCGTTCCTGCCGCTCCACGGCCTCTGGCTCCGCGACGCCGGCACCCTCACACCGGCGCCGGGGAACATCGCCCTCGAAGGTACGGGGCTCGTCTTCTCGTCCCTCAAGCCCGCCCAGATCGGGTCCCCGATGGTGCTCCGCTGTTACAACGCGACAAACCGCAAAGCCGCCGGCGGCTGGCGGTTCGACAACGGTGTGAAGACGGCGCATCGGGTACGCGCGGATGAGCGTGAGGCGGTCGCGCTCGTGCTGGAGCAGCGGGGCAACATCGTCCGGTTCGTCGCCGAGCCTCACGAAATCGTTTCGATTCTGGTGACGTGATGCAGGAACATCATTTCTCGACGTCCCGGTCCGCGCGGTACTTCACCCTGGGCACACCCGAGCACTCCGGCGACTTGTGGTTTGTGTGTCACGGATACGGTCAGCTCGCGGCCCGCTTTCTCGAGCGCTTTCATCCCCTCGAAGCGGAGGGGCGTTGCATCGTCGCGCCGGAAGGACTGTCGCGTTTCTATCTGACTGAGAGTCCCACCGAACGGCGTGTCGGCGCGAGCTGGATGACGCGTGAAGACCGCCTGCACGAGATCGACGACTATCTCCGCTATCTCGACGGCGTGTACGCGAAGATCGTGCTGCGCAACGCGCGCGTGACCGTGCTCGGATTCTCCCAAGGAACCGCGACGGCCTGCCGGTGGACCGCTTTGGGATCCTCACGCATCGATCGCTTGATCGTGTGGGGCGGGGAAGTGCCCCCGGATCTCGATCTGGCGAACACACGCGCCGCCGAGCGATTACGCGGCTCGAAGCTCACGCTCGTGTTTGGTTCTCGCGATCAGTTCTTCACGCCCAAGATCGTCACGGCGACCGAGGCGCGCCTGCGCGAGCACAAGATTCCGTACGAGCTGGTCCCGTTCGAGGGCGGGCACGAAATGGATGAGTCGACGCTGCAGAGACTGATCTAGCGTCGCAGACTCGGATCGAGCACATCCCGCAGCGCGTCACCCAGCTGCGTACACGCGATCACCACCAGGACCAGCGCGAGGCCCGGCGCCGTCGCGACCCAAGGCGCGTTCACGAGCGTGTCGCCGCCCGAAGCGATCATGTTGCCCCAGGAGGGTGTGGGCGCCTGGACGCCGAGGCCCAGATAGGACAGCCCCCCCTCGAGGATGATCGCGTTGCCGATGCCGAGCGCAGCGGCGACGATGACCGGCGTGAGCGCGTTGGGGAGAATGTGGCGCGCCAGAATGCGCAGACGCCGCGCGCCGACGGCGACGGCCCCCTCGACGAAGGGCCGTGCCGCGAGCGACCGCACCTCGCCGTGCACCAGGCGAGCAATCCCCATCCATCCGGTCAGTCCGAGCACCGTCACCACGAGCGCCGTACTCGGCTGCCACAGCGCCGCGAGTAACAGCAGGAGCACGACCCGTGGCACCGCCAGGGCGAAGTCCGTGAGTCCGAGCAAGGCGACGGATACCGGCCCGCGCCAGTACCCGGCCAGCGCGCCGACCACCACGCCGACGGCCACCGAGATCAGCACCGCCAGCACGCCGACGCCCATCGAGACGCGCGCGCCGTACACCAGCCGCGTCCAGACATCGCGGCCGAACCGGTCCGTGCCGAGTGGATGAAAGACGCCATGCGCGTCGCTGGACAGCGGGGGAAAGAACCGCGTCGCGACGATGTCGTGTTGTCCCACGGGATCGCCGTTCGTCACGAGCGGCGCTGCGAGGGCGCACACGACGACGACGAGCAGGACGACAAATCCAAATGCCCCGCGCCGGTCCCGCAGCAGCCTGCTCACGACGTCGCGCTCCCCCCCACGCCCCCGCCGCCGCGGACACGCGGGTCGACCCAAGCGACCAGGACGTCGGCGATCATGTTGCCGGCGACGACGAGGACGGCGCTGATCGCCGTGGCGGCCATCACGACGGGATAGTCGCGGGCTCTCACGGCCTCGACGAGGACGCGACCGACGCCGGGCCAGGCGAAGACCGCTTCGATAAAGACGGCGCCAGAGAACAACGCCGGCAGCGACAGGCCGAGCATCGTCACCAGCGGCGTGAGCGCATTACGGAGCGCATGGTGGCTCACGACGCGCCGTGGTTTCAGCCCCTTAGCGCGGGCAGTCGTGATGAACGGCTGGCTCAGGGTGTCGAGCATCGCGCCGCGCACGAACCGCGCGGCGCCTCCGATTCCGATGAGCGTGAGCGTCGCGAGCGGCAAAGCGAGATGCCGCAGTCGATCGATCAGCCAGCTCGCGCCTTGCAGGTAATCAGCGTCGAGTCCCGCCGTCCCGAAGGCCGGCAGCGCCCGCGCCCAATACGTGAAGACCAGGACCAGCATCAGCCCCAGCCAGTAACCCGGCATGGCGAAGAGGGTGACGGTCGAGACGGAGAGCAGCGTATCGAGTCGCGAGCCGCTTCGGGCCGCCTGCACGGCCCCGATCGCGAGGCCGATCAGGTAGCTGAGCACCAGCGACAACGCGACGAGCCAGGCGGTTTGGCGCCAGGCGGCGGCGAGGATAGCGCGCACCGGCCGGCCCTTGGCAATGCTGTTTCCCCAATCGCCCCGCGCGAAACGACTCAACCAGCTCGCGAACTGCGCCGGCAGCGGGCGGTCGAGCCCGAGCGCCGTGCGTTGGGCCGCGCGCTGTTCGGCCGTCGCCGCCGGCCCCAGCATTATGTCGATAGGATCGCTTGGTGCGAGGTGCAACAGGAAGAACGTCAGCGTCACGACGCCGAGCACGACGGCAAGACCGGCGAGCAGACGGTGTCCCAGCCTGGCGAGCATCGGCGGGAATCTCGCGCCGCCACTCGCGCCCCGCTAGAATCCGTGCGTGTCGCGCGTGGTCGTGCCCATGCTGCTGGCAGTGGAACTGCTGCTGACGTGCGCGTGCGGCGACGAGGCTGTGCGCCGCGGCGCGACGGTCTTGTTCGCGTCCGGCGCCGACCTCCAAAGCATCAACCCGCTCCTCACCCTCCACCCACTCGCTCGCCAGGTTCAACGCTACGTGTTGCTCACGACCCTCGCCCGCTACGACTCACTGCTCGTGCCGCGGCCCTACCTCGCCCGCAGCTGGCGCTGGTCGGACGGCGGACGAGCGCTGACGTTCCGGCTGCGGACGGACGTGCGCTGGCACGACGGCACGGCCACGACCGCGCGCGACGTTGTCTGGACCTTGCAGGCGGCGCGCGATCCGGCGACGGGGTATCCGCGGTTCACGGAGCTGCAGACGTTGACGTCCGTTGCTGCGTTGGACGATTCGACCGTCGAGCTGCGATTCAGCGGTGCGGCCGCTCCTCGAGCCGGAGCCGATCTCCCCGACGTCCTCACCGATCTGGCGATCTTGCCTGCCCACCTGCTCGACAGCGTGCCCCACGCCCGGCTGCGGGACGCCTCCTGGAACGTCCATCCCGTGGGCAACGGTCCCTTCCGGTTCGTGACGCACGAGCCCAACCGGCGGTGGGTGTTCGCGCGAAGCGCTGACTTTCCTCGGGACCTGGGTGGTCCGCCGCACGTCGATCGGCTGATCGTGGTGATCGTCGACGAGCCGATGATCAAGCTCTCGGCGCTGGTCGCCGGTGAGCTCGACTTCGCGGGGATCAGTCCCCAGCACGCCGCGTTCGTGCGTCGTCATCACGAGCTCGCCCTGCGCGAGTATCCGCTGATCATGCCGTACGGCCTCGTCTTCAACACGCGCCGGCCGCCGTTCAACGACCCGCGCGCGCGACTTGCTGCCGCCCTGGCCATTGATCGCCAGGAAATTGTCGACGGCTACCTCTTTGGCTTTGGGACGGTGGCAGAGGGACCGGTCCCGTCGGGGGTACCGCGCTACGTCGCCCCGCCGCACGTCCCGTTCGCGCCCGATTCGGCGCGGCGTCTCGTGGCGGCGCTCGGCGCAACCCCACGTTTCGAGTTGCTCACGGTGGGGAGCGGCGAGGCAGCACTCGAGCAGATGCTGCAAGCGCGTCTCAATGCGGTCGGCTTCGACGTGACGATTCGACAGCTCGAGAACGCGACGTTCCAGGACCGCCTCACCGGAGAGCGACACGACTTTGCCGCGGCCGTTACGGGGATTCCAGGAGATCCGGAGCTCGGCTACTTGCAGTCACTCGGCAGACTCACGGGTATCTCTGTCCCCGCCGAGCCCATCGCGGCGCAGCGCGTCTTCGCGGAGCAGCTCCCGGTCGTCTGGCTGTACCACTCGCGCGGCGTGCAGGCGATGAACAGTCGCGTGCAAGGCGTCCGCATGGACATGCGGGGCGAGCTGCCGACGGTCGCCGCCTGGCGCGTGCAGCCATGAGACGTCGCGATCTCCCAACCGCGTTTCACGCGACCGCCCCCTTGCGGCTGGACTTTGCCGGAGGGTGGACCGATGTCCCGCCGTTCTCGGCGCGTGAAGGCGGAGTTGTGGTGAGTGGCGCGATCGCGTTACGCGCGCACGTGGGGCTGCACCTGGGCGGGAAGCTGCTGCGCCTGGTTTCCGAGGAGCTCGGCGAAACCCTCGAATGCGCGGATTCTGGTGGACTCGTTCCCCACGGCAAATTGCCCTTGCTCACGGCCGCCCTGCGCCGCTTCCCCGTGCTGGGTGGTTTCACGCTGACGACGCGATGCGACGCCCCTCCGGGCTCGGGACTCGGCAGTTCGGGCGCGCTCGGCGTCGCGCTGGTGGGTGCGTTGACACGCGCGCGCCAGGAGACGTTGAGCGGACGGGATGTCGCGGACCAGGCCTGGCAGGTCGAGACCATCGAGGCCCAGCTCCCCGGCGGGAAGCAGGACCAGTATGGTGCGGCGCTGGGAGGCTTTCATCGCCTCAGCTTCCGCGATCCCGACGTCGGCGTAGAGCCGGTGACGCTCGATTCCACATTCGCGGCCGCGCTCGAGCGTCAGACGATCGTTTGCTACACCAACAAGTCGCGAGTCTCGGGAGACACGATTGCGCGCGTGATGGGAGCGTACGAGCGCGGCAACCCCAAGGTGACGGGTGCGCTGCACGGGTTGAAGGAAACGGGTAACGCGATGGCCGAGGCGCTGCGCGCCGCCGATCTCGCGCGTGTCGGTACGCTGTTGAGCGAGAACTGGAAACATCAGCAGGCGCTCGATCCCGGCATGCGAACCGCTGAAATGGCGCAGCTCGAGGCCGCTGCCTCCAGTGCTGGAGCCCTCGGCGGGAAGGCCGCAGGGTCCGGCGCCGGCGGGTGCATGTTCTTCGTGATGCGCGGTGACGCGCGTGAGGCTGCGAACGCGGTCGCCGGTACCGGCGCGAAAGTGCTGCCCCTGTCCTGGGCACCGGATGGCGTGCGGACGTGGTGACGGCGGAAGAGCTCGCCGCGCGCGCGCAGGACGTCCGCGGCTCGGGTGACCTTACGGCGCTGCTCGCCCATTTGCGGGAGCGCGCGCGGCCGCTGCTCGATCGCATGCCCGTCGTTCCTGAACACAAGGCGCAGCTGACGGTGGATGGCGGCTTCTGTCCCGATGACGGCACCGCGCTCACGTTCGATCCCTGGAGCCCGAACGAGCATCGATGTCCGCGCTGCGGCAAGACGTGGCGCGGCGAGCGTCACAACTGGAGCTGGGCGCGCTATCAGCACCTCTGGCTTGCCGAGCGCGCGGCGCACCTGGCGACACTCGCGGGATTGGGTGCGGAGACGGATCGTCCCGCTGCGGCGCGCGCGCGCGACATTCTCAACGCCTACGCGCAGCGCTATTGGCGCTATCCCAATCGCGACAACGTGCTCGGACCCAGCCGCCTCTTCTTCTCCACATACCTCGAGTCGTTATGGACCTGCAACTTCGTCGCCGCTGCCGCGCTGCTGCGCGCCTGTGACCAGCTCGACGATACGACGGCACGTGGCGTGAATCAGGTTGTAGAAGAAGCGGCGACGGTGATCGGGGATTACGACGAGGGTTTCTCCAACCGGCAAACCTGGAACAACGCCGCACTGGCGGCGGCCGCCGTCTGGTTCGAGGACGAGGAGCTCGCGCAGCGCGCCATCGAAGGCGAGACAGGGCTCATCGCACATCTGGTCCGCGGATATGGGCGCGACGGCATGTGGTATGAAGGAGAGAACTACCATCTGTTCGCGCTGCGAGGTCTGCTCACCGGGATCGGATGGGCGCGCCTCGCCGGCGTCGATTTCCGCGAGGATCAGCGACTCGCGGACCGCCTGCACGCCGCGCTCCAGGCGCCGTCGTTGACCGCCCTCCCGGATTTCACGTATCCGGCGCGCAAGGACTCGCGCTTTGGTGTTTCGCTGGCGCAACCGGGATATCTCGAGCTTTGGGAGATCGGCTTAGCGAGACTCGGGAAACGGGACGACCTGCTCGGTTGGTTAATAGCGCTTTACACAAAGACCGAAGCGCCACCGGTCGAATTGATGGAGTCGTATCTCCACGAGGCACCCGTGTCCCGTGTCCCGTTTCCCGTTGCCCGTTCGACGCTCTCGTGGTGGGCCCTGCTCGAAATGCTCCCCGAGCTGCCCGCCTGCGAGACCCCGTGGGAGCCGAACACTGTCTTGCTCGGGAGCCAAGGCCTGGCGGTCCTGCGGCGCGAGGATCGATACGCGGGTGTCGAGTGCGGTCCGCAAGGTGGAGGCCACGGCCATCCCGACCGGCTCCAGCTGATGCTGCACGCGGACGGCGCCTACTGGCTGCCCGACCCAGGCACGGGCTCGTATGTCGCCCACGATCTGTTCTGGTACCGTTCCACGTTGGCGCATAACGCGCCGCGCCTGGATGGCGAATCGCAGCCGCGGGGCAACGCCAGCTGCGAGTGCTTCGACGACGAGGGAGAGTGGGCGTGGGTCCAGGGGCGGTTCAACGACCTCGTTCGGATGGTGGCAACCGGGCCCGACTACATCGTCGATGTGACGATGTTGACGGGCCGGGAAGACCACTTGCTCGAGCTGCCGTGGCACATCGCGGGTCGCGGCACCGTGGAAACGCGGGGCCGATGGGTCAATGACGAGCTGCCGGACGAATTCGTCACACGCGTGCAGCGCTTTGTTCCGGACGCGCCAGGTCCTGTCGTGTTGTCGCACGTCCAACAAGGGGCGCGCCTCACAGCCCATCTCAGCTTCGACGGCGCGCTCCTGGAAATGGAAGGGCCGGGCCTGCCGGGCGAGCCTGAACGGGCGAAGTTCTATGTCGTGCGCGCGCTCGGCCGCAACCCCCGCTTCATTAGCGTGCTCGAAACGCATGTCGATCAGCCCGCGATCCGCGCCGTGCGCACCCAGGGCGATGCGGTCGAGATCGAGACCGCCGCAGGCGTGGAACGGCACCGGTTCGGCGGCGCGGAATGGACCGTCGAGCGGGAAGGCCAGGAGGCGGTGGTGTTGCGCGGACGGCGGGAGCAAACCCCTCCGTTCACGCCGCTGCTCGAGATCGACCTCCCCACCCCCGCGACGGCGCCTGCGTTCCGCGTCGGAGGCCCGCCGCGGCTCGACGGGTCACTCGAAGGCTTCGACCTGTCGGAACCGCTCGAGCTGGGACTCGAAGACCAATATCGGCGCAGCGAAGATACGTATCCCGGTCCCGACGATTTCTCCGCGGTGGCGTACGCGGCGTGGGACGAGTCGGCGCTCTACCTGGCGGTGGTCGTGACCAAGCCGGATCTCGTGCTGCGGCCGGCGGCCGCACCGCCGCTCAAGCTCGACAATGAGCCGGACGAGATCCATTCCGACGGGCTGCAGGTGTATGTCGGCCCGGCCCGCCGTCACTCGGGTGAGGCCGGTGCCGCTCCGGTTGGCTACGTCGTTGTTCCGAATGAGGACGGTCACTCCGTTCGAGCTCGCGCGACGAGCGACACGCACGGGACGCAGGGAGGAGGGGCGGTGGGCGGCGGTTGGCACCGTACCGACACCGGTTACTGCGTGACGGTCGCCATTCCGTGGCCCGCCGGCGCCTATCCTCACGCCGGCGGCCGGGTGAGCTTCGACCTCATCATTAATGAAATGCTGCCCGGCCGCCTGCGGCGCGTGGGCCAACTGGTCTGGAGCGGCGGCGGCGGGTGGGTCTGGCTGCGCGGTGACCGGCAGGATCCGAGCCGATTTGGGATTCTCGAGCTCGTAGGATGATCGTCGTCGTCCTGCATGAGCCTCAAGATCTGGTCAACATCGCGCATGTCGTGCGCGGAATGAAGAACTTTGGCCTGCGCGATTTGCGGCTCGTGAATCCGCGCGAGTACGAAGCCTACCGGGTGGAGGGTATCGCGCATCAGACGCAGGATGTGCTCGCGCGCGTCCGCACGTACGCGACGCTTGAGGAGGCGCTGGCCGACTGCGTGCACATCGTCGGGTTCACGGCGCGCGGACGGACGGCGAAGCGAAATCTGCAGCGCCCGCGCGACGCGGCCGCCGAGATCGTCGCGCTGGACGCGGGCGCGGGCGGACCCATCGCCCTACTCTTCGGGCGCGAGGACAAGGGGCTCTCCAACGAAGCGCTCGATCGCTGCCACCGCGTCGTCACGATTCCCAGCGACCCCGGCTACGCCTCGCTCAATCTCGGCCATGCCGTCATCATCATGCTGTATGAGCTGGCCCTCACGCAGGGCGCCGAGGCGCGTTCGTTCAAGGCGCCGCGGCGGTCATCGGAGCCGGCCGACGCTGCGGAGCTCGAGCGATTGTTTGTCGATGTCGCCCGCGCGCTGCATGCGATCGAGTTCTTCAAGACGCGTAATGCCGACGGCGTCATGCGGACGATGCGTGAGATCGCGCATCGGGCGCCGCTGGACGCTCGTGAGGTGAAACTGTTGCGTGCGATGGCCATCGAGGTGACCAAATACAGTGAACGACTGGCGCGTTCCGGGCTTCACGTCGACCGGTAGCAAGCGCCCCGACGCGCTCTTCGGGACCCCCGCGCGCATGACGCGGGCGGACGGCTGCCGCGTTTGGGGCGAGGACGGGCGTGAATACGTCGACTTCGTCATGGCGCTGGGCGCCGTGGCGTTGGGATACGGACACCCCGACGTCAATCGTGCCGCCACGGCCGCGATCGCCGCCGGCGTCGTCGGGCCGCTGCCGCCCGTCGCCGAGGAAGCGCTCGCCGAGGCACTGGCCGAGCGGATCCCCTGGCTCGAGCGCGTGCGCTTTCTCAAGACCGGTGCCGAGGCCGTCGCCGCGGCGGTGCGCCTGGCGCGCGTCGCCACCGGCCGTGACGAGGTCTTGGGCTGCGGATACCACGGCTGGCTCGACTGGTCTCAGGGCGCCACCGAAGGCGTGCCCGCGGCCGTGCGCAATCTTTTCGCCGAGCTGCCGTTCAACGACGTCGCCGCCGGGCGCGAGATGATCCGTGCGCGCGCCGGACGCCTCGCCGCCGTGGTCGTGGAGCCGGTGATCGTGTCCGAGCCCGCGCGCGAATGGCTCCAGATGCTGCGCGTCGAGACCGAACGTGTGGACGCGATTCTCATCTTCGACGAGATCAAGACGGCCTTCCGACTCGCGATCGGGGGCGCCGTCGAGCGCTATCACGTGCAGCCCGCGCCCGACCTCGTCGTGCTTGGCAAGGCGCTCGCGAATGGATTCCCGCTCGCGGTTGTGGGCGGCAAGGCGGACCTCATGAATGTCGCGAGCCGCACCTGGATTTCTTCTACGCTGGCGACGGAGGGTGTGGCGCTCGCGGCCGCGCGCGCGACGCTGGAGGTGTTCGTTCGGGACGACGTCTGCGGTCATCTCCATCGCGTCGGGACACGGCTGTTGCACGGCCTGCACGAGCTGCAGCGCGCGCACCCCGCAGTTGTGACCGGCGTGGCGGGTATTGCCGAGATGTGCTTCCTTCATTGCGCGACCGAAGACCTCTCGCGCGCCCTGACGTCGCACGCGGCCGAACGTGGTCTCCTGTTCAAGCGCACGGCCTACAACTTCGTCTCCCTGGCGCACGACGAGGGCACGGTGGACCGTGCCCTCGCCATGCTGCATGAAGCCCTGCGCGCGATCTAGAAGAGCGTATACGTGCTCACGAGCAGGAAAACCACAATCGCCGCGATGATCACGACGGCGGTGTAGCCCATCGAACGATCCTGCGGGACTTTCATGAGTGTCGGCAGGCCAAGGTAGAGCAGATACAGGCTGTACAGCGAAACGAAGACACCGACCATGAGGAATCGGCCGTGAAGATTGAAGATGCCGGCCAGCCACATCGGTGTGCTCGCATACGCCGCGACCTTCAAGGCCTGGACGTCGTTCTTCTGTCCACCGAACCCTGGCGCGAGCAGGCTGATGATCTGCGTCAGCGCGAACACCGCGGCCAGCTGCAGCACCAGCGCGATGCCAAACCAGGTAACCGCGCCGGTGATCGTGACGGACTCCGGCAGGCTCGTTCCCGCGATGCGCTTGCCGAAAACCAGTCGCCCGACGGCGCCGGCCAGCGGGCCGATCAGCGCGAGCGGCAGGATGTACCGGCCCCAGATGACCCCCGGTTTGGTGAATTCGGAGTCGACTTCTTTGAATGTCGCGCGAGGCTCGAACAGCACGGATCGCGCACGGCCCACCGTCGTCTCCATCCCGATCTCCCCACTAAGGAAGCCCCCAAGATAAAAGGGGCGTAGATTGTGGCAATGCTTGTCGACGTCCACGCTCATTTTTACCACCAGCGGACGCCCCGCGCCGACTGGCGCGAGCGCAACGAAAGCCGCCTGGCCGCGGGCGGCAAGATCGGCATCACGATACACGTGGCGTCGATCCTGGGCAGTTTCGGCCTCACCTCGCCGACGTATTTCCCGTCACCGCGTGATGTCACAGCCGGGAACGATGCCCTCCTGGCCCTGCAGCAGGCGCATCCGGATCGCATCCGAGGGCTTGTGTGCGTGAATCCGAATGACACCGCGCACGCCCGCGCTGAGATCGTGCGCTGTCTCGACGCGGGGATGATCGGCATCAAGCTGGCGGCGAGCCGCCGGGCGGACGATCCGCTGCTCGATCCGATTGCCGCTCTGGCGCTGGAGCGCCGCGTACCGGTGCTGCAGCACGTCTGGCAGCACCGGCGCCGCGATTGGCCGGGACAGGAAGCGTCCGACGCGAGTGAGCTGGGCACCCTCGCGCGCCGTCATCCGGACGTCGCCTTCATCCTGGCGCACATCGGTGGGGGCGGGGACTGGCTGCACTCGCTGCATGCCTCGGCGGACGTGCCCAACGTCTACGTCGATCTCTCGGGCAGCGGCGTGGACGGCGGCATGCTCGAAGCCTGCATCGAAAGCGTCGGTGTGAATCGCCTGCTCTGGGGCAGCGACATCACGATGGACACGGCCTGGGCCAAGCTCCGCTACCTCGAGACCGTCCTCTCCAAGGACGACATGGCGTTGGTGCGCTGGAAGAATGCCGCGCGCATCTTCCCGCCGGGCGCGTTTCCGACCGACTGATGCGGATCGATTGCAACGCCTTCCTGGGGGCGTATCCGTGGCGCAAGGTTCCCGGCACCTCGCCGGACGCGCTGGTGCACGCGCTCGACCGCACGCAGATCGATGTTGCCTGGATCACCCATCTCCCCAGCCTGTTCTGGCGCGATCCCACCGCAGGCAATGCTTGGCTGTACCAGACCGCGCGCAAGGAGAAACGGTTCAAGCCGGTGCCGACCGTGCATCCCGGGCTGGCACAGTGGGAGCAGGTGGTCGCCGACGCCGCGAACGCCGGTGCGCCGGCGGTGCGCTGTGATCCGTTGTATCTCGGACTCGAGCCCGCGGGCGGCGAAATGCGCGTCCTCGCCGCCGCCTGCAGCGCCGCCCGCATCCCGTTGATGCTCGCCGTCCGGCTCGAGGACAGCCGCCAGCGCCACCCCAACGATCGCGTCCCCGAACTGCCGGCCGCCGCGGTGCGCGCGTTGATCCGCAGCGACGCCGACCTCCGACTGCTCGTGACGCACGCTGATCGCGCGTTCGTCGAAGAGGTGCACTTCGGCTCCACGGCGGACGAGGCGCGCCGCATCTGGTGGGACATCTGCTGGATCTGGGGGCCGCCCGAGGACCATCTTGCGACGCTTCTCGACACCATTGGCGCGGACCGGTTCGTCTTCGGCACGGGACAGCCGCTGCGCCTGCCCGAGAACAGCATCGCGAAGCTCGATCTGCTGGACATCAAGCGCGACGCTCGTGAAGCGATCGAGTCGAAGAATCTTGAATGGCTCCTGGCCTGAAAGAACGTCTCGAAGGTGGCCTCATTCCCGCTGTGCCGGTCCCGTTTCGAGGCGCGACGATCGACTTTGCCGCGCAGCGCACCTACGCGACCTGGATGGCGCGGCAGCCTATCGCCGGCGTCGCGGTGTGGGCGCACACCGGTCGTGGTGCCCATCTGTCGGACGATCAACGGCGCGTCGTGCTGGAAGAGTGGCGCGCCGCGCTTCCCGGAAAGGTCATCGTGGCCGGGGCCAACGGTAGGGCCATGGCCCGCGACGCGAAACGGGGCGGCGCCGATGCGCTGCTGGCGTTTCCCACACAAGAGAACGCGGTCGTGTATCACGACGAGCTGTCGCGGGAGTTACCGGTCATCGCATTCTACTTGTATGAAGCGGCCGGAGGCGTGAACTACGACGACACGACCCTGCACGGGATTCTCGCGTTGCCCGGTGTCGTCGGAATCAAGGTCGCGACGCTCGATTCGGTCATGACATTCCAGCGGATCGCGGCGGTGATGCGCGATCACCCCGACAAGCTGTTGATCACGGGTGAAGACCGATTCCTCGGCTACTCGCTGATGATGGGAGCGCGTGCGGCGTTGATCGGAATGGGAGCGGCGCTCACCGACATGCAGGCGGCACTGCTGGGCGCTCACGCGAGCGGCGACGACCACGCCTTTTTGCGCCTTTCCACGCAGTTAGACGCCTTTGGGCAAGCGACCTTCACCGCGCCGATGGAAGGCTACATTCGGCGGATGCTCTGGGCCCTCGCCGCCGAAGGCGTGATCCCGGACGGCGCGTGCGACGATCCGTGGGGCCCGCCGCTGCCGGCGGCGGAGCGCGAGGCGGTCCGGCGCGCGGTGCGCGAGGCGCGCGTACGGTAGGTCGCCGCTCGTTCCTGAAAACCAGCGCCGCTGCGGCGCTCGGGGGGAAAGTCTTGATGGCACAAGCCAGGCAACCGCACATCGCCGTGATCGGGGCGGGAGCGTTCGGCGGCTGGACCGCGCTGTTTCTGCGGCGCCAGGGGGGGGGCGCGCGCGTCACCCTCGTCGACGCCTGGGGCCCCGGCAACTCGCGCGCGAGCTCGGGTGGGGAGACGCGCGTGATCCGCGCGACCTACGGACCGCGCGCGATCTACACGAAGATGGCGGCGCGTGCGCTGGCACTCTGGAAAGAGCACCAGACGCGGTGGCAGCGGCAGCTGTATCACGGCATCGGCGTGCTCTGGCTGGTCGAGAGCGACGAGCCGTACGAGAAGGCGGCGTTGCCGATCCTGCGCGACGCTCGGGTCACGTTCGAGGAGCTGCAGGGCCCCGAAGTCGCGCGGCGCTTCCCGCAAATCAATTGCGAGCAGGTTCGCTGGGCGATCCTCGAGAAAGAGGGTGGCTATCTCACTGCCCGGCGCGCGTGCGCCGCGGTGCTCGAGGGCTTCCTCGCCGAGGGCGGTGAGTACCGCCAGCTCGCTGTGCGAGCGCCGATCCAACCGCGTGGAGGTGAGCTTACCACGATAAGCCTGTCTGACGACAGTAAACTGACGGCTGACCACTTTGTCTTTGCCTGCGGTCCGTGGCTCGGCGCGCTGTTTCCCGATGTTGTCGGTGAGCGCGTGAAGCCGACTCGGCAGGAGGTGTTCTTCTTCGGGACACCGCCCGGGGATCGGCGATTCACCGAAGAAGCGCTGCCCGTCTGGGC
>WNGI01002570.1_pt1 | contig 24845 bp, 28 predicted proteins | sample 5400621 | NCBI WGS metagenome assembly WNGI01 (sample SAMN13153374, study PRJNA577476) | soil metagenome | isolation source: 20 cm soil or saprolite under Garry oak tree replicate 1 | place: USA:California | collected 2016-06-15 | reverse complement strand
CGGAACGCAGCGCCTGTAAGGCTGGACGCATTCCGAACTTGTCCCAGTGGTCCCAGGACTGCGGCCCCACGATCGCCTCCATGTACGCGATCCCCTTCACGGCCTTGCGGTGGCGGTTGGCCCAGTCGAAGCCGAGGGCCGAGCCCCAGTCATGGACGACCAAGGTGACCCGCTCGTGCACATCCAGGGCCTCGAGCAGGGCGTCGAGGTAGCGGCGGTGCTCGACGAAGCGATACGAGCCGGGGCCACTGTCAGGCAGCTTGTCGGAGTCGCCCATGCCGATCAGGTCGGGGGCGATGCAGCGGCCTCGTGGCTGCAGGTGCGGCAACACGTTGCGCCAGAGGTACGACGAGGTGGGATTGCCGTGCAGCAGCACGATGGGGTCGCCCTCTCCCACCTCCACGTACGCCATCTCGCTGCCGAGGACCCGCCGCCGCTGCTTTTGGTACGGAAATGCCGCAGAGATCATGTTGGCTTCCCCTTCTTTCTTTGTAGGTTGAGTGCGAGCTCGGTGAGGTCGGCGATTCCGATTTCTTGCGTACCCGCCATCTGGATTACGACTCCTCTCTATCGCCGGTTAAGAAGCCGCAGGCCCGATCGCGGTTTCGACCGGCCGGAAAAAAGATTCGTCGCACACGACCGGAACCGAGACGGTTGTCCGACCCGTCCCAACGGCATGCCGATCACCCGGTTGCGCCTTCGCGAGCACGTCGCGGTGCATCTCTTCGGGCACCACGCGCCGTTGTTCGCGCCGGTTGCGGCCGGCCTTCTGCTGATGCGTGAGTAGACGGCCCAGACCCTGGATCGCCAGTTCGTGCAGTCGCTGGCGCTCCGCCGTCAGCCACTCCTCGAACGGGCGCTCGGCGAGCACCAGCCCGGCCAGCAGATCACCTCGATAGAGAGCCGCGACCTGTCCGAGTGCGTCCGGGCTACTGTCGGCGACCAGCCGCTCGAACCGCGCCACGTCCACGTCGACGGCCGAGGGGTCGAGGGACACGCTCGCGCCGTCGAAGCGCAGGCTCGCGCGCGCGGCCTTCGGCAGGGTCTTCTTGATTCTCGACAGCGCGCAGGGCGAGATAGGCCAGGAGCGCCTGGGTCTTTTTGGTCGGGAGGACGAGCGCAGCACCGGCTTGGAGGCGTGCTTCAAATCCGCCAAGAAGCTTGAGCTCCAGGCGCGCCTCGGACTTCAAGGCTCCTCCATGACTCCGGCCAAGAAGCGTTGGGGAGTATGCCACAGCCCTCACCCCCGATTACGCCATTTTCCACGGTGCTTGGGACGATCTGGATACGGCCACTCGTTACAACGGGGGTGAGACGAAGCGCAATTCCGCACGCGAGGAGGTCGAGATGGGAGAGATGCCGCTCGGTAGCTGTCGACCGACCGTGGATCGCGACGCAAATCTCGTGGAAGCGCTGCGCCGGCAGGAGGCAGGGGCCGCCGAGGCCCTGATCGCTGCGTACGGAGATCGGGCCTACCGCCTGGCGATGCGCATGACCGGCAACCGCTCGGATGCCGAGGAGGTCGTCCAGGACGCCTTCTGGACAGTGGTCCAGAAGATCGAGACGTTCAGAGGTGATGCGGCCTTCGGCTCCTGGCTCTATCGAATCACCGCAAACTGCGCATATACAAAACTTCGCGTCCGGCGTGCGCGGCATCACGAGACCTCGTTGGACGAGGGTTCGGTGATGGTCGACGAGCATGCCCCGTCCCTTCAGGACTGGTCCGCGCGTGTCGAGGATCGGGCGCTTCAATTCGAGCTGCGGACGGTGTTGACGGCGGCCCTCGACGCCCTGCCGGAAGACTGCCGGGCCGCCCTGGTCCTACGCGACGTCGAGGGCCTGTCGGTCCAGGAAGTCAGCCAGATCACTGGGCTGAGTGTCGCCGCCGTGAAGACTCGAGCGCACCGTGCGCGGCTGGTGCTGCGCAAGTGCCTCGGGGAGCACTTCTCGGATCGGCCGCCGTCGCTCCCGGCTTCACCTTCTGTGTCTGCGCCCTCGCCGCGCCGCGGCGAATGGTCGAGCGGGTCGACGCGGCCGCGGCCGCGGTCCGAGGGTCGTATCTCGTCTGGGCGGCGAATCTCATTATCGGTGTGATCGCGCTCGGCGCACTGCTGCCGTTCGAGGGGACCGCCGGAGTCAGCGTGACTGACGTTACAAGCCGAGATCGCTCAATCCCGGATGCCCGTCCGGTCGGCGTCCGAGCGGCCAATGGTACTTACGGTCTGATTCCTTGATCGGGAGATCGTTGATGCACGCGTAACGCAATCGCATCAGCCCGTTCTGGTCAAACTCCCAGTTCTCGTTGCCGTACGAGCGAAACCAATTCCCCGAGTCGTCATGCCATTCGTAAGCGAAGCGCACTGCGATGCGATTCCCTCCGGACGCCCACACCTCCTTGATGAGGCGATAATCGAGCTCTCTTGCCCACTTGCGGGTAAGGAAGGCGATGATCTCCGGCCTGCCGCTTACGAATTCCGCGCGGTTCCTCCATCGGGAATTTGGTGTGTAGGCCAACGCCACTTTCTCGGGGTCGCGAGAGTTCCAGCCGTCTTCCGCCAGACGGACCTTCAATTCGGCGGTCTCGTGAGTGAACGGAGGCACCGGGGGACGCGTTTCAACGTGTGATGTTGCTACGGACATTGCAATCTCCTGGGCATCTTGAAGAACTTTCTTACACGCGGGTCATTCATCGGGCTCAAGCGACTGCCGCGAGCCCAAGGTCATTCAGGTATGTGACGATTTGGGCCCAATCGCAGGGCTTCGCAAAGATGACGCTCGCGCCAGCTGCCTTCGCGCGAATCAAGGCGGGTCCGCTGTCGCCCGTGATGACGATGACGTGGGGTGGGCGTCGTGCGCGGTCGAGGATGGTGCGAATCAGCACATCGCCGGGAATGTCGGGCAGGCCGAGATCGCTCATGACAACGTCGAAGTCGTGCGCCCGCAACGCCGACAGGGCGTCACGTCCGTTGGCGACTCCCACGGCCACTGCACCCTCCAGTCGGAGCAGCGCGGTCAACATGTCGAGCGTGCCGGGAGAGTCTTCGATCACGAGGACGTGAATGCCGTGTAGTCCCGGCGCACCCGAGTCCTGACTCTCCATATCTTCCCGGCACCTCATCACGCGCCTGATGCACTCCTTCAGATGCGAAAAACGACCGGAGGTTGCACGGACGAGCCTCTGCAACGGCAGCCGACGTTGGCGCATCTCAATCGGTCGTGCTGGAGTCGATGGGGGCCGGACGTGATCAGTGGCTGGCGCGTTCCAGCCGTGCCTGACACGCCACGCACGTCGTCGCATCGGGAACCGCGAGAAGGCGGTTCGGCGGGATGGCGGCGCCGCACTCAGAGCAGACTCCGTATTCGCCGTCCGCCACCCGGGTCAGCGCGATTTGTAGACGCTTGGCTCGCTCAGCCAGTCGCGACGCCGTCAGGTGGGCCAGTTCCCGGAGCTCAACGCCCTGAGCGACGTCGAGGAAGTCGCTCGCCGCGGCCTCCGCTGTTGGCACCTCGGCCTCACCCTGGAGCCGCGCCAGGACCACGTCGAGGTGCGCTTCGAGCAGTTGCTTCGCCGTTTTCGTCTTCATGTCATCACCGCCAGGTAAGATGCCAGGCAGTCTCACATGGATGCATGGCATCGACCCCCAGCCGCAGTCAAAGGCTTCGGTTTGGCGCGAGCGCGCATCTCAAGGACGGGAGGATAAGGCCATGAAAGTCACCAAGGTGCTCGCGGCCGCCGCGCTGATCGCCGGCGGTGTCGCGGGCTGTGCCTCGACGGACGAGGCGATGCCGGCGGCGTCACCCGGCCACGAGCTCCATACCTTCGCACCCGGATGGCAGCGTTTCTTCACCCTCGACTGGCAGGCCGGGCAGCGGAGTGGGCGGCCCATCCTGAGCGGCGCCGTGCACAGTCAATACGGCGCTACGGCCACCCGCGTGCAGCTCCTGGTGGAGGGTCTCGACGACAAGGGCGGCGTGGTCAGTCAACGCGTCATCTGGCTCGGCGACAGTATCGAGCCGTACGAGACCGCCTATTTCAATGTGGCGGTCGCGCCGGCGGCAAATTATCGCGTGAGCATCTTCGCCTATGACTGGGGCGGCCGGGCGTCAGGGGTTTGAACATGACCGAGTTGACAGCGCTCGACGACCTGGCTCGCCGCGGCTTCAGCGACGGTTTCCGTGTCGTGGACGGCAACCTCCGAGTGCTGACGACGGGGAAGCTGCTGAGACCAGAGGACCTGGTGATCCGGGAGGTCTACCGCTTCGAGGGAATCTCCGACCCCGACGACATGGCGATCGTCTACGCGATCGAGAGCACGACGGGCGTCCGGGGGACCTTGATCGACGCGTTCGGCGTGTACGCGGATCCCGGCATGGCGAGGGTGCTCGCCGCCGTTCCCATCAGAGAGCACGCAGGAAGAACAACGACCACCGTGGACTGACGTCCCGCGGGATCTGCGGCGACGAGCAGCTCGGTGCAGGAGACGGCGATGGCGAATGCGACACTTCCCAATTCTCGATACATCGCGCTCACCACGTATCGCCGCGACGGCCGCCCGGTGACCACGCCTGTCTGGTCGGCGCCGCTCGCTGGCAAGCTCTATGTCGTCACCGCCGAGAGCACCGGCAAGGCCCGCCGGTTGCGAGCCACGGGCCGAGTGCGCTTCGCGGCATGCAACATGAATGGCCGCCGTATCCTGGGCGATTGGGAGGAGGGAACAGGGCGCATCGTTCAGGACGAGGCCCGTTACCGGGAAGTCCTGGCGGCGCTGCGACGCAAATACGGCTGGCAACTCTCCCTGGCGAGGCTCATCAACCGGTTGCGCGGGGTCGATCGTGACCGGGTGGTGCTAGAGCTGACGCCGTCGCTGGTCGTGCAGACGTCGCCAACCACCTGAGTGGTTCTCAGGCGAGCTCGAGCAGCAGGAAGTGCGAATCGGCCTTCGCGTCCAGGCGTAGCTCCACCTCGTCGCTCACCGCGGCGCCGTCGCCGGTGGAAACGCTGTGGTCATTGAGGTCCAACGCACCCTCGACGATCTGTATCCAGGCGTGTCGGCCGGGACTCAGCTTGTGGACGATGCGGGTGCCGGCAGCGGGACGGCTCGCAAAGACCTTGACGTCCTGGTGGATCGAGACCACGCCGTCGCGGCCACCCTTTGCACCGAGGAGCTTCAGCCCGCCGCGCAGGTCGGCCGGCGGGAACGTCCGTTGCTCGTACGACGGTTCGAGATCTTGCTCGTCCGGTGTGATCCAGATCTGCAGGAAATGCACGGGCTCGGTGGTGGACGGGTTGAACTCGCTATGCGTGACGCCGGTGCCTGCGGTCATGCGCTGGACGTCGCCAGGGCGGATGAGCGATCCGGTCCCGAGACTGTCGCGATGCTCGAGCGTGCCCTCCAGGACGTACGAGATGATCTCCATGTTGTCGTGCGAGTGAGCGCCAAAGCCGCGTGAGGGCTGCACCCGGTCTTCGTTGAGGACGAGGAGGTTGCGGAACCCCGCGTGCCGGGGGTCGTGGTAGCGGCCAAACGAGAAGGTGTGCCTCGTGTCGAGCCAGCCGTGATCGAAATGCCCACGCTCGTGACTCGGTCGTTTCGTGATCATCAGGCGAGCTCCTGGCGCCTCCGTCCCTCAGTCCTTGGCCTGGAGGTGCGCCTCGACCTTCCAGAGGAGCTTGTCGATACCGCGCGAGATCTCGGTGAACAGGTCGGCGGTGTCGGCGTCGCCGAGCGCGTTCGCCGCATCGATGGCCCGGCGCGCCGAGGCGCCGAACTTCGCGATCGCGGCCGAGAGCGCCGCCACGTGCTCGCGCCCCGAGCTGATGTCGAGGCGGTACTCGGTCAAGCGTGATGCCTTCGCCGCGATCCGCGCGGTGCCCAGGGCAGTGCCGCCGAGCTGCACGGCACGCTCGGCGAGGTCGTCGGCGTGCTCGAACACCTCGTCCACGACTTCGTCGAAGAGCTCGTGGAGCGCGATGAAGTTCGGGCCCTTGATGTTCCAGTGGGCCTGTTTGGTCTGAAGGGCGAGATCCAGCGCGTCGGCGAGCTGCTGGTTGAGCAAATCGACGGTGTCGCGGCGGACCTTGTCCGGAAGATCGTTCTGGGTGGGCCAGAGTGGGCGAGAATCCATGAGCGCGGCTCCTTTCGCGACGGTTACGCCTTCAGGAACGCGAGCAGATCGGCGTTGATCTGACCCCACGCCCTCTCACGCGACCCGGTGCGGGGAAGTCTTGCATGCGCTTCTGACGGGGGCAAGCAGACGATGCATGCAGAGAGTGCTACACCTGTGCGAAACCGCCATCCACGAACAATTCCGTCCCCGTGATGTAGCTGCTGTCGTCGGAGGCGAGAAACACCACGGCCTTCGCGATCTCGTCGGGAGTGCCGAACCTGCCGAGCGGGACCATGTTGGAAATCATCGCCCGACGCTGCTGGCCTGTTTCCGAGGACGCCAGCAGATCACTCAGTCCGGGCGTGTCGATGGAGCCCGGGCTCACCGCGTTCACGCGAATGCGGCGACTCTTCAGATCCGTGGTCCATGTTCGAGCGAACGAGCGCACGGCGGCCTTGGTGGCGCTGTAGACACTGTTCGACGACAACCCTTTGCTGGCGACGATGGACGCATTCAGGATGATGGAGGCACCATCCGGAAGCAGCGGAAGCGCCTTCTCCACCGTGAACAGGAGCCCTTTCACGTTGATGTCGAAGATCGAGTCGTACAGCTCTTCGGTGATCGCGCCGAGCGGTGCGTACTTCGCAACACCAGCATTCGCGAACACGATGTCGAGCTTGCCCTTCTCCCGCCCGATGTGTGCGAAGAGGCGATCGAGATCGCCGAGGTTCGACACGTCTCCTCGTAGCCCGACCACGTTGCTGCCGACCTCCTTGACTGCCGCCGCCAACTCCGGATCACGGCGCCCCGTGATGAAGACGTAGGCGCCTTCGTGCACGAACCGCTTCGCCGTCGCCAGGCCGATGCCGCTAGTGCCGCCGGTGATGAGTGCAATCTTCCCGTCGAGCTTGCCCATATATTTCCTTCTCACTCTCCTCGCCGGCCCTTCCCACGTCAGCGTCCATCCGCCTGCTCCCCGCGAAGCGTCATGCACGTCGACGAGGCGCGTGCCACGAGGCTCTGTTCCTCGTCGGTGATGTCACACTCGACAAAACCGAGCGTTTTTCCGCGCTTGATGATCCGCCCGGTCGCCCGAAGCTTTGCGGCCCACACGGGCTTCAGGAAATTGATCTTCAGCTCGACGGTCGCAAAGGTCTCGCCCTCCGCCAGCGTGCTGGCGTAGGCGATCCCCATGGCGGCATCGGCGATGTCGCAAAGGACGCCTCCGTGCAGCGCCCCCATCGGATTCGCATGTTGCCGCCCCGTCGCCAGCTCGATCACCGCCTCGCCGGGCGAGACTGCGTTCAGGGTGAAGCCGATGAGGGCCGCGATCGGGGGTGGCGGACGCTTGCCATCCACCAGTTGCTGGAGTGCATCGAGCGGCGTCGGCATCGATCGTTCCTCCTGGCGTGCGCTTACTGCGAGGAGGCTTGCGCGCTCACGATGTCCTGCAGCACCGCCTTGGGCACTGCACCGACGACGCGCTCGACAACCATGCCGTGCTTCACGAGCAGGATCGTTGGGATCGATCGGACATCGTAGCGAGCCGCCAGCCCGGGGTTCTCGTCGACGTTGACCTTCATCAGCGTGACCTGGCCTTCCGAGGCCTCGGCCAGCGCCTCGAGCACCGGCGCGATCGCCCGGCACGGGCCGCACCACGCGGCCCAGAAATCGACCATGACCAGACCGCTGGCCGCGGCGAGCGCCTCATCGAAGTTCTGCTCGGTCAGATGGATGGTCTTGGCAACGTCCTGGTCCCGACTCGCAGTCATCGTGCTGGTCCTCCTCTGCACTAGGATGGCCCCCCGGGCGCGAGGGATTCATCAAGATGTATCTACATATGCTGTGCTGGACCCGGCCCGGCCAAGGCTGGTACGATGGCGTCCGTGAGTCGGCGAAGCATCGGGTGGACGGTTGGCGCGGGAGGCGTATCGCCCTGCGTCTGCAACACCCTTCGCATGGTCACTCGCGCCGTCACCCAACTCTACGACGACGTGCTGCGGCCGAGCGGTGTCCGGGTGACTCAGTTCAGCATTCTCGCGACCATCGGGCGCATGCGTGAGGCGAACCTGAAGCAACTCGAGGACACGCTCGCCATCGACCAGACGACGCTGACGCGCAGCCTCAACCTTCTGGAGCGCGATGGTCTGATCGAGCGCAGCCCTCACCCGGATGGGCGCGTCAAGGCGATGAGGCTCGCATCCAAAGGGGCACGAGTCCTGGAGATCGCGCGGCCGCTCTGGGCCCAGGCGCAAGACCAGGTCCTCCGCGAATTGGGGAGGCAGCGGTGGGCCGACGCGCACCGGCGGCTCGCCCATCTGCTTCACCTCGCCGTCGAGAAGCGACGATTGCGGCGAAAACGACAGCACATGCCGGCGAGGAGCACGCCGAGAAGAGCTGGCCCCAGGACGCCGAAGCGTCACACGGGAGGCTGAGGGAGCTCGAGTTGGCGCTGCTCGAGGCGCATCGGATTCTCTCGGCCCGTTGACCGGTCATCGGGCCGCCGGCGAGGGGCCGAGTGGCGCGTGATTCGCGGCCGAGGGAACTTGACGCGCAGGCCCTGCGCCTGAACCTGGAAGAGCATCTCCGCGTCCGACAGGCCAGGAAGGCGATGTCGACCGAGGCTGCGGAATCGGATGCCGGTCGAGGGCGCCGCCGCGACCGCCGCTCGGGCAGCCCCGGAGACGACGATCTGCCCTCCGTGAGCTGCCGAGCAGACGCGGGCGGTGATGTGAACGGCCAGACCGATGTACCCGACTTCGGTCAGTGTCGGGCGGCCGCTGTGGACCCCGATACGGACGCGGACCGGAAGACTGTCGGCGGGGTGGCCGCTCCAGACGCGGCTCGCAAGCTCACGCTGGATCGCCACGGCGGCTTCGATGGCGGCGGTGGCCCGCGCGAAAACGGCGAAGAACTCATCGGCGCGCGCGTCGATCTCGCGGCCGCTCGCTCGCGAGACCGCCGCCCTGAGGATGCCTCTGACGTCGTTCAGGAGGGCGCCATAGCGGTCGCCCAGCCGACGGAGCAGGACGGTGGAGCCCTCGATGTCGGTCATGAGCAGGGTCACGAACCCGGTGGGGAGCGCTGCGGCGTCGGTGGACGTGGCCGGGATCTGGCCGTGTAGCCGTTCCTTCTCGACCACGAAGCGCACGGCATCGAGCACGGTTTCCGCGAGCGCCGGGTCGTCGAGGATCGTTGGATCGTGCACGAGCACCGTCATCGGCCGACCCTGGCGCTCCAGATAGGTCGCACCGCGCTGGTCTCCTTCGGCGGGGAGCGGAACGACCTTGCCGGTCGCATCGAGGTACGCCCCGGAAGCGTCAGACCAGTGCAGGACCGCGAGGGTCGGATCCCGGAGAACGGTTCGTAGCCGCTGTTCGAGCTCGCCGGGCGCCGCGTTGCGGCCCAGTTCGATCACGAGGCGGCCGGCCGTCGCGTGTCGCCGCTCCGATTGCAGCTGGCCCGTGATGAACCCGACGGGCACGATGCCGTACTTCTTCGCCGCGTTCAGCAGCCGCGTGCGGGCGCGCTCCCGAGCGGCATCGTCCTCGAAAGCGACCTGGTTGAACCGGGCGAGCGCATTGCGCACGTGGGCCTTGTCGTGGACCGGAAGCCGCCGCCGGCCCCGGGAATCGATGTAGGCGAAGGCCCGGTCCGGGAGCCGGGATCGCTTGCTCGTCTTGAGACGAGGCATACCCGAACGATATCGCGCTGCCGTCCGTCATGCCACGGTGTTGATCCGAAAGGTGCGCGTGTGAGCCGATATGCATCGCCTGCTGTGGCACACTGAACGAGATGCCAGTGAATCGACAGGACACGGTGGACACCTCCGAACTCCTGCGAGAGCTCCGAATCGACCGCGACGGCCGGCCGCCGCGTGCGCGTTGGCGCCGGCTCGTCGTGGCCGTGGTCGCGCTCGTGGCGCTCGGGGCAGGGGCCTGGCTCGCGTGGAGCCGCATCAGCACGCCGGCCGTGCGCACCGTCGCCGCCCGGGCGGCGACGCCGGCGGGCGGAGGCGTCGGCTCCGTGCTCGACGCGAGCGGCTACGTGACGGCGCGCCGTCAGGCCACCGTCTCGGCCAAGATCACCGGCAAGGTCACCGAGGTCCTGATCGAGGAGGGCATGCACGTCAGCGAGGGGGCGGTCCTCGCCCGCCTCGACGACATGGAGGCCCGGCAACAGGTGATGCTGGCCCGGGCCCAGCTCGCGGCCGCCCGCTCGCAAGACGGCGAGATTCGCGCGCAGCTCCTGCAGGCCGAGCGCGATTACACGCGGACGCAAGAGCTGTTCAAGCGGGAGCTCGTTGCCGAGCAGTCGCTGGACGCCGCCCACGCCCAGCGCGACACGCTGCGCGCCAAGCTGGTCGTCACCGAGGAGCAGATCCGCGTCGCGGGCGAGTCGCTCAGGATGGCGGAGGTGCAGCTCGACAACACCGTGATCCGCGCGCCCTTCAGCGGCATCGTGATCGCCAAGTCGGCCCAGCCCGGTGAGATGATCTCACCGGTCTCGGCGGGCGGCGGCTTCACCCGCACCGGCATCGGGACGATCGTCGACATGGACTCGCTCGAGATCCAGGTCGACGTCAACGAGTCGTTCATCAACCGCGTGACCGCCAGGCAGCCGGTGGAAGCAACGCTGAACGCGTATCCCGACTGGAAGATTCCCGGCTCGGTGATCGCCATCATCCCGACGGCCGACCGCAGCAAGGCCACCGTCAAGGTGCGCGTCGCCATTCGCACGAAGGACCCGCGGATCGTGCCCGACATGGGCGTCCGCGTCGCCTTTCTGGACACGGCGCCCAGCCCGTCCGGGCCGGTCACTGCCGGCGTGCTGGTGCCCGCCGACTCCATCCGCAGCGATACCGTCTTCGTGTACGCCGACGGCAAGGTCGAGCGCCGGCCGATCACGCCTGGCCGGGTGATCGGGACCGAGCGTGAGATCGTGAAAGGCCTGCGAGCGGGCGAGCGCGTGGTGCTGGCGCCGCCGCCGTCGCTGCGGGACGGAGCGAAGGTGCGGGTCGCCGACAAGTGAACGTGCTGGTCGAGATCCGCCGGGTGACCAAGACGTACCGGCGGGGTGGCGAGAGCATCGAGGTCCTGCACGGCATCGACCTCGACATTCCGCGCGGGGACTTCGTGGCCCTCATGGGCCCGTCGGGCTCCGGCAAGACCACGCTGCTGAACCTCATCGGCGGCCTCGACACCCCGACCGCGGGCACGATCGTGGTGGACGATCGCCGCATCGACCAGTTGTCGAGCGGTGAGCTCGCCCGCTGGCGCGCCTCCAACGTCGGCTTCGTCTTCCAGTTCTACAACCTGCTGCCCGTGCTCTCGGCCCAGCGCAACGTCGAGCTGCCGCTTCTGCTCACGAATCTGGGGGCGGCCGAGCGCCGGCGCCGCGCCGAGATCGCGCTGACGCTGGTCGGCTTGCGCGAGCGCGCCCGGCACAAGCCCAGGGAGCTGTCGGGCGGCCAGGAGCAGCGCGTGGCCATCGCCCGCGCGATCGTCTCCGATCCGGCCCTGCTCGTGTGCGACGAGCCGACGGGCGACCTCGACCGCGCGACAGCGCACGAGATCATGATGTTGCTCCAGGCGCTCAACCGCGACCACGGCAAGACGATCGTGATGGTGACCCACGATCCGAAGGCCGCGGAGTACGCGCGCCACCAGCTACGCCTCGACAAGGGGACGCTGGCCGAGAGCACCGGCCTCGAGATGGCGTGAAGTACCTCCCCCTGCTGTGGGCGCAGCTCTTCCGCAAGAAGACGCGCACCGTGCTGACGGTGCTGTCGGTGCTGGTCGCCTTCCTGCTCTTCGGGCTCCTCGAGGCCGTGCAGACGGCCTTCGAGTCCGGCGCCGACAGCGCCGATGCCAAGCGCCTGCTCACCACCGCGCGCTACTCGATCATCGAGCCCTTGCCCATGTCGTACGCGCCGCGCATCGAGCGCGTCCCGGGTGTGGTGGGCGTGGCGTACGCGGACTGGTTCGGCGCCAAGTACCAGAACGAGAGCAACGCCTTCGCCGTCTTCGCGGTCGATCCCGCGCGCTACCTCGACATGTATCCCGAGTTCGCCATCGCCCCCGAGCAGCGCGCCGCCTTCGTCAAGATGCGCACGGGCGCCGTCGCCGGCAAGATCCTCGCCGACCGCTACGGCTGGAAGATCGGCCAGAAGCTGCCGATCGCCTCAGAGATCCACAGCAAGACGGACGGCAGCCTCGACTGGGAGTTCGACCTCGTGGGCACTTTCGACTCCGACGATCCGGCCGTCCGCGCCAACACCGAGGTCGTGCTGATCAACGTGGCGCACTTCGACGAGGCGCGCCAGGTCAACCGCGGCAAGACGGGCTGGTACATCGTTCGCATCGCCGACGCCGAGCAGGCCCGGCCGATTTCGGCCGACATCGACCGCATGTTCGCCAACTCCCCCGACGAGACCAAGACGGCCCCCGAGAAGGAGTTCGCCCTCGGCTTCGCCAAGCAGATCGGCGACATCGGCGCCCTGGTGACGCGGATCCTCTTTGCGGTGTTCTTCACGATCCTGATCCTGACCGGCAATACGATGGCCCAGGCCATTCGCGAGCGCGTTCCCGAGCTCGCCATTCTCAAGACCGTCGGGTTCTCCAACGCCACCGTCGCCGCGCTGGTGCTGGGCGAAGCGGCGCTGCTGCTCGCAATCGGCGCCGGTCTCGGCATGGCCGCCGCCGTCGCCCTCCTGCCCTCGCTCAACGGCGCCACCGGTGGCCGCTTCCCGCCGCTGTTCGTGAGCGGCGTCACCTGGGCGTGGGCGGCCGGCGTGGCGACGTCGCTGGCGCTGGCGATCGGCCTGCCGCCCGCGCTGCGCGCGAACCGGCTGCGCATCGTGGATGCGCTGGCCGGGCACCGGTGAGCCGATGACCTCGCTCAACCAGGTCGTGCACGTCACGCTGATCAATCTGCGGACCATCCCGCAACGGCTCGGCACGTCGCTGGTGATCGTGATCGGTATCGCCGGCGTCGTGGGCGTCCTGGTCTCGGTGCTGGCGATGGGCGAAGGATTCCGCCACACGCTGGCCAGCACCGGGCGGGCGACCCGCGTCATCATGCTGCGCGCCGGCTCCGACGCCGAGATGACGAGCGGCGTGGCACGCGATCAGGCGACGGTGCTCGCGAACCTGCCCGGCGTCGCTCGGGACGCCACCGGTCGGCCGCTGGTGTCGGCTGAGCTCGTCGTGATGGTGGACTTGCCCCGCCACGGGCAGAGCGATCCCAACAACGTGCCCTTTCGCGGCGTGCAGCCGATCGTCTTCGCGGTGCGCGACGAGGTGCGTGTGGTCGAGGGGCGTCCGTTCGAGCGCGGTCTGCGCGAGGTGATCGTGGGCCGCAAGGCGGCCCGCACCTTCGCCGGCCTCGCCGTCGGCTCTCGCATCGCCTTCCGCGACAGTGACTGGACGGTGGTGGGGACGTTCGAGAGCGGCGGCGACGTCCACGAGTCCGAGATCTGGGCGGACGCCGAGGTCGCGCTGTCCGCGTTCCGCCGGACCGGCTTTCAGTCGGTCACCGCCGCGCTGGCCGATCCGTCGGCCGCCGGCCTCGCCGCGCTCAAGGAATCGATCGCCCGCGACCGCCGCCTGTCCATCAACGTGCTGCGCGAGCCGGAGTATTACGCGAAGCAGGCCTCGATCCTCTCGCGGCTCATCGGCGTGCTGGGCTACAGCGTGGCGATGTTCATGGCGATCGGGGCCACGTTTGGCGCGCTGAACTGCATGTACTCTGCGATCGCGAGTCGCCAGACGGAGATCGCCACCCTGCGAGCGATCGGCTTCGGCGGCGCGCCGGTCGTCGCCTCGGTGATGGTCGAGGCGATCGTGCTCGCGCTGCTGGGCGGCGTCGCCGGCGCGGCCCTCGCCTACGTCTACTGTGATGGCGCGTCGCTCTCCACGCTGAACTTCAACACGTTCTCGCAGGTCGCGTTCGATTTCCGCGTCACGCGCGGCCTCGTGGCCCAGGGTCTCGCCGGCGCGCTCGTCATCGGCGCCGCGGGCGGGCTCCTCCCGGCTATCCGCGCCGCTCGCCTCCCCGTGACCGCCGCCCTGCGCACCGGGTAGCGGCCCGGCGCCGCCTGGCTCGCGCTATCGACAACGTTCCTGCCGGCGGCCGCGATGTTGGCGCGCCGCGGTCGTGCGCCTACGCGATAACGCGACGGGTTGTGGCATCGACGCGTCGTCACAGAAACTTCACCGATGACGTAACGCTTCGGTCACACGATCTCGCCATTCTGGATGAGGATGGGCGAGAGTCTCGGCGCTGAACATCCTCTGCGGCTCGCCACCGCGCTACGGGTCGTCTTGCCCCGACGCGACCGGGCCGTGCCGGCCGGGCGGGCGGATCTTCACGTCCATTCCATCTGGAGTGACGGCGCCCAGGCGCCGGCTGCGATCGTCAGAGCGGCTGCCGGCCGGGTCGACGTGCTCGCCATCACCGATCACGACGAGATCCGCGGGGCGCTGGAGGCCCGGGAGTTCGCTCGCGCTCATTCTGAGCTCGGTGTCGACGTCGTGATCGGCGAAGAGGTCAGCACCCTCAACGGCCACGTGCTCGCGCTGTGGATCGAGGAGCGGGTGCCGCCGGGGCTCACCGCCGAGCGCACGATCGCGCTGATCCACGATCAAGGTGGCCTGGCCGTGGCCGCCCATCCGTTCCATCCGATTCCGCATCACCGCGTCGGGTATCGGCCGCTGGCCACGCTCATCCCGCACCTGGCGCTGGACGCTGTCGAGGTCGTCAACAACTCGGGCATCTTTTCCCGCATCTACGACGCGTGGGCCGCGCTCCGCAACGTTGAATGGATGCTTCCGGTGACGGGAGGTAGCGACGCCCACGACGTCTGGTACGTCGGCGGCGCGCTCACGCGCTTCCACGGTCGCGACGCCAGTGCACTGCGCCGCGACCTCCTCGCTGGACGAACGCGTGCTCACGCCCGCTGGTCATGGACGTTCGACAAGATGCCGCGGCACTTTCGCATGCAGTGGCGAAGCGCCGTGCGCTTCGTCCGGCTCAACCGACGGCCCATCGAGGTGTCGTAGAGGTGGTGAGGGAAGTTTGGCCCGGAAACGACGACCTGCCATCGTTACGATTGGGTTAAGAAACCGATGCGGTTCGGCTGCACCTCGTAGCCCGTTCTTCATGGCCGATCTCGCTTTTCTGGCCGCCACAATCATCACGATGATCAGCACCATCGACCGAGACCCCCGGGGCGGTGCAGCGCACGCACGGCTCGAGATCGGACCGGCACTCGCCCCGCGTTCTCGACGCCGGGTGTGTGTCGTCAGCGAAACGTACCCGCCCGAGATCAACGGGGTGGCGATGACCCTGGCGCGGCTCGTCGACGGATTGCGGGGTCGCGGTCATGCCGTATCTGTCGTCCGTCCCCGCCAGCGGGTGGATCGCCGCGGCCCCCCGAGCGATCCCGAAGAATTCCTGGTTCACGGCGCGCCGCTGCCCGGCTACGGTGGGCTGCAGATCGGCTTGCCCGCGGCTGGTGCGCTCCGCCGCCACTGGACCCGGCACCGTCCTTCACACGAACTTCCACAGCTACGCGAAGCACTATCACGCGGGCTGGATCGTGAGGGTCGTCGCTGGCTATCTGCGCCGCTTTCACAACCGCACGACGGCCACGGTCGTGGCGACCGCCGATCTTCGCGCCCGGTTGAATGCGCTGGGCTTCACGAATCTCAGCGTCCTCGGTCGTGGCGTCGACAGCGGGCTGTTCACGCCGGAGCGCCGGTGTGCGGCATTGCGAGCGGCCTGGGGGGTGTCGGAGCATGACATCGTCGCGCTCTATGTCGGGCGAATCGCGCCGGAGAAGAACCTGGAGCTCGCCGTCGAGGCGCACCGCGCGATGCAGCAGGTCGGCGGAGCGCGACGATTCGTCCTCGTCGGCGACGGACCCCAGCGGGCCGCGTTGCAGAAACGCCACCCCGACCTCGTCTTCTGCGGAGCGATCATTGGCGAGCAGCTCGCCGCGCACTATGCCTCAGCCGACGTCTTTCTCTTCCCGAGCGAGACCGAGACGTTCGGGAACGTGGTCCTGGAAGCGATGGCGAGCGGTCTTGCCCTCGTCGCCTACGACTATGCCGCGGCGCGCATGCACGTGACGGACGGGGAAACCGGCGTGCTCATCCCGTATGGACAGGCGGCCGCCTTCGTCGGGCGCGGCCGAGCTGGCTCGGTCGCCGCTGCGTCTCGCCCGGATGCGCCAACGGGCCCCCGCGTCTCTGGCGAGCGTGGCCTGGCCACGAGTGATCGAGCGTTTCGAAGCAATTCTCTCGGATGCTCTCGGACAGAGGAGGTCACCATCGTGATGAACGAAGGACTCCGTGTCGAGTGGTTGGTCGCCGGGCTCCTCGTCGGCTCGATCGTCGCCGCGCTCGTCGCGCGCCGTGCCGTGACGGCGTTCTGGACCCTTCGGGCGATGGCGCTGACCCCGACACTCTCGCGCCGCCTGTCCCGATGGGTCAAGCCGCGCAGCTATTCCGACGAGGAGTTCTTCCGCGCCGACGGCGCGGCCGAGCCGTGGGTCGAACGGCGCCAACAGGGCCTCGCCCGGTTGGCCAGCTTTCTGCGCGCTCGGTATCCCCGTTGCGCCGACTGGGGTGACGCGCTCCGCACCAGCTTTTCCGATCTGCGCTTCACCGACGCCAATCGCGTGCCGTTTCCCTTCGCCCGCTTCATGCGTGACCACTTCAATCAGTGTGCGGTGGTGACGGCGTCCGACGGGCCTCGCTTGCAAGATCTCGACGGTCACTGGACCCTCGACGTCGGCGGATCGTACGGAGTCAACGTCGCCGGCTTTGCCCGCTACAAGGAGTGGATGGCCAGGGGCCTGGAGCGCGTGCAAGACCTCGGTCCGGTGTTGGGGCCGCTTCACCCCGTCGTGGCCGAGAACACGACGCTGCTCAAATCGGTGTCGGGCCTCGACGAAGTCTCCTTTCACATGAGCGGCACCGAGGCGGTCATGGCGGCCGTGCGCATGGCCCGCTTCAACACCCGCCGGAAGTTGATCGTCTGTTTCGCCGGGGCCTATCACGGGTGGTGGGACGGCGTGCAGCCCGGGCTGGGCAGCGAACGCAGCATCGACGACTGTCTGACCCTCAAGGACCTTCACGAGGCATCGCTCGAGGCCATCCGCAGGCGCGCCGGGGAGATCGCCGGCGTGCTGGTCAATCCCGTGCAGTCCTTTCATCCCAATGCGCCGCCGCCCAGCGACGCGATCTTGTTGACCAGCGGTGTCCGCCGGACGGAAGACCCGTCGGCACGGTATGCCGAGTGGCTGCGGCGCCTGCGGGCCGTCTGTGACGAGTGTGACGTTCCCCTCATCTTCGACGAGGTGTACACGGGCTTTCGACTCGCTCCCGGTGGCGCCCAGGAATACTTCGGCGTGGCGGCCGACATGGTCGTCTATGGCAAGACCGTCGCGGGCGGGATGCCCATCGGCGTGGTGTGCGGCAAGAAGGCGCTCATGCGCCGCTTCGATGCCGAGCGGCCCATGCGCATCGCGTACGTGGTCGGGACCTTTTCCGCCCACCCGGTCGTGATGGGCGCGATGAACGAGTTCCTGCGGTGGGTGGTCGGGCCCTCGACGGCGCAGCTCTACACGGAGATGAACGAGCGGTCCGCGTTGCCGGTGCGGGTGGTGCACCTGGGCACGGTCTGGACGGTCCTCTTCAGCGAGCCCGGCCGTTACAACTGGCTGCTCCAATACTATCTACGCGCCGAGGGCGTGACGTTGAGCTGGGTCGGCACCGGCCGTTGCTTGAGCAGCATGGACTTCACCGACAAGGACTACGAGGCCCTGGCCACCAAGCTCGTCGCCGCCGCCCGCGCCATGAAGGCCGACGCATGGTGGCTGAGCGCCGACGAGCACCCGAAGAGGGAGAAGAACATGCGGAATCGTCTCGTGCAGGACGCGTTCCTCAGTCTCGCTCGCGTGCCCCGGCCCCTGCAGACCTTCTACACCGAGGTGATGAGGCGTAAGAAGGACGACCATCATGCGTCCCACAGCAACCTGACCAATCAGCTCTTCCACATCATCAGCTCCAGTGTGTTCCTCGGATGCTATGCGCTGGCGTTCTAGGACCTGACCACGGCGATGTGGGCCGGGCTGGCCGCGCTCTTCCTGCGTCAGATCGGGCACGCGATCCTCGAGCCTCCCTGTCATGACAAGGAAGCTCTGCTGCTCGGGTTCAACACGCGCAACAAGACCCTCATCCTCGGCGCCTACTTGCTCATTCCCGTCGTCCACCTCCTGTCCGCGAGCGCCTGGACCGTCGAGGCCATGCGACCGATCGCGGCCGCCGTCGGGGTGGAGTGGTTTCTGTGGACGTTGGTGGTCGTCGGCGGGCGCGTGGCCTACCTCGTGTTGACGCACGGTGCTCGTCTCGCGATGGTCTGGTTCGTGAAGCTGATCACGGATCCGATCACCGACGTCGTGGCCTACTCTCCTCGGTACCTTCGTCGCGCATAAAGGTCCGTCAGCTTTGGGGCCCGCCACCCCCCGGTTGAGCCCAGGCATGGAGGCGCCGAAGCTGGTGTCGATTGGAGCGCCCTCGTTCGACTAGAGGGTGAAAGGAGAGGCGACCATGCGCTACATGCTGCTGATCTACGACGAGGAGACCAAGGTGGCCAAGATGTCCAAGCCGGAGCGGGGCGCCATCCACCAGGAGTACGGCGAGTTCATCGACGACATCCGCAAGAAGGGTGCCTTCCTGGCGGGCGATCCGCTGCAGCCGACCAGCACGGCGACCACCGTGCGGGGCAAGAACGGTAAGACGATCACGACGGACGGCCCGTTCGCCGAGACGAAGGAGCAGCTCGGCGGCTACTTCATCGTGGAGGCGAAGAACCTCGACGAGGCCATCGCCATCGCGGCGCGGATCCCGTCGGTGCGGGCGGGCGGCTCGATCGAGGTTCGGCCCATCATGGAGATCGACTTCTCGAAATAGCCGGTGCCGTGCGCGCAGTCGCCCGGTGGGGTAGCCTGCCCATCGGGCGACGATGCGCATCGACGAGATCTTCCGCACGGAGTACGGCCGGATCCTGGCCACGCTGATCCGCGTGCTCGGAGACTTCGACGTCGCCGAGGACGCGCTGCAGGAGGCGTTCGCGGCAGCGCTCGAACAGTGGCCGGCGGCGGGCCTCCCGACGAACCCGGTGGCCTGGCTGATCGGAACCGCGCGGCACAAGGCCATCGACCGCCTCCGCCGGCGCTCGCGTCTCGCGCGGAAAGAGGCGGAGATTGCACGGCACATCGAGCTGTCGACTGCGGAGGAGGAGGCGCCCGTGCCGGAGGACAGGCTGCGCCTGATCTTCACGTGCTGCCACCCGGCGCTCGCGACGGAGGCGCAGGTGGCGCTCACGCTGCGCACGCTCGGGGGCCTGTCGACGGAGGAGATCGCGCGAGCCTTCCTGGTGCCCGCGTCGACCATGGCGCAGCGGCTCGTGCGCGCCAAGGCCAAGATCCGCGTCGCGCGTATTCCCTACGAGGTGCCGCCCGACGACGCGCTGACCGGGCGACTCGAGGCGGCGATGATGGTCGTCTACCTGGTGTTCAACGAGGGCTACACCGCGAGCTTCGGCGATCGACTGGTGCGGCACGACCTGTGTGAGCAGGCGATTCGGCTCGGGCGCATGCTGGTCGAGTTGCTGCCGGCTCACGCCGAGGCGAAGGGACTGCTCGCGCTCATGCTGCTGCACGACTCGCGGCGCGAGAGCCGCCTCGATGGGGCCGGCGAGATCGTGCTGCTCGAGGAGCAGGACCGAACGCGCTGGGACCACGCACAGATCGACGAGGGTGCGGCGCTGGTCGAGGCCTCGCTGCACGATGGCGGCCGGCCGCCGGGCGCGTATGCACTCCAGGCCGCGATTGCGGCGATCCACGCGCAGGCTCCCACGGCCGTCGAGACCGATTGGACGCAAATCGCCGCGCTCTACGGCGTCCTGGCGCGTGTGCACTCGACGCCCGTCGTCGAGCTCAACCGCGCAGTCGCGGTCGCGATGTCGAGCGGAATCGAGCGCGGCCTCGCGCTCGTCGATGATCTCGAGCGCCGTGGCGAGCTGGCCGGCTATCACCTGTTGCCCGTCGCGCGGGCCGAGCTGCTGCGCCGCCTTGGCCGCCACGCCGAGGCTGCGCAGTCGTACCGCGGGGCGCTGGCGCTGGTGAACAACGACGCGGAGCGACGGCATCTCGAAAAACGGTTGCGCGAGGTCGTGTCGTCGAGTTCCCTGCGTTGAGCTGAAACTCCGTCGTTACGAGTGCAGCTTGATCGGACCTCCAATCGCCTTCCAGGCCGAGTGACCACCTTTCATGTACTTCGCGTCGAAGCCGGCCTCGCGCAGCGCGATGGCGGTCTTGCACCCGACGTGGAACCCGTACGCGCAGAACACGATGACCGGATCCGATTTCGAGAGCTCACCGACCCACTCCTGGACGTGCTCCGGGTCGCGCCAGACAGCGCCGTCCATGATGTCCTGCTGCCGCGAGATGTAGGATCGCGGGCGAGCGTCGATGATCTGGACGGGCTTGCCGGCGTCCAGCATGGCTTTCACTTCTTCGACTCCGACCCCGGGCAGATCGCCGAACTCCTTCTGCACGAGCGGGCGCGGGGGCGCCACCTGCAACGCGTCTTCATACCGGACCTCGACCGACGGCCAGTCGATGTTGCGCTGGAACGTTTCGATGTAGGCCTTCGCGTTTGCGCCGAAGTCGATGTGGTAGGCGTGTTCGTACATGTCCAGAGCCAGGATAGGAACACCGCCGGCCACGGTCTGGCCATGATCGCCGGCTGACTGATTGATGAGCCGGCGATCGCGCGGCACGTAGACGAGCAAGACCCAACCTGAGCCGCCGGCCAATCCGCTCGCCATGGCGACGAACTCACTGCGCCAGCGGTCCACGGACCCGAAGTCGCGGCTGAGGGCTCCGGCGAGTCCGTCGGTCGGCTTCCCGTCTCCGAAGGCCAGGCTGGCGAAGTAGAGCTCGTGGAGCAGCGTCGAGTTGAGCGCGATGAGCTGTTCGCGCTTCAGGCTGTTCACGACATAGGCCGGAGCCTTGGCAACGTCGAGTGACTCGAGCTGCTCCGTGATGGCGTTGAGGCGCCGGAGAGCCCCACCGTAGTGATTCTCGTAGTGGCTCTCGATGAGCCGCAGCGACAGGCCATTCAGCAGCCAGGGCCGGGTGAAGATCGGTGTGAGCTGGTAGCGCATGTCCTCTGCCTCCGATGCTTCTATTGTTTCGACAGGAAACATTAGTTTCATATCGCTGTCAAGCCGGGCCCCTCGCTGCGCGCCCGGCATCGAAATCGAATAGTCTCTCGGCAGAAATCATCGCGGAGGCGAGAGCCATGGGTCTCCTGGACGGGAAGGTCGCGGTCGTGACGGGGGCGGGGAGCGGGATCGGTCGTGGAGTCGCGTTGGGGCTGGCCGCGGCGGGCGCCAGCGTCGTGGTCAACGACTACGGCGTGACGGTCGACGGACGTGACCCGTCGAGCGAGCGCGCCCTGGGGGTCGTCAAGGAGATCGAGGCGGGCGGCGGCCGGGCTGTCGCGAACGCCGACAGCGTCGCGACCATGGCCGGAGGGCAGGCGATGGTCGACGCCGCGCTGAACACGTTCGGCGATCTCCACATCGTCGTCTGCTGCGCCGGAATCCTGAAAGAGCGGATGATCTTCAACATGACCGAGGAAGAATGGGACTCCGTCGTCGCCGTCCACCTGAAGGGCCACTTCACGGTGATGCGTCCGGCGACGAAGCACATGCGCGAGCGGCGCTATGGTCGGATCGTCACCTTCACGTCCACCGCCGGGCTCGAGGGCAGCCCGGGCCAGCCGAACTACTCGGCGGCCAAGGAAGGTATCGTGGGCCTGACGCGCTCGACGGCACTCGCGATGGCGAAGTACGGCGTGACCGTGAACTGCATCTCGCCAACCGCCGAGACGCGGATGACGGAGCGGCTCCCGGATGGCCGCCGGGCGCAGGCGGCGGCACCGCCCGAAGCGATCGCTCCGGTCGTGGCATTTCTCGCGAGCGATCGCGCAGCCCACGTCACCGGGCAGATCCTGCACGTTCGCGGCAACCAGGTGTCGCTCTGGTCGCACCCGGCGCCGATCCGCGCGATCACGAGCCGCGAGGGGTGGACGCCGGAAGCGCTCGCTGACGTCTACGACACGGCGCTCGGTCAGGATCGCTTGCGACGCATCGACGCGCTCGGGATCACGTGGCCGCCCCGCAGCTCCTAGCCGCGACGATTCACACTGTTGGCCATGGCGAGCGCGCGCCAGGTCGCTCTGGAAGTCGCCGGTCGGGAGGTGGTGATCACCAACCCTGACAAGGTGTTCTTTCCGCATTCCGGTCATACGAAGCTGGACCTGGCCAGGTACTACGCGGCCGTCGCCGACGGGGCGCTCCGGGGTATCGCCGGGCGGCCGATCGTGCTCAAGCGCTACGTCGACGGCGCGGAGGGCGAGCCGTTCTTCCAGAAGCGCGCGCCGACGCAACACCCCGAGTGGGTCGAGACGGTGGAACTGCGGTTTCCGTCGGGCCGGACGGCGCGCGAGATCGTGGTCCGCGACGCGGCGCAGCTCCTGTGGATCGTCAACCTCGGGTGCATCGACCTGAACCCGCACCCGGTCCGCGCCGACGACCTCGAGCATCCCGACGAGCTGCGCGTCGATCTCGACCCGGGCGCCGGCGTGAGCTGGGACGACGTGCGACGTGTGGCCCTCGTCGTCCGTGACGTGCTCGACGACCATGGCCTGCGCGGCTGGCCCAAGACATCGGGCTCACGCGGCATGCACGTCAACGTGCGAATCGAGCGGCGCTGGAGCTTTGATCAAGTCCGGCGCGCGGCGCTCGCCCTCGCGCGTGAAGTCGAGCGGCGCGCGCCCGAGCAGGCGACCAGCAAGTGGTGGAAAGAGGAACGGCACGGCGTCTTCCTCGACTACAACCAGAACGCCAAAGACCGAACGGTGGCCTCCGCGTGGTCGGTGCGCCCGACACCCGACGCGCGCGTCTCGATGCCGCTCACGTGGGACGAGGTCGCCGACTGCGACCCGGCGGCGTTCACGCTGGTCACGGCACCGGCGCGCATGGCCGAGCGCGGCGACGCATCGGCAGGAATCGACGGAGCTGCGGGCTCGCTCGATCGACTCCTCGCGCTGTCCGCAGCGCAGGAAGCGGCCGGTCTCGGTGACGCGCCCTGGCCGCCGCACTACAAGAAGCAGGGTGACGAGCCGCCGCGTGTCGCGCCGTCGAGACGAAAGCGCGCCGCGACCGACGCCGAGACGGGCCGTGGCCGCCGCCAGTCGACACACCCGCTCGTCACCATCGCCAAGGCAGAGCATCGGACGGACGCGCTCGCCGGCCTCGAACGGTGGAAGGCGCGGCATCCGGAGGCCGCCGATCGACTGCACGTGGATGACGTCCTCATCGACACGATGCGTGGTCGCTCGAGCACGTGGACGCGCATCCGAGTCAACCTGCGTCACGTTCCCGAGGGCGAACGCCCGACCGAGGAACCGCCCGATCCCGACTACGACCCCTGGCGCGACTCGGGAACTGGCCGGCGCCCCTCGCGAGCGCCGAAGACACGCTCGAGCTCATAGGCCGGCGTGACCTCGAGCTGGTCGTAACGGCAGTCTTCTGGTCGCTTGTCGGGACGCCAGCGAACGAAGTGCGCGGCGTGACGGAACCGAGTCCCCTGCATGTGATCGTAGGCGACCTCGCAGACGCGTTCGGGCCGGAGCGGCTCCCAGCTCAGGTTCTTGCCGCGGTTCCAACGGCTGGTCGCGCCGGGCAGGCGTTGCCCTTTCGCGTTCGCTTCCTCCTCGGCTTCGGCCCAGTCACGCCAGGGATGATCGTCGAGCGCGTTCCTTCGAAGAGGCGCCAGGTCGGCGACGAGCTGCTTGCGCACGGCGTTGGTGAACGCCGCGGTGACGCCGACGTGGTGCAGCGTGCCCGCCCCGTCGTAGAGGCCGAGCAGGAGCGAGCCGACCATCGTGCCCACGCCGTTCTTGTGCCAGCGGAAGCCGGCGACCACGCAGTCGGCCGTGCGCGCGTGCTTGACCTTGATCATCGTGCGCTCGCCGGCGCGGTAGGGGGCGTCGAGACGCTTGGCCATGACACCGTCGAGCCCGGCGCCCTCGAAGCGGCGGAACCAGTCCTCGGCGAGTGTGCGCTCGCGCGTGGCCGGCGACAGATGGACCGGCGGGGCCGCGCCGGCCAGTACCTGCTCGAGGCGCTCGCGCCGCGCCGCCGATCTCGCCGTCGACGACGCAGCGCTCGGGGAGCCTCTCGGCCAGGGGGGCGAGGAGCTCGGGGAAGTAACGGTTCATCGGCTTCTCGTCACGGCTCTGCAACACGATCTCATCGCCGTCGCGAAACACCAGCGTGCGAAACCCGTCCCACTTGGGCTCGAACTGCCAGCCGTCGCCGTCCGGCAAGGCGTCCGCGGCCTTCGACAGCATCGGCGCGAGCGGCAGAGAGAAGGGCAGGTTCACGGCCCCATGCTCATCCCGCGCGGCAGGGCGCTACCGGAACGCGAAGCCGGCATAGCCCGCGGCGGCGACCTCGTCGCACTTCTCTCGGTACTTCGGCGCGCCGCCCGCGTAGACGATGAACGTGCGCTTGTCCTTGCCCGCCACGTTGGAGTTGATGCCCATCATCCACGAGTCGACCTGGGTGAAGAGCATGCGCCGGCCGGTGTC
>WNGI01001900.1_pt1 | contig 24849 bp, 19 predicted proteins | sample 5400621 | NCBI WGS metagenome assembly WNGI01 (sample SAMN13153374, study PRJNA577476) | soil metagenome | isolation source: 20 cm soil or saprolite under Garry oak tree replicate 1 | place: USA:California | collected 2016-06-15 | reverse complement strand
TGTCGTTGATGGCTTCGGTGTCGCTGCGATCGAGGCGTAGCCACGCTTCCTGAACAGCGTCCTCGGCTTCGGTGACCGAGCCGAGCATGCTGTAGGCGACGGACTGCAGCCGCCGCCGGGTGAGCTCGAATTGCTCCGCCAGCAAGTTCTGGTCGCTCATCGATTGCCTCTCTCGTGCCTATCTGTAAGACGGGCGGCACGAGTCGAACGTGACCATGCCGCATCGCAGCCAGGGGCGAAGTCACGTTCTGTTGGCGGGATCCGTCCTTAGTCATGTACGGCGAATCGGCCGTGGAACGGATCGAAGTGCCTTCTGAGGAGCAGCTTTCATGTCTGTATATCCGAGCGCTCAGTCTGATTGGGACGTGCCCGCCGTGGAGGTGATCGGTCTGGCGAAGACCTATCCCGGTGGTGTCGAGGCGGTGCGTGGCATCGACTTCACCGTCGGCGCGGGTGAGGTCTTCGGGCTGCTCGGGCCGAACGGCGCGGGGAAGTCCACCACGATCGGCATGCTCACCACGACCATCGCGCCGAGCGGCGGCACGGCCCGGCTGGCCGGGCATGACGTCGTCACCGACCCGCTCGCTGCCAGGGCGGTGAGCAGCGTCGTGTTCCAGGAGGCCGTCGTGGACCGGGCGCTGACCGGACTGCGCAACCTCGAACTGCACGCCCGGCTGTGGGGTGTGGCGCCGCTCGCCGCACGCGGCCTGATCGCCGATCTGGCCGATGCGTTCGGTCTGGGCGACGTCCTGCCCCGCCCGGTCGGCAGCTACAGCGGTGGGCAGCGGCGCCGCCTGGAGATCGCCCGGGCGCTCGTGTCCGAACCGCGCGTGCTGTTCCTCGACGAGCCGACGGTGGGGCTGGACACCCGGATCCGCTACGAACTGCTCGACCTGATCGGCGGGCTGCGCAGCCGCACCGGGATGACGACGGTGCTCACCACGCACTACCTGGACGAGGCCGAGCGGCTCTGCGACCGGGTCGCCATCGTGCACGAGGGCCGCATCGTCGCCCTCGACAAGCCACGCGCCCTGCTCGACAGCCTGGGCGAGGAGATCGTCGAGCTGCGCGTCGACCGTGACCCCGACGGTGCCCTGGCCGCCATGCGCACCCGGGGCGTCGCGGACGACACCGCGTTCGCCGTCGGCGCCACCCTCACCGTCCCGATCACCCGGCACACGGCCAGGCAGACCATCGCAGCGATCACCGAGCTGGGCATCGAGCCGGACGCCCTGACCACACGCAAGCCGACCCTCGATGACGTCTACCTGCAACTGACCGGCAACCGCCTCGCCGCCTGACCCAACCCATCCAGCAATCGGAGGAACGTTTCATGTCCGTCATCACCGCCGACCCGACGTCCGCGGTCACCCGACCAGCACGTCCGGTCTCGCGACCATCACCGCTCACCGCCTGGGCCGCACTGACCGGGCGACGTCTCGCGCTCAGCGCGCACACCCCCCGCGAAATCCTCGCCCCCTTGGTCACGCCGATCCTGTTCGCGCTGGTGATCGCCCCCGCACTGGCCAAGATGATCCCCTCCTCCGGGCCCGGCGCAGTCGACTACCGCACCTTCGTCATCGTCGGCACCGTCGGCCTGCTGATCCCACTCACCTGCGCGTTCGCCGGAATCGGGGTCATCGTCGACCGCACCAGCGGCGCGCGCCGCGAGCTGCTCGCCGCCCCGATCCGGCGCGGGCTCATCGTCGCCGGCAACCTGACCGTCGCCCTACTGACCAGCGCGCTGCAGATCTCTGTGCTGATGCTGGCCGGATGGGCCCGGGGCAGCACCTTCGACCTCAGTGCGAGCGGAGTCGTCTGGTTCGTCGTAGCGGTGTTTGTCTTCACCGTGTTCATGTACTCGGTGGCAGAGATTCTCGCCAACCGGATGCCCACCCAGGAGGAGTACATCGGCCTGACACCCGTCGTGGCCATCCTGCCCTGGTTCCTCGCCGGATCACTGTTCCCGATCACCGCACTGCCCGTCGGGCTGGCCGGAATCGCGCGGGTGCTGCCGACCACGCACGTCCTCGCGCTACTGCGCTACGGCATCCTCGACCGCAACGCCACCGGGCTGCACGACATCTGGGGCCTCAGCAGCAACACCGCAGACGCTTCGCTGAGCCTGCTCGTCCTCGCCGCATGGGCAACCCTGCTCACAGCAGGCTCGATGCGGATCTTCCACCGCGCCGCCGTGAACTGACGTCGGTGCCTGGCTAGGCTGCGCGTTATGGCTGAGATGAGCATGAACCGGGTCATCCACGGCGCGTTCCGGCGCGACCTCCGGCGGTTCGAGGAGTCGTTGGCGGCGTTCACCGACGGCGATGCCGGACGGGCGGAGCAGCTGTGGACGGCCTGGGCGAACTTCGACGACCAGCTCACTCGTCATCACGTCGGCGAGCACGAGATCGCCTGGCCGGCGCTGCGCCAGCTCGGTCTGAGCGAGGAGCTCATCACCAAGTGGGACACGGAGCACGACCGGATCGCCGAGGGGCTGCGTGCGGCCGATGCGGCGATGCGGGCGCTTCGCGGCTCGCCAACGGCCGCGAACGCGCAGGCGGCCCGTGACGCTGTCGCGGAGCTGCGCGCCGTAGCCGGCGAACATCTCGATCACGAGGAAGCCGACCTCGAGCCGTTCTACCTCGCCAAGAAGGACACACCCGAGATCAAGGCGATGGTCCGCAAGTTCGCCAAGATGCCGCCGCCGGCCGCCGGGACGTTCTTCGCCTGGCTGCAGGACGGCGCGACGAGCGAGGAGCTTGCGAACTTGCGGCACTCGGTTCCGGGCCCGGTCCTTGCGATTCTAGGCGGCGTGTTCGGCCGGACCTACCGCCGCACGATCGCGCCGGTCTGGCGCGCGTAGCCCTGATCAGCCCTCGACGGCGGCTGCCGACCTCGGCTCCTCGCCGGTCTCGTTGATGCGCAGTGCGACCTCGCGGAGCTTGAGGTGCGACTCCTGCGACGCGGTCACCATCGTGTCGAACGCCTGCTTGGGCGAGAGCCGGTGGCGTTCCATCAGGATGCCCGTGGCCTGACCGATCACCTGCCTGCTCTCGATCGCCCGATGCAGGTTGGTCACCTTGTCGGCATAGGCGGCCGCGATCGCGGCGCGGGCCGCGAACACCGGGACCACCAGCTCTGCGGCCGCGTCGAATGCCCCCGGCCGAGCCGAGTACAGGCTCAGCACGCCCGCTCGCTTGCGGGGCATCGGCAGCGGGCAGGCCAGCACGGCTCGCACACCGAACTGCGCTGCCTGCGCGCCGAAATCGGCCCAGCGCGGCTCGGTGAGCAGGTCGGCGATACGCAGCGTCTGCCCGTCGGTGATGACCTGCTGCGAAGGGCCTTCGCCGAGGGCCCGCTGGATGTCGTCGGCGGCGACAGCTGCGTCACCGGCCGCGGCGCATGTCTGCAACCCCGTGTCGGAAACCAGCGCGATGCCGGCGTCGTCGGCACCCGGCACGAGGCGAGTGGCCACGCGAACGACCTGATCGAGCAGGTCCTCGGGAGTGGCGTCGTGGTCGAGTTCGGCGGCGAGGTCGGCGCGGACGAGCGTCAGCAGCCGCACGATCGACTCGACCGTCAGCGCGCCGGTGCCGGCAGGTTCCGTGGGCAGTCCAGCTGCGGCAAAGCCGGGCGATTCGGTCGAACGAATCTGCGGTATCACCGGCGTGGGGCTCGGTGGCTCTTCGATCTCGTCCAGACTCATGGCGAAAATGTAGAGCTATCAGAGAGGTCACGCAAGAGTTGTAGAGGTTTAATAGTGCATGCTGAGGCGTGTCGAGTAGACTTCCGACCGCAAATCGGAAATGGTCGCTGAGGTGACGATGGCGAGCGAGAACTCTGCGGGTGTCTACAGCATCGGTGCTGTGGCGAGGATGCTGGGCATTCCCGTGCAGACGCTCCGCGCCTGGGAGGACCGCTACAAGCAGGTCGTGCCGGTCAGAGGCGCGGGCGGGCAGCGGCTCTACAGCCGCGACGACGTCGAGCGGCTGCGCTTCATCCGCGAGCAGACCGGCGCCGGCTTGCAGCCGGCTGACGCCCACCGCCTGCTTGCCCAGCGATCCCGCGAGAGCACCGAGTACCAGGACAGCGACCGTCCGGAAACCCGAGACCGCGCCGCCGCGAGGTTTGCCGTCCTGCTCGCCGAACGTGACCCCTTCGCGGCTGACTTCGCCGAGTACTTCCTGCGTACCGAGGGCTACACGGTGCGGATCGTCCTCGACGTGGCTGAAGCCGCGCGATGCCTCGAGGACGATCGGCCGACGCTGCTGGTCGTCGACCTGATGATCTCCGGCGGAGCCGGCCTGGATCTGTGCCAGCGGGCGCGAGAAGGCGGCACAACGGCGATCCTCGCCATCTCGGCGATCGGCTCTCGTGACGAGGCGCTCGACTGCGGCGCCGACGCGTTCTTGCAGAAGCCGGTCGATCCGGATCTGCTGGTCGCGACCGTTCGTGACCTGCTCGGCGCCCCCACCTATGCCCGACGCGGAGCGCGGGTCTGATGGCCGACCGGCTCCTGAGCGGCTCCGATCGACTGGACGCCGTTCTGGGCGGCGGCTTGCCGCTCAACGGCATCACGCTTGTCGTCGGACGTCCGGGAACGGGCAAGACGATCCTGGCTCAGCAGTACCTGTTCCGTAACGCGACTGCCGAACGTCCGGCCCTGTATCTCTCGACGGTGTCCGAACCACTCGAGAAGATCCTGCGCTACGGGCAGTCTCTGGAGTACTTCGACGCCTCCGCCCTCGGCAGCCGGGTGATCTACGAGGATCTCGGCCAGACGTTGAACGACGACGGGCTGACCGGCGTGCTGGCGCGTGTCACCGAACTGCTCAAGCAGCGCCGTCCCGGCCTGATGGTGATCGACAGCTTCAAGGCGCTGCAGGTGTACGCGTCCGACGCGGGTGCCTTCCGCCGCTTCCTGCATGATCTGGCCGGACGCCTCTCGGCGCTGCCGATCACGTCGTTCTGGGTCGGTGAGTACGACGGCACCCGCCTGACCGACGCTCCGGAGTTCGCCGTCGCCGACGCGATCCTGTCGTTGAGCGCCGACCGGACAGCCGAACGGGAGATGCGCGCCTTCCAGGTTCTCAAGCTGCGCGGCAGCGGTTTCCTGAGCGGCAAGCACGCCTACCGGCTCTCGCGAGACGGCCTGGACATCTTCCCGCGCCTTGCCGATCCGCTCGACGGCGCCGACCACGTCGAACCTCCGGAGCGCGTGTCGTCCGGCGTCCCGGCACTCGACGCGATGCTCGCCGACGGCTACTGGAAGGGCGCCTCGACCCTGGTGGCCGGACCGTCCGGAGTGGGCAAGACACTGCTCACGCTGCACTTCGCCTTCGCCGGCGCGCAGCGTGGCGAGACAGCTGTGGTCGCGACGTTCCAAGAAAATCCTGCTCAACTCGAACGGATTCTGCAGGGCTTCTCGTGGTCTCTCAAAGATCCCCGCATCGAGCTGATGTACCGCTCGCCGGTCGACCTGTACCTCGACGAATGGGTCTACGACTTCCTCGACGTCTTGCAACGCACTGGCGCGAGCAGGGTCGTCATCGACAGCCTCGGCGACCTCAGGGCGGCGGCCGGCGACGAGCTCAGGTTCCGTGAGTACATGTACTCGTTGCTGCAACGCTGCGCTCGCGCGAACGTCAGCATGATGATGACGCAGGAGGTCCCCGACCTGTTCGGGGTTACCCGGTTGTCCGAGTACGGGATCTCGCACCTGTCCGACAACGTCATCCTGCTGCAGTTCCTGCGCGGGGACTCCGAACTGAAGCGCGCGCTCACCGTGCTGAAGACCCGAGGCAGCTCACACGAGCCGCAGCTGCGCCAGTACGACATCACGTCGAAGGGCGTCGTGCTGGGCGAGCGGTTCACGCCGGGACAGAGCCTCCTCTAGTTCGCTTCACATAGCGGCGGCACGGGACGGGGATCGGCCCGTCGGCGCTCTGCGCCGGATAGTCGAACGGGCCTTCGTCCGTCCAACCGTTGCGCTCGTAGAACCGGCGGGCCCGCGCGTTGCCCTCGACGACCGCGAGCCACGGCCGCTCGTGGCCGTTCAGCGCGACGAGACGTTCCGCTTCGGCGAGCAGCGTGCCGGCCACGCCGGTGCCGCGATGGCGGCTCGACACATAGACCTGCTCGACCTCGTCGTCAACCACCATCACGAATCCGGCGACCTCGTCGTCGACCGTCGCCACAGTCGTGTCGGCTGTGCGCTCCGCGGCGCGCCGCCTGAACGACTCCTCGGTGCGGATCGCGACGAGCTCTTCGGAGACGTTGCCCAGATGGCCGTCGCGCCATCCGTGAAACCAGATGTCGGCTACTGCGGCGGAGTCCTCCGGGCGGGCGGGACGAACGTCCATCCGGTCACTGTAGGGACGCGGTGTCGGCGGCCGCCGATAGCCTGCCGCTGACAGCGGTCGGACTCGGGAGGCCGGGTGACTGAGTACGCGGACGTGCCGCGCGAAGTCCTCGCGGAGCTCCGGTCGATCTGCGTCGGGCTGCCCGAGGCCTACGAGGAGCAGGCGTGGGCGGGCACGCGCTGGCGGGTCCGCAAGCGGACCTTCGCGCACGTCCTGACGATCGACGGGCAGTGGCCGCCGGCCTACGCCCGCGCCTTCGCGGCGAGCGGGCCGACCACGGTGCTGACGTTCCGGGCGCGAGGTGCCGAGCTCGGCGCGCTTGTCGGCGCGGGCTATCCCTTCTACCACCCCGGTTGGGGCCGCGACGCCGTCGGCATGGTGCTCGGCGATCAGGTCGACTGGGACGAGGTCGCAGAGCTGCTCACCGAGAGCTACTGCGTCCTGGCGCCGAAGAAGCTGGTCGAGCGGGCCAGGACCACCCTGCTCTGACCGGTCGGTACCGGGCCGCGCCCGGCGTCCCCGTCGACGCGGCTCAGAGCGACGCGCGGGCGACGGCCTGCTCGTCCCAGGCGACTCCGCTGCCGGGCTGGCCGTTGGCGCGGACGAAACCGCCGTGAACGGACACCGGATCGGCGAGTACCGGCCCGGCATGGTCGACGAACTCCAACCATCCGGGACCGTCGCCAGCCGGTGACGCCGCCGATGCGGGCGGCGTCGAACGTCGCCAACTGGCAGGCGCCTGCTCGGGCCGCGGCGTCGACGTCGAACGTGCTGTGCCAGTTCTCGCCCAGCTGGACTGGTGTGCGGACGGCCGCTGCGATCCGGGCGTGCCCGTCGAGGTCCTCGCTGCGGGTCGGCTCCTCGACCCATTCGAGGCCGAGCGGCTCGAGGGCGGCGATGCGGGTGATCGCCTCGTCCACGGCGAGGCTCTGGTTGTAGTCGATCATGACGGCCGTCGCGTCGCCGACGGCGCTGCGCACGGCGCGCAGCACGTCGAGGTCGGCGGCCAGGTCGGCGCTACCGAGCTTGACCTTGACGGCGGGGAAGCCGGCGGCGGCCGCCTCCTCGGCCGCCGCCGCGACCCGGCCGGCGGGCTGCATCGGACGGAGCGTGGCGTACGCGCGGACCGCTGCCGGCTCGGCGCCGAGCAGGCGCGCGAGCGGCATCGCGGCGGCGACCGCGAGCGCGTCCCAGGCAGCCATGTCGAGTCCGGCGAGGGCGAGCCCGACCAGCCCGGACGTACCCATCAGCGCGAAATGCCGCCGCACCCGCTCATCGAGTTGGTCCGGCGCAAGTGCCGCCCCGAGTACCTGCGAGGCAATGTTGCCGACGAGCGTCGCGAGCGGCTTGTGCGCAAGCGGGCTGTAGGACCGCAGGTAGCTGCGACCGGTGACGCCCTCGTCCGTGACCAGGTCGATCAGGACGAGACAGGTCTGGGCGACTCGCCCGGCCGCGGTCTCGACGGCCTGGTCCGGCGTCAGCGCGACCGGCCGCACGCGGACGTCGCGCAGTGTCAGCGTTGGCAGGTCAGGCATTGCCGCATTGCATCACGACCCGGAACCGGCCGGCTCGACCGCCTCGCAATCGGACCTTCGCGGCCCGCCGATGGGCTCAGCCTCAGCCGATTCCGGCGCATACCGGCGGACGCGGTTCGTCGATGATCGGCGCGGCCCCGTCGGCGAGGAAGAACGTCGCGTAGACGACGGTCGGCTCGGTGCCCTCGTTGACCAGGACATGACTCGGCAGGTTCGCGGCTTCCCAGAACGCCTGGCCCGCCGGCACGACCTCGCGCGCGCATCCGGTGCGCGACGCCTCGTAGAGCGTCGCCGTGCCGGACACGACGGTCACGACCACGGCCCCTCCGTGGCTGTGCCACCCGGACGTCCCGCCCGGATCGACGGTCACCCGCAGAGTGGCCATGTCGACCGGCCCCTTCGTGTCGAGCTTGAAGCGGACGGGCAGGTGCCCGGCGGCAATCGGGTCGACTGTCTGCCCGCTGCTCGGCGTGCCCGACGCCGGGCCGACCGACAGGGCGACCAACCCCGCCGCGGCGATCAACGTGCCTATCGCGCCGGCAGTCCGCCGGCGCATCCCGTTCCATTTCATCGTGATCTCCTCACCCGTGCCGTCGATGGACGGGCACAGGTCTAACGGCGGCCACTTAGCGCGCTCTTTGCGGAGCCTTGGCCTGGCCGGGACAATGGCGGCTCATGGGGGGTGGCGGATCAGCGGCGGACGTGCGCGTCTCGTTGCTCGGCGGATTCGCTGCCTCGATCGACGGTGAGCCGGTCGGCGACAGCTGGCGCCTGCGCAAGGCCAAGACGCTCGTCAAGCTGCTCGCGCTCGCGCCGGGACACCGCATGCACCGCGACGCCGTCCTCGAGATGCTGTGGCCGGACGCTGACCCGGGCGCCGCCACGAACAACCTGCACCAGACGGTGCACGCCGCACGCCGCGCGCTCGGTGCGACGCAGATCGTCCTACGCGACGACGTCTTGCACCTGTGCCCGGACGACGCGCTCACCGTCGACGTCGACGCGTTCGAGCTTGCCGCCGCCGAGGCGCGAGCCAGCCGGGACGTCGACCACCTGCGTGCCGCGCTCGCAAACTGGACCGGCCCGTTGCTGCCCGAGGACGAGTACGAGAGCTGGGCCATCGGGCATCGCGAACGGCTGCGCGAGACGCACGCGGCGCTGACGTCGCTGCTCGCCCAGCGGCTGGTCGAAGCCGGCGATCCGAGCGCTGCGCTCGCCGTGCTCGACCCGCTCGTCCCCGACCGTCCGATGGACGAGCCGATGCATCGCGTCCTGATCGCCGCGCTCGCCGCGCTGGGCCGCCGCTGGGACGCCATCGCGGCCTACGAACGGCTGCGCGACGGGCTGGAAAAGGAGTATGCCGCCGAGCCGGAACCGCCGTCCAAGGCGCTGTATCGCCGGTTGCTCACGGGGAGCGCCCCGCTGGCGACCACCACACCGCACAACCTGCCCGAACCAGCGACGAGCTTCGTCGGCCGGCAGCGCGAGCTCGGCGAACTGGCGCTGAGCCTGGAACGCACCCGGCTGCTCACGCTGACCGGTCCCGGCGGCGCGGGCAAGAGCCGGCTCTCGCTGGAGCTCGCCCGCCGGGCTGCCGCGACGGCCGAGTTCCCGGACGGCGTCTGGCGCGTGCAGCTCGCCGGCGTCAAGGACGACGAAGCGGTCACGTCGACGGCGGCGTCGGCGTTGCGGCTGTCACTGCCCGGCGGCGTGCCGTCCACCTTCGCGGTGGCCGACCAGCTCGCCACGCGGCGCCTGCTGCTGGTGCTCGACAACTGCGAGCACCTGCTGGCCGCGTCGGGCGAGCTCGTCGCCGAGGTGCTCGCCCGCTGCCCGGACGTCATCGTCGTCACGACGAGCCGTGAACCCCTCGGGCTGGCGGCCGAGGTCGTCTACCGCGTGCCGTCGCTCGAGGTTCCGGCCGATCACGCAGGCCTCGACGTCGGCACGCTGGCGCGGCTCGAAGCCGTCCAGTTGTTCGTCGAGCGTGCCCAGCACACCGCACCGCGGTTCGAGCTGCAGCCGGAAACGGCTGACGCCGTGGCGCGGATCTGCCACCAGCTCGACGGGATGCCGCTCGCGCTGGAGCTCGCCGCGGCCCGGCTCGCGCACCTGTCGGTGACCGATCTCGCGGACGGCCTGAGCGACGCATTGACGCTGCTGGCTCGTCGCGGTCCCGGGCACCTCGACCGGCAGCAGACGCTGGCCGCGACCCTGGACTGGAGCCACGACCTGCTGGAGCCGGACGAGCAGGTGGCGTTTCGCCGGCTGGCCGTGTTCGCGGGCGGCTTCGATCTCGAGGCGGCCGCCCATGTCTGCGCCGACGCCGGGCCCGCAGTCGACCTCGTCTCGCGGCTGGTCGACAAGTCGCTGGTCGACGCTGACACGTCCGGGCCGTCCGCCCGATATCGGCTCCTGCAGGTGGTGCGGCAATACGCCGACGTACGGTTGACCGAGGCGGGCGAGGCGGGCGCGACCCGGCGGCTTCATCACGAGTGGTACGCGACCGCCGCCGCCGCGCACGATCCGGACCGAGGCGTTGCGCTCGTCGGCGAGCCCTCGCCCTGGTTCGACGACGAGCAGGACAACTTGCGCGCGGCCCTGTCGTCCGCGCTCGCCGACGACCCGACCCTCGCGTTGCGACTCGCGACGACGACGTGGCGGTTCTGGCTGACTCGCGGGCTGATCGCCGAAGGTGCCCGATGGCTGACACTTGCCCTCGATCGCTGCGACGACCGGTCCTCGATGCGCGCGCGGGCGCTGGCGGCGACCTACCTTCTCCAGGTGCGCCAGGGCCGGGCGCCAGGCCTCACCGCGATCGGGGACGAGATCGTCGCGCTGCTGTCCGAGCAGGACGATCCGGCCGAGCTTGCGCACGGGCGCCACCAGCAGACGCTCGTCACGTTCATGAGCGGCGACTGGGACCGAGCCGACGAGCTGAGCGACGCGGCGCTGCGCGAAGCCGCGCCATACCCTGGCGTATCGGCCTCGGCGCAGAACCTGGCCGGCATCATCAGCTTGAGCCGCGGCGACATCGCCGGCGCTCGTCAATGGTTCGACCGGGCCCTCGCGAGCCTCGCCGAGGTAGCGGACGAGGCACCGCCGTTCTTCATCACCCTGACACTTGCCTGGATGGTCGACGATCGCGCTGACCCGCCGTTGCCGATCGGCGAGGACTCGATGCTGGTCGGCCGCCGCGTCGGTGCGCGACAGGCGTGGGGACACGTCCTCATCGGCATAGCGCTGACCGAGCGGCTGTCCGGGCGCATCGACGCCGCGCTCGCCCTCATCGACGCCGCGCAGTCGGGCTTCGACGCGCTCGACGACCGCTATGGGCAGGCTTACGCCGCCGCGCAGCGCGGCCACACGTTGCGCTGGGCCGGCGACCTCGCCGCGGCCGAGCGGTGCCTGCTGGAGTCCGAGGCGCTCCGCCGCGAACTCCGCGACGAGCGCTCGGTGGCAATGGCGTTGAGCGGACAGGCGATCGTCGCCGCGAGCGCAGGCGACGGCGAAGCCGCGCGAACGCATGGGCGCGAGGCCATGCTGATGATGGAACGTTCCGGTGACGTGCCGGGCGTCGCGCTCACCAGCATCAATCTCGCCGTGATGGAGGTGCTTCTCGGCGACGCCGCGGCTGCGCTCGTCTGGGCCGACCGGGGCCTGGCCGTACAGGTTCCCGGCGGGCAGCGATCCCTGTACTGGACGCATCTGCTCCGCTCGCACCTGCTGCGCTCGCTCGGCGATCCGGACGCGTCCGCGGCCGCGGCCCTCAAGGCGCAGGGCACGTTCACCGCACTGGGCGAGCAGCGAGGGCTCGCCGCGCTGCAAAGAGCCTGCAAAGCCGGCGTGCTTAGCGTCCTGGGTGACAACTTTTCCTAGGAGGAAACCCCATGGCGCACGTTCTTGGCGAGGCCACCGTCAGCGAGCTCGAAGGCGGGCTGGCCGGCACCGTCATCCGTCCCGGCGATGCCGAGTACGAGACCGCTCGGCGGGTCTGGAACCACGCGATCGACAAGCACCCGGCGCTCGTCGTGCGCCCGAAGAACACGCAGGACGTCGTCCGAACCGTCCGGTTCGCCCGCAGTGAGGGGCTGCCGATCGCCGTCCGCGGCGGGGCGCACAGCATCGCCGGCTTCTCGACCTGCGATGACGGCATCGTGATCGACCTCGCGCTCATGAATTCCGTCCAGGTCGACGTCGAGGCGATGCGCGCAGTGGCCGGCGGCGGGACCAAGTGGAAGGACTTCGACGCTGCGACGCAGCCGCACGGGCTGGCGACGACGGGCGGCCTGGTGTCGAGCACCGGCGTCGGCGGGTTCGCCCTCGGTGGCGGGGTCGGTCACCTGGTGCGCAAGCACGGCCTGACGTGCGACAACCTGCTGTCGGCCGAGATAGTGACCGCGGACGGCTCGGTCGTGCGCGCGTCCTCGACCGAGAACCCGGACCTGTTCTGGGCGATCCGCGGCGGTGGCGGCAACTTCGGCGTGGCGACGTCCCTGGAGCTGGCGCTGCACCCGGTCGGCCCGACAGTGCTCGGTGGCGCCATCTTCTACCCGGGCGATCAGGCAACTGAGGTCGTCACCGGATGGCGCGAGCTGCTCGGCGGCCTGCCGGACGAGATGTCCAGCCTGGCCGTCCTGACGACTGCTCCGCCGGCTCCGTTCATCCCCGAGGAGTGGCACTTCAAGAAGGTGTCCGCGGTGCTCGCGTGCTGGTCCGGTGACCCGTCCGAGGGCGAGCCGTTCATGAAGCCGATGCGCGAGCTGGGCACGCCGATCGCCGACCTGCTCGGGCCGATCCCGTACGTCGGCCTGCAGCAGATGCTCGACGCGCTCTGGGAGGCCGGCTCGGCCAACTACTTCACGTCCACGTTCATGGACGCGCTGCCGGACGAGGCGATCGCGTCATTCGTCGACCACCACCGCCGTTCGGCCGACCTGCCGGTGCAGGCCGAGCTGCACATCCACCACATGGGCGGCGCGATGGGGCGGGTCGCTTCGGACGCGACGGCGTTCACCGATCGCCAGTCGCCGTACCTGGTCAACTGCATCGCCCGGACGCCCGAGCCGGCGCAGCTGGCAGAGCACGTCGTCTGGGCCCGCTCGGCACGCGACTCGATGGCCGAGTACGGCAACGGGCACACGTACGTCAACTTCACCGGCGTGGGCGACGACAAGGTGCGGGCGAGCTACCCGCCGGAGATCTTCGCCCGGCTGCAAGCGGTGAAGGATCGTTACGACCCGTCCAACGTGTTCCGGTACAACCAGAACATCGCCCCGAGCCGCTAACCAGATCGTTCGACCTCCGGCGCGCTGGACGCCGCCGGAGGTCGACCAATCTGCCTCGGACTACGCGAGTGCGAGCACTACCGCGGCGGCGTCCGCCTCGGCGGTGTCGAGCGCGGTACGAGCCGCATCCAGGCTGACGTGCGCGGCGTGGAAGGCGGAGCGGACCGCCGAGCTGCTGGCGTCCGGGGCCACGGCGAGGATCGTCGTGACGGCGGCTGCCGCGTCGGTGGTTGCGGTGGTCAGCTGAGCCTGCAGGTCGGCGAGTAGCGCCAGTTCGGCGGTGACGTCGGTGCCGAGGAGGGCCGCCGCGTTCACCTGGCTGGTCAGGTCGGTGAGCGTCGCGGCGTCCGTTGCGGCACGTGCCTGCACCTTGTCGGATGCGACGACGACGATGACCTGGCGGCCGGCGAGGTCGGCGGTCCGGTGCGCGGAGGCAACGATGCCCCGTACCTGCGCCCGCGTGGTGGCCGTGCCGAGCGCGGTCAGGTCGTCGCCGAGGGCTGAGCGGTCGGCGGTAAGAGCTGCCTGGAGCGCGGCCTTGTCGGCGTCGTTGAGCCCGTGACTGCGGGCGACCCGGGTCTGCAGGTGCCCGACGCGGGCGACCTCCTGGCGGATGTTGTGCGTTGCACCCTTGATCACGAGGTGCGCGACGTGCGTGGCGTGCGTAGCGTGCCGGTGCGACGCGGCGTGGCTCGCGGCGTCGGCCGACGAACCACCCACGGTGGCGAGGATGGCTGCGGTGCCGGCGGTTCCGGCCAGAATTACGGCGATGCGGCGGTTCATTGGGAAGTCCTTTCCTAGGTCAGGCGCGGCGCCGTGGGGGAGGCGGCCCGCACCGCCCACATCGGCGCGGCGGCGACCCGCTTGAGGCCCATTGCGATACAGGCAGCAACCAGCCAGGTACAGGCAGTACAAGCACGGCGAAACCGCTGTCAGTGCGACTCGCGGCCGACGGCACTGCCCCGGCGCCCGCGGAGGAATCGGAAATCCACGCCGTCCGGCGCCTGCAGGACATGCTGCGTGTATAGCCACGAATAGCCGCTGGCCGGGCGGTCATCCGGCGGGCGCCACGCGGCGCGGCGAACCGCCAGCTCGTCGTCGGCCACCTCGAGCGTGAGACTGCGCGCCGCCACGTCCAGCGCGATGACGTCGCCGGTCCGGACGAGCGCCAACGGGCCACCGACCGCGGACTCCGGCGACACGTGCAGCACCACCGTGCCGTAGCCGGTGCCGCTCATCCGCCCGTCGCAGACGCGGACCATGTCGCGGACACCCTCGCGCAGCAGCTTCGCCGGCAGCGGGACGTTCGAGACCTCGGGCATGCCCGGGTACCCGCACGGCCCGGCGCCACGAATCACCAGCACGTCGGATGCCACCACGTCGAGGTCGTCATCGTCGGACACCGCGTGGTATGCCTCGGGCGAGTCGAACACGACGGCCCGGCCGCGGTGCCGCAGCAGTTCCGAAGACGCCGCCGACGGCTTGATCACCGCGCCGTCCGGACAGAGGTTGCCGCGCAGCACGGCCGTGCCATTGCCGGCTGGCTGCACCGGCGCGGCCACGGACCCGATGACCTCGCGGTTCCAGCACGGCGCACCGCGCGTGCTGTCGTCCATGGATTCGCCGGTGACCGTGACGGGCGAACCGTGCAGCAGGCCCGCGTCGATCAGTTCGCGGATCACGGCCGACAGGCCGCCGGCGTAGCAGAAGTCCTCCATCAGGAACCGCCCGGACGGCAGCAGGTCGACGAGCAGCGGCACGTCGCGTCCGAGCACGTCGAAGTCGTCGAGCGTCAGCGGCACTTCGAGGCGCCCGGCGATTGCCAGCAGGTGCACGATCGCGTTGGTGGATCCGCCGATCGCGGCGTTGACCCGGATCGCGTTCTCCAGGGCATCGCGCGTCATCACTCGGCTCGGCGTCAGGTTCTCGTCCACGAGGGCGACCGCCCGCGCGCCGGCAGCCTGCGCCGTCTCGTAGCGCCGCGCGTCGACGGCAGGCCAGGACGCGGAGCCGGGCAGCTGCATGCCGAGCGCCTCGGCCATGCACGCCATGGTGGACGCGGTGCCCATCGTCATGCAGTGGCCGTTGGAGCGCGACATGCAGCCCTCGGCGACGGTGCAGTCGGCCTCGGTCATCCGGCCGGCCTTGACCTCGGCCTCGAACCTCCAGACGTGCGTGCCCGAGCCGATGTCCTCGCCGCGAAACTTGCCGTTGAGCATCGGACCGCCGGTCACCATGATCGCCGGCAGGTCGACGCTGGCCGCCGCCATGAGCAGCCCGGGCGTGGTCTTGTCGCATCCGGACAGCAGCACGAGCCCGTCCAGCGGGTTGGCGCGGAAGAGTTCCTCGGCCTCCATGGCCAGCAGGTTGCGGTAGAGCATCGTGGTCGGGCGCATCAGCGTCTCGCCGAGCGCCATCACCGGGAACTCCAGCGGGAACCCGCCCGCCTGCCAGACGCCGCGCTTCACTGCCTCGGCCACCCGGTGCAGGTGCGCGTTGCACGGCGCGAGCTCCGACCAGGCCGTGGCGATGCCGATCACCGGGCGCCCGTCGAACACGTCCGGCCCGAAGCCCTGGTTGCGCATCCAGGAGCGGTAGATCATGCCGGAGCGACCGGATGCGCCGAACCAGCTCTGGCTGCGCCGCTGGGCTGGAACCGTTGACATGAGCGACTCCTCGATCCGACGGGCGAGAGCGGTCCAGTATCGCCCGGGGGGCGACCCAGCACGACGACTTGATCCGCAGGTGTCAATGGCACTCTTCGATCCAGTCGGGACAGCGCCGGGCAACTACATTCGGGCCGTCCTGTCGCGACGATCTTTGTTGCGACGTATGGTTCGCGACGGCTCAAGCTCCGGGGTTTCTGCTTCGACGCCGACCCCTCGCATCAGGAGGCTCATTCCATGTCAGGATCCAGAAGGCTTCGGCTGCTCGCAGCAGTCGGCGTCGCCGCGGCGGTCGGCGGCATGACCGTCGCTGTGACAAGTGCCGGGGCAGCGCCCGGCGGCCGGGTGCTTTCCGGCAGCGTGCCGTCCTGGGCGAAGCCCGCGGCACGGGTCGGTGCTGCACCTGCCGGCGACAACGTCGGATTCCGCGTCTACCTCGGATGGACGGGCGGCAGCGCGGCAGCGACGCTCGCGACCGCCGTGTCCACGCCGGGCAGTGCCAGCTACCGCAAGTTCCTCAGCGCCGCGCAGTTCCGGGCCCAGTTCGCGCCGTCCGCGTCCGATGCGGCCGCAGTGCAGCAATGGCTGAAGAAGGCCGGCTTCGACATCGACTACACCCCCGGTAACAACCGCTACGTGCAGGCAGAGGGCACGGTTGCCCAGGCAGCCGCGACGTTCAGCACGACGTTCAGCGAGTACAAGGTGCAGGGCAAGACGCTGCGTGCGCCGCAGTCGGAGCTCTCGGTGCCCGCCAGTCTGCCCGCGTCCGTCGTCGGTGTGGTCGGCCTGGACGAGTCCAGCGCGTTGATCGCGCCGTCGGCCCCGCCGTCGCCGGCATTCGTCAACGCCCCGCCGTGCTCGACGTACTTCGGTGAGAAGTCGACCACCAACACCGCGACGCCGGACGGCACCCTGGCTCCTGACGCGTACGGCCACGCCAACTCCTGGGCGCCGTGCGGCTACACCCCGGCCCAGGTGCGCGGCGCGTACGGTGTCGCATCCTCCGGCCTGGACGGATCGGGCCAGACCGTGGCGATCATCGACGCGTACGCGTCGCCGACGATCCTGGCCGACGCCAATGAGTACTCGGCACGGCACGGCCTGCCGCAGCTCAACAACAGCTCGCTCCGGCAGGTCACCCCGCCTGGCGTGTTCCACCGGCCGCAGAACCCCAAGCAGGACCCGCAGGGCTGGTACGGCGAGGAGACGCTCGACGTCGAGGCAGTGCACGGCATGGCGCCGGGCGCGCACATCGTCTACGTCGGGGCGCCGAACAACTACCAGGATCTCGACGCGGCGATGAACGAGGTGGTCGACAAGCACCTGGCCTCGATCGTCACCAACTCCTACGGTTTCGCGGGCGAGGGACTCCCGCCCGGATACATCAAGCCGTTCAACGACACCTTGATCGAGGCTGCGGCCACCGGCATCGGCGTGTACTTCTCGTCCGGCGACGCGGGTGACCACACCGGCGGCAACCCGGCCAATGCGGCCGTCGCGACGCCCGACTGGCCGGCGTCCAGCCCGTGGGTTACCGCCGTCGGCGGTACCTCGCTCGGTGTCGGCGCTGACAACAACTACCTGTTCGAGACGGGTTGGGAGACCGGCCGCACGCCGTTGGTCAACGGCGCGTGGACGCCTGCTCCTCCCGGCTCGTACACGAGTGGCGGCGGCGGCGGCACCAGCCGGCTGTTCGCCCAGCCTGCCTACCAGGCCGGCGTGGTGCCCAACTCGATCGCCACGGCGAACGGCGCACGCCCGGCTGCGATGCGTGCGGTCCCCGACGTGTCCGCGTTCGGCGACCCGAACACCGGATACCTGGTCGGTCAGACGCAGACCTTCCCGGACGGCTCGGTGAAATACAGCGAGTACCGTCTCGGCGGCACGAGCCTGTCCTCGCCGATCTACGCGGGTCTGATGGCCCTGGCCCAGCAGAACGCCGGTCACACCTTCGGGTTCGCGAACCCGACGCTGTACGCGACGGCCGGGTCGGCAGCCAACCACGACGTCGTTCAGCCACCCCAGCCGATCGGCGTGGCGCGCAACGACTTCGTCAACACGGTCGATCCCAGTAACGGCTACATCGTGAGCTTCCGGACGCTCGGCTTCGACGCCGGTCTCACGATCCACGCCCGCCCCGGTTACGACGACGTGACCGGTATCGGATCCCCGAACGGAGCGGCCTGGCTCGACGCCCTGTCCGGCTGATCCTGGCACTGCCTCGCTTCCCCGCTGCGGCAGCCACCTCAGTGGTTGTCGCAGCGGGGAAGCTGCCATTTTGCGGGGCTCGATCGTGCGCTACCCGGCCACTGCGTGTCGGCGACGCTGTCCCGGGCGGATCGTTGACATTGCGCGGCAGGCGTTGCGATAGTTACGCGCCCCCGATCCACGTTCCCTCATCAGGCTCAGTTGGGACGGATCGAGTTATGTCACCCCAAGAACCGCATCACCACGGCGGACTGAACGAGGACGACGCGATCCGTCATGTCGTGAGCCGTCTCGCTCGGCAGTTTCCGGGACTGTCCACGGCCGAGATCGAACGCGCCGTCCATGGCCACTACGGCACGTTCGACGACCGGCCGGTCCGTGACTTCGTGCCCATGCTCGTCGAGCGCGCCACTCGCGAGCAACTCGTCCGCGAGCAGGTCGCCCGCGACGGCTGAGCCCGCGACGCTGAGCTCTTAGCCGACCAGCGAGTCCGGCACCGGTGGACGATACGTCGGCGTACGGGCCAATCGGGTTCGTGCGCCCTCGAGCAACGACGGCGACGCAGTGGCGGATGTCAGCGCGTCGAGGAAGTCGTCGCCGTCGATCCGCAGCACCGTGCTCGGCTCGCTCGCGGCGACCGTCGCGGTACGCGGGATGTGCTCGATCAGGCCGATCTCACCGAAGTAATCTCCCGCGGCGAGTCCCGGCAGCGGATGGTCGACCGTCGTCGCGCCGTGTGAGCGCACCGTCATCGCACCGCTGACGATCACGTAGAACGCGTCTGCCTGCTCGCCCTCGGTGACGACTGCCTGACCGGTCGGCACGTCCACCTCGGTGGCCCCCGACGCCAGCCGTTCCAGGATCGCCCGCGACGCCTCGGCCAGGATGCCGGCACGTTCCAGTGCCCGGATCCGCGGAGTGATCTCGGCCAGGTGCGCCACGTTGGCGTTGTCCATGCTGTGCAACCATGGCCAGCCGAATACGCACAGAGTCGGCAGCAGCAAGCCCGCCAGCCACAGTGACGTGTCGAGGCTCGTGTGCGCCAGCACCTGCGGCGTCACGAGCGCGCCGAGCGAGATTGCCGTCAGGACGAGCGTGAAGAACGCGCCGAACACCCGCGCCAACCGGTCGGCCGGCAGCGACCGTTGCAGCGCGGTGATTGCCAGGACGTCGACGATCAGCGTGCCGGCACCACGCACCGCCTCGATCACGAATGCCACCACCGGCTGGTCGACGGACAGGAACAGGAGCGTCGGCAGGCAGTAAACCGCCATGCCGGCAAGGATCGCCGTGCCCAGCCGCGGCCAGGACGAGATCCGGTTGACCAGTGCCGCGGCAGCGATGCCGCCTACGCCGAGACCGGCGAGCAGGTAGCCGTAGCCCTTTGCGCCGGTGCCAAGCTGCTGCTCGGAGAGCACGACGAACTGAACCGTGTCGACGCCGTACACGAAGCTGGCGATCACGCTGTATGCGACCAACGTCGCCGCGGTCGCGGACGACGCGATGGTCTGGATGCCGACCAGCATCTGCTTGACCGGGCCGGTGTGGCCCCCCTCGGTCACGTCGATCGGCTTGCTGCGAATGCGCATCCGGGACACGACGACCGCCGACCACAGGAAGCTCAGGGCGTTCACGCCGAAGGCGAACGAGACCGGCCCGACAAGCAGCAGCAGCCCGCCGATTGCCGGGCCGGCAATGATCGCGATGTTGTCGACGGTGCTGCGCAGCGCGTTCGCTGCGGCGAGTTCGCGCTCCGGCACGGCCTGCGGCGTGATCGCGGCGACCGCCGGTTCGTACATCATCGAGATCATCGAGTTGAGCCCGGCGAAGGCGATGGCGAGCAGTACCGGGCCTTTGAGCGCGACGATGACCGTCAGCGTCGCCATGAGCATCGTGCAGACGAGGTCGAGGCTCACCATCAGCTTGACGCGCTCGAACCGCTCGGCCAATACGCCGCCGTATGCACCGAACAGCAGCGACGGGACGAAGCGGCCGATGGTCGCCGCCCCGACCCAGGCCGGCGAATGCGTCTGCTCGTAGACGTAGACGGCCAGCCCGACGTTGTACGCCCATGACCCTGCCGCGGAAACAGCGAACGCCATCATCAGCCGGCGGAAGTCCGGAAAGCGCAGGGCATTGAGCAGCCCGGCGTTCTTCTCCTTGCTCATGAACCCCCCCGGGTCGGGTCGCTAGTCAGCGGACCAGCATCGAGGGTAGGACGGCAATCGCGATATAGATAGCGGAGATCATCCGGTGGTCGTGTATCGGCGGCGCATTTTCGCAATTGCGGATGAATTGCGGACGCGGCGCCGGTAGGTCGCGTACATTCGCCGTCGTGATCGGCCGATGAAGCTGTGGCTGCTCGGCGTGCGTGGCTCGACCGCGGCGCCCGGGCCGGATTTCGTTCGCTACGGCGGGCACACGTCTTGCGTCGCGGTCGTGCCGGACGACTCGGACGCGCCCACCGTCGTGCTCGACGCCGGTACCGGACTGCGCACGCTCACGGCGCGGCTGCCCGGGCCGGCGTATCGCGGCGCGATCCTGCTGAGCCACCTGCATTGGGACCACATGGAAGGCCTGCCGTTCTTCGCGGGCGGTGACCATTACCAGAGCGTGATCGACCTGTATCTGCCGCAACAAGCGGGATTGTCCGGACGCGACCTGCTGGCCCGGTCGATGTCTCCGCCGTCGTTCCCCATCACGCCAGAAGGCCTCCGCGGCGCGTGGACGTTCAACGCCCTGCCACCGGGCCGGATGAATGTCGGCGGATTCGGCATCACCGCTGTCGAGGTCGCGCACAAAGGTGGACGAACGTTCGGTTATCGCGTCGAGGATCATTCCGGTGCGATCGCGTACCTGCCGGATCACGGACCGATCCAGGGATGCAGCGACGAAGTCCGGGCAATGATCCGCGGCGTCGACGTGCTGCTGCACGACGCGCAGTTCTTCGAGTCCGAGCGCTCGACGGCCGACATCTACGGTCACGCCACCGTCGACGAGGCGATCCGGCTGGCAACCGAATCCAGGGTCGGGACGCTCGTGCTGTTCCACCACGGGCCGAACCGCACGGACGACGAACTCGACGGCGTTGCGCGTGACGTCGCGGCGCCGATGCCGGTCGTCGTCGGCCGTGAGGGTTCGATCATCGAGGTCTCGGCGCAAGCAGCGGTCGTCAGCTCCCGACCTACGTGACTCGCCCGGGCAAGATCGGATCTTTACCTATCGGCCAGTCGTATTGATCTCAATTCGGGGCAAGCGCATCGTCTGGACCGTCGTCGCTTGACGCATGACGAGTCAGGGCTGCATGCTGCGCCCGGGACTAAATGGGGGGCCACATGATCCTGCGTCATCGCAATGCCTTCGGCATGCCACGTGGCAGGCGCGGGACTGCCGCCGTTGCCGCGATCATAGCTCTTGCACTCTCGTTGACGGTCGGCACGATCTCGACCGCTCAGGCAACGGTGCTCACGCCAACCGGTATCGGCGTCGTCGCGTCGACGTCCAACGGCGGGCTCGGCGGTGCCGTACCAGCTGTTCTCGTGCAAGCCGGCTCGACGTTCTCGGTCACGGTGAACCTGTCGCCGGCCGGCGCGGCCTTCAAACAGGACACGCCGCTCAGCCTGACGGCGACCTTGGACGCTACGGTCGGCGGCAACCCGCACGGCAGCTTCAGCCCATCGCAGATCACGTTCCCCGCTGACGTGTCGAGCCAGACCTTCGCGGTCTCGTACTCCGCTGCCGACAACGGCGTCATCCTGACCGCGTCGGTGGTGACGAAGGGCAAGCCGAGCAGCGTGACGCCCGGATCCACGGCGCCGTTCGATGTGCTCTCGACATTGCTTCCGCTGACAAAGGGCAACCCGCAGTTCGCGAACGGCGTCGGCGTCGGAAATGCCGACTGCGGGCAGGCGACCACCGAACCGGAGTGCGGAATCATCGTGCTCCCCAACGACATCGAGTCGTCGGGTGCCGCGCTGTCGCTCGGTAAGTGCACGACGAACCTGGGGTGCACGAGCGGCAGCCAGGTCGTCCAGTTCATCGCTGATCTCGGGACGCGATACACACCGCAGGCGCCCGCGACGCTGATCATCCGTTGCAGCAAGCAGTTGTGCCGCAACACCAACAACGGGGTCAGGGCGTTCACGCTCAAGGTCAGCCAGTCCGCCACCGGCCCGCTCGATCACGTCTCGCCGGCCTGCGTCGACAAGGGTGTCGTGAACGACGGTGCCGCGTTCTGCACCGACTACGTGCAGAGCCACCGCGACAACGCAGGTTCCGTGCTGCTCTACCTGCTGTTCACGCACGACATGCGGGGAAGCACGTGATCACGCGCTGACCAGCTTGGCGATAGGCACAACCACCACGCCGAGGCGATCGAGAATCTCGCGGCTTCGGCGGCGCATCTCGTGCGTCTCTGCGTCCGGGCGATCGCCGGTCAGTTGCCCGAGCCCCATCATCATCAGCGCATGCTCGTGCTGCCCGTCGGCTCCGTCGGATGAGAGCAGGCCGGCCTGCAGTACTGCACGCGCTTCGGTGAGCCGGCCGGCAGCGAGCAGGCCGAAGCCGTGGATGCGATGCAACGGTGCAAGCAGCATGTTCGCGTGCAGGGCGCGGGCGCGATCCAGCGCGCCGGCGACGACGGTCATCGCCTCGTCGAGACGCCCGCTCAGCATCAGGGACTCGGCCAGAGCACCGTCGAGCCCGATCAGCTCCTGTGGCAGACCGAGGCCCGTGAACCTCTCGCGTGCATCCGCGAAGAGCTCGGTCGCCTCATCCCATCGGCCGAGGCCGGACAGCATGCGACCGCGCTCACGCAGGACGAGCGCGACCAGCTCGAGGTCGTCCACGGCCCGGGCGGCACGCAGCGCCGACGCGAGCAACGGCTCGACCTCGGTGAATCGTCCTTGCCGGATAAGCAGATCAGCGCGGTTGTAGACGGCGTTCGCCTCGTTCGCGGTGTCGCCGATCCGCCGGAATACGTCTGCAGCACGATGCAGCAGGTCTGCGGACAGATCCCATCGACCGTCCTGCATCGCGCCGATCGCGAGGTTGTTGAGGCAGTGGCCCTGCATGCGCAGGTCACCGAGCTCTTCGTAGATCGCCAGCGACAACTCGCCGAACGGCTGCTCCTCGGCGCGCCCCGCGTGCAGGTATGCAAGATGCATCGTGTTGTACGCGTACGCGAGCGACTCACGGTCGCCGGCCTCGCGTGCCTCTCGCGCACCGACACCGCTCCATCGCATCGCTTCGTGGTACTTGCCCTGCAGGTACTTGCCGAAGCTGTAGCGGGTGGCCAGCCGGGAGCGCGTCGCATCCGCGTCCGTACCGGATGCGCCGTCGAGTACCTTGCGGCCGCGGCTGAGCAGGCGCAGCGAGGCGGAGAACTTGCCTACCCGCTGGGCAATGCTCGCCTCCTTGAACATCAGACCCGCGAGCTGGACCGGATCGCCGACCGCGAAGCGCCGCGCGCGCCGGTACGCGTCGGCGGCTTCCGTCGAGAGTCCGGCGATGTCGCGGACGTCGCCGAGCTGCTCGTGCACGGCCGCGACCTGCGCGGGCGCGACCTGATCGGGCACGCGGGCCGCGGATTCCAGTGCGCGTTCGAGGAATTCCATCGCCTCGGTGTGCGCGTACTGCGCCCGGGCGCGGTCTCCGGCGGCGCGCGAGTGCATCCATGCCTTCTCGTAGCTGCGCGCGTGGAAGAAGTGCATCGAGAGCTGGTCGGCGAGATCCTCGCGGTGGCCGGCGGCGCGTTCGAGCGCGTGTCCGACCTGTTCGTGCATCTGCCGGCGGAGGCGATAGGGCAGCCCGGCGTACGCGACGTCGCGGATCACCGCGTGCCGGAATCGCCTGCTGTCGGGGCCGTCGGGTTCGATGAAGTCACCGATCCGGCGCAGCGCGTCGTCATCGAGCGTGCCGCCCTGCACGGCGAGCATGTCCCGCAAGTCAACCAGCGGGAAGCGGACGCCGAGCACCGCCGCGTATCGCAGCAGTGTGCGGTCCTGCGGATCGAGGCGGTCGATCTGGCTCGTCACCACGCCCTCGATCGAATCCGGCAGGTCGGTGACCGAGCCTGACCGGCTCGCCGCGAGCACAAGTGCCCGAAGGAACAAGGGATTCCCGCCTGCCTTCGCCGCGATCACCGACATTGCCTGCGAGCTCAGCGGCGTAGTCCGCGCAGTCGACGCGAGCAGCTCCAGCGCCGCGGATCCGTCGATCGGCGTCAGCGGGAGCCGCTCGTGACCGTCCGACGCATCGGGCACGAAACCGGTGCCGTCGTCGCGCCTGCTCAGCACCACGGCCCAGGGCTGGCCGGCCGCGTCGTCGGCCAGCCGACGCAGCAGGTCGGCCGACGCGTCGTCGACCAGGTGGACGTTCTCGAAGACCAGCACGGTCGGCGTGGGCAGGATGACTCGCAGGAACTCGATGGTGACGTCGGCGAGTTTCGGACGGCGGAACTTCTCGTCGAGTTCGGCGGTTTCGCGTGACGGCGGAAGCTCGATGCCGAGCACGATTGCCAGCAACGGCAACCACGGCAACAGGTCCGGAGCGTTGTCCTTGACCCGATCGGTCAGCCGATTCGCGACGCTTACCTCGTCGGTGTCGGGCCGGATGCCCAGCACGTCACGCAGCAACGTCCGGAACGGGTAGTAGGCCGTACTGGACTGGTAGCTGCCGCTCGGCCCGTCGACGACGCAGAGGTCGCCGGCCAGTCGGCGCATCTCGTGGATCAGCCGCGACTTGCCCATGCCGGGTTCGCCGATCACCTCGGTCAACGTGCCGTGCCTGG
>WNGI01001010.1_pt1 | contig 24875 bp, 23 predicted proteins | sample 5400621 | NCBI WGS metagenome assembly WNGI01 (sample SAMN13153374, study PRJNA577476) | soil metagenome | isolation source: 20 cm soil or saprolite under Garry oak tree replicate 1 | place: USA:California | collected 2016-06-15 | reverse complement strand
TCGGGGCGGTACCATCGCTCGAGCCATTCGATCACACCGGCCTTGAATTCGGTCTCCGGCGTGCCGTCCTTGAGCTGGGCCAGCGCCGCGACCATCTCCGAACCACACAGCTCGCGTGCGACCGGGACCAGCGGCGCATCCGCCGCGCGCTCGCGCAGCACGATCTGTACGAGGTCGCCGCCGGCGTTCAAGAACCAGGTGTGGTTGGCCTCGGCGAAGTCGTGGTCGTCGCCGGCGACCCAGAACACCGGCACGACGGGCACCTGCCGCTCCCGCTCGAGGCGCCGCGCCAGCGCGATGGCCGACAGCGCCTTGTAGACGGTGTACAGGGGCCCGGTGAAGAGCCCCGGTTGCTGACCGGTGGTGACGACCAGCACCTCGCCCGCCGCGAGCCGATCGCGCGCCGCCCCCGGAAGGGCGGCCGCGACCACGTCCGGCGCCACGCGCCGCGGTGCGACACGTGGCTCGGGAACGGCGAGCGGCGCGATGGGAGTGGTGACGATCTTCGGTATCACCCGTCCTCAGTCTCTCCGAATACGTCTGCTTGAAACGTGAATACCTCGGTTGCCGGTTCCCGCCACGCGTCCGGTGACAGCCCGGCCTTGCGGCAGGCCGCCGCCAGGAACGCTTCGGGCCCCCAATGATACTCGCGCGCCACCTGGGGGAGGAGCAGCGCGATGCGCTGCTCGCATCGCACGATCACACCATCCCGACCGACCACCACGCGCTCCGCATCCACGGGCGCGGGAAGCAGCGTGCGCTCGGACAGCACGGAGATCTCGAGGGCGAGGGAGGGAAACTCCTCGAGGCTGACCGGCGCGAAGCGCGGATCGTCCAGCGCCGCAGCGATCGCCATCTCCCGCACCACGAGACCGAGCTCGCGATCGGCTGCGATGTGACCGATGCAGCCACGCAACGCGCCGCGCTCGGTCAGGGTCACGAAGGCCCCGCGCTTCAGCATCGCCCCGGGCACGGCGCACAGCGGTGGCAGGGGCTGCCCCTCGAGGTGCGCTTGCAGCGTCGCCCGCGCGAGTCCCAGCAGTGCCGCCCGATCCGCCGGCGTCAGGTCAGGGTCCGCGATGGTAGGGTTCCCCCCGGCGGATGGTGTACGCGCGGTACAGCTGCTCGTACACGATCACGCGCGCCAGCTCGTGCGGGAATGTCAGGCGGGAGAGGCTCCACGCCCGCTCGGCGGACTGCAACACGGCGGTGGGGAGCGCGTCCGCGCCGCCGATCGCGAACGCGACATCCCGGCCGTCCAGCTCCCAGCGCGCCGTCCACTCGGCGAGCTGCCCGGACGTCCACTGCTCTCCCGCTTCGGACAGCGCGACGAGGCGCGAGCCCTCCACCCTCTCGAGGAGTCGCGCCTCGTCCTTCACTTCCCGTTCCTCGACCCGCGTGTAGCGACGCAGGCGCTCCAGGTACCCGTCACACGCCGTGCGGAGCGCCGCGTCCCGCACGCGCCCCACCGCGACGACACGGTAGCGCATCAGGCATACATCCCACGCAGCCGATGCATCGCCGCCACGCGATCGACCGCCACGATGTAGGAGGCGATGCGGGTGTTCACCTTGTACTTCTCCGCCGTGGCCGCGACCTCGTTGAAGGCTCGCACCATGATGCTCTCGAGGCGCCGGTTCACGGTGTCCTCGTCCCAGAAGTAGCCGCCGCGGTCCTGCACCCACTCGAAGTAGCTCACCGTCACGCCGCCGGCGTTCGCGAGGATGTCGGGAATGACGAAAATGCCCTTCTTCTCGAGGATCTCGTCGGCCGCGGACGTCGTAGGACCGTTCGCCCCTTCGCAGATGATCTTCGCCTTGATCTGCGGGGCGTTCTTACGGGTGATGACGTTCTCGGTGGCGGCAGGGACCAGCACGTCACACTCCACGGTGAGCAGGGCATCCTTGCTCATCGGTTCCCCTTTGGGATACCCCGTGAGCTGACGGTGCTCCTTGACCCACTTGAGCATGTCCGGGATGTCGAGCCCCTGCGGGTTGTGCACCGCGCCCGACTTGTCCGACACGGCGACGACGACCGCACCTTCCTTGGCCATCAGGTCCGCGGCCACGGAACCCACGTTCCCGAACCCCTGCACGGCCACCCGCGCGCCCTTGAGACTCATGCCCAGCTTGGACAGCGCTTCCCGAGTCACGAACATGCACCCCCGCCCCGTCGCTTCACGTCGACCCAGCGAGCCCCCCATCTCCACCGGCTTCCCCGTCACGACCGCTGTCACCGTATGCCGGTGGTGCATGGAGACGGGATGTTCACGAGCGCGCACTTCCACGTCATCCACGCGGCGAGCGCCTTCACTTCTTCGAGGGTCACGTTGAGATCGAATCGGATACCGCCCTTGGCCGGACCGCGAGACGTGTTGTACAGGACCCGGTAGCCCGTGTACACCTCCAGCTCACCCGAATCGCGCAGCACGGGGACGGACACGATGATCTGTTTTTCGGGGTGGCGCAGAACCTTGTAGAGGCCAGGATCGAGGTTCAAGAGCTGGGCGGCGTGGTCGAACCGCTCCATCATCGCCTCGAACGGGTTCTCTTCCGCGAGGAACGTGTCCTTGTCGGGTCGGATGCCGAGATGACCTTGGGGCCGGGTGGCAGGTTCGCTCATGGCGCTCGCTGGTGCGTCGGGGCTTTAGGCGCGCCGGGCGGAGGCGAGCGCGGCGTCCACCGCCTGCTCGAGCGCCCGGCCGTTCCGTTCCCAGTGGACGGCTAGCACCGCGACGAGCGGCTCTGCCGCACTCCCAGGCCACTGCCGACGGAGCTTCACCGCATCCTTTTCAGTGACTACAACATAATCCCCCCCCGCGGCGGCCCGCACGAGCGGCTCGAGGTCTGCCTGGCGATAGGCGTGATGGTCTTGGTACGCCACGAGTTGCACGCTCGCGCCGGCGGTCCGGAGCTGCGCCGCGAAGCTGGCCGGGTCGGCGATGCCGGCGGCCGCCACCACCCGCCGCCCGGCGAGCACGGCAAGCTCCAAGCGCCCTCCTGACCGCATTCCCTCGAGATGACTGACCACGAGCCGCGCCAGGCAGAGCGGCGTCTCCCTCGCCCGACCCACCTGCTCGGCTAGGGCTGCCGCCGCTTCCGCCGAGGCTGATTTCCGCGTCACCACGATCAGGTCGGCGCGGTCCAGGGCATCCCGGCCTTCGCGCCACGGCCCCGCCGGCAGCGGCCAGGGCGACGCTGCCGCGCTCTCGGCGCTCACCACGGCGATGTTCACGTCCCGCTCCACGCCCAGAAGCTGGTAGGCGTCGTCCAGCACGAGCACTTGCGCGCCTTGCGCGCGCGCGGCGACCGCGCCCGCCACGCGATCGGGGTTCGCCACCACGACCGCCTGCGGCACGAGGCGCCGATGCACGAGCGGCTCGTCCCCGCCGTAGCCGCGGAGCAAGATGCCGGGCGTGCGGCCGCGCGCCACACAGTAGGCCGCGATCCATGCCGCGAGCGGCGTTTTCCCCGTACCCCCGAGAGACAGATTCCCGACCGCGATCGTCGGCAAGGGAAGGCGGACGGAGTCGGCGCGGCTCCGCGCCGCACGCAGCTTCATGACGGTCCAGTACGCGCCCGCGAGGGGGATGAGCGGCACGCGTGCGAGCCGTGCGCCCGGCGACCCGCCCCACAGCCAGCGTACCAGGTTCGCGGGCGTCACGCGTCCGCTCGACCGCGCGTCACGGCCTCGAGCGCCCGCTCTGCCACGGACATGCCGCGACGCAACCCCTCCTTTCCCGCTTCCACTGCGAACGGCGCGCTGTACCTGATCTCCACCGTGGCGAACGGTCGGGGCAGGCAGAACCGATCCCACGACTCGATCCACCACGCGGACGAGGCCCGCGCGCCCGCAGCGATCACGACCGCGTTCGCATGCTGCGCCGCAGCCAGCCCGCCGGGCTTCATCCGCTCCGCCGGCCCACGCGGGCCGTCGGGCGTGAGGGCGACCTCCCCGCCCTGGCGCAGATAGCGCACCAGGCCCAACAGACCCGCCTCCCCCCCGCGCTGCGAGGACCCGCGCACCACGCGGTACCCCCAGCGCTCGGACAGCTCGGCGAGGTAGCCGCCGTCGCGATGCCGGCTGATCAGGAGGGCCATGCCCTCGTCACGCCGGTGGTACAGCAGCGGGAGGATGCGACTGTGCCACAGCACGTAGATCACGGGCCGCCCGCTCGCTCGAGCGGCGGCCACGTGCTCCCACCCCTGCACGCGGTAGCGCCAGGTCGCCGCGAGCAAGCGCACGAGTGCCGCCACGAGGGCCGTCACCAGGGGCTCGGCCCGGCCGAGCTTCACCCCGCGAGCTCCAGGGCGAGCGCGGCCACGCGGTCAGCCGCCCCCGGGGGCCCCAGCCGCTGTCGCACGAGCCCCAATCCCTCCCGTTGGCGGCGGGCGGGCTCGCTGTCGGCGTCGAGCAGCGGCAGCACGGCGGTCGCCAGGGCACCGGGGGTGACCGCACTCTGGAGCAGCTCGGGGCTCACCTCTCGCCCGGCAATCAGGTTCACCAGACCGACGTGGGGCACCTGCAGCATGCGGATGGCGATCGCGAACGACACGGGGTTGAGACGGTACGCGATGACCATGGGCACGTCGGCGAGCGCCGCCTCGAGGGTGGTCGTGCCCGACTTGCAGAGACCGGCGTCGGCGGCCGCGAACACGGCGAGTGGATCGCCCATGTGCAGGCGGATGGCACCGGGAGCGGGATAGCGGCCGCGCGCCGTCCCGGCGACGACAACCTGCACGTCGGGGCGCGCGGCGACGACGCGGACCGCCGCATCGCGGAACGCCGGCCAGAGTCGCTTCACTTCCTGCGCGCGGCTCCCCGGGAAGAGACCGAGCACCGGCCGTCCGGGTTCAAGGCCGAGGCGGCGCCGGGCATCCGCCCGCGGGGGCGGCGGTGTCCGGTCCTTGAGCGGATGTCCGACGAACGTCGCCGCGACGCCGCGCTCGCGAAAGAACGCCTCTTCGAACGGCAGGATGACCGCGAGCCGTCGCACCGCGGCCAGCTTCCGTACCCGGCCCGGAGCCCAGGCCCACATTTGGGGAGCGATGTAGTAGAGGACCGGGATGCCGACGGCGGCGGCCTCCGCCGCCACGCGCAAATGGTAGCCGGGATAGTCGACGAGAATCACCAGGTCGTAGCGCCGGGCCTGGAACGCGAGGCGGACGCGTCCGAGCAGGCGCAGATGGGCCGGCAGCTTCCACAGCGCCTCGACGAACCCGACCACCGAGAATTGCTCCATGCGGTCGAGCACCGAGGCGCCCGCGGCCTCCAGGTCAGGACCGCCCAACGCCTCGACGCTGGTCCCAGGGAGGCGCCGCTTCAGCGCGGTCACGACCGCGGCGGCGTGCGCGTCCCCCGACGGCTCGCCCGCCGAGATATAGATGCGGGGCGTGCGGCTCACGGCCGCGTGGCGGCCAGGGAAGCGGAGAGAGCGGGGGGTGCGAGGGGCGAGGCCTGGACGGCGGCGGCGACGCGGAACGCGAGGGCCAGGGCCTGAGCCCCGGCGGCGCCCGACACGACGACATCCTCCTCGCCGCGCACGGCGCGCAAGAAGCTCTCGAGCTCGAGCTTGAGCGGCTCCGCCTCCGGCGCCTCGAGCCGTACGTGCTCCACGATCTGTTCGAGCGTGGTCGCGCCGAGGCTCTGCCAGCCCGGCTTCAGCCGGAAGAAGTCCCCGCTTCCCTGAGCCAGGTCGAGAGAGCAGTACCCGGTCGGCTGGAAGATGCGGAGCTTGCGGGTGCGTTCGCGCGACACGCGGCTTGCCGTGAGGTTCGCGATAGCGCCGTTGGCGAACTCGAGGCGCGCGTTCGCGATGTCCACGTGCGGCGTGAGGATCGCGACCCCGGTGGCGCGCACGTCCGTCACCGAGGCGCGCACCAGCTCCAGCACGAGATCCAGGTCGTGGATCATCAGATCGAGGATCACGGCCACGTCGGTGCCGCGCGGCTGGAACGGGGCGAGCCGGTCGATCTGCAGGAACCGCGGCTCGTCCAGGTAGGGAGCCGCCGCGCGGACGGCGCGGTTGAACCGCTCTACATGTCCCACCTGGAGCACCGCGCCGCGCGCCGCGGCGCCGCGCACCAGCTGGTCCGCCCCCGCGACGGTGTCCGCGAGCGGTTTCTCCATGAGGAGCGCGATGCCCCGTTCCAGCACTGCGATCCCGACCTCCGCGTGCGCAGGCGTCGGGACCGCCACCGTGACGGCGTCCACGCGGTCCAGCAGGGCCGCGACGCCCTCGTGCGCCACGGTCTCGAGCTGCTTCGCGACTTCGGCAGCGCGCGCGGGATTCTTGTCGTAGATCCCAGCGAACGAGACACCCGGCATGCGCCGCAGCAGCCGCGCGTGATGGAAGCCGAGCGCGCCGGTGCCGATGACGCCCACCCGCACCGGTGGTCCGCTCACACCAGCACTCCCCGCTGCGACCCTTCGATGAACTTGAGGAAGTTCTCGACTTCGGGAATCGACGGCAGCTCGGCGCGTGCCTTGGCGATCCCCTGACTCACCGTCATGTCGGAATTGAACAGCAGCCGGTAGGCGCGCTTCAGTGCCAGCTTCACGTCGGGGGCGAACCCCGCGCGCTGCAGGCCCACGGAGTTCAAGCCGTAGAGGTGGACCGGGTTCCCTACGGCCTTGGTGTAGGGCGGCACGTCCTGGTTCACGCGCGAGCCGCCCCCTACGAACGAAAACGTGCCGATTCGCACGAACTGATGGATCGGGACGAGCCCGGAGATGATCGCGCGATCCTCGATGGTGACGTGCCCGGCCATCTGGACCGCGTTGGCGATGATCACGTCATTGCCCACATGGCAGTCGTGCGCGAGGTGCACGTAGGACATGAGGAAGCAGCGCTGCCCCACCGATGTTTTCCCGGTCGCCTGCGTCCCGCGGTTGATCGTGCAATACTCGCGGATCACCGTCGTGTCGCCCACTTCGACCCAGGTGTCCTCTCCCTTGTACTTCAGGTCCTGCGGGTCGTTGCCGAGCACACTGCCGTAGCCGACCTTCACCCCGTGGCCGAGCTTGACGTTCCGCTCGAGCACCGCGTGGGCGGCGACGTGACAGCGCTCGCCCACGGTGACGTGCGGCCCGATGATGGCGTAGGGACCGACGGTGACGTCGCCGTCGATGTGCGCCGTGGGGTCGACGAGGGCGGTCCGATGGATCACCGGTCCACCACCGACGCCATCATTTCCGCCTCCGCCACGACCTGCCCGTCCACGTACCCCACGCCCTTCATTTTGCACGTCTTACCGCGGAACTGGAGCATCTCGAGCTCGAAGCGGATCTGATCTCCGGGGACGACCGGCCGCCGGAACTTCACATTGTCGAGGGACATGAAGTACACGACCTTGTCCTCGACGTTCTGCCCTTCGAAGTAACCCATCAGGAGCATGCCCCCGACCTGTGCCATCGCCTCGATGATGAGCACGCCGGGCATGATCGGATGCCCCGGAAAGTGCCCCTGGAAGAACGGCTCGTTGATGGTGACGTTCTTGATGCCGACGATCCGCTGCTGACCTTCGACCTCGATGATCCGGTCCACGAGGAGGAAGGGATACCGATGCGGCAAGACGTCCATGATGCGGCCGATGTCCATCTTGGGCGCGCCGCCGCGCTGCGCCGCGCGCGTCAGCGCCCGCGCCAGGGCAATGTTGCCGCTGTGGCTGGGGCGCGTTGCCACGATATGTGCGCGCACCCGGGCGCCCGTCAGCGCCAGGTCGCCGAGGATGTCGGCCGCTTTGTGCCGCACGAACTCGTCCGGCCAGCGGAGCTCGCCCCCGTTCGCGAGACCCCGCTCGTCCAGCACAATCGCGTTGGCGCTCGAGGCCCCCTTGATCAGGCCTTTCGCCTGGAGCGCCGTCACCTCACTCGTGAACCCGAAGGTCCGGGCCGGCGCGAGCTCCCGCGCGAACGCCTGTGGGGTCACCGTGAAGCTTCCAGCCTGCCGCCCGATCAGGGGATGCGGCCACTCGATGGTCACGGTGAGCCGCAGCTCCTTCGCCGGAGCCACGATGTAGCTCGAGTCGCCCTCGCTCACCGTGAACGGCGCCGGGACCGTCAGCACCAGCGGCTCGCCGCTCGTTTCCGTCGGACCGGCGTGCTCGAGCGCGTCGAAGTAAGGCTGGACGCTGCCGTCCAGAATGGGCGGCTCGGGGCCCGAGAGCTCGACGGTGAGATCGTCGATCTCGTGCGCCGCCACCGCGGCGAGCAGGTGCTCCACGGTGTGGATCGTGGACTCACCCTTGCCGATGGCGGTGCGGCGCTCGACCGCCTCGACCTCCGACAATAGCGCCGGGATCTGAGGCTTCCCGGTTAAGTCGACGCGTCGGAACACGATCCCCTGCCCCGCCGGCGCGGGCAGGAAGGTCGCCTCGGTGCGGGCCCCGGTGTGGAGGCCCGTGCCCGAGACGGCCGTCTTCTTGCGGATGCCGCGCCTAGCGCTGGGACTCATCGGTCCGTCGCACGAGCGCCTCGAGTTCGTCCACGATATGCGCGAGTCGGTACAGCGCACCCTGGGCGCGGAGGAACTCCCGATGGGTGCGCGCCGGGTAGCCCGACACCGTGGCGCCCGGCTCGATGTCCCCGATCACGCCCCCTTGCACGGTGACGCGAGCGCCCCGCCCGATCGTCACGTGGTCGGCGAGTCCCGCCTGGCCAGCGAGGAAGACGTCATCCTCGACGTGGGTGCTCCCCGCGATCCCCGCCTGGCCCGCGATGAGACAGCGCGCGCCGATGCGACAGTTGTGCCCGATCTGCACGAGGTTGTCGATCTTCGTTCCCGGCCCGACGACCGTGTCGTCCACGCTGCCGCGGTCGATCGTCGTGTTGGCCCCGATCTCCACGTCGTTCCCGATGATGCAGCGGCCCACCTGGGGGACCTTCCGCGGCATCTCGCCGCTCTTCCCCGGGACGTAGCCGAACCCATCCGAGCCCAGCCGCACGCCCGCGTGCAAGATGACGCGGCTCCCGACGATCGTGCCGCTGTAGCACACCACGTGCGGCAACAGCTGCACGTCGTCTCCCAGCTCCACACCGTCTCCCAGCACCACCGCTGCGCCGATGCGCACGTTCTTGCCGAGCCGCACGCCCCGCCCGAGCACCGCGTAGGGACCGATCGCCACCGGCTCCTGCCAGGCGACGCCTGCGCCGATCACCGCCGTCCGGTGGATCCCGGGCTGCCAGGCGGGCTCCGGGTAGAGCACGGGGATGACCGCGAGCAGCGCGACGTGCGGATCGCGCACGACGACGCGGCAGGCGGGCCCACCCCCGCCGTCGTCCGGCACGAGGTCCGGCTTGCAAAGCACGATTGCCGCCCTAGACTGTTGAAAATACTGGAGATAGCGCTTCGCAGCAAGAAACGAGAGATCGTCGGGGCCGGCCCGATCGAGCGGCGCGACGCCGGAGACGGTCAGGTCGGGGGCGCCGACGAGCCGGCCGTTCGTCAGGGCGGCGATCTCGCGCGCACTCACGCGTCGCGCGGCGCCGGTTCCCCGCTCGCCGGCCGCCCCGCCCGCTGTGCCTTCCGACGCCGGCCGGCCGCGCACGGGCTGGGCCCGCCCTACTTCGCCTGCTTCAGCCGCTCGATCACCTTGGGGGTGATATCGAGGCCCGGGTCGGCAGCGACGATGTTGCTCGTGGGCGAGTCCGCGTCGAAGATCAGCGCGTAGTTGCCCTCGGCGCGCAGCCCCTGGATCACCGCGTTGACGCGCGCTTGGATCGGCTGGATCAGCTCGCGTTGACGCTGCTGGCTCTTGTCCTGGAGCTCGCTGGAGCGCTGCTCCAGACGCTGCTGCAGCTGCTGCAGCTCCTTCTGCTTCGCCTGCTTCGCGCTGGACGAGAGGGCAATGGATTGCTTTTCGAACGTCTGGACGGCCGAGTCGAATTGCTGCTTCAGCTTCTGCGCCTCGTCCTGAAAGCCCTGATACTCCTTCTTGAACGTGGATTCGGCCGCGGCGTAGCCGGGCGTCTGCTCGAGAATCTGCTGCGAGCTGATGAACGCGATCTTGAGCCCCGGCCCTGGTTGCGCTTGTGCCCGCGCCTGGGTCACGGCCGGAGCGGCCGCGAAGAGCCCCATCCACGCCCACACTGTCACCACACGCCTCATAACGATCTCCCCAAGAGAAAACTACTGGTCCAGGCGCCGCGCCCGAGCCCGGGCGGGGGCGCACCGATCAGAAGAAGTTGCCCAGCTTGAAGTGCAGCTTGAAGGCCGGAGCCGGCCGCCCGAAGTCGTCGGTGCGGTCGAAGCCGTACGCCCAGTCGATGCCGATGGGGCCGAGCGGTGAGATGATGCTCAACCCGATGCCCGCACCTCGGAACAGGCGAGTCGGGTCGAACTCGCCGGCCCGCGCCCACACGTTGCCGGCGTCGAAGAACGCGGACACGTAGAACATCTGCGACAGCCGCGCCCCCACCTCACCGGTCATCACGAGGTATGCCTTGCCGAACGAGGCCGCGGTCGCTTGGCCGTTGCTGGCGGTCGGGTCGTAGCCGCGCGGCGTGATCGAGAACTCGTCGTAGCCGCGGAGCGGAATGCCGTACTGCACGCCGCCCATCGTGAACAGCTGGTCGAAGAAGGGCGAGTTGCCGAACAGCAGCCCGGATCGCGTCGAGAGCCCCATCACGAACCGGACGGGCGACGTGCTGGCCGCGCTGCCCAGCTGGCCGAGCGGGGCGTACCAGCGACCTTCGAGATCGAGTCGCTGGAAGTTCCCCGACCCGCCGAGCGGGCCGCCCGATTGCGAGATTCCGATCGAGTGCATCGTGCCCGCGGTGGGAAACGGCAGGTCGATGCGTGTGTCGCGCAACAAGGACACGCCGAACGTCGAGCGGATGCAGTTGTTGCAGCGCAGCGACGCGAGGCCGGTGTTCGAGCCGGTGAACGACTGGTCGTCGATGCCGTACGAGACGAACAACCGGGTATAGCGATCGCTGAAGACGGGGAACCCGAACTGGAGACTCGCGCCCCGACGGCGCAGCGTCCCGAAGTCCGCGATGGTGTACCGCAGCCGCGTATTGTGGACGTCGAGCGTGCCCGAGATGCGGGACTCGCGAATCGCGGGGTCGGTGTACGTGATGGCGAAGTCGCTGATGTTCTTGCCGAACTGCCACTGGAAGTGGCCTTTCTTGCCCTGACCGAACAGGTTCGGCTCGTCGAGCCCGAGAAAGCCGCCCACCCCCGTGCCCTGCCCGACCGACGCGCCGAAATTGATGTTGCCGGTGTGCTTTTCGCTCACCCGGAAAATCACGTCGACGTCACCCTGATCGTTGGCCGGGCGCGTGTCGGGAAACGGCAGCGGCTGCTGGAAGAAGCCCAGGTTGGAGATGTTCTGGTAGGACCGGATCAGCGCGTCCTGGCGGAACACGTCCCCGGGGAGCAGCACGATCGCCTCGCGGATCACCCGCTCGTGCGTGACGTCGTTGCCCGAGATCTCGATTTTGTTGACGATGGCCGGCTGGCCTTCGTTGATCGCCCAGCGGAGATCCACGACGGGCTTCCCGTCCGGACCGGTGCGCCGGATCACCTCGGCGCGCGGCTGCATGTAGATGTAGCCGTTGTTGTAGTACAGGGTCCGCATTTGCTGGGTGGCGTCGTCCCACTTCTGCTGGTTGAAGTAGACGGGCCCCTGCTGGGTCCCGCCCAACCCCAGGAACCCCGTCCGGTCCCCGCCTTTGAACGGGAACAGCTGGTGCAGGTCTTCCGTCGAGAAGCGTCGGTTCCCCACGATCTCGAACGAGCCCACGCGGTACGGCTCCCCCTCGCTCACCCGCAGCCTGAGCGTCGCCTTGCCCGTCGTGTCGTCGACGACCAGCGTGTCGTCGAGCACCTGGAAATCCACGTAGCCCCGGTCGCTGTAGAACTTGGGAAGCCGATCCTGGAGGTCCTCGCGCAGCTTTTCGTCGTCAAACTCCCCGGAGCGGAACCACCAGAACCCTTCGGGGCGGGTTTTCATCTGGCCGACCAGCTGCTCCGTCCCCAGATGGGTGTTGCCTTCGAGCTGGACCCGCGCCACCGCAACCCGCCGGCCCTCGTCGACGTCGAAGATGACCCGCACCCGGGCCGAGTCGGCCTCGTACACGTCGACAACTTTCACGTGGGCGAGGTAATAGCCCTGCGCGCGGTACAGCGAGTCGATGCGGCCGCGGGCACGGGCGACGGCGGCGAGGTCGAGCGGCCGGCCTTCGGCCAACTGAGCCTTGTCGCGCACGCTGCCCTCGGAGATCCGGCTCACGCCGCGCACGGCCCACTTCAGAAGGATGGGGCGCTCGTGCAGGTGCACGATGAGGAGCTGGCGCCCCCCGGCCGTGTCCTGCGCCACGCGGACGTCGTCGTACTGACCGGTGGCATACAACGCCTGGACGGCGCGCTGCACGTCGCGGTAGCCCAACGGCCGACCGGGTGTGAGGCCGCTTTGATCGAGCACCTGCTTGCGGTCGACTCGGCGCAGCCCGAGCACGACGATGGAGTCGGGAGCGACGGCGGCGGGTACGGTGCTCGGCGTCTCGCCCTGGGCACGCGCGAGGCGCGGGGCGAGCACGACCGAACTCACACAGATGACGGCGGAAAGCTTGCGGATCACGCCTTCGAGCCGGAGAGCGCCCGGAACGCCAACTTTTCCTTGTCGGGGGCCGCGTCGACCTCGATCTCCTCGCCCCGCGCGAACTCGCCGACCAGGATCTTCTCGGAGAGCGGATCCTCGACGTACTTCTGAATCGCGCGCTTCAGCGGACGCGCGCCGAAGTGCTCATCGTACCCGCGCTCCACCAGAAAGTCCGAGGCCGCCGGCGTCAACCGGAGCGTGAGCTCCTCCTCGCCCAGCCGCCGCTGCACTTCTTTGAGCAGGATCGTCACGATCTGGGCGATGTGCTCCCGCGTGAGCGGGTGGAACACGATGACGTCGTCCAACCGGTTCAAGAACTCGGGGTTGAAGGTCTTGTTGATCTCCTCCTTGACCTTCTCCGCCATCTTGTCAAAGGTCGCCCGGATGTCCGGTTGCGAAAAGCCGAGGGCCTTGCCCTTGACCATGTCCCGGGCGCCGACGTTCGACGTCATGATGACGACCGTGTTCTTGAAGTCGATGACCCGGCCGTAGTTGTCCGTCAGGTGTCCTTCGTCGAGCACCTGCAGCAGGATGTTGAAGACGTCGGGATGCGCCTTCTCGATCTCGTCCAGCAGCACGACGGAATAGGGCTTGCGCCGCACGGACTTGGTCAGCGTCCCCGAGTCCTCGTAGCCGACGTAGCCGGGCGGCGCGCCGATCAGCCGGCTCACCGAGAACTTCTCCATGTACTCCGACATGTCGACCCGGATCAGCGCGTTGGTATCGGCGAACAGGAAGCGGGCGAGCCCGCGCGCGAGCTCGGTCTTGCCGACTCCCGTGGGCCCGGAGAAGATGAACGACCCGATCGGCCGTTTGGGATCTTTGAGCCCCGCCCGACTGCGGCGGATGGCGCGCGAGATCACCGCGATCGCCTCGTCCTGGCCGACCACGGTCTCGTGCATCTCCTCCTCCATGCGGAGCAGGCGCGCCGTCTCGGCCTCCTGGAGCCGGGTGACGGGGATCCCCGTCCAGCGCGACACGATGAACGCGACGCCCTCCTCGTTGATCGTGGGCCGGTGGGTCTGGCGTTCCTTTTCCCAGGCTTCCTGCTTGCGCCGGATCTCGGCCTGGAGCTCCCGCTCCTGGTCGCGCAGCGCCGCCGCCTTCTCGAAGTTCTGGTCGCGGACCGCGTTCTCTTTGTCGCCGTTGATGTGCTCGAGCTTTCCCTTGAGCGCCGCGACTTCGGGTGGGGGGACCTGCGTGGCGAGGCGGGCCCGCGCCCCGGCTTCGTCGATCACGTCGATCGCCTTGTCGGGCAGGAACCGGTCGGTGATATACCGCTCCGACAGCTTCGCCGCCGCGTCGAGGGTCTCGTCGGGGATGATCACCCGGTGGTGCTCCTCGTAGCGCTTGCGCAGCCCCTTGAGGATCTCGATGGTCTCGTCTACCGTCGGCGGGTCGACGATCACCGTCTGGAAGCGGCGCTCGAGCGCGCCGTCTTTCTCGATGTACTTGCGGTATTCGTTGAGCGTCGACGCGCCGACGCACTGCAGCTCGCCGCGCGCCAGCGCCGGCTTCAACATGTTGGACGCGTCCACCGCGCCCTCCGCCGCGCCCGCGCCCACCAGCGTGTGCAGCTCGTCGATGAACAGGATGATGTTCCGGTTCTGCGCGATCTCGTTGATGATCGCCTTGAGCCGCTCCTCGAACTGGCCGCGGTACTTGGTGCCGGCGATCACCGCCGCCATGTCGAGCGACAGCACGCGGTGATCCTTCAGCGCATCGGGGCACTGCCCGCTCGCGATCAGCTGGGCCAGGCCTTCGACGATCGCGGTCTTCCCCACCCCCGGCTCGCCGATGAGCACCGGGTTGTTCTTCTTGCGGCGCGAGAGGATCTCCATCACGCGCTCGATCTCTTTCTGACGCCCGATCGTGGGATCGAGCTGACCCTCGGCCGCGAGCTGGGTCAGATCGCGGCAGAAATGGTCGAGCGCGGGGGTCTTCGATTTCTTTTCGCTCTTGGGGCTCGGGGCTTGAGCGCCGGAGCCGGACGGGGCCGGTCCCGAAGGCATCTCGCTGCCGAGCAGCCGCAGCGTTTCCGCCCGCGCCTGCTCGAGATTCACGCCGGCGTCGGTGAGCACCTGCGCCGCGATTCCCTTTTCCTCGCGCAGCAGCCCGAGCAACAGGTGCTCGGTGCCGACGTACGAGTGGTTCAGCTCGCGCGCCTCGCTCATCGCCAGCTCGAGCACCTTCTTGGCCCGCGAGGTGTAGGGTAAGTCGGGTCCGGCAGCCGCCGCCGCTTTGCCCTTCTTGACCGTCTCTTCGATCTTTTGCTGGATCTCTTCGAGATCGACGTTCAGGTTGGTGAGCACTGCCGCGGCAACGCCTTCACCCTCGCGGATCAGGCCCAGCAGGATGTGCTCGGTCCCCACGTACTCGTGGTGCAGCCGGGCGGCTTCCTCCCGCGCCATCTGCAGGACCTTGCGGACCCGATCCGTGAAGTTGTACCCGTTCATCTCCCCCCTACCTCCTCCTCACGCCGCCTCGGTCTCCAGCACGCGACGCACATACGTCGCGCGCACCGTGGGCAACGCGGGATCGCCAGTCTGGCGTCCCTCGAGTGCCGCCAGGTGCGCGGGCTGGGTGAAAATCAACAGCTTGTTCAATGTGTATACACTCAAGCTCGGGATCAGATTCAACCCGACGCCCAGCCGTACCCCGCTCAACAGGTTCATCGTCTCTTCAAACGTCAGCTTGCGCGCGTACTTAAGCAGCCCGTATGCCCGCCAAGTCTTGTCGGCCACCTCGTCGGGGGCCGTGCGCAGCAGCACGTCGCGCGCCTGCTCCTCGTATTCGATCACCTGCCGGACAATCTTGCCAAGGTGATCGAGCAGCTCATCTTCCGACTTGCCCAGGGTCGTCTGGTTGGACAACTGAAAGAAGTTCCCGACCACCTCGCTCCCTTCCCCGTACAAACCCCGGAAGGTGAGCCCGACCTGGGCGAGTCCCTGCAACACTTTCCCGACTTCCTTCGTCAACACGAGGCCCGGCAAGTGGATAAGCACGCTCGCTCGGAGTCCCGTCCCGGCGTTGGTGGGGCAGGAGGTAAGATAGCCAAATTCGGGGTGAAACGCGAAGGGCAGGAGACGCCCCAAATCGGCGTCCAGCGCCTCGAGATCCGCGTAGGCGTCTTCCAGGGCGAATCCCGAGCGCATTCCGTGCAATCGTAAGTGGTCCTCCTCGTTCACCATCACCCCCACCGTCCCCTGCACCACGAGCGCCGCACCGGGTCGGGGCCGCGCCTCGCGCTCCAGTCCCGCGAGCTCCTTGGACACGAGGTGGCGCTCGTGCAGCAGCTGGCGGTCGACGCGCTCCAGCTGGTCCAGGCGGATGGTCACGGCCCCCTGCAGCAGATCGCTCGCCGCGCTCGCTTCCTCCACGCGCGTGAGCACCGCGCTCCGATCGGCGTCTTTGGCCCGCTGGCTGAACACGTAGCCCTCGAGGTTACGGGCGAGCCGGATGCGCGTGGAGAGCACGATGCTGCCCTTCGGCCCGGACGCGTCGAGCCAGCCCATGCCGCCATCGGGGAGGAGCGAGAGGTCGATCATTCGAGCACCCGGATACGGTCACGCAGCTCGGCGGCGAGCTCAAAGTTTTCGTTGTCGACGGCCCGCCGCAACTGTTCCTTGAGCTCGAGCAGCTGGAGGCGCGGGTCGGTGGCTCCGTCCGCACCCGGTGGGGCGTAGCGCTCGCCCACGTGCTGGCTGGACCCGTGCAGCCGGCGCAGCAGGTCGCGCAAGTGCGGCGCGAACGAGTCGTAGCACTGCGAGCACCCCAGCCGCCCCGACTCCCGGAAGTCCTTGAGCGTGCTGCCGCACGCCGCACAGCGCAGGCCATCGGCCGGCGTGGGCAGGACATTCCCGCCCTTCCCGATCATCCCCTGCAGGAAGCCGCCGAGCGGTGTCTTGAGCACGGACGCACCGGTCTCGACGCCCTTCTGCTGCGCACACTGCTCGCACAGGTGGAGCGTGACTTTCGTGTCGTGCTCCACTTGTGTCAGGTTGATGACCGCGTCGCGCTCCTTGCAATTGTCGCACAGCATCAGGGTATCGCGTCCACCGAGCTGACCGCCGCCAGGCGACCGTCCTCGATCATCAGAATCCGATCCGCCCGCCCGGCGAGCTGTCGATTGTGGGTGACGACCACCACCGCCGTCTCGTACTCCCGCGCCAGCCGAAAGAATACCTCGTGCAGCCGGTCCGAGTTGGCGTGGTCCAGGTTGCCGGAGGGCTCGTCCGCGAGCACCAGGCTCGGATCGTGCACCAGCGCGCGCGCGACGGCACAGCGCTGCTGCTCGCCCCCCGACAACTCGGCCGGCCGGTGCGTCATCCGCCCCGCCAGCCCCACGAGGGAGAGCAGCTCCTCGGCCCGGGAGCGGGCCTGGCGCGGCGCCATCCCCCCGATCAAGAGCGGCATCATCACATTCTCCAACGCGGAGAATTCCCGCAAGAGATGATGGAACTGAAAGACAAACCCCAGCTTGCGGTTCCGCAGCTCGGCGAGGGCGGTGGCGTCCAAGTCGGCATAGCGCGAGCCGTCCAGCCAGACGTCTCCGCCCGTGGGCCGGTCCAGGGCGCCCAGCAGATGCAGCAGCGTGCTCTTCCCCGCGCCGGACGCGCCCACGATGGCGACGAACTCGCCGCGGTGGATTTCGAGCTCCACCGCGCGCAGCACTTCGAGCGGCTGCCCGTCGCCGCCGGCGAACACCTTGCGGACCCCGCGGGCCTCGAGCAGCGCCGTCATTCGTACCGAATCGCGGTGACGGGATCGAGCCGCGCCGCCTGGATCGACGGATACAGCGGTGCCAGCGTGGCGATCACCAGGCTCGCCCCGACGACGAGCAGCACGTCGAGCGGCTGCGTATGCACGGGGAGATGGTCGATGAAGTAGATCGACGGATCGATGGGAATCCAGTGGCCGCGATTCAACATCCCCCCGAGCACCAGGCCGAGCACGACGCCGAGCGCGGTCCCCGTGAGGCCGACCAGGATCCCCTGCGCCAGGAAGATTCGGCGGATCGACGCCTGCTTGAGCCCCATCGCGAGGAGGATACCGATCTCCCGCGTTTTGTCGCGGACCACCATCGTGAGCGTGCCGACGACGTTGAACGCGGCCACCACACAGATCAGGAACACCACGAACGCCATCGCGAGTTTCTCGAGCTTCAAGGCCGAGAACAGGGAGGCGTTCTGCGACTGCCAGTCGAGCGCGCGGTAGGGGTAGCCGAGCCGCGTCTCGAGCGCGAGACCGAACCGCTGCGCCTGCTCCGGGTCGGTGAGCCGGACCTCGAGCCCGGTCACCGCGGTGTCGAGTCCGGCGAAGCGTTGCGCCGCGTGGCGGTCGAGCGCGACGTAGCTGTTGTCGTACTCGTACATCCCGGTGTCGAAGATCCCCGTCACCTCGTAACGATGGAACTTGGGCACGTAGGCGCCGACGCTCGGATTGAACTTGGCCCCGGCCGGCGCGACGAGCGTCACGACGCTGCCCGGGAACGCCGTCAACTTGGACGCGAGCCGGGTGCCGAGGGCGATCCCGCCTTCCACGTCGGCGTGCGTGGCCTTGAACGTCAGGTCGCCCCGCGTGAAATGCCGTGCGAAGCTCGTGACGGCGCGCCTGCCCGTGTCGGGATCGACGCCGTACACGATGACGCCTTCGGCGTAGTCGTGCCCCGCGGAGATGAGGCCCTGCGTCAGTACGAACGGCGCCGCCGCGTCCACCCCGGGCGCGCGGCGCACTTCGCCCAGCACCTTGTGCCAGTCGTCGAGCCTGAGGCCCTCGCCGTAGGTGAGGACCCGCAGGTGGGGATTCGCGACCAGGATCTTGTCGCGCAGGTCGGCCTGGAGCCCGTTCATCACGCCGAGCACCACGACGAGCGCCATGACGCCCACCGTCACCCCGCCCACGGCGATCACAGTGATGAGCGAGAGTAGCCGCGACGCGCGGCGGCTCCGGAGGTAGCGCAGGGCGATGTGCAGCTCGAACCGGGAGATCATTCGGGCCGGAGCATGGGAAACAGGATGACGTCACGGATGTGCGACTGGTCGGCGAGGATCATGAGCAGGCGATCGAGCCCCAGCCCGACGCCGCCCGTGGGCGGCATACCGTACTCGAGCGCTCGGATGAAGTCCTCGTCCAGCTGCTGCGCCTCCGCGTCGCCCGCCGCGCGCAGCCGCGCCTGCTGCTCGAAGCGACGGCGCTGCTCCTCGGGATCGTTGAGCTCGCTGAAGGCGTTCGCGATCTCGCGCTTCTGGATGAAGAGCTCCCAGCGCTCCACGCGCGTCGGATCGCCGCGCTTGAGCTTGGCGAGCGGCGACAGCGCGACGGGATAGTCGCGCACGAACGTCGGCTGCACCAGCGTGGGCTCGACGTAGGTCTTGAACACCTCGTCCACGAGCTTCGCGCCCGACAGTTGATCGGCGTCGGCCACCTCCTTGCGCTGCAACGCCGCCCGCAGCTCGGCGTCGCCGACGCGCGCCAGGTCGATCCCGGCCGTCTCCCGCACGAGGGCGTAGTAGTCCTTGCGCGCGAACGGCCGCTTGAAGTCGATCGTGGCCCCGTGCCGCTCGAGCGTCGTCGTGTCGAACAGCTCCTGCACCATCCCGGCGAGCATCTCCTCCGTGAGGTCGAGCATCACGTCGTAGTCGGCGTATGCTTCGTACCACTCGGCCATCGTGAACTCGGGATTGTGGAACCGGTCGAGCCCCTCGTTACGGAAGTCGTGCCCGATCTCGTACACCTGCTCGAGGCCTCCCACGATGCAGCGCTTCAGATACAGCTCATCCGCGATCCGCAAATACACGTTCGCGTCGAGCGCCTCGTAATGCGTGACGAACGGCCGCGCCGACGCGCCGCCGTACACCGGCTGCAGCACCGGCGTCTCGACCTCGAGGTACCCCCGCGCGTCGAGGAACTGACGGATGTAGCCGACCACCCGGGCCCGCAACCGGAACACCTCGCGCACCTCCGGATGCACGGCGAGGTCGGCGTAGCGCTGCCGCGCGCGCAGCTCGGGATCCGACAGCTCCCCGTGCCGTTTGCCCTCCGCGTCCTCTTTCCCCAGCGGGAGCGGGCGCAGCGACTTCGTGAGCAGGGTGAAGCGTTCCACCCGCACCGTCACCTCTCCGGTTTTAGTGCGGAACAGCGAGCCCTCCACGCCGATCACGTCCCCCAAGTCGAGCAGCTTCACGACCTCGTACTGCTCCGCGCCGACGGCGTCGATCTTGAAGTAGACCTGAATCTTCCCCGAACGGTCCTCGAGATGACCGAAGGTCGTCTTGCCCATGGAGCGCAGCAGAATGAGGCGCCCCGCGAGCCGGTGGACGGTCGGGTCCTGGTCGCGGAACCCCTCGAGCGCCGCCTGGATCGCGCCGGTGCGGTCGAACCGGTAGGCGAACGGGACCACGCCGCGCTTGACGAGCTCGGCGAGCTTCTCGCGCCGCGCGGCCTCGACGAAGCTGGTCACGCCGCCTTGCCCCCGAAGCGCTTGAGATACGCCTCGATGAACGGATCCAGATCGCCGTCCATCACCTTCTGGACATCGGCCACCTTCAGCTCGGTGCGGTGGTCGTTCACCATGGTGTAGGGCTGGAACACGTAGGAGCGAATCTGGCTCCCGAAGGCGATGTCGCCTTTCTGCTTGTCCACTTCCGCCTTCTTGGCCTCGCGCTCCGCGACGGCGCGCTCGTACAGCCGCGCCTTGAGCATCTTCATCGCGGTCGCCTTGTTCTTGAATTGGCTGCGCTCGTTCTGGCACTGCACCACGATGTTGGTCGGGAGGTGCGTGATCCGGACCGCCGACGACGTCTTGTTGACGTGCTGCCCACCCTTCCCCGAGGCCCGGTACACGTCGATCCGCAGGTCGTCTTCGTTGATCTCGATTTCGATGTCCTCGTCGACCACCGGATAGACGAACACCGACGCGAAGGAGGTATGTCGGCGGGACTGCGCGTCGAACGGCGAAATGCGCACCAGGCGGTGCACGCCTTTTTCGGCCTTCAAGAGCCCGTACGCGTATTGCCCGCTGATCTGGAGCTCCGCCGACTTGACGCCGGCTTCCTCGCCCTGGAGCAAATCGAGCATCTCGACTTTGAAGCCGTGGCGCTCCGCCCACCGCGTATACATCCGCATCAGCATTTCCGCCCAGTCCTGGGATTCCGTGCCGCCCGCGCCCGAGTGGATGGTGAGCAGCGCGTCGCGGGTGTCGTCGGAGCCCCGCAGCATGTTCTGCAGCTCGAGCGCCTCGAGCTGGGCGGCGATTGCCTCGGCTTCCTGCTCGAGCGACCTGCCCTTGAGCATCTCGGCGACGAGGCGCGTGTGCTCCTCGTCCGATTCCCCCTCCCCGAGCTCGAGCAGCGCGCGGGCGTCGTCAATCCGCTTCCGCACTGCGTGGTAGGGGTCGACCCAGCGCTTCAGCTCCTTAATCTCTTGCACCGCTTGCCGCGACTTCTCCGGGTCGGCCCAGACGCTGCCCTCGGCCATGGCGTGCTCCAGCTCGGCCAGGCGCTTGGTCTTCCCTGCTATGTCAAAGAAAGCTCCGCAGCTCGGTGAGACGACGGTCGAATTCGACGAGACGATCGGATAGGGCCACAGTGCGCTCGTTTCAGGCTAGCAGGAAATGAGCCGCCCGCCGACGGGCGGAGGGCGGCTCTAACTGCTTGGAAAGCTAATAGGTTAGACCTCGCGGCACCAGCCTAGAAGACCTTATTCCCCCCGGCCAGAATCTCGTTCAGCGCCTCGGCCCAGAACGGCGTGGTCTTCGCGAGCTCTGCCCCTACCTGCTCCACGTATTCCTGCCAGCTCTTCTCGATCTCGTCCTTGAAGAGCTGGGGCAGCGTGCCGTCACGCAGTCCTTGCTGGCGCTTCTCCGGGTGGTACACCACGAGATCCGACACCAGCGCTCGCGCGAGCCGGCGCGCCTTCTGCTTGGGATCCTGGACCATGAACGGATTCACCGGGCGGAGCGGGCCCGTCATGCGCTGGCCGGGCGCCGCGCCCGCGGGGGCAGCGGGCGCGGCCGGCGTCGCCGGCGCGCGCGGTGCCGGGGGAGGGGCGGGGGCGGCACGCGGCAGCGGGGCAGCCGGCGGTGCCGCCGGTCGCATCACGGGCGCTGCCGGCGCGGCGGCCGGGGCCGGAGGGGGCGGAGCGGCGGGGACGGTACGTGGCGCGGCCGGAGGCGCGGCGCGCGGCGGCGCGGCCGGCGGCGCTGGCGGGGATGTCGGTGCCGCGATGGGACCCGAGAAGCGGGGCATGGCGGGCGTCCGCGGCGGCGCGGGAGCGGGAGCGGGGGGGGCCGGCGCCACCGGTGGTGGCTTCGGTGTGGCCGGCGCCGGCGCCATCGGCGGCGTAGCGACGGAGGCATTCACTGGAAACACGTTGCTACACACCGCGCAGCGTGCGCGCACGCCCCCCGCCGGGACCTTGCTCGGATCCACGCGATACACCGTCTCGCACGACGGACAGGTGACGTTCATCTAGCGGACCCCGTCGTCATCCAGCTCCGGGTCGTGGCGGCGGTCGACCACGAACACCGACCCCGGCTGCGTTTTCGCATAGCTCTTCATTTCCGTCGCGAGCTCGCTCACCTGTGCCGGATGCGCGAACCGACGGTTCTGGTTGGTCACGATCCCGATCGACAGGGTCATCAACGGCACGCGGTGCAGCTGGCCGCGCCGATCCTTGCCGAAATAGTACCCGGCGCGGCGGTCCTGCTCGTTGTACTGGTAGGGAATCAACGTGTCGAACACCTCGAGCACCTCGCCGCACACGTCGGGGATCGCGTCGAACGGGATGATGAAGATGAAGTCGTCCCCGCCGATGTGCCCGATGAATCCGCGATTGCTGAGCAGTCCTTTCACGACGTCGTGCAGGATGCGCGACAGGATGTATATGACCCGATCACCGTCGTTGTAGCTGTAGCGATCGTTATACTCCTTGAAATGATCCAGGTCGGCATAACATACCGCGAACAGCTCGCCGTTCTCCATGCGTCGCCGGATCTCGCGCTCGATCTCCGTCGTGCCCGGCAAGCGGGTGGACGGGTTGACGGCGACGTCGCGGGCGGTGCGGGTCATGAGCCCGTCGAGCCGGCTCGCCTGCTCCGTCGGCTCGAACAGCGGGCTGATCACCTCGTCCGCCCCCGCGGTGAACCATTCCTGCACGCGGTCCGTCGTGTGCCGGCTCGTCAAGACGGCAAGCGGGACGATGGCCGAGTAGGAGTCGGCCTTGAGCCGGGTACAGAGCGCCAGCCCCTGGGGACCGCCGTCCGCGTCGATGACCACGAGCTGCGGCAGCGACCGGAGCACGCGCTGCTCCACGTCGGCGGGGTCCGGCACCGGCACGATCGTCAGACCCTTGCCGTTGACCCAGCGTGCCAGGAAGTCAGGTACGGTGCGACCAGTCGCCGAGAAGAAGAGTATCGTCGGGCGCGTGCCGCGCACCTGCCTCCTCACGTAAGGGTCGAGCGCGGCTAAACTTAGGCCGCGTATGCGTGGGTTGTCAAACAAAGCGCCAGCAGGGTGCGCTAGAAGTGCTTCGCCTCGTCGATCAGCATGATCGGGATGTCGTCTTCGACCGCGTAGATGAGCCGGCAGGCATGACACACCAGCGCTTCCCCGGGCGCGGTGCGGTGCTCGAGCGGACCCTTGCACTTGGGACAGACGAGGATTTCGAGGAGGTCGGGCGCGAGGCTCATCCGGCATACCCCAGGCGTTTGAGGGACGAGAGCTGGCGCCGCCATTTCGGCAGCACCTTCGCGTGCAACTCGAGGAACACGCGCGTCCCGAGCAGGGCTTCGATCTTCCCGCGGGCGGTTTGTCCGATCGCCTTGATGGTGCGGCCCCCTTCCCCGATCACGATCCCCTTCTGGCTGGCGCGCTCGACGTAGACCACGGCTCGAATATACACCGGTTCCTGACCCTCTCGGAACTCGTCGATCTCGACGGCCACACTGTAGGGCAGTTCTTCATGCAGCAGCTCGAACGCCGCTTCGCGCACGAATTCGGCGGCGAAGAAGCGCATCGGCTGCGTCGCCATCGCGTCGGGGTCGTAGTGGAACGGGCTCTCGGGAACGTGTGCGCGGAGCGTATCGAGCAGGCGATCGAGGCCCTCACCGCGCGGCGCCGACACCACGCAGTCGGACGGCCGGACTGTCGGACGGTCGGACGGTGGAACGAGATCCGCCTTCGTGTACACGGTTACCACGGGAGCTCGCGGAGGCTTCTCGAGGCGTGCCACCGACGAGAGATCGGGAGCCGGGAAGGCCGCGAGCGGATGCAGGTACGCGATGACCTCCGCGTCGGCGATCGCCCGCAGGGCCGCGGCGCGCATCGTCTCATGCAGCTTGTACTCCGGCTCGAGCAGTCCGGGAGAGTCGGTGAAGATGAACTGGGTGTCGGCGCGGGTGAGCAGGCCGACCACCGGGAGGCGGGTGGACTGCGGCTTGGGGGAGACGATCGCGAGATGCTCCCCGACGAGCGCATTGAGGAGCGTGGACTTCCCCACGTTGGGTTTCCCGGCGAGGGCCACGACGCCGCAGCGCGTCATCGGCTGATCGCTTCCTTCAGGTGCACGGGCGTCGCTTTGCGAGCGAGGCGGAGGTTGAGCGACTCGACGAACACCGAGAAGCCCATCGCGAAGTAGACGTAGCCTTTGGAGATGTGCTGGCCGAGGCCGTCGGCGATGAGTGTGACGCCAATGAGCAGCAGGAAGGAGAGCGCGAGCATCCTCAGGGTCGGGTGACGGTGGACGAAGTCGCTGATCGGGCCGGCGGCCACGAGCATGACGAGGACCGCGAGGACGATGGCCGCGATCATCACGCCGACCTGCCGGACCATGCCGACGGCGGTGATCACCGAGTCGAGCGAGAACACGATGTCGAGGAGGGCGATCTGGACGATGATGCCTGCGAACGTGACCCCGGCGGTCACGTTGTGGCGTCCCTCCTCGCCCTCAAGCTTGTCGTGAATCTCGCGGGTGCTTTTCCACAGGAGGAATAGCCCGCCCAGGAGGAGGATCAAATCGCGCCCGGAGAACGGATGGCCGAACGTACTGAAGAGCGGTCGGGTGAGGCGCATGATGCCGGTGAGGGAGAGCAGCAGGAGAATACGGGTCACCATCGCGAGGATGAGGCCCACGGTGCGGGCGCGCCGCTGCGCGCCGGCCGGCAGCTTCCCGGCCAGGATCGAAATGAAGATGATGTTGTCGATGCCGAGGACGATCTCGAGCAGCGTGAGGGTGAGGAGGGCGATCCAGGTTTCGGGGGAGGTGAGCCAG
>WNGI01005483.1_pt1 | contig 24876 bp, 26 predicted proteins | sample 5400621 | NCBI WGS metagenome assembly WNGI01 (sample SAMN13153374, study PRJNA577476) | soil metagenome | isolation source: 20 cm soil or saprolite under Garry oak tree replicate 1 | place: USA:California | collected 2016-06-15 | reverse complement strand
ATTAGCTCGGAAAACTAATCCGCAGCACATCACTCAGTATCGAATCCGCATCCACTCAGGCCACTTCGGCTTTCGAATTGTTATCGAGTCGGCCCGCTGCCGCGCGATCCGCCATTACCAGGGCATGATCCCCGCGAACCCGGCCGGCCGGAATCGAAGCATCTCCGGCACACAGACGGGCCAGCATCCCTGACTTCTCGCTTCCGGTCACGAGCCACAACACCCGCCGGGCGCGGTTGAGAATCGGATACGTCAGCGTCATCCGCCGTCTTCCCTGGTAGAGTCCGCTGACTGCGACATCCGCATCATTGACGTCGAGGACCGGGTCCCCAGGCACCAGCGAAGCAGTGTGCCCGTCCGGTCCGAGTCCCAGGTGAACAAGATCAAGCACCGGGGGCGAGCCGGCGATCGCCTGTAGAGTCTGCGCGTATTGCTTGCATGCCGCCTCCAAGTCGGGCGATTCCACCGGCATGGGATGAATCTGCTCGGGGCGCAAGGGAGCGTGCTCAAGCAGGCTCTCGCGCGAAGCATAAGCCAGGGGGTGTGGCCGCCGCTGACAGCCATCACAAAGGAGCCGCGAGCTGCGACCGCTGCCCGAGCGTCGCCAGCGATGAGCTTTGCAGCCTCGCCGGCGACCGAGTCGGCATCGGTAAAGATTTCAATTTTCATCTCGCGCTTCTCTCAATCATGACCACTCCATAAGAATTTGGTCTGATCATTTCTCAGGCAGCCTGGCTCGCGACAGATAGTGCGTCCTGGCCGACGGTCGGATTGCTCCAGCCTCCAGCAGGCGTAACCCGCTCGACTTCACCAGGGCCCCATATATTGGAGGCGTACTGATAAATCGGCGTGTTCTTTTTCAGCACCGGATCCACGATGCGCCATGCCTCCTCGACGTAGTCCTCCCGCGCGAACAGAGTGGCGTCTCCTTCCATTGCGGCTCCCAACACCCGCTCGTACGCGTCCATCTCACCGCCACGCGGAGACCGGCTCGCTACCATTTCACCGGTTTGAAGCGAGAGTCCTTCACCTGGGGCCAGCGACATCATTCCCATGGCAATTGTGACCTCGGGACTGAGGCGGAGGCGAAGATGGTTCTCTGTCAAAACACTGTCAGGAATCAATGTAGGAGGTTTGCGAAACTTGCCGACAATTTCGGTGCAGGTTACGGGCAAACATTTGCCGGCCCGAATGTAGAAAGGAACTCCTTTCCAGCGCCAGGAATTAATCTCCAATTTCAAAGCGGCGAAGGTTTCGGTCTGCGAGTCCTTGGCTACTCCGTGCTCATCGCGATAGCCGCGGAACTGGCCGCGCACAAGGTTCTTCTCCTCGATGGGCGGAATTGCTTTCAGCACTTTCACTTTCTCGTCGCGCACGGACTCGCTGTCGGATCGGACCGGCGGCTCCATCGCCAAATTCGACAACACCTGAAATAGGTGGTTCTGGATCACATCACAAATGGTTCCGGTCTGATCGTAGAAACCTCCGCGGCCCTGTACGCCGAAGTCCTCTGCCATGGTGATCTGCACGCTCTCAATGTAGTTGCGATTCCAAAAGGCTTCCGCGAATGCGTTGGCGAAGCGGAAGACCAGCATGTTGTTCACCGGCCGCTTGCCGAGGTAGTGGTCAATACGGAAGATGTCTGCTTCGTCGAAGGCCCCAAGCAGGACCTTGTTCAGATCCCGGGCTGAGGTCAGATCATGCCCGAAGGGTTTTTCGACGATGACCCGTGCACCGCTGGCACAATTCGATTTCGCCAGCTGTTCCACGACGGTTTCAAACAAAACAGGTGGAATCGCCAGGTAATGCGCTGGACGATGTGCGTCCTTTAGTTCTTTGCGGAGGGCCGCGAAAGTTGCCGGGTCCTGATAATCGCCATCAACGTAGCGCAGCAAGCCGGACAGCTTTTCGAACGCCGCAGTATCCACTCCACCATGCTTCTCAAGACTGTCGTGCGCCCGCGCCCGAAGCTGATCGAGATTCCAACCAGCCTTGGCCACGCCGACGACGGGCACATTAAGATGTCCGCGTTTCACCATCGCCTGCAACGCAGGGAATATTTTCTTGTAGGCCAGATCGCCGGTGGCGCCGAAGAAAACGAGCGCGTCTGAGTGGGAATTGGTCATGGATAATCCTTCCTTCAAGCAGCCTCTGATTTCTCGGCTGGTTTCTCTACGTGTCCGCCGAATTCATAGCGCATCGCAGATAAGAGCTTATTCACAAAATCTGCTTCGCCACGCGAGCTGAAGCGCTCGTACAGCGAAGCGGTGAGAACTGGCGCTGGTACCGCCTCGTCAATCGCGGCTTTGATTGTCCAGCGGCCTTCGCCGGAGTCAGAAACTCGGCCTGCAAACTTCGAGAGGTTTGGATCCTGGAGCAAGGCGGCCGCGGTGAGATCCAGCAGCCACGAAGCGATGACACTGCCGCGCCGCCACACTTCGGCGACATCCCGCAGATTCAGGTCGTACTGGTAGTGCTCGGGGTCGCGCAACGGTGTAGTCTCAGCGTCAATCTTGCGCTCTTGCTTTCCAACATTGGCGGAACGCAGAACGCCCAAGCCTTCGGCGTAGGCTGCCATGATTCCGTACTCGATTCCGTTGTGGATCATCTTGACGAAGTGGCCGGCGCCATTGGGACCGCAGTGCAGATAGCCTTGTTCGGCGGTGCCATCGAGCTTCTCGCGACCGGGCGTGCGCGCTATGTCCCCCATGCCGGGCGCGAGTGTCGAGAAGATCGGGTCGAGGTGCTGAACCACATCCTTTTCCCCGCCAATCATCATGCAGTAACCGCGTTCCAGACCCCACACACCGCCGCTCGTGCCCACGTCCACGTAGTGGATTTTTTTCTGTGCGAGTTCTTGTGCGCGGCGCATGTCGTCAACATAGTAAGAATTTCCGCCGTCAATGAGGATGTCGCCCGCCTCTAGGTCGGGCAGCAAGTCAGCGATTGTGTTGTCAACGACCGCTGCGGGCACCATCAGCCACACCGCCCGCGGTTTCTCGAGTTTTTTCACCAGGTCCGGAAGCGAAGCCGCACCCACCGCGTTCTCCTGGACCAATTCGCTTACGGTTTTTGGCGACCTGTCGAACACAACGCAGTCGTGTCCCTTCTTGATCAGCCGTCGCGCCATATTGGCGCCCATTCTTCCGAGCCCTATCATTCCAAGTTGCATAAGCGCTCCTCCTCTGAAAATAATCGCAGAATCGTTTGGGTCATTGCGCTACCTGGGTGTCACCACGGGGCCACACACCTGCCGCTTGAACTGCAAACCTCCATTACTGATTCACGCAGCTCGGGTCTTACTGCGGGCATTCTCAAAAATATTCACAAATTCCAGGTAACGTCGGGCAATCTCCGCGACAGCTGCATCGCGCGTGATCTGCTTCGCCCGCAAGCTAACGAGCGGCCCCCAGAAACTAGTCCGGCCCACTGCAAAGCCGATGAAACCCGGCACGGTGGCGGCCGTAGTCAACCACTCGCGCACCTTCTGGTCGTTTTCTCCCCGGCCCAGGATGATGCAACTGACTTTGTCGCGTCCACCCCGACGCGCAGCCGCAACCATCTTCTCGCAGTCCTCCCTGCGGTCGAGTCCCTCGATCTTCCAGACGTCCGGCTCAACTTGCGCATCCTGAAGTTGCTGGATGGTCTCGGCCATCAGCCGGGGGCGAATCTCTAGATCGTAGGCCTTCTTGTCTCCTTTGACCTGATCGAGGTGTGCCTTCTCCGGTGGTACCAGCAGTTCGAACATGAATCGGCTGCGGCCGTCATTGTGCAGGTATTCAGAGAGCCTTCGTAGACGGGCCGCTTGCCGCCGATTTAGAGCGCGATCCCCCTCTGGGTTATATCGCACCAGGACCTTGCAGAAAGTTGGGTTGAAAGCCTCGATGTGTTTGGCAAACTCTTCACCGTATTCGAAGTCAAACTCCTCCTGGCCGCTCTTCTCGGCCGGGCAGGCACTCGTGTAGGAGTGCGCCGTGGCATCGCGAAGAATGGCAGCTCCGAACTGCTCGTCGACGAGGATGCCGGCCTTCTGCTTGGGCACGCCAGCTTTGACCGCCGCTTCAAAGCCGTCATATATCACCTGCTTGGTAGCGGCGACCTCAGCCGTCCGCTCTGGGCTGAGCGTGCCGCTCCACCCGAACATCTTGGTCTGGAATGATCCCCGGTGATCGAACGGCAGGATATATAAAGATTCATTAAAGCCAAGTGCTGTCATAGCGACTCCTTGTGTTTGCGGTAGCGACGAATCAAACTGTTGGTTGAACTGTCGTGGTTGAGTGCAGGTTCGAGATTGTTCTCAAGTTCCGGAATAATGCGCTGTGCCAGAACCTTGCCGAGTTCGACGCCCCACTGATCGAACGAATCAATGTTCCAGAGCACGCCCTGTGTGAAGACAGAGTGCTCGTAGAGCGCCACGAGCTTGCCCAGTGTGTCCGGCGTGAGCCGTTCAGCCAGGATCGTGTTCGACGGCCGATTGCCTTCGAAGACGCGGTGGGGGACGAGCCAGTCCGGCGTGCCCTCCGCCTTCACCTGCTCTGGTGTTTTGCCGAACGCAAGTGCCTCAGTCTGAGCGAAAACATTAGCTAGCAACATGTCATGATGCCGGCCAACCGGATTCAGCGGCTGGGCAAATGCAATGAAGTCGCAAGGGATGAGCCGTGTCCCTTGATGGATCAACTGGTAGAACGAGTGCTGCCCGTTTGTTCCCGGTTCTCCCCAGTAGATGGGGCCGGTATCGTGGGCGACTATTTCACCGTCAAGTGTGATGTGTTTTCCGTTGCTCTCCATCGTCAACTGCTGCAGATATGCCGGGAAACGCTTCAGATACTGCTCGTACGGCAAGACCGCGACAGTCTGTGCGCCGAAAAAGTCGTTGTACCAAACGGAGAGCAGGCCCATGAGAACCGGCAGGTTGACCTCGAAGGGGGTCGTGCGGAAATGCTCGTCCATCTGGTGGAAGCCATCCAGCATGCTGCGGAAATTATCCGGACCGATGGCGACCATGGTCGAAAGGCCGATTGCCGAATCCATTGAGTAGCGGCCACCGACCCAATCCCAGAATTCGAACATGTTAGCGGTGTCTATACCGAACTTCGCCACTTCCGCGGCATTTGTTGCCACCGCGACAAAATGTTTTGCCACCGAACTTGCATCGCCTCCCAGTCCCGCGAGTGACCAGGCACGGGCCGTATGGGCGTTCGTCATCGTCTCGAGCGTCGTAAAAGTTTTCGAAGAGACGACGAACAGGGTTTCCGACGGATCGAGGTCCCGTACCGCTTCAGCGAAGTCGGTTCCATCAATGTTGGAGACGAAGCGGAAACTCATGTCGCGCTCGGAGTAGTGCTTGAGCGCTTCGTAGGCCATGACCGGCCCGAGATCGGAGCCGCCAATCCCGATGTTGACGACGTTACGAATGCGTTTTCCGGTATGACCTTTCCACGCCCCGCTCCGCACCCTGTCGGAGAAATTAGCCATCTTGTCGAGCACCGAATGAACCTCGGGCACCACGTCCTTTCCATCAACGAGAATCGAAGCCCCTCTAGGGGCGCGCAGGGCCACGTGCAAGACCGCCCGCTTCTCTGTGGTATTGATCTTCTCGCCGCCGAACATGGCATCGATTCGCGCCTGAAGACCGGATTCTTCTGCGAGTTGAAGAAGGAGCCGGAGGGTTTGGTCGATAATGCGGTTCTTGGAGTAATCGAGGTACAAGCCTGCAGCCTCGACTGCCATCCGCTCGCCGCGCTTCGGGTCGTCTCCGAAAAGCTGACGCAAATGCAGCTTTGAAACCTTCTTGTAGTGCGACGCGAGTGCGTCCCATGCTGGAGTTCTGGTGGCTGGCCGGTTTGCCAGGGGTTGAACGTGTGCTGCCATGCTCATGCTCCTTTCGTCTCTACGTGCTTAGTCTGAACGAGCGTCATGCGGCTTGTTTCCTCTTTAACTGACTGCTTTCAGGGTGGCGCTTTTGTCAAGCGACGCACTCTTAGAAGAAATCACGCCCATCAAATCGTTCCACGACTTTACAAAGGACTCGGCTCCTTCATCCTGAAGCTGCGTGGCCAAAGCATCGACGTCCACGCCTGCTTTGGCGAACTGCCCCAGCACTTCATCGGAGTTCCCGCCGTCGGGCGGCAGCAACTCGCCCAATTCAGTGTGAGTAGCTAGGGCTTTCAATGTGGCCTCCGGCATGGTGTTCACAGTGAAGGGCGCAGCCAGGGACTTGATGTAGAGGATGTCTGAAGCTTTTGGATCTTTGGTTCCCGTGCTGGCCCACAACAGCCGTTGCGGACGACCACCGAGGTTGTAAACGCGCTGCCAGCGCGGCGAGCTGCGAAGAGCGCTGGCTGCTTTGTAGGTGCGTTTAGCGATGGCGATGCCAAGTTGGTTGCGTAGTTCTTCAGGCACCTTGCTGGCAACAGCGGAATCCCAGCGGCTGACAAACACCGATGCCACGGAACCGACATTGGGATTCAGGCCTGCCTCGATGCGCCTCTCAATGCCGCGCAAGAATGCTTCGGCCGCGGCCAAGTAGTGCTCACGGGAGAACAACAGAGTGACGTTAATTGGCACTCCGGCGAAGATCGCTTCTTCGATTGCGGGGACTCCTTGCTTGGTACCAGGAATCTTGATTAACAGGTTGGGACGATTCGCCCGGGCAAACAGTTCTTTGGCTGCGGCGAGCGTGCTGGCCGTGTCGTACGCAAGAAGTGGAGATACTTCCAGCGAAACCCATCCGTCCACTCCATTCGTCCTTTCATGAATTGGTCGAAAGAGATCTGCGGCCCGAGTGAGATCCTCCATGGCTAGCTCGAAGAAGAGCGCTTCGCCCGACTTGCCTTTGCTTAACTTCTCGCTGATCGCCGAGTCATACGTCGCGCTATTCTTGATGGCGTGGTCGAAGATCGTCGGATTCGAAGTGAGTCCGGTGACCGACAGGTCGTCAATGTATTGTTTAAGCGTACCGCTGTCCAGCAGTTCGCGGGTGATGTTATCTAGCCAGAGACTCTGGCCCTCGTCGTGTAGCAGTCGTGTTGCTTTCATCGCGTCACCTCGTGGGTTGTAAGTTCGCACTCGTGAGCCGGCGAGCTTTCCTGTGAATTGGACGTGAGCACATGGTTGGTATCGTTCCACAGCCGGATCGCGGGCTGGGACGGGCTGTTCTCGTAACTCAGTGCGCTCAGGCTCGCCGTGCCCAGCACGAGAGATCTGCCGTTAATTGGCTCAATCCCGATCCAGCGTGTGGCCAACACTCGGAGAAAATGTCCGCTGGAAAAAAGCAGAACATCTCCAGCCACCGCGCGCACGCGGCTCACTACGCGATCAGCCCGCGCAGCGACTTGCTGCGGCGATTCGCCGCCCGGGCAGCCGTCGCGGAACAACTGCCAGTCCGGACGTTCTCGCAGGATGTCAACCGTGAGGCGGCCTTCGTACTCGCCATAATCCCATTCGACCAAGTCTCGGCCAGTTTCAGCTACGGATCCGAACCCGGCCAGCGCACATGTCCGCATGGCGCGCTGCAAGGGGCTGGTGAACACTTTCGCAAACTTGAGTCCGCTCAGGCGTTCTCCCAGCCGTCGCGCATTGCGCTCCCCGCGGTCAGTGAGCGGCAGATCAGTAAGACCGGTGTGTTGACCGGTGACTGTCCAAGCCGTTTCGCCGTGTCGGGCCAGGTAGACGATAGGGAAGCTGTTGCTCATGTACTACTCCTTATGGTTTTTCAGGTTCTCAAGTCCGTAGGTCGCAGCTCCTACCAACGCCGCGCGTGTCGTGATGACGTGAACGGGCATGCGTGCCATCAGGTCTTTGAAGCGGCCTTTTCTTGTAAACGTCTGCATGAACTGCGATTCCTGCAGCGCGCTCAAAAGGTGCAGGGCGATGCCGCCAGCCATGTAGATACCGCCTGTCGCAAGAACCTTCAGCGCCAGATTGCCCGCTTCGCTGGCGAGAATCGAAACCAACATCTCGACGGTCGCCCGGCACAATTCACTTGGATTGTGCGGGTCAACGGCGGCATTCACGATTGCTTTCGTATGATCTTTGGCGGACGCGATCGATTGAGCAACTTCGGGCCTTTCCGTTATTTTCTCTTCATCGCGAAGATATTCGTAAATGTTGGGAACGCCGATTCCGGAACAGACACGCTCGACTCCGACGTGACCGAAACGCGGCAGCAGGTACTCAAGCAAACGAATTTGCCGCTCCTCTGTCGGCGCGAAATCACAGTGCCCACCCTCGGAGCTGTGCGCCACATACTGTGAGTCATCCCAGGTGAGAAAGGATTCACCCAGACCCGTCCCCGGCGCGATGATTGCGATGGGGCCGTTCAGAACTGCCTCTCCTTTATTTAGTGTAAGCAGGTCGAGTGCACGCAAGACGGGCACTGCCCGCGCCACCGCTTCCAGGTCGTTCATAAGGTGGACGGACTTGAGATTCAAGTCCCTGGCGAGCGAGCTTTCATCCATCACCCAGGGCAAGTTGGTTGTTTTCACGTGCCCGTCGATCACTGGACCGGCGACATCAAACGAGGCAACGTCGACCGACATTTTTGCCCGCGAGAGAAACTCTGCGACCATGGCCTGCAGGCTGGGATAGTCGGCGCTATGAACTTCGGTCTCAGCCAGTGGTGCGTGCGGCCCCGATTTGCTCGAGTAGATCGCCAAGTCTGTTTTTGTACCGCCGATGTCGCCTGCAATCAGCATCGCTAACTCCTAAGTCAGTTGTAAGCGCTGACGTAACGTTCACTGTTTGGTTTCGATCCGTTCAATGCATAGAACAAGATGTACAAGTAGCAGATCACGGGCACAAAGAATGCGTGGTGAATGCCGATATGATCCGCAATCGCCCCTTGAATAAGCGGCAGAATTGCACCACCCACGATAGCCATATTCAGAATGCCGGATGCATTTCCCGTCAGAGGCCCAAGCTCGGCCACTCCAAGACTAAAGATGCTCGGGAACATGATGGAGTTGAAGAATCCAACTGCAAGAATGCTCCACATGGCGACGTGCCCGCTGGTTAACATGGAAATGACGACGAGGGCTGCCGTGCAGAGCGCACATATGGCCAGGAGGTGCCCGGTTTTAATCCTGCGCAAAACCGCCGCTCCGAGAAAGCGCCCTACCATGGCGCCGCCCCAGTAGAACGAGACGTAACCTGCCGCAGTCTTTGCGGACAAACCCGCAATGTCCGCTTGGCCGAAATAGTTCACCAGGAAGCTTCCGATGGAGACTTCTGCGCCCACGTACGCGAAGATTCCGAGTGCGCCGAAGATCAGATTTGGATGTCTCCAGACTGAATCTCTGACCTTTTCTCCTGGACGGTATTCCACATGTTGGATCTTCGGCAGCTTGGACGCCGCGATCAGAACGGCGAGCAGCAACAACGCGACACCGATTACGATGTATGGCATCTTCACCGAGGCAGCCTCCTGCACGCGGTACAGATGCAGCGCCTGCGGCGAAAGCTGGCGTAACTCTTCAATCGCGAGCGGCACCGCATTGAGGATCAGCAGCCCTCCCAGTTTTGGAGCGATCGTGGTGCCGAGCGAGTTAAAGGCTTGCGTCAGATCCAACCGGCTCGAGGCCGTTGCCGGTTTGCCGAGAACCACCACGTACGGGTTTGCCGCTACCTGCAGACCGGTGATGCCCGCTGCAAGAACAATGAGCGCCCCCAGAAACAGCGGGAACGACGCAAAGGACGCGGCCGGCAGAAACAAAAACGCACCCACGGCCATGCTCAGCAAGCCAGCCACCATGGTCTTCTGATAACCAATCGCGTTCACGATCTTCGACCATGGAATCGAAAACAAAAAATACGCCGAGAAGAACGCAAACTGGATCAGCATCACTCGCGCGTAACTGAGTTCAAAGATCGACTTCAGGTGCGGCACCAGAATGTCGTTCAGAGAAGTGATAAAACCCCACATGAAAAACAATGTGGTGACGATAGCGAGTGGACGTGTGTAGTTTTCAGCAATCGTAACCGGCGAAGCATTTTGTATTGCCGATGAGCTCGTTGTCATTTCTGGACTCGCCATTTCTCTGACCTCTGGTTCTACCACCACGTTTCCGCTTGCACTCCATACGTAAGGCCGTCCGTCCGATTCTGGAAGGGAATCCCGCCCACTAATCCGCGCAGTCCATCGGACCAATTCGCGTAAGTCAAGAATGCGCGGAGCACTGGGCGGCTGAAGAACTGGCGGCCAGCGCCAATTTGAGGCGCGATGGTGAATTTGCGCAGCCAGCCGTCGAATTGGCCAGTGCTGCTGTGAGTATGGTCGAAGCCTCCCTCGAACGCCAACGACAGATACTTGGTAAAGAAGACCTCCGGGCGCCCGCCGAACGATACCCACTGATCCCAGCCGTGTACCGGATTACCGTCCCGAGTCCGCTGATAGATAAAGATCGGCATTAAGGCGAACTTGTCATGCAGGTGCCATCGCAGCCGACCTATGATCTCTTGCAGGAGGCGGAGACCAAGATCGAGGGCTTGGAGCAGCAATTAGGCGCTTCTACTTAACGCGCATCGTGGCCTGTCCTCTGCGTTCGTTCGAAATCGCTGATCTTTTTTTGCTGCTCGGGGCTTAGAATCTTGTAGATTTTGGATTGCATGCGAGCGTTGGCGACGATCAATTTTCCCAACACAGTTGCTTCCGTGTCAGCCAGGCTCTTCATCTCGCTCTCGCTCATGCGCTCACTGCCGATTGCAAAAAACTTCTCTCGTGTAATTCGAAACTGTGACATCAAAGGCTCAAGCCTATGTTGTTCCCGCACCATCACTTGCTGGATAGCGTCAATTTGGGATGGCGTCAAACCGAGGTACTCAGCCATGGAAGGGTTGAGTTGCAACGATGAAAAGGGCAACGCCACCACCACGGCTTCGTTTTCTTGCGTGAGATCCGGGCTGGCCTGAAGCGTTGGAATGTTCGCCGAATCCTGTTCCTCCATTTCACGCCACAGACTGACCAGTTCAAACTGCATTTGGACCAGCTGATATTGCTGTGCACTTATCTCTCTCCCCTGATCTGTGGTTAGTTCGCCACGTTTAATAGCGTCGGCAATAGCAGCAAGCGTGCCAGAGAACTTCTCCGTAATTGCAATCAATATAGAGTCAAAGTCCTGCGACGCTTGCTTCGGATCGTTCGCCAGAACACCGGGATCTGTTTGCACATTCGGGGACGCTGAGTCCTCAACGGGAGTAACAAGCAATTGACCGCTTCCAGTGTGAACATTCGTTTCGCCCTCGGCGCCAGCCGCAAGCGCACCACTTCGTCTTCATTGTCAAACTGCCTTTCTTTACGTCTACCTCTCCAAAATCTTTTGTCATTTCGCCACTACTGCTGCCATCCGCCGCCGAGAGCCTGGTAAAGCTGCACGAGTGCTAGGCGTTCGCTGAGCTGCGCCTCCGTCTGCCAGAATCATCTGCAACTGAATTCGCGAAGCGTGTGTCAACCAGTCCACGTTGTGCTGAGCGCCGCCATCCGCCATGCGCAGATATTCCTGTTCACTGATTGGAAAATAAACTTTGATCGGATTGACCTGTGAAACCGAGGTGAGCACCGCGGATGGGCCCACAAGATTGCCCACCTGCACCGTAGTGATTCCGGCGATTCCGTCGACCAGCGAAACGACTCTCGTGTAGCCCAAATTCAACTGAGCCTGTTCGACTGCCGCCTGATCGGCCTCGACTGCTGCCTTCGCCCCGCGGAGCGACTGCGTGTCGGTATCAAGCTGACCCTGGGGGATGGCGTGAGCTTCCGCCTCCGGAATGTCGCGCTTTACGTTCAGGTCAGCGTTGGCCACCTGCGCCTCCTCCTGTGCCAGTTGCCCTTTAGCTTGATCGAGCGCTGCTTGGAATGGGCGGGGGTCGATCTCAAAAAGAACTCGACCCTTCTTGACGTATGCCCCTTCCCGATAATCCTGACGAATCAGGTAACCGCTCACCTGAGGCTGAATCTGCGCGTTGACATATCCTTCAGTCGTTCCTACCCACTCGCCTATAACGGGCACGGTCCGTTGAACGACAGGTGCGACTTCGACCACCGGCGGCGGAGGCGGGGCCGAAGCTCGCACCCTTACTGTTGTTGCAGCCCAGTACATTCAGCAGCAACACCGCACTCATTAATCCTGCACATGTCCGCTTTATCATTATTTTTCCCTGAATCGCTTCGCTGACGCGCCTGAGCCGTGACGCTGCTCGGCTAGTTGTGTATGTGGCCCGAAGGTCGTCCGCTCGTCAGGCGCGTCAGTCAGGCGATTCCATTTCCTTCGTTCCAATCCGTCATCTCCACTAGGAAGGTGACCCATCTGCCATATTTCGCAAACGCAACTTGCATGCCAAAGCCGGGACGTTGCTAGACCTCGCCGAATGAACGACTTTTTCTGGCCGTCCGCCACGCACCATGTCGAAGAGGTCGAAAGTGTCGAGACAGCCGAATTACTCGACAGCCGAATTCGCTAAGAGAGTGGCGGGCATACGCCTAATCGCTTGAGAAAACGAAGAGAGGAACGAATCTCGGCGGTGAGATTTCTTGGCAAATGGATTGCGACATTCGAGTCGAGCGAACGAGCTGGCCGAGAGAAAGGGGCTGGGTTCGCCTGCGCTACGCCACGAAGTGGTCTGGTCAAAGGAATAGCGTGTGGAATTTAAAGAGTACGACTTTACACGGAATCCCGTCGTGAAGAATCACGTCTTCTTCCTGGAAATGTGCTGCTTGACAGGGCAAGCATGGGAGCGAATGTGTTGAATTGCAGAATTGTGAACATACTCACATTTATTATGGTGATCATCCCGCGGCCTGAGCTGAGCCACGCTAATTTCGTGCACGTCTCCAGGTTGGCTGATGCGCGCATTCACGATTTCATGGACGATGTAGATCCCGACGATACTGAGGATTGCTTTTCACTGGGCGAGCTCGATATTGACTTCCGTACCGATAACAATGGCCCACCCAATATAGGTGTGGTATTGACCGATCCTCGTGGACGCAGGATTGGCTTTGACCCGCTTACCAAACGCGCCTGGGATGCATTACCGGTGGCGCAAGGTTACGTCAATTGCGACGATCTGGGCGGTGCGGATACCTGCCGAGGAATACTCCAGGTATGCGGGCCTGTGACCGGAACCTACAGGCTTGAAGTAATTGCCCAGCAAACAACAGCCTACAACGTGAGTGTCCTTGCCCGGAGTAGAGAAGTTCTTGACGGCAATAGGCTTCAGTCCCAGTTTTCGAAAACTGATTTGAACAATCTGGCAATTCGAAAGCGATCCCGAGAAATTGTCTTGCTCCACTATTCGCGTGATCCGCAAGAGAACGTAACCGCCCAGTTGCAGCAAGGCCATGAGTCGCTTACTCGTTTGTCATCATCTGATTAAGGAAATCATCCTGACTCGTCGGATCGTTCTCATGCCAGAACGGACTCGTGCTCCTGCTTTTATCGATGGCCTCTACGGAAAACTCGTCGAAGGCGGAATCAATTACTTCTTTCCTTCGGCGAACTTGCAAGCGATCGAAACGGGTCTGGAGCCTGCCGCTTGCGGCATGACCAATAGTTCTGATCAGACCTCATTAGACTTGTGTTGGCTCGGATCTCGCTACTCCCTGACTCGCAACGAACCCTTCTCCACTGAAGAACTAAAGTTGTTGAAAGGGATCGGAGCCGTCCTGGACTCTCGCTACAGGACGATCGCGGACACCGATCGCGTAGAAAAACGGTTCGAGCTTTTTCGTGGACTCCCGGAGGATCGATATGTTTCAGCTTGCATTGATGGCGATCCATACGCGCAGGAAATTTGGCAAGGGCCAGACCGGGTAGAAGATACGATTGAAGTTCTTCGGACCAGCTCTCTTAGCACATACGAAAACCGGCGTATCTCGACGGGCGCGCTGCTATTCGGCAAATACCCCGATCCGTGCCATGAGCCGCCGGTCACGCCTGTCGGCGCATTGCGCTATTCTCCCGCGGTCACCTCAATTCGCAGTTTCTATCGTCTCTGTGATGGGCTGCAGACACTCGCGCTGGTAGACCAGAATGGATTCCTCGCAGAAATCGTCGATGTCGAGGAATGGGCTCGCCCTTTCGCCGACACTAATCTTCCCGTCCCACCACCGGCGAGGTATAAGACGCACGCGAGGGCGACCCTGTGCGGCGGACATGTTTGCATGATTCTTACTCCCAACGGAGAGATGAAGATCTTCGCTGACGGCGTTCAGGTTTTCCACTTCCTGGATGGCCGATGGAGACTTACAGACGCCCAGCGTAAATACGACCTTTGGAAGGAGGCCATCCGCGACACAGAACTGGCAGAACGTTTGTTTACTACCGCCTTGAATCTCGCAGAGGATCGTCGCGGTGGCTTGTTGGTTGTGCTGGACGACCCAGAGATGGCCGCAAGCCTTGTCTCGCGGACTGATTTACTTACGTCACTTCCCAATCATGGCCAACACGCGGTCGCAGGCGCAAAAGACCAATTTCATTACCTGTTGCACCAGAAGCGCATCATGGATGTCCCGAGTGCCGTGCTGGAGACTGTGGCCAGGATCGACGGAGGAATCGTTCTGGATTCTCAATCCAACCTGCTCGCCTTCGGGGCCATCCTACGACACCCGGACTTGACCGATGTGTTTCCCGAGACCATCGAGGGCGGTCGTACTACCGCGGCCATCTCTGCTTCACGATTTGGAAATGTACTCAAAATCAGTGAAGACGGACTAATTTCATTCTTTCAAAATGGCAGGTGCATCTGGGATATATAACGAAAAACGCTTATTATCTTTAGTCGAACCAGAGGAACGCTAGGCAGGCTATCAGGGCGATATCCAAGCAGACGCAGATCACAACTCCGTAATCGTTATTCCCCTCGTTCGGACATTGCGACTCAGGCTCAAGATAGCGAATCGCGGCATATATCTCGACGTCGGTTAGGTCTTCGATATTCCAATCGGGCTCCTCATTTATCAACATAATGCACTCTCGTCGGTTTGTTAAGCACGCATACGAGGGCTCCGGCTCGAAGTATTGCATGCGCGAACCTTGAGAATGTCCTCGTCATTATGGTTTCCTCTGTTCGGCTGAGCTTGCGTTAGATTTCTTCCGCATCATGACAACCGCGCCGCCTTCTTCGAAAGAGACTTCGTCCATTAACGTCTTCATCAGGTAGATTCCGCGACCGTGCGTGAACATCCGGTTTTCTGGACTTGTGGGATCCGGTATTGTCTCGCTGTTGAAGCCGTGTCCCTCGTCCCGAACTGTGATCGAGACTTCTCCGTCAACGTAGCAGCGGCACGTGACGTACACGCGCTTGCAAGAGTTCTCACCATTGCCGTGCATCACGGCATTTACTAGGGCCTCGTGCAGGGCCATCTCGATGTCGGTCTCACTTCCATCTGCGTTTCGAAACTTCAGAATGAAGCGCATGAGTTGATCCACGAATAGCGAGATGGCGGAAACTTGACTGGCAAGTGACTGTCGCAACTCGACGAAGGGAACAGAATGAGCATTTCGCGGCAGAGGCGACAGAGATCGAGTTTGAACCATAGCTGCAATCTCCATTTGGAATTTCCGTGCCATCACTCATGGAGAAGGCAAGGCTCATGCCAAATATCACTCTGAATTAAGTGATTGAGTTCTAGAGCGTGGAATGCAAAATCATCCGTCCCATGGCTGACGAATGTGTTGAAAGTGTTGAAGTGGACGAGAGACTGACTTTGAGCACACATGGGGCGGAGGGCCTGAACGCGATTTCGTACCCAGAGCGCGTTATCGTAGTTGCTTTTGCATCGCCTCAAGTTCAGCCCGGCAGATATTGCTGAACTCGCGCAAAGGATCCGCGCGCACGGCCACTCTGGACTGCATTTGGTCGGGAGTAAGGTTTGGCTCCGAATACGTACTAATAATGTGCTGAATGACCCGTTCAGCGCTCGTGAGCACTTCCCTTGACGAGCTCAAACGTATTCGGCTTACAAGTGCGTAGGTAGGGATGAGCTTATTCGGGTCTTGAAAGCTATGTTGGATGGCATCAGCAACGGCTCGCGCGCTTTCGCTGATGAAGTCTGAATACAGCTGCTCGCGGTGAAAAATTCTTTTGGCGAGGAGATCACGTCGATCTTGGTGACGTTGGGTAATCCAGGTGCTCAAACTGGAAGCCAATGCGCCGGTAAGCGAGCCAAAGATGGCCGCTAGCGCCGAAATGCTTGCCGGGTTCAATGTCATTTTCAAGTGTTGCCCGAAAACTGCCCCTCCTACCGGTAGTAAAGACACATAAACCCTAAGAGCCCCAACAGCAGGATCACCACGCAGAGGCAAATCACAAAAGCGGTATCGTCATTGTGCTGCTTCCGGTATTGTGGATCCGGCTCAAGGTAGAGAATTGCGTCGTATATATCTGGGTCGGTCATTTCTTCGATATTCCACTTCGATTCGTGTTTCTTTGCCATCACGTCCTCGTTAATGCATTGCAACTTGACCGCCTGCACCCGGTTGGTTCTTAGCGAGCAAGAAAGACAAGAAAAACATCAATACGGAAACAATTGCCAGAAGCCAGTACACCTCAACGTAGGAAATGGCTTGGGCCTGTCCCATTAGCATGGCGTACATTCTGGCGAGCGCCTGCTGCTGCGCATAATGCGCGCCCAGCCCGACATGTGTCAGACGGGTCGCTAACGCCGTGACAGCCGCATTAAAGCGAGGAGTCCGCGTGTATTCGGCCAGTACGGACTGATGGTACTGACTTCGGCGTGCAATCAACGTAGTTACGGCCGACGTGCCTACGCTTTGCCCGATGTTACGCATGAAGTTCATCAGGCCGGCCGCAGCATTGCTTTTCTGCTTTGGAAGGCCAACGTAGCCGGCAGCCGTGAGGGGGACGAACAAAAATCCGACCGGCAGGTAACCCACAATGCGAATCCACATAGCGGCCCGAAAACTTATAAGCAAATCAAGCTGCTTGCACGAGATATACATCCCTAGAGCCAGTGTGATCCACCCGAACGCCAGTAGGTAACGGGCCTGGAATCGCGCCAGCAGTCGGCCAACCAGCGGTAAAACGAACAAGAGGAGAATGGCTGCTCCAGACAGCACCATGCCCGCTGCTTCGGCCGTGTAGCCCATCAATGTTTGCAGAAATTGTGGGAGAAGCACGGTCGAGCTGAAGAGGACCACGCCAAGCACGAAGAACATCAAGTTGCTACTAGCGACATTGAAAATCTTGAACAAACGGACGTCCACGATGGGTTCCTTCTGGAACCATTCCCAGATCACCAGGGAAACCAGACCCACCGCGGCAATGACGATCAACGTGGTGATGAAATGCGATCCGAACCAATCATCTTCTTGTCCTTTATCGAGCGCGACCTGGAGAGCCCCGACACCTATGGCGAGCAGAGCAAAGCCAATGTAGTCGAACCTTCCCGCTCCCTTTTTCTCGCGGAATAAATCAGGAGGATCTTGGAGCAACTGATAAACCAGCAGCACAGCCAGAATTCCCACGGGAGCGTTGATGTAGAAAATCCAGCGCCAGGAATAGTTGTCAGTGATCCAGCCTCCGAATGTGGGACCAACGGCAGGCGCGCAGACAATAGTGATTCCATATAGCGCAAAGGCCAGGCCACGCTTCGCTGGAGGGAATGTGTCAGCGAGAATCGCCTGTGCCATGGGTTGGAGTCCGCCACCGAATGCGCCCTGCATTACGCGAAATAAAAGAAGCAAGCCGAGGCTCGGAGCGATACCGCATAAAAAGGAACTGGCAGTAAAGAACACAATGCACGTCAGGAAAAAGCGCTTGCGTCCCAGCCAGCTAACGAGAAAGCCGCTGATCGGAAGCACGATAGCATTGGATACGAGATAGGTCGTCAGCACCCACGTGCTTTCATCATTGCTTGCGCCGAGGTTGCCCGCGATGTGGGGGAGGGCCACATTTGCAATGCTGGTATCGAGCACTTCCATGAATGCAGCGAGCGAAACCGCCACGCCAATGATCCACGGGTTGACCTTCGGTTTCGACCCTGGCTGGTCGGCGGTGATGCCTTGCTCGTTGCTCATCTGACCCTCACGCTGGGCCCGACTGACAAGCCTGGTTTCAGTAGTCCTTCAGCGTTGAAGTCTTGTGTCGGAGAGCGGTCGAAATCGATTCGCACCGGCACCCGTTGCACGACCTTTACGTAGTTTCCGGTCGCGTTTTCCGGGGGCAGCAAGCTGAACACGGAACCGGTCCCGCCGCCGAGGTTGGTTACGTGTGCTTTCCAGCTCCGGCCGTACGCATCGACCTTTATCTCGACTGGCTGACCCGCTCTCATGTGCTCAAGTTGCGTTTCTTTGAAGTTGGCTGTCACCCAGACATCGTCGAGGGAACGACGTCCACGAGTTCTTGTCCGTTCTGGCCGACTTCCGCAGTCTTTCTCCCAACAATTCCATTCACGGGAGAGCGGATCATGGTATAGCTGAGATCGAGTTCAGTCTGATCCAACTGGGCCTTGCGTTGATCTACCTGTGCGTTGGCAGCGTCGGCTTTGGCACGCACCACGGAAACCTGCTGCGGAGCAGTCTGGGCACTGCGAAGGTCGGCTTTCGCCTGCAAGAGCTTTCCTTCTGCCTGATGAAGGGCCTGCTCGTAGGACTGAACGGCCGCGGTGGCGGAAACAACAGCAGCGCGATTCGCCTTCGCCGCAGCTAAAGCTTGGTCGTATTGTTGCCGCGAAATGTCTTCCTTCGCGACGAGCTGCGCGTAACGAGCGAGGTCTGCGTCGCTTTTTTCGGCATTGGCTTCATCCTGTAAGAGCAAAGCTTTTGCTGACTCCAGATTCTGCTCAGCTGCTTTTACCCCAGCTCCCGCGTTGTCAATCGCCGTCTGTGAGGAATCAAGAGTGCTCCAGGCCGTTGCAGAGGTAACCGGCACGCTCCACATCGAACTGGCAGCAGTTGCTTCCGCGTCGGCCAGATTTGCCCTCGCTTGATTAACCGCGATCTTGTAGTCCTTCGGATCTATGACTACGAGTACATCGCCGGCATGCACTAGCTGGCCCTCAATCACGCGCACTTCTTGCACCTGACCATTAATGCGGGCGCTAAGGGGCATTACGTGGCCATGTATTTGCGCATCGTCTGTGTCTTCGTAGAGGAAGGCACTGCGAACGAAGTAATCTCCGATCACAGCAACAATGACGATTGCGATGGAGATCAGGAGCGTTTTCCTGCGGCGAGTGGTTGAAGGGTTCTGAAGACTCTCACTTGCTACGTCCGGTTTCATGACTTCAGGCTCGTGCTCCAAAAGCGCCGTAACGTCTTCTTCGCGCGCTTCCGTAGTTTGGTTTCCGATCTTGTTCGACATTACTTCCCTCCGAGGTACTGTTCATAGCTGGTGCGCGCAACTCCGAGAGCGCGAGCCAGTGAGAGCTTGGCGAGGCTGTGGTTGTAAAGACTGGTGATGTATTGATCGTTGGCGCTGGAGAGAGCCTGCTCGGCTTGCACCACCTCGACGGTGTCTGTCACGCCGGAAGTGAAGCGGTCTTTCGACCGGGCGAGGCTCTCATTGGCAAGTGCGACACTTTGCTTGGCCACTTCCACTTGCTCTTTCGCGGCATTCAGGTTGAGAAATGCAGTGCGTACGTCGTAGTCAATCTGGCCGCGAACGTTCTCGGCTTCGGCTTTGCGCTGTCGGAGTTGAGCTTCGGCTTGGGTTATGTCGCCTTTGATCCGGCCACCGGTGAAAATGGGAATGTTCACGCCGGCTTGAAAAGTAAAATCACCATGCGAGTGCCCGAAGGTCGTCCCGATGTCGCCGTAATCAGCGTTGGCAGCGATTACTGGAAAGCGTTCGCCTTTGGCGGCCGAAAGGCTCTGCGCGGCTGCTTTCTCGGAATCGAGTGTGGCGCGGAGGTCATTGCGCGACCTGTACGCTAGCTTCAGCGCGTCATCCACAGTAGGCGGATTGATCTCGGAATATGGAAGTTGGTCAGTAAGATTGAACTCTTGGCCTAGGGGCAAACCGATCGCGCGGCTCAGATCGAGTTTTGCGACGTCGAAATTATTGCGCGAAACGCTGAGATTGTATTCTTCGGTGTGCAGTTGAACTTCAGTCCGCGTAAGATCGATTCGTGGAGCAGTGCCGGCCTGCCCCTCATCGAGCGCCTGGTCGTACAGAGTGCGGGCATTACGCACCTGCGCCTGCTGCGCCTCAATACGCGAGCTAGCCGCAATGACGTGCAGATATGCATTTCCAACCGCTAGCGTCACGACGTCAAGAACATCGTTGTAAGTGAGTTGTGCGGCCTGCTCGGGGGTGCGAGCAGCGCGAAAACGCTCGATAGATTCGAAACTGAAGAGCGTCTGACTTAGGTTTGCATCCACCGAGCTGTACGAGTACGGCCCAATCACCGCCGGAACGCCCGGCAATTTCAAGCCGAACGTAGCCAGGTTGATTTGCTCGACATGCTCTGAAACTCCGGCATTGACTTGAGGCAGGAGCTTACTTAAGGCCATAAGTCGCTCGCCGCGGGCTATGCGTGCGTTTTCCCCTTCTCTCCTGTGTGAAAACTTCGTTGTGAACAAAGGCTATGTGGAGCGAGTCAATGAGCTTCTCCAAAGCGCGAGTGCGGGCCTCCCGAATTTCCAAAACCGAACAATCAAGAAAGAGCGCACAGTCGTGCTCGGAGTAGTGATCCAGGACGGACATTACGAAGACAAACCGCTCGAAATCTTCAAGCGCTAAAATGGCCTCGAGTTCGAAATGTCCGCCTGGAGGAGTCAACAGCCGGGCCCCGTAGGGGAAGACAATTGCAGACGAGTAGGAATGGGCGACCCGGGGTTGCGGATTCACCTCATGAATTGCATTCTCGATTACGATCCGCTTCGCCCACGCATGGGCCCATTGATTGAACGCGCGGTTTCCTCTGATAAGATTTTTAAGACCGACTACAAAGCATCTTTCTGCCCTTTCATGATCGCGCGTTAGTAGAAACGAAAGCTGATATAACGAATTCAGATCTTCACTGGAGATCCTGCAAACGTCCTCGCCTCTCGCGTTTAGGTTTGCTTGCTGTTCACGAAATTGAATGTGCGCAGGTTCACTCATTTCTTCATCTCCCGAAAATTGCCGACTGCGCGGCGGGTCAGTTGTTTCAGCACGCGTTTCGTGAATACGCCGTGGCCGCGAAATCTGATTCCCGCGTTTATCAATTCAACGATTACGTTTTCGCCTTCCTGGCTGATCGTCGTTACGTGTTTTATTTCGACCACGAGACCGCGGCCACAAAGGTCTGCTCTCGCGTCTTCGCACGCACTCTTTAGCTCTGCTACCCAGGGTGCTATGAGCTTTCCCTCCACAATCAACCGACGCTGGGTACGACCATCAACGAGCGAGATCTTCAGCATTGTTTTTTCCCACGCTTGCGATAAGGCAAGCCACACGCCAAACTTGTGAGGGCGTAAATCGTTGAATTCTCGGGAGACGGCCGCCAGAACTTGATATGCCGAGGTCGAAGAGGTTGAAAGCGTCGAAAGTGTCGAGCTACGGGTGAGGGTTAGGAAAAAGAGGGGGAGTGTAGATCAAGCATACTGCTTGGCATAGAGGCCGAACTTTTTCATGCGAGAAAGGAGAGTCGTGCGGTTCATTCCCAGGCGTGCGGCAGCACCGTCGGTACCACCCACACGTCCCTTACATGCAGTCAGCGCTCGAATGATCTCATCGCGCTGCTTTCTCTCGTATTCGTCAGCGATGCTGGTTTTGTCGTTTGGCGAATTTGTTCTTTCTCCGGCGACTTGATCAACTTCATGCTGATTGGCGTTCGGGAACTCGATAGTATTGGTCCTTTCCAGTTCTCGGAGCGGCGCCTCAAGCGATTTGCCGCGAGTGATTATCACCGCCCGCTCAATAAAGTTTTCCAGCTCACGGATGTTGCCAGGCCAGTCCCAAGCCGTAAGTCCCCTCATAGCCGTTGGAGAGATGGTTTCAATTTTCTTTTGCATTTGTTTTGCAAACTTCTGGACGAAGAAACTCACCAATTGTGGAATGTCTTCCTTGCGTTCTCGCAGAGGTGGTATCCGAATCGGGAAAACATGCAAGCGGTAGTACAAATCACTTCGGAACTCACGGGCCGCAATCATTTTTTCGAGATCGCGATTGGTTGCCGCTACCAGGCGAATATTCACTCTCCGCGTGTGAATGCTGCCTAGCCGTTCAAATTCGCGCTCTTGTAAGGCGCGCAACAGCTTTGGCTGAATCTCAATTGGGATGTCTCCCACTTCGTCCAGGAATAAAGTGCCTTGATCCGCCAGCTCCATTCGTCCGATCTTTTGAGTAATCGCACCGGTGAAAGCTCCTTTTTCATGTCCAAACAATTCGCTTTCGAGCAGACCTGTTGGAATGGCAGCGCAATTCAGCTTCACGAAGGTTCGATCTTTGCGTCTGCTGCGGTCGTGAATGCGCGGGCGATCAACTCCTTACCTGTACCTGTCTCCCCAAGCAGCAGGACTGTAGAGTCGCTGGGAGCGACCGTTTCCACGAGTTCCAGAACATTTTTCAACGCGGGGCTGTTTCCGATGATGTTTTCAAAGTTCATCTCGCTGCGGATTTCTTCTTCGAGATAGAGCTTCTCCTGGGCGAGCTTGTCTTTGAGTTGCGAAATCTCGTGGTATGCCAACGCGTTTTCAATGGCGATGGCGATCTGGCCTGACGCGCGGGTGAGGAAATCGACGTCTCCCGGCGAAAACGGAGCTTCCGTCGTGCGTAAAATTGACAGAATCCCGAGTGCCCGGCCGCGATTTGCAAGTGGAATATTGCAAAAGGTTTTTATGCCCTCCGCAGCCAGTATGTCAGATGTCTCAGGCGTGAGCTCGTTACGTTCCCGCATGTCAACGACCACCGGTTTCAAGGTGTCTAGCGCTTTCTTAACGGCCGCACTTGGCGTAACGAGCAACTCTTCCTTGACGACCCCCTTTCCATGCGGAAAATCCACGGCAAATACCCTGAATTTCTCCGAAGCTGCATCGGGCAGCGCAACATCTACCGCATCAGCGCGTATGACCTCGCGTATGTTGGCTGCGATGGCGCGCAAGACCTCCCGCAGGTCGAGGCTCGACGTGATTCTCGCCGTCAAATTGAGGAGCAGCTCTAGCCGCTCGTTTTGATTTCGTAGTTCCGCCTCTATGCTCATGTTTTAGGCAGACACCCGGCTGTCCCTCGTCAGGGGCTAGACGACATCGCGGAGGATCTCGGTTTTGGCCGTGTAAATGATTATCGCCTGGCAGTGCTCGAAGATGATCTAGTTGTGGCCCAGATCACGAAAAGCACGCTTCCGTTCCTTGGGCGGAGCGACCGACTCTCTGTGCTGGCGCTCGATCAATTCAGCCTCATCCTCGGAGCACATCTTATCCAGCGGTATGGTCTACTCCAGAAAACAGCACGACGTTCAAAGGGAGGGCTGGCGCCATGGCAGAAGCGCCGAGCCTCGGAACTTCTTCATGAGAACATGCATGGCCGCATCCGGCTCTCCGAGGTTGCACGTGAATGCGGACTTTCTGCGAGCCACTTTGCACGTTCATTCAAAACATCTTTCGGCATCTCCACTCACCAATGGTTGATTCAGCATCGCATTGAGCATGCCAAAGAACTGATAACCCAGACCACCATGTCGCTGATCGAGATCGCCGTTCAATCGGGATTTAATGACCAGGCAGCGTTCACGCGCAGATTCCATGAAAGCGTGGGTGTCAGTCCCGGAAGATGGCGACGGTATTACACGACGAGGCATTCCCGAGCGTAAGACTCCATTTTCTTATGTTTCGAGAACAGTTACGCCTCCTGTCAGCAACTGCGACTTATTTTTAGGCGATAAACAACAAAACCAGCAAAATTCTGCAAAAGAGCACGCGCCCAAAAGCCTAGAGTTGACCGCGACGTGTTCGCTGTTGTCCAGCTCTATCGAAAAAGAAATGTGTGAAACCATTAAGGAGAACAAAAAATGAAATCGACGCTAACAAAACCAAGCATTGTCTTCTGCCACGGGCTTTGGGCAGATGGTTCCTGCTTCAGCAAGTTAATCGTTCCCCTGCAGGCCGAGGGGTACGAGTGCATCGCGCCGCAGTACGGCCTCAACTCAACGGCAGAGGACGTCGCCTTAACGAAAGCAACGATCGGTCGGGTCAGCAGCCCGGTTATCCTTGTCGGCCACTCCTATGGACGAAGCGTCATCACAGGCGCCGGAACCGACGATCGCGTTGTCGGCCTGGTTTACATCTGCGCGCTTGCTCCGGACGCGGACGAGACTTCGCAGACGCAGCAGTCCAATTTCCCGAGGACAGCGGTCTTCTCCCACATCGACGTTAAGGACGGACGCATCTGGTTGCTTCCGGACGGCATCGATGATTTCGCGGGCGATTTGCCCGAGCACGAGAAAAAGCTCGTTTTGGCGACGCAGGGTGTTCCGAAACCCGACCTGTTCGAGGCAAAAGTCGGAGGAACCGCCTGGAAATCAAAGCCCAGCTGGTACATCGTCGGCAAAAAAGACCGCACGGTTCATCCCGATCTGGAGCGCGCCATGGCCAAGCGCATGGGCGCAACCACCTACGAGCTGGACAGCAGCCATGTGGCGATGCTCTCCCAACCGGAACGCATCATCGACGTAATCCGTACCGCGGCAAACGCCGTTAAAGTAGCCACGGCAGTAGCCTAAAGCGCATCAGGGATCGTATTCGTTGGCTACGGTGCTTCAGCTTTGGATGCGGTATTTTGACTGAGTAAAACTGGTAGCTAAACTCGGCCGACGTGAATCGATCGCAGAAATTCCTAGATGACAGAAGATTCGGGAGTTAATCTCCAAAAGGTCGTTTGCCGATACTGATTCTGCCGCGCGGTGCCCAGGGTCTCCAGGTTGCTGTGAATCCCCTG
>WNGI01007802.1_pt1 | contig 24881 bp, 27 predicted proteins | sample 5400621 | NCBI WGS metagenome assembly WNGI01 (sample SAMN13153374, study PRJNA577476) | soil metagenome | isolation source: 20 cm soil or saprolite under Garry oak tree replicate 1 | place: USA:California | collected 2016-06-15 | reverse complement strand
TTACCGCATTGCCGTTCGCGGTGACAGGTGTCGGTGCCGGCTCGACAGGCTGCGGCGTCGACTGCGGCGTCTTCGCGACACGCTGCGGATTTCTGCTCGGCGTCAGGATCTGGGCTGGCGTCTGGCGCCGTGAGACTTTGGGCGCCGGCGCCGCGGGGTTCTGCGCCGGCTCGACTGTGACTGGAACGTCCTTGAGCTGCGGTTGCGCCATCGTATCGGCATTCGCGAGCTGAAGGTCATGAGCGAGCGAGCTGTCCTGCGCGAGCGCGTCCTCAGGGCGGTCGCCCTGCTTGCAGGCGCCCACACCTAGCGTAATAGCAAGGAGGACCGGAGTAGCGATCCTCGAGAAAGTGGTGTTCATGATTGTCATCTCGGAAAGCGAAAAAAGGATGCGGTCTGAATCAGCGACCGCATCCCGTTCTGCTTAGAAGCGCGGGGGGCGGCCGATTGGAATTCCACCGATGGATATGCCACCGGAACGGCTGGTTCCACCCGCTCGGCCCGGGAACCGCTGGTTGATCAAGACTCCACCGCGTCCGCGACGTCCATCCGTGCGCGGATCGCAGCTGTCGCCGTCACCGACGACACCACCACGAATCACAGCGCCGAGAATCGTGCCCAGAACAGAGCCAACAGACGACCCAGTGCCGACGCGACCATCGTCACCACCAGACGACGGGCCGCTCGGATAGGATACCGCGACCGGCTGCGGACGTGGCGAGACAGGAGTCGGATCGTTGGCAACCGGCTCCGGAGCAACCGACTGTGGCTCAGTCTCCGCCACGGTGGCGGGAGCTTCGGTCTTGACGACCTGAGGCGGTGCCTTCGGAGTCACGCGGTGATGTCTCACGCGAGTCGAAGGAGCCTGTTGGCGAGCGGGCGGAGTCGTCCGTTCGATCGCCGATACTACCTGCGTGCCCGCATTGTCGGAGCTATTGGCGAGAGTGATCCCGTCGTTCGAGGAGGCAAGCTCCAGGTCTTTCTTGAGATCGTCGTTCATCGCCGCTTTCTTGCCACCGCTGCAGGCGGCCAGAAGCACGGCACCCGCTCCCGCAAGCAACAGATAGGTCTTCCGCATAAAAACTCCTTCCCATTAACAGGAAATGACTGCTGTACGTCGGTGCTACCCCGGCGAAGAACAGATGATTCGCGCCGGCGCCTCTATAGAGGCAACGGCTAAGCCAATCCTTCTCCCTCTGAAAGAAGGGCTAACTCCGGTCTTTTCGAGACGGTGTCACCCGCAAAAGACAGGCGGTGTCCCTATGGTGAGACTGAGTTTCTGCTGCTTGTTGGCGCGCGAGTCGCTCTATACCTTCGCCGCCATGGAATACCCCCTACTGCGCTCCGCTCGGACCTGGGTCCGGATTCTCTCGATTCTGGGTTGTCTGGCCGCCGCCGGCGCGATCGCTGGCTCGGTCGCCTGCTCACCCGGGACGGCCGCCAGCATGTCGGCAGCCGAGAAGAAGGCGATTGCCGACACCCTCAAGCGACTCGTGGTCTCGGCCTACGATCTCTCGAAGCCTGACCCGGTGAAGAGTCTGATGAGCCTCTACCCGACCGAAGGGCGCATCATCTCGGCGAGTGGAGGTGTGTTGACGACTACCCGCCCGCAACTCGAGCAGGGGATCAAGGCATTCTGGACGTATGTCGGCCAGAACATGAGGCAGCCACGATGGGAGTGGACTTCGATGAACGTGGATGTGCTCGCCCCCGACGCGGCGGTGATGACGAGCACGTATCGTGTCCCGCACCTGACGCCGATGGGTATGCCTCACGTCATCGGCGGGGCGTGGACAGCGGTTTTTCAGAAGCGGGGAGGTCGGTGGGTGGTCATTCAGGAGCATCTATCGGACGTTCAGAGCAATCCGAACATCCAGATGAACATGAACCCGCAGCCCAAGTCCTAAGGGGTTTACTCCTCCGAGTCTCCGCCGCCGCCGGTCCCGCCCACCGATGATTTGAGCTGCTGGCCCATCTCGGCCTCGCCGCTAATGATCGAGCGCCAGGTCAGCTCCGGACCCCTGCGAAAGCCCTTCTGGGTCACCTTAACGCCTTGAGGGGAGATTGCGACCATGTAGGCCTTGCCGTCGATCTCGATCTCGCGCTTCAGGGTTTTCTCGAGTTTTGTCGCCATGCCCCCTCCGGGGAGTTGAAGTGTAGGTTCGCGATAAAATACGTCTACAGGCCCCCACCTTCGAGGCCCCTGCCCGATGATTTTTTTCTATCCCGCTTACAGAGGGGCTTAATGTAGCCTGCTCCTGCCCTCGCTCGTCCTTAAAACACGGAGATCCAATGGCTTTTATGGCCCTTCAGGCCCCGGGCGACGACAGCGCCCACCTCATATACGAATTCGAGCGGCGCGCCTATCCAGTCAGGAATTCCCTGCTGACGATCGGCCGCGACGCGGCGAGTCATGTCCTCATTCGCGAGCCTGCCGTCTCGCGCAATCACGCTGAGCTTAGATCGGAGGATGGCAAGTTCGTATTGCATCCGTGTGGTGTTAATCCGACGACCGTCAACGGAATGACGCTCTCCGAGCCTCGCTCTCTGGCCGAAGGCGACAAAGTCGAAGTCGGATCAGCCATCCTCACATTCACGACCAAGCGGCTCCCGCTCGGCGTAGCGGTGATCGAGCCCGCCGGCGCATCGAAGCGGGAAAAGGACATCAACTCGCGCCGCAACACCATCAAGCACCCTATACTCGCCGGCGATCTGGATCCCGATTCGCCGCGTCGAGTTCCGACCAACGTGATCATCGGGGCCGTGATGGTGATCATTTTGATTCTGTACCTGCTCGGCAGATAGCTCAGGCCGCAGCCGTGTTCGCGAACCTGGCGAGCACCATTTTCTCCAGCTCCGTCTTCATCGCCTCGAGCTCGATCGTCTCCAGAACATCGGCGGCGAACGCGTAAGTCAACAGCGTCCGCGCAGTCTCCCGTCCGATGCCGCGGCTATTCAGGTAGAACATCGCCATCTCGTCCAGCCGGCCCACTGTCGCGCCGTGAGTGCACTTCACGTCGTCGGCGAAGATCTCGAGCTGGGGCTTCGTGTCAACGCGCGCCGTGGGCGAGAGCAAAAGATTGTTGTTGCTCTGCTTGCCGTCAGTCTTCTGCGCTTCGGGGTGCACGTAAACCTTACCGTTGAACACGCCGTGCGAGTGGCCATCGAGCACGCCCTTGTAGACCTCGTGACTCGGGCAATTGGGCGCGATGTGCTCGATGCTCGTCTGGTTGTCGATGTGCTGTTTCCCGTCGGTGAGATAGAGCCCGTTCAACGTGCAGGTCGCCGCGTCGCCCTCGAGAGAGGTGTAGATATTGGTCCGCGCCAGTGAGCCGCCGACCGCAAACGAGAACGAGTGAAGCTGGCTGTCGCGAGCCTGACGGATCTGCGTCGTGCCGACGTGAAATGACTTCTCGCTCTCGCGCTGAATCTTGTAATGATCGATGCGCGCGCCTTCGCCCAACGCGATCTCGGTCACAGCATTAGTGAAGTAGCAGTTGTCCCGGATGGACACGTAGCTCTCGATTATCGAAGCGCGGGAATTTTGCGCGGCGATTATCAGATTCCGCGGATGCGAGATCGCTTCGTCTTCGGCTTCGGAGACGAACATCAGGTGGATCGGCTGCTCGACGTCAGCGTCGGCCGGCAGCTCTATGAATGCCCCGTCCTGAATGAACGCCGTGTTGAGGGCGGTGAAGGCGTGGCTGTCGAACGCCGCGATCTTGCCGAGGTGGCGCTCGGGCCGCCCAATGCCTGAGCGAATCGCTTTGGCGAGGCTACTCACCCGGACCTTGTCTCCCAATCCAGCGTACGACGACAGATCTTCCGAGAATTCGCCGTTGACGAAGACGAGCGTATGCCACGCGGACTGGCCGAACGTGAAACGCTCGAGATCGGCGCGGGCCACCATTCCGGCGGTGCTTCCCTCCGACATGACGCCCATCTTGCTCGTCATGGCGGCGTGAAAAGTCCGCTCGGCGATCGGCGCCACGCTGGTAAAATGCCAATCCTCGTTCTTGGTAGTCGGAAATCCGAGTGTTTCGAACCGGGCCATCCCTTGCGCGCGCAACGACTGGAGCCACTCGGGCGCACCCGGCTGACGCTGGAAATCCGCGCGGTACGTGTTTATCGGGTTCTGGATGCGAGTGCTCACCTGATTCACGCCATTGTTTCCGGCGACTGCGTTGTCACGAGAGCCTTTCCTGGTCGCGATATCGGTCAAGCCGCTGCTCCCGCACCAGCACCGGCGTTCTGCAACCAGTCGTAGCCCTTCTCCTCGAGCTCGAGCGCCAGCTCCTTGCCGCCCGACTTCACGATGCGGCCGTTCGAGAGCACGTGCACGAAGTCGGGTACGATGTAATTGAGCAGGCGCTGATAGTGGGTCACCACGATCGTGGCGTTTTCGGGCGAGCGCAGCGTGTTGACTCCCTGCGCGACGATTCGCAGCGCGTCGATGTCGAGGCCCGAATCGGTCTCGTCGAGGATCGCCAGTCGAGGCGACAGAACCGCCATCTGAAAGATCTCGTTTCGCTTCTTCTCGCCGCCGGAAAAGCCCTGATTCACCGACCGCGAAAGCAGCGCCTGATCCATGTCGACGAGCTTGAGCTTCTCTTCGACCAGATCGAGAAACTCCAGAGGATCGATTTCCTCCATTCCGTTCGCTTTGCGAATCTCGTTGTAGGCTGAGCGGAGGAAGTAGGCGATCGAGACGCCCGGGATTTCTACCGGATACTGGAACGCCAGAAAAATCCCGTTCTGCGCGCGCACCTCGGGATCCATCTCGAGCAGATTCTGCCCGTTGTAGATGATTGTGCCTCGGGTGACTTCGTACGACGGATTCCCGGCCAGAACCTGCGCCAGCGTCGATTTGCCCGAGCCATTCGGCCCCATCACCGCGTGCACTTCTCCCGCATTCACCTTGAGAGAGATGCCCCTCAGAATTTCCCGATCGCCTATGCCGGCGTGAAGATCATTTATTTCTAGCACGAAACCAGTGATTGAATGTTGTTTGCAGCGCGTAGACTGCCTGGCTGAAGAGCGTCCAATTTGCCGTGAAGGGATAACCCGGCGTCCTGGGCCCGGAGCGGAGCCACGCCCAGCCAGCACGGATTCTGTCGTTGAGATTGCGCAAGACCAATGGGATCAGTGAATCAGCCTACGCTTCCTTCGAGAGTAATACCGAGCAGCTGCTGCGCCTCAACCGCGAATTCCATCGGCAATTCCTTGAACACCTCGCGGCAGAAGCCGCTCACGATCATCGACACCGCGTGCTCGGCGCTCACCCCGCGCTGTTTGCAGTAGAAAATCTGATCCTCTCCGATCTTGCTGGTCGAGGCTTCGTGCTCCAGTGTCGCGGTGTTGTTCTGCACTTCGATGTACGGAAACGTGTTGGCGCCGCAGTTGTTGCCGATCAGCATCGAGTCGCACTGGGTGTAATTGCGGGCACCATCGGCTTTCGGAAGAACCCGGACGAGTCCGCGATAGCTGTTGTTCCCCTCTCCGGCGGAAATTCCCTTCGAGACGATCGTCGACCGCGTGTTCTTCCCGATGTGAATCATCTTGGTGCCGGTGTCGGCCTGCTGCTTCTTGTTGACGACCGCCACCGAGTAGAACTCGCCGACGGAATTGTCGCCCTGAAGAATCACGCTCGGATATTTCCAGGTGATCGCCGACCCTGTCTCGACCTGCGTCCACGAGATTTTCGAGTTGACGCCCGCGCACTTGCCGCGCTTTGTCACGAAGTTGTAGATGCCGCCCTTTCCCTCGGCATCTCCCGCGTACCAGTTCTGAACTGTCGAGTACTTGACGGTTGCATTGTCGAGGGCGATGAGCTCGACGACCGCGGCGTGCAGCTGGTTCTCGTCGCGCTTGGGCGCCGTGCACCCCTCGAGGTAACTAACGGATGCGCCTTCGTCGGCAACTATCAGTGTGCGCTCGAACTGGCCTGTGTTCGCGCTGTTGATGCGGAAGTAGGTCGAGAGCTCCATCGGGCATTTGACGCCCTTGGGCACGTACGCGAACGACCCGTCGCTGAACACGGCGGCGTTGAGTGCCGCGAAAAAATTATCGCTGTGCGGGACGACGGTGCCCAGATATCTCTCGACGAGCTCGGGATGCGTCTGAACCGCTTCGCCGAATGAGCAGAAGATGATTCCGAGCTTTCCCAGCTCTTCCCTCATCGTCGTTCCGACGGAGACGCTGTCGAAGATCGCGTCCACCGCGACTCCGGCGAGCATTTTCTGCTCGTTGAGCGAGATGCCGAGCTTCTGGTAGGTGCGGAGAAGCTCGGGATCGACTTCATCGAGACTCTGGAGCGGCTTTACGCTCTTTGGAGCCGAGTAGTAAACGAGGGAGTTGTAATCGATGGGCGGGTATTTGACGTTCCCCCAATGCGGCTCCTTCATCGTGAGCCAGCGGCGGTAAGCCTTGAGCCGCCACTGCAGCATGAAGTCCGGTTCGTTCTTTTTCGCGGAAATGAGCCGGATTATATCCTCATTGAGCCCAGCCGGGACGGTATCCGTCTCGATGTCCGTGACGAATCCGTATGCGTACTCGCGGTTGACCAGCGCCTCGATTCCCGAGCTCATTCCAACTCCTTGGCGTTTCTATACATCCCTTCGTAGATTCAATCTAAAGCAATTCTGTCGGGATAGTCAAGCTGACCCCGACCACACTTATGTTCTTGTGTTGTCAGCACTTACGTGGCTCAGAAATGTGCGCAGCGAACGGGGTTCCGTTCATTAGAGCGAACGAAGAATCAGCCTTTGAAGCGGTTGCCTCTCTTGGGGAGCTTGCCGAAGGAACTGTTTTGCAGCGCGTGCGGTCGAGCGGTGACGCGATCTGCCTGGTGCGGCAGAACGGCGAGATCTCCGCTCTGAGCGATATCTGTACCCACGAGCATTTTTCGATGTCGCTGGGGGACCTGCTCGGGGATGGAACGCTTCAGTGCGCCTGGCACGGAACCCGGTACGACTGCAGGACCGGCGAAGTGAAGCAGATCCCGGCTACCAGTCCCCTTCCGGTTTTTCGGGTCCGACTCGAGGGCGAAACGATCCTCGTTGGACCGCGCTGCCAGAGAATCGACGGGAAGTACGAGGCGTCCACGGTGCGGGTCCCATGAAGCTACACCGCGATTCAGAGTTCCCCCCGGATTTGCAGCTTCGGCCGGATTTTCCCCTTCTCGTCAATAACCCAGGTCTTCACTACCTGGACTCGGCCGCAACTTCACAAAAACCGCGCGTCGTGCTGGATGCGCTTCGTGATTTCTACGAGACGAGCAACGCCAACCCGCATCGCGGAGCGTACTCGCTCTCGGTGCAGGCGACGGAACGCTACCACGGGGCGAGAGTCCGCATTGCGCGGTTTCTTGGCGTTGCGGATCCCGACTGTCTCATCTTCACGCGCGGGACGACGGAAGCGCTGAATCTCGTCGTTGGCTCGTGGGGACGCGCCAACATTTCGAGGGGTGACGAGATCGTCGTCACGGCGCTCGACCATCACGCGAACTTTGTCCCGTGGCAGCAGCTCGCTCTGGAGAAGCACGCCAAGCTCAGAGTTTGCGAGCTGACGGCCGACGGACGACTGGACCTCGATTGTCTGCGCGGGCTGCTCAACGCGAGAACGAAAGTCGTGGCGTTCAACCACGTCTCGAACGCGTTGGGCACGATCAATCCGGTCGACGAGATCGTGAATCTCGTTCGCGACAACACAGACGCGATCACCGTTTGTGATGGCGCGCAGAGCGCACCCCATCTTCCGGTGTCGTTGACCTGGAACGTGCTGCCCCACAAGTTCGAGGCGGGAACTCCGAACGCCGCCGATGCGGTGGGCCTCGGCGCGGCGGTTGATTATCTCGACCGGATCGGCATGGACCGCGTGCTCCGTCACGAGCGAGCGATGATGTCTGCCGCGCAGGAGCGGCTGGCGTCGATCGAAGGTCTGCATATCTATGGACCACCGTCCGGTGAGCGCAGCGGAGTCCTTAGTTTCACGATGTCCGACGTGCATCCCCACGATCTGGCGACGATCCTCGACGGTGAAGGCGTCTGCATTCGCGCCGGGCATCACTGCGCTCAGCCATTGATGCGGCGTCTCAACGTCGCCGCTACGGCGCGCGCCTCGTTCTACGTCTACAACGACGAGCGCGACATTGATGCGCTTGTCGCCGGGATCCTGAAGGCCAGGGAGATCTTCGGTTATGTCCAGGCCTGAGCGTTCGGCGGAAATCGCCGCACTCTACCAGGAGCTTATCCTCGATCACTACCGGCGTCCTCGCAACAAAGGAACGCTCGAGCATGCCGATGCGTCTGTGGAGATGAAGAATCCCCTGTGCGGAGATGAAATAACTCTACACGTGGCTTTCAACGGGAATGGAGTCGGCGATGTCAGGTTCTCCGGGCGCGGCTGCTCGATCTCCCAGGCGTCGGCGTCAATGATGACGCAGTTGGTGAAAGGGAAAGGCGCCGCGGAGATCGCCGCGCTGAGGAATCGCTTTCGCGAAATGATGCTAGGTGACTCGAGTGCGGTGACCGACGAGAGGCTCGGATCTCTGCGCGCGCTGTCCGGTGTGGCGAGGTTTCCGGCGCGAGTGAAGTGCGCGCTCCTGGCGTGGAGCGCGTTGGAGAGCGCCCTGGCCGAGCGGGGCACGTAGCGTACGCGCCGCCGGATTCCGCGACTACGCCCATGGAAGCCGGAAGATCGTTCTGGCATGGAATCCGCTTCATAGGGTTCGTCCATTTCCAATCGTACCGACATGACAAACCCAGGCTCGCCAGCTTCCGTGGCCGAACAGTATTCGAGCTCCGTTCTTCCGCGCGACACCTTCCGGACCGTGATCGCGTGGGCGATCATCGCGCTCACCATCGGCGGCTGGATCTACGCGCTGATGATTCCTTTGGACCGATTCGCGCTCGCTGCCCAGACCCGTTTGTGGTGGATCGAACAGGTCACGAGTTTCGTGCTAGCGCTTGTTTGCATCGGGATCGTCCTGCGCAAGCGTTCGTTTTTGGCGTGGGCGTTCTGGCTGACGATCTACTCGCTGGTCTTCGATGTGATGCGATGGATATTCGAATTCAAGGAAGGCCAGTTGAGGATTCCGCTTGCGCTGATACTCTATGCGCTATTCATCTGGCGCCTTTATCTCGCCCGGCGGACCGTAGCCGCCGAGGAGCATGCGGTAGCGTTCTAGCGGCTGAGTCGTGGCCGGAGTGGCGGACTCCGGTTCCATCGCTGAGTATTTATCGTGGTCGACAAACCAATTGGCCAGCTGATAGTCGCGCTTGGCCTCGTGATTCTGGCTGATGAGTCCGCCGCCCAGGTCCAGCTCCAAGCGGCGGCGGCAAGCCAACGCGCACAGCTCGTGAGAGACTCGGCCCAGATCTCGGAGCATGCGCGGGATCTCCAGGCCCGGTTCGAGCGCTGGCGTCGCCACGCGTTGCCGAGGTTTAACGCCGGTCCCGCGGAGCACTGCCTGATCGTAGGCCGCTTCTGCGAGTGGCATCCCAACATCCAGGATTACGTCGTTCCGGAGGAAGGAAAGGACATCCGGCGCGCGCGCGCGGAGCTGCTGCGCGACCTCGAGAGGGCATCGGCCACCCTCCCGGGGGACGACTGGATCATCGGTCAGCGGGTTCGATATCTCGTCGAATCGCACGATACCGCGGCGATCGGCGTGGCGCGCTCCTGTCGCGCAGACAAGTGGTGGTGCGAGGCTCTGCTCGGTCTGGCGCTGCACGTGAACGGAAATTTTGCGGGCGCGGATAGTGTGTTCTCCGTTGCGCTCGCCGACATGCCGTCTCTCAACCGCTGCTACTGGACCAATCTGTCCCCGCTGCTGGATGACGACATACGGGGAACGTACCGGAAGATGTCCTGCGCGCAACGCGACGGCGTCAACGCGCGCATTTGGTGGGTTGCTGACCCGCTCTACATGACGGCCGGCAATGAGCGCCGCACCGAGCATTTCTCGCGGGTGATGCACACCGCTTTGCAGAAGGATGCAGTGAACACGTATGGCTCGAGCTGGGGTGGTGACCTCTCCGAGCTGATTCTACGCTTCGGATGGGCGGAGAAGTGGACGCAGGACTGGCCCAGTATTTACGGAACCGTCGAGCCTGCCATCACGGGTCACGAGCGCGAGCCCGGTTTCCATTTTTTCCTCACTCAGCGCCCGCCGGACAGTCTGGCGCAGATCGGCGACTCGCTGTTCGACATCTACCAGTTCCCGCCACGCGAGCAGTACGCGCCGATCTACACTCGCGCGTTCGTGAGGCTCGACGCGCAGGTTGCGCGCTTCCGTCGTGGGGATTCGACGCGCGTCGTCGCGGCGTACGATGTGAGGGGCGACACGATCTTCGGCCGCCGAAAATTCGCGGCGGCGTTGATAGCAATGGGGGACGAGGCGGCGGCACCGTCCAGGAGCGACGTCGCCGAGTCACCGGCAAAGAACGTGTTGTCTGTGACGACTCCGTGGAAGTCGCAGCTGATCGGAGTCGAGCTGCTGGCCAGTGACAGCGCGGGAGCTGCGCGCTGGAGATCAGGATTCGCCGAGATTCCGCTCGACTCGGGTCGCATCAGTGTCTCCGACTTGCTCTTCGTCGACGGAGGCCCTTCTCTTCCGGTTGATCTCGACGACGCGACCGCGCGGGCGCACGGTGGGACGAAGTTCCCTCGCGACACCAGGATCGGATTGTTCTGGGAGCTCTACGGAAAGACACCGCTGGACAGCGCGGTCCCGATCTCTCTCACGATCACCCCGATTGACGAAGGATTGTTGCGGCGCGCGTTCCGTGCTTTGCGCATCGCACCCAAGGCGACTCCGCTCAACATCCGCTGGCAGGAAAACGGAGCGGCCGGTTTATTGTCAGCGAGATCGGTGCTGCTGGATCTCTCCCTCGTCCCCGCCGGGAAATACGCTGTCAAGCTCGAGGTTGGGAATTATCCCATGGCGACCGCGTCGCGAACCATCGAAGTGAGATAGCGAATAGTGAGTTCGCGCGGGACGAATCGCCCGCATACACACTTGCTAAATGCGCGTTGAGCTGACATCGCATACTCTACGATCAGCGTTGATTCCTCCAGGAGCCGAGAAATGTCGATCCCCACCGAACCCATTGGAAGCATTCCGAGGCCCGTGCCTCTCATCGAAGCGATGGGGGAATTAGCGGCCGGAAGGATTACACAGAGAGAAATGGACAAACTTTATGATTCCGCTCTACGGGACACGATCACCAGCTTTGAGGCCACAGGTTCGCCCGTGATATCTGATGGCGAACAAACCAAACCGAGTTTCGCCACATATCCGATTCAAGGCCTTGGTAATCTTGCGTCCGATGGTATGGCTATTCCATTTGCTGACGGACATCAACGGCGATTACCGCGGCTGACGTCCGGCCCATTTCGCTACAAGACCTTTGCGGATCAGTATCTCCAGGAAGCACAAAAGCACGCCCATGTCCCGGTTAAGCAAGCAGTCATTTCGGCTTCTGCCCTGAGCCTGTTGTATCCACAGGGTGGTATCGAAGGGTATCCCCGAGAGGCTTTCATCGCTGATCTGTTGTCGCAAGCCGAATCGGATATCCGCCGTTGTCTTACGCGCGGAGCGTACAATGTGCAGATCGATTTCACCGAAGGCCGTCTCTCTATCAAGCTCGATCCCAGCAAAGCGGTTTTGAAGAGTTTCGTGCAGCTGAATAACGAGGTACTGAACCGCTTCACGGCAGAAGAGAGAAAGAAAATCGGCGTCCATGCTTGCCCAGGCGGTGACAAGGATTCGACCCACAGTGCTGATATAGACTATTCAGATTTACTGCCAGATCTGTTTGCATTAAACGCCGGTCGTTTTTACTTGCAGCTGGCCAGTGAAAAGGACAGGGTAAAGGTCTTGAAACTCGTCAGGCAGCTCGCCAAACCCCACCAGATGGTTTTTGTTGGAGTTATCGATCCCATCAATCCCAGAGTCGAAACGCCTGAAGAAGTCCGAGATCGCGTTCTGGAAGCCGCCGAATACATTCCCAAGGCTCAACTTGGTACGACCGACGATTGTGGGTTCTCGCCATTTGCCGACGACACCTCCACTGCACGCGAGACCGCGTTTGAAAAGATTCGTGCCCGTGTGGCTGGTACGCGCATGGCCTCAGAAAAACTGGGTTTTTGATACCCGCAATACGCCCTCTCACGAGAGAGTGAGAGCAATCAGGCGGGGGCCCTTGGCAGACTGAGCGCATGATCGTGAACCTCTAGCTGACGCCGCTGTACGATACGTTAGCTTGAGCGGCACATCCCCGTACATGAGCAATTCGTGAAGCTCTGCATCAATATCGCGGTTGCACTCTGCACTCTCGTTTCCGGCTCGCTGGGTGGCCAAGCCCCGCGACTCTCGGTCGCGCCAGCGCAACCTGACCCGGGCGCGATCGTCCGACTGACGCTCAGCGCTCCCACGCTGCGTGCGGCCTCGATCGTCTCGATTCGCGGCGCGATGGCGGGTGAGCCGCTGCACTTCCTCGCATCGACGGCCGGGAAATGGCATGCAATCGGCGCGGTTCCCGTCGATGCGACCGGCAGTCTCGTCGCCAGCGTCGTCATGCAGAGAGCATCGGGCAGGACGGAGACGGTCCGCGCGCGGCTCATGCTCCCCAAGCTGCCGCCACCGGTGGCGCAACCACTCGCCGTCGACAGCAGTTTCACTCGTCCCCTCGATTCGGCGACCGCGGCGCGTGTGGCGAGGGAGAACGCGCGGGCGAGAGACGTTGGGACGCGCGCACACGGCTCGCCGCCGATGTGGACCGCTTCCTTCCTGCGCCCGCGGACGTCGGTGATCACGAGTGAATTCGGATCCGGCCGTCTCTTCAACGGCCGCATGATCAGCCGCCACCTCGGCGTCGACTTCCGTGGCGCGGTCGGGGATCCAGTGGTGGCGGCAAACCGTGGAGTCGTTGCCCTCGTCGACAATTTTTTTCTCGCGGGCAACGTCGTCTACATCGATCACGGGGGTGGAGTCGTCACCGCGTACTTCCACCTCAGCAAGCCCCTTGTGGCCGTAGGCGACATGGTGACAAGGGGACAACTCATCGGACTGGTAGGTGCGACTGGGCGAGTGACGGGACCACACCTGCATTGGGCCGCGCGCTACGGCACCATCACGGTCAATCCACTCGATCTCGTCGCGCTCGACCGGAAGTGGTACGGCGGATCCCGCGCGGCGTCTACAGCATCACGGAAGTCAGTGGGGCGAAGTAAGCCGTAACTGGATTCTTCAGCGCAATGGAGAGTCTAACTAGTAGGTCGTAGTGGCCGGCTGAAACGTCTTCCAGCTGTGCCAGAATTCCTGCGACGCGCTCAGAGGCTCCAATGCACCGGTCGGACCCTGCCCATTGAAAGCATAAGAAGCTCTGCCGGCCACGAGTGAATCGCGCCGCACGACGAACTTCGTCGCGGGGCTGGGGCGCACGAACGCGCAAAAGCTCGCGCGATCTGCCGCGAGTGCTACCACGATCGGCTTGCCGCCGAGCATGTCGTTGACGGCGCCTTCACGACGCAGGCGATTCCAATCGTACGCTTTACTCTGCCCATTGATCGTGATCCCTACGACCCACGCCTTATCGTGCCAGGACACAGTGTCGGTTCCGGTCAACGCTTTCCGGCTCGCTCCAGTCTCGTAATCGAAGCTCCTGGAGTACTTCTTCTGGAGCGCGGGATCTGCCTGCATGATGAGTGTTCTCGGGTGCTCCCTTAGCCACTCGGCCAGCGTGACCTGACGGCTCGGGATTTCCGACAACGCCTTCCCTTTGCTTGGTCCGGCGATGGCCTCGCCGTTGGCTTGCCGCCACCAGCTGTGGGTCGTAGCATCCTCGAACATTGCGTTGAAGTGATCCATCCCGACGAGGCGGAAAGTCTCGGATCGGCCATCGACGACCGGACTGAACACCCGGCCAGTCCGGCAAACAGTGCAATAACTCACCATTACCTGTTTTCCCGCGACGGTGTCGCGGACCTGGTGGTGGTATCCGATGAACTGCACGGGGAACGCGCGGGCTTCGCCGCCGATCTCGATTCCAACGACGAGGCGGGCTGTATCGACCTTGTTTCGATCAGCGGGCAACATCGTCACGGACTTCGGAGCGAGGAACATCCGGTCGGCGGCCATCACGAAGTTCGTCGCGTAGAGGATCAGCGCCGCGAGAACGAGCAAGGCTGGAGCCGCAAATTTTCTGCGGCCCTGGGCGCGCCACGCGGACGCTGCCCCAAGAATGATCATCATCCCGAAGACGGCCCGGAACAGCCACCGCAATGAGTACAGCGTATACGCCATATCGACGCTGCTCATTCGCTGGCTGCCGGGCATCGGCATGATGAAAAACACATTGGCTATCTCGAACAGCACCAACAGCGAGATGCCGATATAGAAGAACTTCCTCATCAGTGAAGCTACGGTGTCCTCTCGTTGGCCGTTGGGTAGGGTACCGCCGGGCGCGGGCCAATCTTGGCCACTGTGTATTCGCTGGCCCAGAAGTCAGGAGGCCCATCGCTGTCCTGGACTTTGTGGCTGACCGGTTTCACACCCCGCTTGAGATAGGCGGCGATTGCCCACAGCTCCTGGTCGGACATGTGACGCCACGAAGGCCACGGCATCGGGATGGCGAGATACTTTGGTGTGGCGGGGAAGTTTCCGACGCCAGGTGTGGTCGAGGTGATCTCAACATCCGGGGTTTCGCCCGGCCGCAGTCCATAACGCAACGCGTTGAAGATCTGTCGCTCTGTAAACCGGCCGGTTCCAGTAAGATTGTCCGGAGTAAGGTTCCGCGCGCGCGTCGTGAAGGGCCCGATCTGGAACTCCTGAACTTCCGGAATCCGGTCCCCGTCGAGCCAGCCAAATGCCGCCGGATTCGAGCCGCCGCCGTGGCAGTCGCCACAAGCATGACTTACTACGAGGTGCCGGCCGAGGAGTATCTGCTCCTGCGACCCTTGTGTCACTCGCATATCCGAGCTTCCCGACGTCGATGTTCCGGAAGGCGCACAACCCACAGCCACGAGCACGGCAACGAACGATGCGACACAACGAGACGAGCGAAAGGATTTTTTTCCGAAGCTGATTGCTTGACTGGTCGAGTACGTCCTACAGCAGGAGCAAGCCGCGCCTGACGCCTGTTGCAACGGCTTCCGCGCGCGACGATACCCCAAGCTTGTCGAACAGCAACTCGAGGTGGGTCTTGACCGTGTTCTTCGAGATGCCAAGGCGCGCGGCGATCTGCTTGTTGGCGAGACCGTCGGCGAGGAGCGCCAGAATCTCGCGCTCCCTGTTGGTCAGTACGGTACCGACGACAGCATCGCCTCGGGTTGGCTGCGCCGGAAGGAGCGGGTCCTCCGGCGCATGCGCGACAAGCACGACATCAGCGGATGTCCGTAAATCGGCGTCCGATGCCGCGACAGCGACGACCTCGAAGGCCGGGCTCGCGCGCAGCGCCGCGGCTATTGACGCGCGCAATCTCGCGGATGATGAGACAATGGCGACGCGCGTCATCTGCGCGCACCGACGCTAGGCTGCGCGCCGGGAGAGAGCGCGCTCCACGAATCGCTGTACCAGCGCCGCCGGCACGGCAACGCCGAGCCCATTGACGACCATGCTGTTGATTCCGACCAAGCGTCCTTCGGCGTCGACGAGCGGGCCACCCGAGTTGCCGGGCGCGAGCCGGACATCAGCGATGATCCACCGCACCTGGTTGGTTCGCTCCTCACGCGTGACTGCGTGCACGACTCCCATCGCCAGTGAGTCACGGATTCCAAGCGGGTGTCCGTACGCGAACACCAATTCCCCTGTGCGGAGTGATTCCGGATCCCGCGTCTCGAGCAGCGGACCGCTGACGGATGGCGCGGCGAGCAGCGCAAGATCATGCTGGGGATGGTATGCGAGTGTCTGCGCTCCGCGCCACTTTCCATCACTGCCTACTTCGAGCACGGTACTGCGCGGAACGCAGTGCGCGTTCGTCACGACGAGACCCGCACCGCCCCAGATGATCCCCGTGCCGACACCGCTTTCGCCGCTGCGGACTTCGACCACAGCCCGTCGCAGCATGTCGCTGAGCCCATAGAGGTTGGATGACGTTGCGCGCGCGGATCCCAGCGTCGATGCGTTCATTGGCGCGCCCCCCGATCCGCGGGCGTGACGGAAATGGATTTGACAGCGCCTCCGCGCAAAACCTTGAGTCGGAATGGTTCGCCCGCGGAAACGTTGGAAAGCGCGTCGAGCAGATCAGTAGGGCGGCTGAGCGCCTTCCCTTCTGCCTCGAGCAAGACGTCCCCCACGAATATTCCCGCCTTGTCGGCTGGCGATCCATCGCCTACCGAGACGATGAGGAGCGCGGTGTCGTGCGCAAGCTGGTGCTGCTTCACCAGCGACGCGGAGAGCACGATCGGCTGAGCCGCGACGCCGACAAAGGGTCGCCGCACGTGGCCGCGCTCGAGCAGCTCGTCGAGGATGCCATCGACAGCCGCCGCGGGAAGCGTCATGGGTGTGCCGCGCCCCAGAGCGGAGTTGTTCACTCCGAGGACTTCCCCCGCGGCGTCGACGAGCGGTCCGCCGGAGAAACCGTCGTACACAGCCAGGTCGAGCCGAAAGACACGATCGATCCGCGCGCCCTGCCAGGTACGCCAACCCTGGCCGATCGCGCTGATGATCCCGAAGCTCGCCGCTACGTCACGCCCCGGCCGCCCAACCGCGAGAACGAGCGAGCCGACCTTGAGCACATCCGCGTCGGCCTTCCTGGCAACGTTCGACTTCGCGCCTTCGACCCGGAGGGCGATCAGGTCGGTTGCGGAATCACGCCCGACTATGGTCGCGACGCCGGACTCTCCACCCGGGAACATGACCGGAACCTCGTCGTCACGCTTGACCGTGTGGCTCGCGCTGACGATCACGCCATCGCGCCACACAATCCCGCTGGAGGGAATACGCCGACGCGCGTGAATGGCGACGATGGAATTGGCTGCCGACTCGACCGCCGATGCGAGCTGCGACGAAAGATCGGCCAGCGTGCTGGAGCTGCTACCTGACTTTGAGGGCGACATTTAAACCAGACCGAAGAGGACTGCGTTCAGTCTGGCTACTTCGCGCTCATATCACTATCGGACGAATGGGGGAGGCAGCGCAAGAAGGTCGGCTGTCATCGTGTCGCGTCAGAAAAAGATCAATTTCACGCTCGCGACCATCAGCACGAGTGTCAGTAGGCGGCGCAGTATGGGCGGCGGCGCGCGCTTGCTCCCATACCCCGCTCCTATCCAGCCGCCAATCACCACCGCCACTCCCCAGATCGGAATGTCAGGCGGCAGGTGGGCTACGCTCGAGAAGTGCCCCAGCAATCCTGCCACCGAATTCACCAGTATGAACGGAGCTGCAAGGCCGGACGTGGCGCGGGTGTCGGCCCAACCCATGTAGAGGATGAGGGGGCTCAGGAATATTCCGCCGCCTACGCCCGTGAGCCCGGACAGAAATCCGATCGCCAGTCCTGCGGCGAACGCAGCCCACAGGTGGGGTGGATGCGTCGTCGCCGCCTTCAACGGTTTCAACGAGGAGCGAAACATCCACACCGCCGCGTACAGGAGAACGATGCCGACTACGATGTTGTAGGAGCGCGATGGCAGCGTCGTCGCGCCGCCAATGAATGCCGCGGGGATCGACATGACTACGAACGGCCAGAAGAGGCGCCACGAGAACAGTCCGGCCCGATAGAACTTGAGCGTCGCGATCGCTGCCACGAGAATGTTGAGCGCGAGCGCGGTCGGCTTCATCACGCTCGGAGCGAAGCTGTAGAGTCCCATCACCGCCAGGTACGCCGACGCGCCTGCATGGCCCACCGACGCATACAGCGCAGCGCCGGCAAAAAACAGAATGGCGATGACAACAGTCTCGAAAACAGGCATGTCCGTTCTGCGTATATTCTACTGCTGTTTCACTCTCGCAGCCCGAGCCTGCATGACCGAGTACGCGATCGACATCGTGAACGTCACGAAGCGTTTCGCCGAGCACACGGCGGTGCGCGATTTGACGCTGCGCGTTCCTGCCGGAAGCGTCTACGGACTCCTCGGCCCCAATGGCGCCGGGAAGACCACGACGATCCGGATGATCCTGAACATCATCGCGCCGGATTCCGGCGCGATTCACATCTTCGGCCGCCCATCCAACGACCCGAAGATTACGGAGCGACTCGGCTACCTCCCCGAAGAGCGCGGGCTCTACCGGAAGATGCAGGTACGGCGAGTTCTGAAATTCCTCGCCGAGCTGAAAGGAGTGCGCGGCAGCGAGGCCGAACGACGCATTGACGAATGGCTGGTGCGCCTTTCACTCAAGACTCCGGAGAAGGACTGGGGACTGGCAAAGATCGACGAGCTTTCTCGCGGCATGCAGCAGAAGGTCCAGTTCATCGGCACTCTGCTGCACGATCCGGATCTCGTCATCCTCGACGAACCGTTCAGCGGACTCGATCCGATCAACGCGCAGGCCCTCAAGGACACGGTCATCGAGCTCAAGAAGCGTGGCAAGACGGTGATCTTCAGCACGCATCTCATGGATAACGCCGAGCGGCTCTGCGATGCCGTGTGCATCATCGCTCGTGGAGAGAAGGTTCTGGACGGACCCATCAAGGACGTCAAGGAGCAGCACGGACAGCGGCACATCGCCCTGTCTCTCGAGGGTGACGGAATGCAGGGGGTCGCTTCGATCCTGCGCGATCACTCGCTGGTGAGGCGGGCCGACGATTCGAACCGTTTCTTCGAGATCGAGATGGCGCCCGGCGCGGATCCGCAGGCGCTGCTGCGGCGCATCATCGAATCGGGCGCTTCGGTGCAGCGGTTCGAGATGATCCAGCCGTCGCTGCACCAGATCTTCCTGCAGAAAGTCGGTGCAAGTGGAATCGAAGAGAGCATGAGCGGACATGGCTAAGCTCTGGGCGATCATCAAGCGCGAGTATCTCGAGCGCGTGCGATCGAAGTGGTTTCTGATCGCGACTTTTTTCGGCCCCATCTTCTTCAGCGCGATCATCATCGTGCCGGCCTGGCTCGCTTCGAAAAGCAAAGCGACGAGCGACATTTACAAAACCACGATTCTGGACGCAACAGGAAACGGGTTCGGCCATCGCCTGGCCATCAACATCGCGGGTGACAGCACGAACCCGGGCAAATTGCCGACCGTGAGAGTCGTCGCGCCAAATGAGTTGACGCCCGCCGAGAGCACCGCCACGCGCGAAGTGATGAAGAAGGAGAAGACGGGTTACATCGTGGTGAATCAGCAGACGCTCGCGGGCGAAGCGGCCAGGTACGCCGGCCGCAACGCGACGTCGATTGCCGACATGGCGCAGCTCAAGAGCGCGATTCGGCAGACGATTCTCGCCCAGCGGTTGGAGAAGGTCGGTCTCAACGACGCGCAGATGAAGCAGATCACCTTCATCCCGCTCGACTTCAGCACCGAGCGAATCACCGAGCGAGGCCGTGCCGGATCCGGGATGGCAAGCGTGCTGTTCGGCTTTGCGATCGGGTTCCTGCTCTACATGTCGATCGTGATATACGGCCAGACCATCATGAGCGGCGTGCTCGAAGAGAAGACGACGCGCGTCGCCGAAGTGGTGATGTCGAGCGTTCCCACCGACACGCTACTCGCCGGAAAAGTCCTCGGCGTGGGTGCTGTCGGTCTCACGCAGCAGATACTCTGGATCGTCACCACATACGTGTTGCTCAAGCTCCGAACGCCGATCCTGGCGAGGTTCGGCGCGCCGACGGTGAGCTTTTCACTGCCGGACATCACGTTCGCGGCGGGCGTGCTCTTTCTGCTGTTCTTCCTGCTCGGGTTCATTTTCTATTCGTCGCTGTACGCGGCGGTCGGATCGTCGGTAAACAGCGAGTCCGAGGCGAGGCAGGCAGCGACCCCACTGCTCGTCTTGATCGTGAGCACCGGAGTATTCATCCAGCCGGTGCTGCTCAATCCGACCGGAACGACGGCCAAAGTGCTGTCGCTGGTACCGATCTCCTCGCCGATCATCATGCCGATCCGGATGGCGGTAACGGGAGTTCCGCCGCTCGAGATGGCGGCGAGCCTCGGGTTCCTCACGATCGGGTGCATCGCGGCGTTGTGGCTGGCATCGCGGATCTACCGCGTTGGCCTCCTCATGTACGGGAAGCGGCCGACGATGAGGGAAATGGCGAAGTGGATTTCCTACTCGAGGTAATTGGTGCCGTAGTTAACCGCATCAGAACTTGCCAACCGGTTATCTTTCGTCAGCAACCAACGTGATTCGCTTGAACGAGGTCATACACGATGTACGATGAAAGACTTGTCACGCCGATGCGTCAGGAGCTCACCCAGCTTGGCGTCGAGGAAATGCGCACCGCCCAGGAAGTCGACACCCGACTGAAGAATTCTCAGGGTACCACGCTCGTTGTCGTCAACTCGGTGTGCGGCTGCGCCGCGCGCAATGCGAGGCCCGCGGTAGCGAAGGCGATCCAGCACGACACCAGGCCCGACACGCTCACGACCGTCTTCGCCGGCCAGGACATCGACGCGGCGCAGAGAGCAAGAAGCTATTTCACCGGCTACGCTCCCAGCTCACCCCAGATCGCCCTGCTAAAAGATGGAAAGCTCGTCTACATGCTGGAGCGTCATCAGATCGAGGGGCGCACCGCCGACGACATCGCGCGGGACCTGACGCAAGCATTCGACAAGTACTGCGAGGAGACCACCGCCGCGTAACACTGGCGAGCGGCCGGCGTTACAACTCGTCTTTCTTCCGTCTCTCGATGAACGGCTGACCGTCGGGCAGCGTCTGGGGCTCGACCTCTCTCCCGGTATCCTTCAGCACGCGTCCGCGGATGAACGACACGGTGGCGCCGAGCAGGAGCGCCCACACGCTCACGCCGAGTACGCGCCAGAACAGCACGCCCGTCACCATCGGCTGCCAATCGGTGAACTCCGCTCGCGCCGTACCCCACGGCTCGCGGTGCAGCGAAATCAGCACCAGGCTCACCGCCATTTCGCCAGCTGTTTCGAATACAGCAAACAACGGCGCCCGCCACGGCCACTCGCGCACCGGAAATCTTCCCAGGTGGAGCGTCGCCATCCCGAGCAGGAACAGAGTACCGAGTACGAGCGACGCGCCCAAAAACGCGCTGGTGGCATTGCCGTGAGTGAGGACGACGGCGCGAAAGAGGCGGATGACCACGCCCGTGATCAGCGCGAGCTCGATGGGTGATCGCGCGATCCTCGTGAACGCGGCCGGCTCTTCGAAGTCCCACTCGCTCGACTTGAACAGCCGACGGCGTTTCTCGACGGGATGGGGCTTCGTCACGGCCTCCAATGTAACTCCCGAGCGGATGTCGTCCATAGATTTTCCTTCTGAATCAGAGGAAGAACAGGCTCTTTCCCAGATTCGACGCTGAAAGCCAGCGCTGCGTAACTACTTGATCCAGTGTCCGATCCTGCTCCACCTGATGTCGGTGAGCATCGGAAGAGGTCGGTCGCTGTCGTCGGCGTTGTACGAATAGTAGACGAAAAGAGGCTTTCCCCGGATGTTCTCTCGCGGCACGAATCCCCAATAGCGGCTGTCCTTCGAGTTGTAGCGGCTGTCGCCCATCATGAAGAGCTTCTTGGGAGGAACCACGAGAGGTCCCCAGTTGTCGTGCGTCGGTTGCGCGGGCGCCGCGCCGAATCGCGATGACTTGAGGCCAGCCTTTTTCTGCCAGTCGAACAACGAGTCGACGGAGTTGCCGATACTCGCATCTGCCGGCGCCTGGACGCCGTATCCCTGACGCTGAGCGATTCCGTTCAGATAAAGGACGCCATTGCGCATGTACAGCGTGTCGCCGGGAGTTCCCACCAGTCGCTTGACGAGCGTGGGAGTCGGATCACGCCCGTATTGGGCCTCGTCCGCCTGGTACGGTGAGACGAACACCACCACATCACCGCGCTTTGGTTCCCGATACGCCGGGAGGCTTGCCCGGCTGAATGGCACGTGCGCGCCATAGATCGCCTTGTTGACGAAGAGCCAGTCTCCGACGAGGAGCGTCGGTATCATGCTGCCGGACGGTATCCGGTACGCCTCGATGATGAAGGCCCGCAGCACGAGGAAGATCGCCAATGCGCCGACGATCGACTTGAAATTTTCCCAGACGCCTCTGAGCCGGGACCGGTGCGAAACGGGGCGCGCCTTTTGAGCGCGCCCCGCGTTTGACGGAGTTGCCAAGGAGCTTATGGATTCTTGAGGTGATTGTTGACGAGTCGGGTCATCTCAAACATCGAGACCTGGCTGCGGCCAAAGATCGGACGGAGGTTCTCGTCGGCGTTGATCATGCGGCGGTTCTTCGAATCCTGCAGACCTTTCCGCTTGATGTACTGCCAGAGTTTCTTGGTGACTTCGGTGCGCGGCATCGGCGAGCTGCCCACTACGTTGGCGAGATCACTGCTTGGCCGCATCGGCTTCATGAACGCAGCATTCGGCGTGCGCTTCTTGCCCGAGGATTTCCGGCGGCTGCTCTTCCGACCGCCCTTTCTTGCCGCTTTTCTAGACGACTTTCTGGCCGAAGACTTCCGGGACGAGGACTTCTTCCTTCCTTTGCTCTTCTTTTTTGCTGCCATCTTGTCTCCTTGTTTGATGATCGGATGCAAGCTGCTACAGAGAGTGAAACGCCGTCCGTCAGGGGAGCAAACTATAGTGCTGTAGGGCGAAAGCAATAGGGAACCCCAAGACTTTCCCTATGAGAAACGCGGAATCCCAGAGGGGAAAAGCAGGTTTTTGCGCCGTCGGCCGCTGTCGCACCCTCCTCATTTCCTCGCCAGCTCCTCCAGCAGCTTCAGCATTTTTACGTCGTACGGGTCCGGCGAATCGTCGTCCTCCGCTATGTCGTAATTCTGCTGGGGAGTCTCCAGAATGAGAGGAATCCCGCTGCTGCGCGCGTCCTGCACGAGCCATTCGAACGGCTGCTTGCCAATGCGTCCGTCCCCTATGAGAACGTGCCGGTCCTTGTTGGAGCCGAGCTCGCCTTCGCTGTCGTTCAAGTGAAAAAAAGACGGCGGCTCCCCGGTGGCTTTCTCGAATTCGTCGAGCACCATCGTGAACGCCTCCTTCGACTTGGTGATGTCGTACCCCGAGGAGAAGAGGTGACAGGTGTCGAGGCCGTAACCCGTCCTTCCTCGGAGAGACGCGGGAACGTGGGAGAGAATCTGTCCAACCTCCTGAGCTGTCTTACCCATCGTCTTCCCCGCTCCAGCGGTATTCTCCACCAGCAGCCGTGTCTCCGAGCTGATCGTCTCAAGCGCTACCACGATCGCCTTCGCGATCCGCCTGGTCGAGTCGGCGCGATCACTCGTTCCGGCTGAGCCCGGGTGAAAACAGACCGCACCGACGCCGAGCGCGCTCGACCGCTCCAGCTCCTTGGTGAGGCCCGCGCTCGCTCTCGCCCACTTCTCGTCCTCCGGCGTGGCCACGCTCAATACGTAGGCCGCGTGGACGACGACGTTCGCCGGCTTGATCCTGGTCTTTGCCAGCGCCGTCTTGAAGCGCGTCACGCGCTCCGGCTTGATTGTCGACTTGTCTCCGTAGAAGCGCGGGATCGCGGTGAATACCTGGAGGGCGGTCATTCCCGCGTTTCCCGCACGGAGGACGGCCATGTGGATGCCGCCATTGTCGATCGTATGCGCGCCTATGTACCGGGTCATGACGCTCGGCTTTGCAAGTACTCTACCGGAGGAGAGGCCGGAGCCTTACGGTTAATGCCGGCGTTGCAACTGCGCGTAAGGATGCTGATAATAGTGAAGTGCCTCGGTGACATGATGCGAGATCTGACTGTTCTTTCCCTCTTGGCTCTTTGCCTGGACACGTTTGCGCTTCAGGCGCAGACAGATGGCCGAATCGACGTCCTCAGCGGACGCGTTACCGACCTGACCGGCACACCGGTGGCCGATGCTCAGGTCGGGGCGACATCGGTCCGTTCAGGTCTTACGCGCTCTCACACCACTGACAGAGAGGGCCGTTACAAGATCTTCTTCCCCGAGACAGCGCCGCAGTATGTGCTTCAGGTAAAACGTCTGGGTTTTTCTCCTGTGAAGCGTACAGTCACACGCCATACGAATGATCCCGAGCAGATGACCATCGACCTGCAGCTCGGTGGAGCGCCTCTCGCGCTCTCGATGGTGGAGATAAACGGGAGCTCGGATGCTCCCTCCGTCCGGGAGATCGAAAAACGTTCATCAGTCGATGTGACGGTTCCCAATCCCGTCGCGGAAATTCTGGCTCTCAAAGACACGCTTCACCTGAGCGCGGTACAGATATTCGCGTTGACGGACGTGGCCGACACTCTCCAGGCAAAAAACTCGACCCTCTACCAGAGAATTCGGCTTCTCATCGCGAAATCGCGGGAGGGGGACGACGTCACTCAGATGTCCGGTACGGTAGCGATGATGCTCGAGGAAGCGTCGAGCAATACCCAGCACGCAGTGGCACAAGCCGAAAAACTGCTGCGGCCGGAGCAATGGATGGTTTTGCCGCCGGCGATCAGAGATCGAGCCGAGCCCGAAAGCGCAGCCCCGTCGAGGCAGCACTAGCCGGGCTGGCTCGATTCCATCGGAAACGCCTATCGCCAGAGACCGATGCGATAGCCGACGCGATCGCTGTATGCCGACCCGGACTGGTCCGGCGTCTTCCACCACACCGTGATCTCGCCGTGAGCGAGTGCGATCCAGGGTAGAGCGGCAGGGACTTCGTCGGGTGTGACCTGACCCCTTTGCTCGAAGATGTGGCCCGCCGATCGGGAGAGCGCGATTCCAATTCTCGGTGTCGTCGCGTTCGGATCCTCGAACGCCACGACGACACTGTCGCCGATTCCCGCCACGCTCGCAGCCGACGGTG
>WNGI01000789.1_pt1 | contig 24906 bp, 15 predicted proteins | sample 5400621 | NCBI WGS metagenome assembly WNGI01 (sample SAMN13153374, study PRJNA577476) | soil metagenome | isolation source: 20 cm soil or saprolite under Garry oak tree replicate 1 | place: USA:California | collected 2016-06-15 | reverse complement strand
GCACGAGTCTCGTCGCGCTGCTCTGGGCCACCGTGGCCCCCGCCCAAAGCCCGATCCCCGCGGCACCTCTGGTGCGCGGCGCCTTGAGCTTCGACGGCCACGCGACCCTCGGCGATTTCGTGGGGACGACCGACTCGGTCCGCGGCGAGATGACGGGCGCCGCGGACCTTGCCGGCGTGCGCGGATGGGTCGAAGGGCGCGTGGCGGCCTTGAACACCGGCAACGGGAAACGCGACAGGGACCTCCGCAAATCGATGGAGGTCGATTCGTTTCCCACGATGCGCTTCGACTTGGCCCGAGTGGCGATCGCCGATGAACAGCTCCCGAGCGACAGCACCGCGGTGACGCTACGCGGCCGGCTGACTATCCACGGCGTGACCCACGACGTGGACATCCCCGCGCGCGTGTGGATCACCGCGGACACCATCCGGGTGCGGGGGGACTTCCCGCTCAACCTCAAGGACTACCGCATCGGCGGCTTGTCCAAGATGCTCGGCATTCTCAAGATGCACGAGAACATCGAGGTGCACGTCGACCTGGTATTCGGGAAAGCGTCGCGCTAGCGCAGCTTTCCGTTGCGTGCAGGCCACACCAGCCTCAGCCCGTTCCCTCTTGTATCAAGCGTTGCGCGAACTCTCCACCTGTGTGTGCCCGGCCCATCACTTGCGGCGTGCCGCAATTGGAAACGGTTCGGGTCCCCGGGCTGGAGGGAGCACATGAGACACGCCTGCATGGTGGTCGCCGCCGTGGCCGCAACACTCGCCACGGCCTGTAAGAAGGACGCCGCCGGCCCGGTGGGGCCGCTGAACGGCCACTGGCAAGGGGCCGGCAGCGGGTTCACGCTGGACTACACGCTCAAGGACGACGACAGCGGCTTGAGCGGCGGCGGCACGGTGTACGGTCCGGCGATCTCGGGCGGTACCATCGCCTTCGACGCGGTCGGCAATCGCACCAATTCGTCGTTTACCTTGCGGCTTACGGCACCGAGCAAGCTCGCCGTCGACGAAACCGGCACGCTGGTGAACGACACCACCACCAACATCACCCTCAACGGCTCGGGGTTCGTGAACTACACGATGGCACTGTATCGCAAGAACTGACAATAGGGGAGTTCGGGGATTAACGACATCAATCAACTCCCTGGCCTTGGATTTACCCCGGGCTGTCGCCCGGGGTCAGAAATGAAGGCCGAGCCGGCCTGGGAACACGTTCAGGATGACGGGCATGCTGACCGGCGATGTACCCCGCGATCTTTGGCAAATCCTTCTTGTGATATGACGCGACATAGAACCCCCGGGCCCATTTGAGGGCGCCGGGGATTCTCTTGTTAGCGCGATAGGAAGAGATGCTCTTGGCCAGGCGAACGAAATCACTGACCCGCCCGTCTGGGCGGTAGGTCACCAGAACATGAACGTGGTCACTGAGAACCGCACACCGCAGCACCTTGACCGGGGTTCGACGGCTGGCGCACTCCAAGGCGATGACCACGTCCTGAGCGGTCTGCGCGTCCACGCATCCCACTCGCTCCCAAGTATGCCACGTGACGTGGGCATACAATTGGTAAGCGTGGTGGCTCATGAGCCTCGTGTGTCGTAAGTCGACTGACCCCGGGCGAAAGCCCGGGGTACATGGGGGTTGCAGACCGCATCTCTGACCCCGGGCGAAAGCTTGGGGTAGACGGTAAGCGCGGGAACAACTGCCCCATCATCGGAATCACGCAAGCCATACCGGATTCCTGCGGCCCGTCATGGCTCCGGCCCCTCCGGCCCAATCCTTGGCGCGAGCCCGGGGTTCGCCGCGATCACGTCTTTCAAATTCGCCCCGCGCAGCTCCGCGCTGAACGCGGGCACATCCTTCGCCATGAAGTCCGCGAACCTGGCTGACACGTCCGCGATCCGCTGCTTGAAGAGATCGTTCACGGCGGTCTGCTGAGACGTGGGCGCGAAATCACTGCCGTTCTCCGCCACGTCCGATTGCAGCGCCGCGAGCCGCTCGTACAGCTGCGTCGGGTTGCGGAACGCGTCCTCCCGCGCGCCGGTCAGGTGCACGTCGAACAGCACGGCTTCGATCGCCTGCCCTTTGCGGTCGAGGGAATCGGCGAGCCGGCCGATGCGCCGCGCGGCGGAGTCGCGCGCGATGGTCGAATCGCCGCGCACCTGGCCCGCCAGGTCCTGAAGCTGGCGTCGCACCCATTCGAGCCGGTTGACCATCCGCGCCACCGAATCCTGCTCGGCCCGGATCGCCGTGGTGAGCGCCGTCTGCGCCGCGACGTCGGCGTCGCTGGCGCTCGTGTTGGGATCCTTGAGCACCGTCTGTTGCTGGCTGAGCGTCGTGTCCCCGACCGTCAGACGCACCGTGTACGTGCCGGGCGGCACCAGCGGCCCGCGGGTGGAAAGGTCCAGGTCCCACGCGACGAGCGACCGGGTGCCGTTGGGTCCCGGGCGCACGAAGGGTTTGCCGGGCGGAGGCGTACGGAGGAGAGGCGGAGTGGGGGAGGCGTATCGTAAATCCCACCACACGCGGTTCAGGCCCAGCTGCCGCGTCGCCTCCAGCGTGCCCACCGTGTCGCCACCGGCCGCGAGGATCACGATGCGCGCCTGCCGCTGGCGCCGGGTCGTATCGGGCGACGTCGCCGTATCCGCGAGCGCCGCCGAGAGGGCGTAGGTGATATCCGCGCCGTAGGGTGGGTTCTGGGCCTGGATCGCGCTGCCGGGCGCGCGGACCACACCCTGGACCTCGCGGAACCGGTACGCCGGCCGGGGCGGGAACAGCGTGGCGCGGCGCGCGAGGGCGGCGGCGTCGAGCTGCTCCAGCGGCCCCACATCGTCGAGGATCCAGAAGCCGCGCCCGTACGTCGCGACCACGAGATCGCGGAAGTGCGGTTGCACGGTGATCCACACGACGGGCGCGTGCGGCAGGTTCGTCTGCAGCGGCAGCCAGCGGCCGCCGTCATCGAAAGAGACGAACAGCCCGTTTTCCGTTCCCGCATACAACAGGCCGCGCCGCACCGGGTCCTCGCACACCGCGTGCACGAACGAGAACGCCGAGCGGGGGAAGGTGTCGCTGATCTTGCGCCAGGTCTTTCCGTAGTCGGTCGTCTTGTAGATGTAGGGCGTGAGGTCGTCGAGCTCGTGCGCGTCCACCGCCACGTACGCGGCGCCCTTGTCGAAATGCGACGGCTCGATGTTCACGATCTTGGCCCACGCCGGGAGCTTCGCGATGTTGGGCGAGACGTTGCTCCAGTGCGCACCGCCGTCGCGCGTGACCTGCACGAGCCCGTCGTTCGAGCCCGTCCAGATCACCCCCGCTTCGAGCGGCGACTCGGCGATGGCGAGCAGATTCGCCCCGTCGAAGGTCATGAGGTTATCCGTCGAGACGCCGCCCGAGCTCTGCTGGTGCGTGGTGTCGTTCCGCGTGAGGTCCGGGCTGATCACCTTCCAGCTCGCGCCACCGTCGGTCGTCTGATGCACGACCTGGCTGCCGACGTACACCCGGCGATGGTCGTGCGGAGAGATGGCGATGGGGAACGTCCAATTCCAGCGGTACCTCACGTCCGCGGGCCGCCACCCGTAGGACGCCTCCGGCCACACCCGCACGTTGCGGGCGTGGCGGGTGCGCACGTCGTAGATCTCGAGTCCGCCGTCGTAGCACCCCGACCAGACCGTCGCGTTGTCCACGGTGTCGGGGATGCCGAAACCGCTCTCGCAGCCGCCGATCGATTGCCACAGCCCCTCCGAGAGGCCGCCTCCGAGACTGTTGCTCGGCATCCGGTAGGAGCCATCATCCTGGCGGTTGCCGTAGAGGAAGTAGGGGACCTTCGTATCCGTGAACACGTGGTACATCTGCGCGATCGGCAGCACCACGCGGGCGTAGCTCTTGCCGCGGTTCAGCGTCATGCTCGCTCCGCCGTCGTGCGCGATCAGGTAGCGGTCGGCGTTCAGGGGGTCCACCCAGATGTCGTGGTTGTCGCCGCCGGCCCCGAACCCCGAGCGCGCCAGCGTCGCGCCGCCGTCGAGCGACACGCTGAAGCGCACCGTGACGAAGTACAGCCGGTCGGGATCGTCCGGGGACACGGCGAAGCGCACGTAATACGGCGCGCGCTCAGCCATATCGTGGTTGCGGCTCACCAGCCGCCAGGTGGCGCCCGCGTCGTCGGAGCGGTACAGCGACGGGTCCGTGTCCTCCATCAGCGCGTACACCCGGTTCGGGTCGGACGGGGCGACCGCCACCGCGATCTTTCCCACGGGGTGATTCGCCTCGGGGAGCCCGTGGCCCGCCAGGCGCTTCCACGTCGCGCCGCCGTCGCGCGTCACCCACAACCCGCTGCCCGGCCCGCCGCTTTTCAGGTTCCACGTCTTGATCTCGAGCTGCCACATCGCGGCGAACAGGACGTTCGGGTCCCCGGGGTCCATCGCGAGGTCGGCGCAGCCGGTGTTCGGGTCCACCGACAGTACGCGGTTCCACGTTTTGCCCCCGTCGGTCGTGCGATACACGCCGCGGTCCGGTGACGGGCCGAAAGCGCGCCCCAGCGCGCACACGAACACGATGTCCGGGTTCGTGGGGTGGATCACGATGCGCCCGACGCGCCCCGTGGAGTCGAGCCCCATGTGACTCCAGCTGCGTCCCGCGTCGGTGGACTTGTAGACGCCGTTGCCGATCGCGGTGAGCGAGCGGATGATGAACGTCTCGCCGGTCCCCGCCCACACCACGTTGTGCGCCGACGGGGCCACGGCCAGCGCACCGATCGCCTGCGCGGGCTCGCTGTCGAACACCGGCCGCCACTGCATGCCGCCGTCCTCAGTCTTCCAGATGCCGCCGGACGCGGCGCCGACATACACGACCAGGGGATTGCCGGGCTCGCCGGTGATGGCGCTGGCGCGGTTGCCCTCCGGACCGACGAAACGGAAGCGCAGGTGAGCCCACAACGTCGTGTCCGGCTGCTGAGTCCGGACGGGAGCGGCGGCGAGCGCGACGAGCCCGACGAGCGCGAGCAGAGTGCGGGTGCGGTTCATGGCACGGCCTCGTGTTGAAAGCGCTGGATGATGGATGTGAAAACGGCCCCGTGGGCGGGGCCGGGTAAGAATGAAGATCGCTGGAGGTTTTGCCTAGGGTGGGCTACCCAGCTTGCTGCCGGCCCTCGCCCTCTCCCTGTTGCATCGACTCATGCGCCTGGGCGGTGACCCACACGCCGGCGTGGGGGATCGTGATCGCGAAGTCTTCGTGGAGGCGCGCCGGCCGCGTGGTGTAGGCGGCGACCGCCTCACGCCACCGCTGGCCGAGCGGCGCCGCGGAGCGCAGCGGCAGCGCGATGTAGTTCCCCATGCGACCCAGCACCACGTTTTCGATCCCGTCGGTCAGCGGCCGGCCGGAGGTGTCGCGCAGCCGCGATAGAGCGATGTGCCGCGCCTCCGGGTCCCCGGCGGCGATGATCGCGGTGGAATAGTAGAGGATGTTGGCGGCGACGTGCTCGAGCAGCCGGCCACCGGGTCCCGGGGTCTCGCCGCCGAGCAGGTGGTCAAGCTCCGGCAGCAGGGCGCGATCCAGCAGCGTGCGCCGGAAGATGTGGCCGAAGCGGCGCACCACATCCGGGGTCGCGACGTTCGGCAGCCGGAACGGCACGAACAGGACGGGACGGATCCGCGGAGTGCGCACCACCACGCGGAAACGCTCCAGGGGCTCGAAGAAGTGGAAGGTGACGAGCCGGTCGGTGGTGGTGTTGCGGACCGTCCGGACCGCGGCCGTGGCGGGTGCGTCGGCGGGCGCTTCGACGAGGCCCAGCGGCCGGCGGCGCAGCGCGTGGCTCTGGCGCTCGGTGCGGTCGCGCAGCAGCTGCACCGTTTCGGTCACCGTGCCGTCGAGCGCGGGCTCGGCGAGAGTAACCGGATCGAGCATCAGCTCCGCGCGCAGCGACGTCGCGAGGTCGCCGAGCATCGAGCTGCCGACCATCCGGGCGAGGATCTGAATCGGCCGTTCGCGGCCGTCACTGTCCTTGCGCCAGCGTCCGTCGAGGACCGCGAGCCGCGCCTCGTCCCCCGGTGTCAGGGACACGCTGTGCAACAGCTCTCCCCACTGCACGCCCTGGGACTGCCACGACTCTTCCACCTCGATGACCACGCCGTAACGCAGCGGCGCGTCCTCGGGAGTGGCGAGCGCGAAGAAGTCCGCCTCGGCCTGGGACACCGGGGCCGCCTGCGCCGCGTCCGCGAACATAACCAGCCGCTGGAAATAGACGACGTGTGGCGGCACCGGCTCGCCGGCCGTGGCTGCGGGGGTTGCCGAGGCAGGTGGGGGCGAGGAGGGGCGCTTGACGTCCTCGTCGGCGACCGCGGTGACGTGCAGCTCGGGCAGCCGGCTCGGCGCCACGAGATCGGTCGGCTCGTCGCCCAACAACGCCGTGTTGATCTCGATCGGCTCCTCGCTGCGCAGCCCGACCCGCAGCCGCAGCCGTGGGCCCGGCCGGCGCGGCAGCTGCACCATACCGTTCGCGTCGCTCGCGAGGTGGGCGAGCGGATTGCCGGCCTGGTCGAGGACGGTCATGGGCACGCCCGGCGCGGGCTTGCCCGTGTCCTGCTGTACGATCCGGAACACCCAGAAGTCTTTGGGGGTCATGGGGGGCCCCAATATGTGAAACCCGAGGCAGTGGGGCAAATCGAGGCGGGAGTTTCCCTTAGGTCTCGACGCGGTTGCGGCCCCCCTCCTTCGCCCGGTACATCGCTTTGTCCGCGGCCTTGACCACCAGGTCGGGGCTGTGCTGGCGCCCGTTCCGCTCGGCCACCCCGATGCTGACGGTGATGGTCTCCTGCCGGCGCGTCGGGCGGGTCGCGCGCGGACTTTCCGGTTTCTTCCGCGGGCGGCCGCGCCCCCGAAGTGTGAACGACGTTTCTTCCACGGCTTTGCGCACCTCTTGGAGGAAGGGCAGCACCTCCTCGGCGCTCTTGCCGGCGAACACCAGGGCGAATTCCTCCCCGCCGTAGCGGAATGCCCGCCCGCCGCCGCCCACCTGGCCGAGTTTGGCCGCCACCATGCGCAGCACCTGATCGCCGATGTCGTGGCCGTAGTTGTCATTGAACTGCTTGAAGCGGTCCACGTCCACCATCGCGACGGCGTAACTCTCCCCCACCTTGAGCAGCGCCTCGTTGAGCGCGCGCCGCGCGGGCAGCCCGGTCAAGCCGTCCTGGTACGCCATGAAGTAATTCGCTTCGAGGACGGCGACGACGAATACCAGCCCGGCGGTCGTCAAGGCGAGCGAGACGGTGGTCGCATTGCGCGGGGCCTGCAGGGCGAAGAGGACGCAGGCGAGGCCCCACAGCGCCGTGCGCGCGACGCGGCCTTCGCGGAATAACAGCCGCATGCCGAGCAGGACGACGGCGGTCGCGAACGCGGCGAGCGCAAGCTGGCCGAGCGGCGTCCAGCGGAACAGCATTGGGAGCAGCTTGAACTGGAGGATCGTCGCTGCGCGGTCCGGCGCGCGGCGCACCAGCTCGAGCACGAGCGCTATCTCCGCCGCGATCGCAACGAAGCGCAACACGCCGGCGCGCGTCAACACGCCGCGCTCGCCGAGCAGGGCGAGGGCCGCGAGGTCGAGCGGCAGCAGCACGGCGACGCTCTGGTAGGTGACGCGCCAGGCGAGCGCGCCGTGGGGGCCCCCGGCGGCACTGCGCAGCAGCGCGAAGGACGCGAGGCCGAGCAGCAGGATGCTGAAGAACAGGCGGCTGCGCTGGAATCGCCAGGCGAGCAGCAGCCCCGCGCCGAACACGGCGTACGGATAGAACTGCGCGAAACTGGCGACGGTCGACCGGTCGCCGAGGCGCAGGAACGCCACGGCGCCCGCCACGAGCGCGGCTTCGGGCAGGAGCCAGGCGTTCAGTTTCCGGAGCAGGGTTTTGAGGCGGCCCACACGTCGCGATGGCGAAAGGAGGGCTTAACCTAGTTGCGAGGGTGGCGGCAGTCCAGCGATATTTTTCGCCCGCGCGGCGGTATCGTCTAGGGGACTAGGACGGAGCCCTCTCAAGGCTCAAACACGGGTTCGAATCCCGTTACCGCTATACACCCGAAAGACGTCAAGCAGAAACGTCGAGCAGAAGCGTCAAGCATGGACGTCGAGCGGAGGCGTGCCCCGGAGGGGAGTACGATTTTGCTTGACGGTGTCGCTGGACGCCTTCGCTCGACGCTTTTGCTCGACGCCTCTTGTGTCGTTAGCCCCCATCGTCTAACGGCTAGGACACCACTCTTTCAAGGTGGGAACAGGGGTTCGATTCCCCTTGGGGGCACGTCATGCGGAAAGCCGGCTGCGTCGTTCTGCTCGCGATCGCGCCACTCAGCATCACCGCGGCTCAGGACACCACGCGCTACACCCACGCCGACACGCTGCGCGGGGCCAACTCGCCGGCGCGCGCCTGGTGGGACGTCGCGTTCTACGACCTCCACGTGCGCGTCGAGCCGCGGGATTCCAGCATCAGCGGGTGGAACGGCATCGTGTATCGCGTGCTGCGTCCGGCCCGCGAGCTGCAGGTGGACCTCCAGGTGCCGCTCGAGGTCGACAGCATGGTGCAGAGCGGCGCCCGTCTAGTCTACCGGCGGGACGGCAACGCGTTCTTCGTCACGTTGCGCCGCCTGTCGCGCGCCGGGGCGCTCGATACCATCACGGTCTACTATCACGGCAAGCCGCGCGTGGCGCGGCGCCCGCCCTGGGACGGCGGCTTCATCTGGGCCCAGGACAGCCTCGGCCACACCTGGGTGGCGACCGCGAACGAGGGGCTCGGCGCCAGCGTGTGGTGGCCCAACAAGGATTACCTGGCCGACGAGCCCGACAGCCAGCGCATCGCCATCACCGTGCCCGACTCGCTTGTGGACGTGTCGAACGGCCGGCTGCGCGGAGCCACGCATCATCCCGACGGTACGACCACCTACGAGTGGTTCGTGGCCAATCCCATCAACAACTACGACGTGGCCGTGGACGCGGCGCGCTTCGCCCACTTCGGCGAGGTGTACGACGGGGAGCTGGGCGCGCTGACGCTGGACTTCTGGCCGCTGGCTTATCACGCCGACACTGCGCGGGTCCAGTTCCAGCAGGCCAGGTCGATGCTCAAGTGCTTCGAGAGCTGGTTCGGGCCGTACCCCTGGTATCAGGACGGCTACAAGCTGGTCGAGTCGCCGCACCTGGGGATGGAGCATCAGAGCGCGGTCGCCTACGGCAATCATTACCAGAACGGCTATCGCGGGCGCGACCTGTCGGGGACGGGCACGGGGCTGACCTGGGACTTCATCATCGTGCACGAGAGCGCCCACGAGTGGTGGGGCAACAGCATCACGATGCAGGACCAGGCGGACATGTGGATCCACGAGGGGTTCGCCAACTACGCCGAGAACCTCTACGTCGAGTGTCTCGCGGGGAAGGCGGCGGGGGCGCGGTACGTGATCGGCACGCGCCGCGGGATCCGCAACGATCGCCCCATCATCCCGCGCTACGGGGTCAACGCCCAGGGCTCGGGCGACATGTATCCCAAGAGCGGCAACATGCTGCACACGATCCGCCAGCTCGTGGCGGACGACGCCAAATGGCGCGGCGTGCTGCGCGGGCTCAACCGCACCTTCTGGCACCGCACGGTGACGAGCCAGCAGGTGGAGGACTATGTGATTCGGGAGACCGGGCTCGACCTCGCGGCGGTGTTCCGGCAGTACCTCACGACGACGCAGATCCCCGTGCTCGAGTACCGGCTCGCGGGCGACACCCTGCGCTTTCACTGGGCGAACGTGGTGCCGGGGTTCGCGATGCCGGTGCGGGTGACGGTGGCGGATTCGAGCTTCGCGCTGCTGCATCCCACCGAGGCGTGGCAGACAACGGTGGTGCACCTGTCGCGCCCGGAGGCATTCCAGGTGGACGAGAACTTCTATGTCGAGGCGAAGCCGGTCACTCCGGGGGCTTCTCCCACACGTACGCCCGCCCCATCGCGTAGCGCTCGAACCATTCCAGCTCGGCGTTCATCTTGAAGAGCCGATGGCGCGGCTCCGCCCAGCCGTGCGGCTCGCGCGGCGCGACGTAGAGGCGCGTCGCAACGCCGTTGGCGCGCAGGGCGCGATACAGCTCCACCGATTGCGGCATCGGCACGCGTGGGTCGTTCTGCCCCACGAAGATGAGCGTGGGCGTGGTCGCGTTGGCGATATCCTTCAAGGGCGAGTTGTCCCAGTACACGCTGATCGGTGCGTTGCGTTGCCACGGCGTGCCGCCGAACCACGGCGTGCGGTAGCTGCGGATGTCGCTCTGGGCGTACATGGAGATCCAGTTCACGGCCCCGGCGCCGGACGAGGCGGCCTTGAAGCGGCGTGTGAACGTGATCAGCTTGTCGGTCATGTGCCCACCCGCGGACCAACCCATCGCGATGAGCCGAGCGCTGTCGGCGACCCCCATCGCGATCACGCGATCTACGCCCGCCAGCACGTCGAGGTGCGCGTTTCTATAGTAGTGGCCCACCATGTCGCGCAGGAACGCGTTGCCGTAGCCGGTGCTGCCGCGATAGTTGGGGTGCAGAACGGCGTACCCCATCGCCGTCAGGACCGGCGGGTAACTCCCCCAGCTTCCGAAACCGAAACGGTCCGACGAGGCCGGCCCGCCGTGCGTCTGCACCACGAGCGGGTAGCGGCGCCCCGGCTGGTAATCCACCGGATAGAACAGCAGCCCCTCGACCGTGACGCCATCGGCGCCCTTCCAGGTGACTTTTTCCTGGCGGGGCAGTCGGAAGTCGCGGGCGAGGTGATCGAAGACGTGGGTGACCTGCGTCGGTGCGGCATTGCCCGCGGCGGTCGCCACCATCCAGAGGTCACCGGGGTTCGTCGGCAGGTCGAAGCTGACGAGGTTCTTGCCGGTGGCGGGGTCGAAGGCCCACCCGCGGATCGAGTGCGCGCCGTCGGTGATCTGGCGTAAGGCTCGCGTCGCGACGTCTACCGCGAACAGCTCGCTGTGCACGCCCATGTTGGCCAGGAACTCGATGGTCTTGCCGTCGCCCGACCAATGCGCGCCTTCGACCTCGTAAGCGAAGGCGGGGAGCAATGGTGTGGCCGTGCTGCCCGCGGCGGGGACGAGGAAGATGTTGTCGTTGTAGTACGACTCGAAGCGCGCGTTGGCGCCGGCGAGGAACAGCACGCGGGTGTTGTCGGGGGAGAGCTGGGCGTCGCTTTCGCCGACCTGGTTGTGGGTGAGCTGGACGGCGTTGGCGCCGGCCGCGTCGGTCACCCAGATCTCGCCCTGGTCGGCGTCGCCGAGCAGGGGGGTGGGGGCGCGGCGCAGGACGATCTTGGACCCGTCGCGCGACACGGAGTAGTCGAGAACAGAGTAGTCGCCCTCGGTGATGCGGTGCTCGGCGCCGTCGGCGAGCGTCACCTTCCAGAGGTGGTGCTGCTGGTAGTTCTCATCGTAGGCGAAGACGTCGTCCTTCTGCCGTTCTTTGTCGCGCTGCTCCTTGGTCTTGGGCTCCTCCGCTATGAAGTAGATCGCGTCGCCCGACGGCGCCCAGGCGATCGCTCCGGGCGACGTGGCATGGTGAGTCAACTGGCGGGCTTCGCCGCCGGCGTCGCTGATGAGGTAGATCTGTGCCACGTCGCTGTCGCGCGTCGCGACGAAGGCGATCACGCGCCCGTCGGGCGACCAGCGGGGTTCGCTCTCGCCGCGCGTGGCGTTGGTCATCTGGACGGGGGGGCCGCTCCCGTCGGCGCTCGTCCGCCAGATGTGGCCGACGCTGCGATCGGCTTTCCAGTCGGCGGCCGTGAGGACGTAGAGGACTTCGCGGCCGTCGGGGGAGAGCTGCGGGTCGCCGAGGCTGGGGATGTCGAGCAGGTCGACGAGCTTCATGGGGCGCGGGGTGGCGGGGGTCTGGGCGAAGCCGAGGAGGAGCGCCAGGACGGTGTATCGCATGAGCGCCAAACATACGGGGGGCTTCGCTTGCGTAAAGCTTGCCGCTGTGTGGGACGCGGGGAGCACACTGCGCTGGGACGGAGGACGAAAGCGCGGCTAAACTCTGGGAATGAGTTGGTCTAGTCTCAGTGATCTAGTCCACTCGATGGCCTTTGCCGAGCGTCGGCAGGGCCGCATATTGGAAGGCAGCTCAGGTGCTATGAACCCCGAGGCGCGCTGTCGTGCGGGTCGCCTATGCCTCGAGGGGAGCCAATCGCGAAACCGGCTGAGTGGGAACGCCCACGCGGCCGGTTTTTTTGTCCTTCAGTCGTCACCTTCAGAGCCGCGCGCAGGACGTCACAGGAGCATCACGTCGGACAGGAGGAGTCATGAAGCTCGCCGCCGCGCTGCGTCCCGCACTGGCCTTAGTCTGCCTAGTGCTATCGACCTGCAACCGCGATCAGCCTCTTGCCCCAGCGAGCCCGCACCGCGGGACCCCCAGTTTCGAGATCGCACCCAGCAGTGGCACGATGCCCACGTGGATCGACCTCGCCCCGTCGGGCGGGCCCCCGGATGCCCTCGGCAGCGTGGTGGCCGATCCCACCAGCGGGCGCGTCATCGTCTTCGGGGGCGGATCAAACACGAACGCCGTGTGGGTGCTCGTCAACGGCGACGGCGTGAGCAACCCCGCGCAGTGGACAAACCTGATCCCCAACGGCGCGCCGGGCTCGCCTCCTGGCCGCCACGGGCACGTCGCCGTGTATGACGGCAGCAGCAACCGGATGATCGTCTTCGGCGGCTGTACGGGCGGCTGCTTCCCGGTCGCGAACGACGTCTGGGTGCTCACCAACGCGAACGGCTTGGGTAACACGCGGCCGACCTGGATCCAACTTGCACCGACCGGTGGACCACCTGCGGGCCGGAATCAGCCGACCGCCGTGTTCACGTCGGCGGCATCCGCGCCGGCGTCGAGCGGCGACGGCGCCCACAATCGGATGATCGTGTTCGGCGGGCAGAATGGGGGCGGTTCGGGCGGCGGCACGTACGCCGAGGTCTGGGTGTTGAGCAACGCTAACGGCCTGGGTGGGACGCCCAGCTGGACGCAGCTCTCGCCCACCGGCGGGCCACCGCCGGGCCAGTACGGACCCACCGCGATCTACGACGTGGCGAACAATCGCATGACGGTGTTCGGAGGGGCGGCGCAGGGCAGCGGGATCGCGACCAACGCTGTTTGGGTGCTCTCCAATGCCAACGGGCTGGGAGGCACGCCCGCCTGGACCAACCTCGTTGCCGAGGGAGCGGCAGGGGCGCCACCCGTCCGCCAAAACCACATGGCCGGCTACGACCCCGCGGGCAACTGGATGATGATTTTCGGTGGGTGCGGTGGGTGCACGGACCCGTGGGTGCTGGCCAACGCGAACGGTCTGGGTGGCACACCGACCTGGACCCAGCTGAGTCCGAGCGACGGGCCGCCACTGGCGACCGGTGCCGGAGCGTTCAACGCGACCAGCCTGCGCCTCACCACGGTCGGGAGTGCGTCCACGAATGCCGCTGCCTGGGTGTTGAGGCCAGCGGCGGCGCCGCCGGCCCCTGTGAGCGGAACGTCGACGAAGGCGTCGATGCCCACGGCGCGAGAGGAGCTAGGTGTGGCCGCCATCAACGGGACGCTGTATGCCGTGGGGGGCCTCATCACCTTTGACTTTGCCGGCTTCTTGGCGACGGTCGAGGCCTACGATGCAGGGAGCAACACGTGGACGGCGAGAGCGTCGATGTCGACACCGCGAGTCGATTTGGGTGTGGCCCCCATCAACGGGACGCTGTATGCCGTGGGGGGCTTCAACAACCTCAATGGCGAGCTGGCGACGGTCGAGGCCTACGATCCAGGGAGCAACACGTGGACGGCGAGAGCGTCGATGTCGACACCGCGAAACGGGTTGGGCGTGGCCGCCATCAACGGGACGCTGTATGCCGTGGGGGGCAACAGCAACGGCTACTTGGCGACGGTCGAGGCCTACGATCCAGGGAGCAACACGTGGACGCCGAGAGCGTCGATGTTGACACCGCGATACGGGTTGGGTGTGGCCGCCATCAACGGGACGCTGTATGCCGTGGGGGGCGCCAACAACAACGGCCTCTTGGCGACGGTCGAGGCCTACGATCCAGCCAGCAACACGTGGACGCCGAGAGCGTCGATGTCGACACCGCGATACGGGTTGGGTGTGGCCGCCATCAACGGGACGCTGTATGCCGTGGGGGGCATCACCAATAATGGCTACTCGGCGATGGTCGAGACCTACGATCCAGGGAGCAACACGTGGACGCCGAGAGCGTCGATGTCGACACCGCGATCCGGGTTGGGTGTGGCCGCCATCAACGGGACGCTGTATGCCGTGGGGGGCGAGAACAACGGCCAGTTGGCGACCGTTGAGGCGTTCACCCGGGCGCCGGTGGCCAACGCCGCCCAGACGATCGCGTTTGCCGCGCTCGCCAGCAAGGAGTTCGGCGGCGACCCCGACTTCAGCGTGAGCGCCACGGCGAGCTCGGGCCTCGTGGTGAGCTTCAGCGCAAGCGGGAGCTGCACCGTCAGCGGCAGCACAGTCCACATCTCGGGGATCGGGAGTTGCACCATCACCGCTTCGCAGGGAGGGGACGCGAACTACGACCCGGCACCGGCTGTCGCGCAGACGTTCCAGATCGTCGACACGACGCCCCCGGCGATCAGCGTGGCGCGGATCTCAGGGGCAGGTCCCAATGCCGACGGCTGGTACAGCACCGCTGTGACGGCAACGTACGTGGCGAGCGATGGGGGCTCAGGGCTCGCATCCCCCGCGACTGGGTCGTTCACCTTCACCGCCGACGGCGCAAATCAGTCGCACACGTTCACGGTGGAGGACAACGCAGGGAACACAGCTAGTACGCAGGTCACCGGCATCAACATCGACCTGACTGCGCCACACATCACCGTGTCGCTCAGTCCAGCAGCCCCCAACAGCGCCGGCTGGTACAGCACGGCTGTCACGGCCGCCTACGTGGCCAGCGACGCGCTCTCGGGGCTCGCCTCCCCCGAGACTGGCTCGTTCGGGTTCACCTTCGAGGGCGCAAATCAGTCGCACGTGTTCACGGTGGAGGACCAGGCGGGGAATCCTGCAGCCGCGGGGGTCGCGGGCATCAACGTCGACCTTACGCCGCCGGCGATGACCAATCCCCAGGGCTCCGCGGACGGCGTTATCTGGAACTCGATCGCGACGGTGTTGTCCGTCACGACCGCGAGCGCTCGGATCACCGTCCAAGATGCATTGAGCGGTCAGAGCGCATTGGTGGTCTCTGCGCGTTTCTCGACTGACGGCGGCGCTACTTGGACGAGCGTAGCTTCTTCTAACCTCTCACTGAGCCTCGCCACAGGAGCCAAGACTCTCATGGCGACGGGGCTGAACCTGGTCAACTCGACGCAGCTGAACAGGCTCGAATTCACCGCCGCCGATCTCGCGGGGAACGTCGCGACCACGAGCTTCACGATCCAGGTGGTGAGCAATCGGCCTCCGATCGCCAATGCAGGCGGCGCGTACAGCGGCTTCGAGGGCACCGCGGTGGCCTTTGACGGCAGCGGCTCGTCGGATCCCGATGGTGACGCGTTTGCGTTTGCCTGGAGTTTCGGAGACGGAAGCTCCGGGGCTGGCGTGAGCCCGAGCCACACCTACGCGGACAACGGCACCTACACCGTGAGCCTGACGGTCACCGACGAGCACGGGGCGTCCAGCTCGCCAGCCACGACCACAGCCGTCATCGCGAACGTCGCGCCCACAGCGACCTTCACCACCATCGGCCCGGTCAACGAGGGGAGCCCGATTCAGCTTTCTCTCGGCAGCCCGATTGACCCGTCGCCGGTGGACGCGGCGGCCGGCTTCACGTACGCGTTCGACTGCGGGGCCGGGTACGGTCCCTTCGGCGCAACGCCGAGCGCGCGGTGCCCGACCGACGACAACGGCACGCGAGTGGTCCGGGGCAAGATCCGGGATAAGGACGGCAGCACGACGGAGTACCAGGCCCAGGTCTCGATCAACGACGTCGCCCCGACCGCGCAGTTCGCGAACGATGGCCCGGTCAATGAGGGGAGCGCGTTCCACCTCTCGCTCACGAGCCCGGCCGATCCCTCTTCCGTGGACCGGTCGGCAGGGTTCACCTACGCGTTCGATTGCGGAGCAGGCTATGGCCCCGTGGGGCCGGCTAGCTCCGCCTCGTGTCTGACTGTAGACAACGGCGTCCGTGCAGTTCGAGGGCAGATCCGAGACAAGGACGGCGGAGCGACCGAGTACACGGCCCAGGTCACGATCAACAACGTCGCGCCAGCCGTCACGGCGGGAGCGAACACCACCATTACCTCGGGCGACAACTTCACGCTGAACGGCTCCTTCACCGATCCTGGCGCGTTGGACTACCCGTGGCTGTCCTCGATCAACTGGGGCGATGGCTCGGCGGCGACGACCGGGACGAGCACCGCACCGGGCGCCATCAGCGGGACCCATCGCTACGTCCAAGCCATTACGTACACGGTCGGGCTGACCGTGAGAGACAAGGATGGGGCTCCTGGCACTGGTACGCTGCTGCTTACGGTCACTCGGCTCGCCGTGGCGATGGACATTGCGCCCTTCAACTCAGCGCTGCCGAACGCTGTGACCTTTAACAGCAAGAACCCTCAGCTTTCGACGCCGGTCACCGTGGCCCTGCTCAGCTCTGCCACGTTCGATGCCTCGAAAGTGGAGCCGGCCAAGGTCACGCTCGGCAACGGCGGGGGTGGGATACCGGTGACGAGCAGGGTGCTGGGGGATGTGAACAATGATGGCCGGGTAGACCTCGTGCTCACGTTCAGCACACAGCAACTGGTGGCCAGCGGCTATCTCTCGACGACGGTGACCACACCCCAGGCGCTGGTGCTGTTGGGCGACCACCCCGACGGGCGCCAGTTCCGCGGCAGCGATCAGGTCGTGGTGCTTGTGAAGTGACGACGCCGAGCGCTCGAGCCGGAGCGTGTCTTACTTGCACGGGTTCGCCGCGACGTTGGATACAGAGGCCGTCGCGTCCCCGTTGGCGTTGACGGTGAAATGAAAGCTCATGCGCATGTAGAAGTCGTCGCCCAAGATGAGCGTGCCGTCCTCAGCTTGACGGACGAACTGCTCCGTTTCCTCGAACGTTCCGGTCGCCGGCGCGAAATCCTGGTCGGCGATCAGTTGTTCAGACGTCTGGGCGGGGACAACGTAGCGCACGCCCGTCACCGTGACGCCCTTGACGTCCTCGAGGTTCTCCTCGATGCTGATATGGAAGTTGGGAGCGGACGTCAGATAAATCTTGAGGTGGATGAAGCCGGTGCCGGAGAACGCTTCACCGGTGCAGGGATTGACGCTGGCGAAGGGGAATGGCACGTGCGTGTCAACGGAGGGAGGGTCCAGTGTGGCGGCCAGCGGCGCCGACAGCGATGTCGGGTCCGTGGGCTCACATGCCACCGCTGGAAGCAGCACCACCAGAACGGCCCATGACCCCGAACGCCAAGGCATCTTGGAAAGGAACGTCGGCATTGTGGTTTTCCTCCCGGCGTGCCGGACCATTGTCCGGCTTTATTGAGGTGCCTGCACCGTTTCGACACCAGTGACAACTCGAACCACGCGCCAATGTTGCGTCCGTGCTGCAAGGCTGGTGCCGGTGACAATGAACGTGAGGTTTACTATTCCTCTGTTGCGCAACCGCGACGATCGAAGGTGTCGTTAGGCGATCACGGTTTAGTGCCGTGGCGCGAGCGCAACAATCAGCGTAGCCGAGTTCTCGTTCCGCCTGCTTTACTTATCGCGTTGGCGTGTCACGAACATAAGCGGACGGGCTTGGCGGGGAGTCTTTCGCGTGTATGTAGGCCGCGATCTGGAGGCGGCTGCGTAGCGCCAGCTTTTCCAGGACGTTATGGACGTGGCTCCTGATGGTGTGCGTGGCGAGGTGGAGCTGGTGCGCGATCTCCTTGTTGCTCATCCCAACCGCGATCAGATCGACCACCTCCCGTTCTCGCTTGGTCAACCGCACCGCGGTCAGCGCGTGGCCTTTGCCTTCTCGTGCTGCTAGATCGGCTATCTGCGAGAAGAGTGACACGGTCAGGGGAGGCGGAAGAATGTTGGCGCCCTGGGCCACAGCTCGAATGGCGTCGAGCAACTCGTCTAACGTGGCGGTCTTGAGGACGAACCCCGAGACGCCGGCCCGCACATATTCCACGACGTCTTCCTGTATCGCAAGGAGCCCCATCACGATCACCTTGGTCTCGGGCGACGCCTTGCGCACCGTTTGCGCCAACTGCACCGCGTCGCCGTTCCGCAACGCCTGATCCAGCAGAACGACGTCCGGCTTGGCAGCCGGTATGCGGCGCAGCGCATCCTCCCCATCTGCCAGCGCCGCGACCACGGTGAGATCCTCCTGAGCGTTGAGAATCGCAGCAAGCCCGTCGCGGAACAACCGGTTATCGTCGACGAGGAAGAGACGAAGCTTCATCAAATGCATGGGGAGCGTGCGCGTTCTACCGGTAGGCGCTGCGCGCGGGCGACGCGCGCTGCGGCGGTGGCCTCTGAGGGAGCTGGACTGAATGTCCCATGCAGCGACCAAGGTGCGGTCGTTGTGCCTCGGTGTCCATACTAAGACCTCCGCCGTCGACTGAGTGCGCCCGACGGGAAGGCCCCGTGGCCGTGCTCGTCGTTACACCGCCCCCCGCCCCCTAACTACAAACGCTGGCACCCGTGCGTGAGATTGCTTGAAGGCCTGTACCAGAGCAGAGTCGCTACTGCGCCGGTTGAGGCTGGTTGTGACATGCGGGGCCGCGCGGAAAGCCTGCCGGCGGCCCGAAAGTGCCCGCATTTTTGCCCACCACGCTTGACGCTCAGAAAGCACTTGGGGTCGACAGCCTTGCATAAGCCCTTCGCGCTGACGATCTTCCCCCCCCGCGCGCCGATAGCTCAATTGGTAGAGCAACTGACTCTTAATCAGTAGGTTCTCGGTTCGATTCCGAGTCGGCGCACTGCCTCCCGCGGAACTCCGGCCCACCTCGGGCGTAGGGAAGGGCACTCCTCGTGAAGGACGATCCGATGTCTCGTCGCCTGATCCCGTTGCTCGCCGCCGCGCTGGCGGTGGCCCCGCTCGCCGCCCAGAACGTTTCCGGCTTCCGCTACGCCCTGCGGATGACCTCGAGCAGCGGTGAGGACGTGACGGGCCTTGTGCGGCTCGCCGGCGACCGCGAGCGCATCGACTTCCCCCCGGGCTCCCGTCAGGATAACGAGTACTTCCTGCTCATGAACGGCGGGCACACCGTCGCGACGATCCACACCGATCGGCGCGAATACGAGACGGTGGACGACACCACGTTTCAGCGGCTCATCGGCGCGGCGCTCGACGCCATGGGCAACCTCGTGACCCTGCACCTCGCCGACGTCAAGATCGAAACGCAGACCCTCGGCGCCGGCGATTCGATCGCCGGCTACGCGACGCGACGATTCCGGCTGCTCCAGGAGTACACCGTGAGCATCGGAGCCATGGGCATCAGCGCCGCCAACCAGCACCACGTCGTGATCACGGACTTCTGGGTCAGCCCCGACCTGCGCCTGCCGCCCAACCCGCTGCTGGAGCTGCTCGCCACGGTCGAGACCGCCCTGGCCCAGCGCAGCGAGGACTTCGTGCACCGCTCCGCCGCGGCTCGCGCCGCCCTGTTCTCGGGGACGCCGCTCAAGATGGTGATCACCTCGCGCTCGTTCGACGTGGACCGCGGGGACAGCGCCGGGAGAGCCGGCGGCGACCACTCGGTGCGCACGTTCGAGGTCACGCGCGTCGAGCGCGCCAGCTTCGACCGGGCCCTGTTCGAGATTCCCGACGGCTACACGCGGCGCGAGAGCAAGCTGAACTTCAAATTCTTTTGAATCTTGTTGCAGCCAATCACATAATCTTTCACGCTAGCCGGGGTGCGACCGTCGGGGCATATTGACCGCTTCCCCATCCGGAGCGGCTCATGTCCAGCAGCGTGCGCCTCGTGCTCGCCGTCACCGCCGTCACCGCCGTCGCCATCGCCGCGTGCGGTGAGCCGCCGACGCCTCCGTCCACACCCAACGCGCCCAGCTTCGCGAACACGCGCGGCGGCGGCGCGCCCCAGGTCCAGCTCGTCGTGGACGTGAGCCAGGACACAACCGCACAGAACGAGACGCCGCTCGCGGTGAACCCGCAGAATCCCAGCAACTGGATCACGGGCGCCAACGACTGGAACTACAACGACGGCTGCGCGGTGAACGCCAGCTTCGACGGCGGCCGCACCTGGACGGCGACGCTACCCAACGGATTCATCCCCGGTTTGACGGAGTTCACCAACGATCCGGCCGTACCGGGCACGGGGATCTACGAGGCGGCCGGCGACCCGGCGGTTGCGTTCGGTCCCGACGGTACCGCCTATTTCGCCTGCCAGGCGTTCATCTTCTCGCAGCCGCCGTTTCCCATCGCGCTGTTCGTGAGCCGTTCGACCGACGGCGGGCGGACGTGGCTCGATGGCGTTCACGACAGGCCCGTCCAGGTGTCCCAGTGGAACGGCAACGGCAAGTCGCGTGGCGATAACGGGCAGTTCCCCGACCACGAGTCGATCGCGGTGGACGCGAGTCCCACGAGCCCGTTCGCCGGCTCGGTGTACGTGACGTGGGTGCAGTTCAACGGGTTCAGCGGGCATTCGCCGGTGCAGGTCGCCTTCTCGCGCGACGGCGCCCGGACGTTCTCGACGCCGATCTCGGTCACCAAGGGTCCGATCCGCAACAACCAGGACGCGCGCATCGCGATCGCGCCGGACGGGACGCTGTATCTGACGTTCGACAACGGCATCCAGGGCGGGAAGGGCACCGCCAATTACGTCTCGGTGTCGAAGGACGGCGGTCAGACGTGGAGCGCGCCGTTCGCCTTTTCCTTCTATAACAACCCGGTGTGCCTGTTCCCGCCGTTCTGCTTCAACATTTCGGGCGGGGCGTTCCGCGCGCCGAGCTCCTATCCGGCGCCGGCGTACGATCCCGTGCGCAATCGGCTCGACGTCGTGTACACCGACATCGATACCGACGGCCGGGCGAAGGCGTTCTTCACGTGGGCGCCGGCGAACGACCTGACGCACTGGTCGGCGCCGGTGGTCGTGGCGGCGGGAAGCGGCGATCGCTTCGGCGCCGAGCTCTCCGCGGCGCCCAACGGTCGCCTCGACGTCATGTTCGACGACCGCAGCTACAGCGGCAACGCGCTGGTGGACGTGACCTATGCGACGAGCGATGACGGCGGGGCGACGTGGCGCAGCGCGCGCGTCTCGACGGCGGGGTTCGATCCGTCGCAGTACGGCGTGCCGGCAGGAGCGGGGATCCGGCCGTTCATCGGGGATTACAACGCGATCGTGTCCCTTCCCGATCGCGCGGGGATGACCTGGACAGGCGTGGGCCCGACGTTTGGACGGTTGAACACGAACCTCGAGATCTTCTTCGCGAGCGTCACTCCCTAGTGGCGGGAGCTAGCGGACAGCGACCGACCCGATCGCGGTGATCAGCTCGCTCAGTTCGTAGGGCTTCAGCACCGACGGCTGGCCGCACTCTTCCAGGAAGCGGCGAGTCTCGTCGCGCGCCTGGTCGCCGGTGACGAACACGAAGCGCTTGGCGAGGTCGGGCTTCTGTTCGATGAGCTGCTCGTACAGCGCGCGGCCGCCGAGGCGGGGCATCTGCAGGTCGGTCACCACCACGTCGAAGCCCACCCGCCCTTCGGCGAGCCGTTCGATCGCCTCCAACCCGTTGTCCACCGCCACGACCTCGTGGCCCTCCCGCTTCAGGAGCAGCTCCATCGCCTGCCGGTTCATGGCGTCGTCGTCCACCACGAGGATGCGCAGGGACGGGAGCAGCGGGGGCTCGGGGCGCAGCTCCGGGGTGGGGCCGAGGACGCTGCGGGGCAGGGTGACGACGACCTCGGCGCCGCTGCCGCCCCCGCGGGCCCGCAGCCGCAGCGTGCCGGAAGAGGAGTGGGCCAGCGCGCGCGCCAGCGCGAACTCGATCTCGCCTCCGCCGCCGCTCTGGGTGAAGCGGAACGGTGACACCAGCCGCTGCTCGGCCTCCACCGGCAGCGGCGCGCCGCTGTCCCACAGTGCCATCACGACGGACGGCCCGGTCTCGATGACGTGGATCTGCAGCGTGCGTGGCGGCGAGGCTTCGCGCAGCCGCCGCAGCGCGAAGTCGAGCAGCTTGAGCAGCATCTCGTGCAGCTGTGGGCCGGGGCAGGCGACGAACGGCAGCGTCTCGGGGATCGTGCGCATCACCCGGACGCCAAGCTCCTTGAGGGTGGTGTCGCGCAGGGAGAGGACCGCATCGAGCACCGCGCGCGGGTCGCTCGGCTCGGTGGCGCCCTGGGGATGCTCGGCCAGCTCGAGGAAGTGCTCGGTGATCTCCGCCGCGCGCCGCACTTCGCCGTGCAGCGAGGCGAGGGCGCGGGCGCGCTCGGGGTCGAGCGCGCTGCCCGACAGCAGGTCGGTCAGCGCGCCGATCGCGGCCAACCGGTTGTTGAGGGCGTTCAGCACGTTGGCGGAGCGCTCGTCGAGGGCGACGTGCGTGACGGGGTTCGCGGACGCGGGGACGCGCGGCGTGGGCGCCGGCGTCGCGAGGGGCCCGGGTCGGCGCTGCCGGCCGAGGAGAAACCCGATCAGCGCGCCCACCCCGATCCCGAAGAGAAACGGCACCCACAGCGCCATGACACCAAGATACTAGACGCACGAGCCTCCGGCCCGCTAGTTTTCGTGACCCGCCCTGGTGGTGAAACTGGTAGACACGCTGTCTTGAGGGGGCAGTGCCGTAAGGCGTCCCGGTTCGAATCCGGGCCAGGGCATCCAGCCGCAGTCTCGTCGCGTCCCCGACGATTTCCTAGGGGCGCGCCGCCTCCACCTGCACTTCGATGCTCCGCCACCGTCCCTGGCGGAAGCGCAGCACGCTCAGCGCGCAGCGCGTCATGTGGCCGAGCAGGATCGCCGTCCAGATGTCGGCGGGCTTGAGGTCGCGCGTCGCCTGGAGCAGCGCGCACAAGCCGAGCGGGACGACGATCTGGGACACGATCGAGATGTAGAGCGGCGAGCGGGTGTCGCCCGTGCCCTGGAGTCCCCCGGTGTACGTGAGCGCGACGGTGACGAACAGCCCCGAGATGCTGAGGAAGCCGAGCAGCTGCACGCCGATGCCGACGACGACGGGGTCGGTCATGCCGAAGATCCCGAGCAGGGCGCGGGGAATGGCGACGAACAGGACCCCGATCGCCGCCGCGAGCCCGAGGCCGAGACCGGCGGCCACGTGCACAGCGTGCACCGAGCGGTCGGGGCGGCGGGCCCCGAGGTTCTGCCCGGCGACCGTCGCCGCGGCGCTCATCAACCCCACCGATGTCCAGGTGATGAACGAGAACAGCTCCGTGTAGCCGATCGCATAGGCGGCCTGCGCCTCGGCGCTCTGCGCGAGCGAGCCGATGAAGCGCAACAGCATCACGCCCGCGACGTTCATGGCGATTCCCTGGACGCCGGTCGGCAGGCCGAACCGGAACAACTCCCGGATGATGCCCCAATCGGGCCGCCAGTCCATGCCCCGGCGCCAGTGCACGGGGAGCCGCCCGGAGAACAGCAGGTAGGCGGCGACGCCGCTCACGATGACGCCGGCGATCGTGCTGCCCACCGCCGCGCCCGCCGTGCCGAGTCGCGGCAACGGGCCGAGGCCGGTGATGAAGGCGATGTTGCACACAATGTTCAGCGCCGTGTACAGGATGCCGAGGCGCAGCGGCGTGCGCGCGTCGCCGGCCGCGCGCAGCGCGCCGCCGATCATGAAGAACAGCAGCATGCCGAGGCTGCCGACGAACATGATGCGCAAGAACGGCAGGGCGGCGGCGCGCACGGCGGGCGCGGCGTGCACCAGGCCGAGCAGCGAAGGCGCCAGGATCCAGCCGAGCGGCGCGAGCACGCCACCCCAGAGGGCCACCGCCGCGAGAAACGCCTGGTAGACCGTGCGGTGGACCATCTCGGCGTCGTTCCGCCCCGCGAAGCGGGCCACGAGGACGCCCATCCCGCTGAACACGGACATCACGAACGCGATGACGACGATGAAGATCTGAATCGCGACGCCGATCGCCGCGTTGCCGGCGTACCCCACGAAGCGGCCCACCAGCGCGTGATCGACGACCCCCTGCAGTCCTCCGATGAGGTTCTGGAGGGCCGTGGGCCACGCGATCAACCAGACGGCACTGGGGATCGGCCCCTCGACGATGGACCGGTCGAGAGGCCGGGATGGTCGTGCCGGTGTGCTCATCTACTTCCCGCGCCGAGCGTCGAGGCTCCACGGTCCCGCCCCGGCGGCTGAAAGGTAGAGCCAGACAAAGCAGAAAAGGATGGCGGGGTGGCCTTGATTGAGGACGGGCCAGAACCCCTGCGGCGCATGCCCATAGAAATACGCGACGGCCATCTCGCCCGAAAGGATGAATGCCACCGGGCGCGTGAAGAGGCCGAGGAGGAGGCACGCGCCGCCGAACGTCTCCAGTACGCTGGCGATACCGGCCAGGGACGCGAGCGGCGCCGTACCTCCGCCCGGCATGATGGCCGCCGGAAACGCGAACAGCTTCGCCGTTCCGAACTGCATGAAGAGAAACGCCGCGATGATCCTGAGCACGCTCAGGAGGTAGGGCGCCCAGCTTCGCCACTTCGTGACGACGTTCGGTGCGGTCATGGGGAACTCCTGGGTTGAGGTTGAGTCTCTTGGGACCGTGCTGCCAGGCGATCATCCTTCAGGCGCTCCGACCAGGCGGCGAAGGCGTTCGTGGGGCCCCGCCAGCATAGCTCGTCCACATCGCGAAAGAGCAGTGCGTCGGTCCTGAGCGTTGCCAGGGTCTTGAATAGGAGCGCCAGGTCGCGGCTGTCTCCCAGCACGGGAGGTGGGAAGTCCTCGATGGGGCCATACTCGTTCAGGAGCCGCGCCGCCGTCACCGGCCCG
>WNGI01011981.1_pt1 | contig 24934 bp, 26 predicted proteins | sample 5400621 | NCBI WGS metagenome assembly WNGI01 (sample SAMN13153374, study PRJNA577476) | soil metagenome | isolation source: 20 cm soil or saprolite under Garry oak tree replicate 1 | place: USA:California | collected 2016-06-15 | reverse complement strand
TGTCACTGGCTCGAGTTCATGGACTGGGCCGAGCCCGTGCTCCGCGAGCCGCTGCGGGTCAAGGACGGGCTCGCCCAGATCCCCGACCGGCCGGGCGCGGGGATCGTCTGGAACGAAGACGCCGTGCAGCGCTACGCGGCGTGAGCCCGGGCGTCGCGTGAGTGCCGCGCCGCCGTCGCCCGCGGTGGTCGACGCCCTCGAAGGGCTCTTGCCGCCGCTCCTTCAAACGCTCGAGCGCGTGGGCTGGGTGCAGCGGCACTTGCATCCGCCCCTCGCGGGACGCCTCGCCGAGGCGCTCGCCCTCTTCCGCGCCCTGCGCCGCTTCGCCCGGGTGCAGGAGGCGCTCTATCCGCTGGCGCCCGTCTTCGAGCCGGTGAGCCGTTGGTTTCTCGACCCGGCCCGACGGGCCGACGACGCGCTTGTCGCGCGGCTCCGTGCCGCGGCGCTGCGCGACGACGACGCCCGCGTCGGCGTGCTGCACGCCGCGAACGAGCGCGACGCGCGGGGCGGGTTCTCCCTCTACGTCCCCGAGCCCTGGGACGGGCAGGCGCCCATGCCGCTCGTCGTGGCGCTGCACGGCGGTCACGGCCACGGCCGCGATTTCGTCTGGAGCTGGCTCCCCGCGGCCCGCGCGCGCGGCGCGCTCGTCCTCGCCCCCACGTCACGCGAGCGCACGTGGTCGATCATGGGCGGCGAGGACGTGGACGCGGGCGCCCTGCGGGAGATGGTGGCGTCCGTCGCCGCGCGCTACCCGGTCGACCGCGCCCGCGTCCTGCTGACCGGGATGTCCGACGGCGCAACCTACGCGCTCCTCTGCGGGCTCCGCGAGGGCATGCCGTTCACCCACCTGGCGCCGGCGTGCGGCGTTCTGCATCCCCGCCTGCTCGCGGACGGCGGGCTCGCGCCCGCCCGCGGCCGGCCGATCTACCTGGTCCACGGCGCGCTCGACTGGATGTTCCCCGTCGCGACCGCCCGGAGGGCGCGCGAGGCGCTCGAGGGCGCGGGCGCCCGACTCGTCTACCGGGAGCTCGAGGATCTCTCGCACACCTATCCGCGCGACGAACATCCGCGGATCCTCGACTGGCTAATGGACGGGTGAGGCCGCCGGCGACGAAGGGGGCACGACATGCGGTTCGGCATCTGCGTCATGGCGAACGTCGACGAGATCGGGTTCTTCAGCCACGCCGAGAGTCTCGGGTATGACTCCGTGTGGGTCACCGACAGCCAGATGCTCTTCTCCGACTGCTACGCGGTGCTGGCGCTGGCCGCCCGCCAGACGACGCGGCTCCGGCTCGGCCCCGGCGCCGCGATCTGCGGCACCCGGATCCCGCCGGTGCAGGTGGCGGCGATGGCGACGCTGAACCGCCTGGCCCCGGGACGGGTGCATCTCGCGGTCGGCACCGGCAACACGGCAACCCGCACGATGGGGCAGCGGCCGATGCGAATAGCCGAGTACGGCTCGGGCCGCGCGCCATGGAGCTGGCCGGCGAGTACGGCGACGGCCTAGTGTTCGCCATTCCGCCGCGCGGCATCCCGGTGGCCGAGGCGCTGGGCCACGCGCGCCGGGGCGCGGCGCGCGCCGGCCGCGCGCTCGACGGCTTTCGCAACTGCGCGCTCACCAACGTCGCGCTGCTCGACCCGGGCGAGCCGGTCGACTCCGCGCGGGTCGTCCGCGCGGTCGGTCCGAACGTCATGGCCAGCGTCTACTATTTCTACGACGAGGTGCGCGAGCGGGGGATCGAGCCTCCGCCCTTTCTGCGGCCGATGTGGAAGCGCTACTGCGCGCTGGTCGAAGAGACCCCCGCCGAGCACCGGCACTTTCGTACCCACGAGTTCCACTACACGTTCCTGCATCCGGGCGAGGCCGAGCTGATCGACGCGGACCTGATCCGCGCGACCTGCCTCGTCGGCACGGCCGACGCGCTGATCGCCGAGATCCGGGAGCTCGAGCGTCAGGGCCTGCAAGAGCTGATGTTCGCCACCGGCGTCGACGAGAAATGGCGGCTCGCCGAGGAGTTTTCGCGCCGCGTGATGGCGCGCATATAGAGGTCGAGAGCGCCGCCGACCCTAGAGAATTCCGGCCAGGCTCCGCAGGAGGCCCTAGGTCAGCGCGGGTCGAGCTTCGTCGAACTCGAGGTTCACCTTCACCGCCGTTGAAGCGACACGCGTCCGGTATAGACGCCAGCCCGACTCCTCGGCCACATTCTGGAAGACGGTCGTCGAGGTCCCTTGCTGGACGTTCGCCGTCTGCGTCTGCGCGACCGGCTTGTCCGATTTCTCCGACAGTTGAGCGTCGGTGATCATGGTGTACGTGACCTTTTTCACCAGAGAGCCGGCGATCAGCTCCCCGGCTCCCCCGACCAGCGCGCCCTACTCCGGCTCCCCGGCGTTACATCTTCAGCGCGAAGGCGTAGAGCTTGCGTCCGCGCAGGCCGCTGACGTCGGCGGCGGAGGTCACCCGGCCGCCGAGATCCGATTCCTCGAACTTCCGGTTGTCGTAGAGCCCGCGAGGTAGCACCGGGCATTCAGGACGTCGACGAGCAGCAGCGTTCCGGCATGGGCGTGGGCCGCGAAGGTCTCGACGGTGCGGCGGAGGTCGGCATCCGTCAGCGCGTACGAGAGCGCGTTGCCGAAGCACGTCACAACGTCGAACGTCCGCCCGAGCCGCACGGCCCGCATGTCGCCCTGGCGGATCACGAGGGTCGGCCTCGCCGCCCGGGCGTAGGCGACGTTCGACTCTAGGTAATCCACCCCCCAGCACTCGGGGATCGTCGTGGCGAGCGCCTCCAGGTGCCGGCCGGTCCCGCACCCGACGTCGAGCATCGACGTCGGCGGTGCCTGGAGATACCGGGCGAACGCGACGCGGCACATCGTCTCGACCGCCTTCTCCGCGTCCGGAAACACCAGGTCGTACAGGCGCGGCCGGTCGTAGAGCAAGTTCTTAGGTAGATCCATCAAGAGCGCTCTCCCTCCGTCTCCAAGAATGCCAGAACCCCGACGGGGCCGATCCCGACTACAGTAGTGCCGAAGACAAGGAGGCCGGTATGATTGGGATGCTCGCCTTCGTCCTCTCCCTGGCCGTGCCGGGCGCCGCGGCCGCCCAGGAGTCGTACCCAACCCGCCCCATCACCGTCGTCAACCCGTTCCCTCCGGGCGGCCTCGCCGATCTCACGCTGCGCCCTCTGGTGGGCCCGCTAGAACGCATCCTCAAGCAACCCGTCGTGCTCGTGAACAAGTCGGGCGCGGCGGGGGCGGTCGGCATGCAGTCGGTGGCGGTGGCCAAGCCCGACGGCTACACGATCCTGGTCTCCGTTCCCGCGATCTCGCTGCTCCCCGAGGTCGACGCGCTGTTCGGGCGGGCGCCGGTCTTCTCGCGCGACCAGTTCACCGGGATCGCGCGCATCAACGCCGACCCCACGATCCTCGTCGTGAACGCCGACTTGCCGTGGAAGAGCCTCAAGGAGCTGCTCGACGACGCCAAGCGCCGGCCCGGCGAGATCACGTTCTCCTCCTCCGGCATCTACGGCGCCTCCCACGTGCCGATGGAGATGCTGCTGGAGGCGGCGGGCGGCCTCAAGATGCGGCACCTGCCGACCTCGGGCGGCGGCCCGGCCACCACCGCGGTCCTGGGCGGCCACGCCCACCTCTGGGCCTCGACCACGGGACCGGCGGCGCCCCACATCAAATCGGGAAAGTTCAGGGCGCTGGCCGTCTCGGGGGCCACCCGCCACCCCCACTTCCCCGACGTCCCGACCATGAAGGAGCTGGGGTACGACGTCGAATACTACCTCTGGGTCGCGGTCTTCGCGCCGAAGAACATCCCCGCGCACGCCTTCCAGGCGCTGCAGGAGGCGACGCGGAAGGCGGTGCAGGAGCCGGATTTCAGATCCGCCATGGACAAGATCCACGTGCCGATCGCCTACCAAAGCGCCGATGAGTTCAACGCCTGGTGGGACGCGGACGCCCGGCGACTAGCGGCGGTCATCAAGCGCATCGGGAAGATCGAGGTCAAGTAACCTGCGTCGAGCGGGGCTTTTGCCCGCGCAACCGGTCTTACCGGTGAGGCCACCGCGGGTGACCGGTGGGGGGTGTCGGGGGGAGGGGCAGATGACCGTCTCTGCGCAAAGGACGCCCCGAAGTTGGCCGTGCCCTCGAAGCGCCAGCCCTCGCCCTCCGGCCATACGGTGATCTTATCAACGCCGATTTTCCGGAGTACCTGCCGGATGACGACCGGATCGCCCATGCCGAGCCCGCACAACGAGCCGAGCGGGGCCACGAGCGCCGCGATAGCCTCGCGGTCGAAGTCAGGCGGCATGTCCAGCTTCGACTTGATGATGTCCAACTCCTCTTGGCGTTGCTTCAGTCGGCCGGTGACCGCCTGCCCGGCCTCAATCTGATCAAGTAGGCGGCTGATGGCGCCTTCCAGGCGCTTCTGCTCGCGCTCTAGCTGTGCCCGCTGATCCTTCGGCATGGACCGCTGCTCGCGCCACACCTGCGCCTGTTGCTCGCATAGGTCCAGGACAGCATCGAAGTCCTTGTTGAGCATGTCCGCCAGCTTCAGCGTCACGGCGTAGTCGAGCCCTTCCACCGGCAAGCCTGCTTTGTTCGCGCAGACCCGGTGCCCCGGTACTTCCTCTGCCCACAGTAGTACGCGGGCATGTGCTGGCGGCCCTTGCTGAAGTAGACGAGCGGGCCGCCGCAGACGTGGCACCGCGCGATCGAATTGCACAAGTGCTTCGCCACGGCGCTGACCTCCGGCTTGCTGATCAGGTGCCCGCGCTCGCCCCGGATCAGCGTCGCACGCGTGGCTGATTGCCGAGCCCGAACCCGCACTTCCAGTTCTTCGGGACGATGCGGAGATGCGGGGCCTCGACGCGAACCACGTTGTTCTGGCCCCGTTGCTTCGCGTCGCCGGTAGAGCAGCGAGTCTCGACGACGCCGACGTAAATGGCCCGGTTCAGCATCGCCCGCACCGTCATCTTCGACCAGCCCTTCGGGCCGGGAGCCGGTGCAACCTCGGCGCGGAGAAGATTCACGATCCTGCTGCCGCCAAGCCCATCCGCATAGAGCGCGTAAACGCGGCGCACGACTTCGGCCTTGGCCTCGTCGATACGGAACTCTGTGTGGCCGTTCTCGCCGCCGACGCGGTTGCCCACGTACCCGAACGGCACCGCGCCGATGACGAAGCCTTGCAGGGCCTTTTTCGTCAGGCCCTCCCGAGTCCGCCCACGCGCACGGCGCTTCTCGCTGTTGTCCACGATGCCGCGCAACGCTGCCGCGTTCTCGCCGCTTTCGTCGCGGAGGGTAATCTGCCGCCCGTCCACATAGCCGTAGATGGCGACACCGGCATCCTCGATGCTCTCGATCAGGAGCAGCGTGCGGGCCACGTCGCGGCCCAAGCGGCTTTGCTCCATCACGATCAGCCGCTCGAAGGGGACCTTCTTCGCCTTGACCGCGTCGAGCAGCGCAGTCAGGCCGGGGCGGTCGAAGTTCGCCGCCCGAGATGGCCTTGTCGATGTAGACGTGGGCCTCAGCGACGGTCCAATTATTCTTCGTGGCGAACACGCGGGCGTTCTCGATCTGCCGCTCGATAGACTCGCTCCGGCCGTCGAGCCGGTCGCTGTCGGTTGACTTCCTCACGTAGCACGCGGCGTTCATTGCTCCCTCCTGTTGTTGGGTTCGGTGCTGACGACAGGTCCGCGTTCCTGATAGAAGAGCGCTGAGTCGAGAACGCGGACGCGCCAGACGTACACGTCGCGTTTCAATGCCAGCAGGAGTGCTTCGGCCTGATCGCCCACCATCACAGCCCAGTATATGCCTAGCGCCAAGCACTAACAAGCGCCAGGCATAGGGCTATCCGGAAATGGACCTAGCGCCAGGCATGCTAGACTCGAATACATGGACGCCCCACGGAAGAAGAACCGGGCCGCGCAACAGCTTGGCTCCCTCGGGGGCAAGGCACGGGCTCGCGCCCTCACGCCCGAGGAACTGTCGAAGATCGGCCGGGACGCTGCACGTAAACGCTGGCGCGCTGCGAAGAAGGGCCAGGCGTGACACGGCACCTGTTGCTCGTAGGTGGCGATGCCCCAGTGAGCGGGATGTACCGCGACTTCTTCAAAGCCCTTCATGGCGACGATTACGAGGTCGAAACCATCGAGCATTGCGACGATGCTCTGGCGTTGCTCCAGCGTCGTCCGTTTGACGTGGTTCTCCTTCTCAGTCTCCGAGCCCCTTGGAGGGCGTGGCTGAGTTCGGAGTCTCTGGCACGGCGTACCAGCGAGACTGGCATGTTGTTCCTGAGTAAGATGCGTGCTCTTCATAGCGATGTGCCGGTGATTGTGGTTTCGGCGGCGAGCTGGCTGATGGATAGGGTCCTCGCCAATGGCGCGTTCGCGTTTGTCGACATCCCGCCAGATTTGAGGGAGCTTGACCGCGCTGTGGCGGATGCCCTCGGCCCGTCGAGGGATAAGTGAGAGACGAGCCCTGCCCCTACTGCGACACGTGGGAGTACGACGACCACGAGCCGGGCGAATGTCTTGTGGGCCTCGACCCGAGTCCGGGCGACGATCGCCGAGCATACCTACGCCGCCTCTGTAACGGCTACGGAGCCGGTGCGGTGTGCCCTGACTCGGCACCTGACTGAGCACGTCCGCGCGTCCGAACGCGTCGCCGACAGCGCGCCCGCACACACCTTGCACGTGAGACCACGCCGAGCCTTCTGACGCCGACGCGTGCGTGCTCGGTTGTGTGAGGGACGACGTGGAGCGCGCGGGAACTCGTCGAGCCCCAGGTGTTCTAGTGTCTTAGCGAGAGCGGCCATGGCATCTGGAAACGCTCCGCACTCCCACACCACAAAGACCGTCTAGCCGCTCGCCTCCAGTCTCTTCTGATTCCGCTGGTCTCTGGCGCGATTCGTCTCGACCTTCTGCCGCCAATAAAGCGTGTTGCTCTTCACTGTGCGTGTTCCGTCCACGCACTTCGGGCAGCCATGCCAGAAACAGCCATGGACGAAAACGCACGCCCTGCGACTGGGCAACACGATGTCTGGTCTTCCCGGCAAGTCGAACCGATGCAGCCGGAAGCGAAGTCCCGCAGCGTGGAGGAAGCGGCGCACTGCCAACTCGGGTACGGTGTCGCGCCCACGTATCCGGCTCATGATCTGGCTTCGCCGCTCGCGCGACACCGTATCCACGGCCGTGCCGATCATATACCTCTCAAGGAGAGCCTTTCCATCGGTTAGGCGGCAGGTAGCTATCTCACGCGAACGTAGGACTCAGAAGAACGAGTTGCGTGATATCCGAATAGTAGGCCTGCAGCTTCACCGGATCAGGCTGATAGCCGGTCGGATGGCCGCAACCGTTCCTCAAATCGAGCGCCCCTTTGAGGTGCTTATATTGCGTGTCGTCGACATACGTCAGGAACCGGCAGAGTAGGATCAGGTGAGCGTCGGCAGCTTCCTGCACGTCCAAGTCAGTAGAGAAGACGTAATCTTTCGTGAAAGCCCGAAACATTAGGCCCTTGTCGGCCTTCATCTTCGCGAATTCAGCGTTGAGTGTGGCGATCCCGAGTGAAGTCAGCTTCTTGTGAATCACGTGAGCGACGGCGCACCAAGCTAGAACGACGGAAGCACGGACGCAGTTTGTCTCCGCGCATCGGATGGACTCGTCCAGGTACGTTAACAGTTCAGGATCAGCTATCGGCTGGACTAGCTTTCGCAGGGTGTCACCAATAGTCTGGATGGCCGAACCTTTAATAAATTTGTGCAGTAGCTCGCTCTCGGTCTTCGCAATGATGATCTTCAGTTGCGCCTTGTACTGCTTCTTCGGGCTCTTGTTGTTGGTCAACTTCACCAAGGCTGACCAGGCGTCCGAAACCTCTTGAACCTGCGCGGTGTCAACGATATTACCGGTCTCCAGCACCCCCGCGACCGGCAGCCAGTTCTTGTACGTATCCTTGACGCGCTTGCGGAGGGCTTGACCACTGACGGATGCCGTCTTCAGCTTGTTCACGTCTTTCTGAATCGAGACCAACTCTTCAAGGACGTCCTCCACCGTCTGGGCGACATCCATTTACTCACCCGCTGCGATGCTCTTGATGATCTCTCCGGCCTTCTTCCGACCCGGCCCGCTCAACTCCAAGTCCGCGCCCTTCTCGCGCGGATTGTAGTAGTTCTTGTTGGCCTTTAGCGTCTTCGAGAAGTTCGGCGAGTCGTAGCAGTCATAATGAACTGCGAGTTCTCGTAGCTCCTTCAGCGTGCAAGTGAAACTACCGGACTCCAAAGCCTGCTTGACGCAGAGCAACAGCGACAGGCTGACCAACTTGTTGGCCTTGGCAGTGCCCGGGATGGATGAGGCGAGCAACTGCGCGCCAGGACCAGTCGGATGGAAGACCTTTTCAAGGATTTCTGTCGTGATGGCGTTGGCCGTGAGAAATGGTTTAACGGCATCTGGGACGCCGCCCGGTGCTGCCGGAGCGCCGGGGCCGGGCGGCGCGGGCGCTGGAGGCGGCGGTACAGACTTTGGCGCGATATTCGCGTTGAACCACTGCTCCAGGATCATCTTGAACGCCGTCTCTTGTAGCGGAGCGGGCGCCTTGTTCACTAGCTCGATGATCCCGTCGAAATCCGCCGAGCACCGGGCGCGGGATACCTCAGCGGGCGACGTTGGTCGAAGAACTTGGCGGTCAGGCCCGCGCGGGCCAGCACGCGCTACTGGATGACCTCATCTGCCCGCCCCAGAATCGACTGCGGGATCGTCAGCCCGAGGGCGTTCGCCGTCTTGAGATTGATGACTAGCTCGAACTTCGTCGGCTGCTCGACGGGAAGGTCGGCAGGTTTAGCGCACTTGAGGATTTTGTCTACGTAGGTAGCGGCGCGCCGATTAAAATCAGCCTGGTTCGGTCCATAGGCCATGAGGCCCCCGGCATCGACAGACTCCCTCCATGTGAACACTGCCGGCAGCCGGCTCTTTGCCGCCAGGTCCACGAGGCGTCTTCGCTCAAAGAAGAGCATGCCGCTTGGCAACACAGTCAGAGCACCCGCGCGCGCCCTGGTCATTTCCGAGAAGGCCCGGTCGAAATCGGCGGGACCTCGCACCTCGACGAATTGAAGGCGCACCCCCAGCGCGCGTGCCGCGACTTCTGCTTCCTTCAGCATGGCCTTTTCCGTGCGCGCGCCGAGGCCACCTGGATGCCAGAGGACAGCGACCCGACTGACCCCCGGAACGGCCCGCTTGAGAAGTTCCAGACACTTGCCGACTAACTCCGGGAAAAGGGTCGACAACCCCGTGACATTGCCGCCCGGCCGCGCAAGGCTGGTGACGAGCCCGCTCGCAACCGGATCGGCAACCGCAGTGAAGACAATCGGAATAGTTTTGGTTGCTTGCTTGGCGGCCAGGGCGGCGGGTGTCGATGGGGCCAAGATGACATCAACCTTGAGCGCGACCAGTTCGGCCGCAAGAGCTGGGAACCGCTCGAGCTTTCCCTCGGCAGATCGGAATTCAATCACGACGTTGCGACCCTCGACGTAACCGAGGTCACGCAGTCCTTGACGGAAGGCCTCTGACAGGTGGGGGTTAGCGGCGGCCGGGCTGGGCGACAAGTAGCCTATTCGATCGATCTTCCCCGCCGGTTGCGCTTCGGCGGCGAGCGGCGCAAGCGTGAGGCTGAGAGTGAGAATGACCGCGAGCCCGATCAGCCGCATGGCACCTCAGTGGGGGACGGCTGCCAGGGAGTCTAGCCGAACAGCACGATGCGCACCAGCGTCCCGGCCGAGGGCACCGGGGCGTGGTGGGGCAGCTAGGCTAGGCGCGGCGCTCGAAGTGAGCCACGAACGGGACCGTCAAGGGAGAATCAGCAGTGACGGTTACGTGAGGAGCGGCGCCGCTCCCCCCGGATGCGCACCCGGTAGGTGAGCCTGCTGGCCCCATCCTTCGGCACGGGGATCGTGTATCGGAGGGTGTGGGCCTCGACCTTCTCGTAGGGGTGGCTCGAGGCGAGGACCTGCCAGTCGCCGGGGACCGGCTCCACCACCGTGACCGTCTGGTCCGCCGGCTTGTGGTTGCGGAGGGTGATCTCCCACTCGACCTCGTAGAGGTTCGCGGCGAGCTTTCGCCAGTCCTTCTGGGTCCGGCTGCCGACCAGGTCGAACGCCTCGCCCATCTTCACCTTCACCCGCTCGTCCTTCGGCGTGTGGTCGATCCAGTCCTCGCCGATGAACTGCTGGCTACCCGACTGGTCGGCCTTGTAGACGCGGATCTTGCCCTTGGGGAGCGGGACGCCCAGGCGGTTCTCCTTGCTGTTCTTGAGCTCCAGATAGACGGCGACCTTCTGGTTCGAGATGGGCACGCCGTAGGCGTTGCGGTAGTAGTCCTGGGCGCCGTAGTAGATGAGCTGCTTGACGATCGGCACCTCGCTCGCCGCCATGAGCGAGAGCTGCTTGGTCTGGTTGTCCTTGAGCGTCGTCCGGCCGTCGAGCGTGTAGAGGTGGTACTCGAAAAACCCCTCGGACTGGAAGTCACGCGAGGCCTCCGCGGCCGACGGCGCCTTTGCGGCGAGATCCATGAGGCGCGCCTCCCGCCGCGGGTCCCGCGCTCGGTTGACGTCGCCGGCGACGAGCTTCAGCCCGGCGTCCTTGTAGATGGTACCGCTCTTGTTGTCGATCGTGACCCAGCCGGTGAGGTCGGAGAGCGTGTCGGCCGCGTTGAGGACCATCACGTAGTCCGCCTTCCAGGTGATCCCGCCCGTGAGGTAGGACGCCTCGACGCGCTGCGGCCGCGGCGTCTGGTTCCTCAGGAGCCACACGAGCGTCGGCTGGGCGACGAGGTTCTCGGGCAGGGAGGGCAGCACGAGGCGCCCGTACTGACCCATGTGGATCGCCCCGTTGATCTCGAAGATCGGCCCGTTCGTGGAGAGCAGCCTGGCCTCGTGGTACGTCCCGTCCGCCTGGTAGAGGCGCACCGTCTTGCCGACGTACTTCTCCAGGAGCTTCGCGCTCGTCAAGAGGTCGTACTCGTAGTTCTGCTCGAGGATCCGCAGCCCGGCGGGATCGGTGAGCGACTTCAAGTGCACCGTGGTCGGGTCGATCTGCGCCGCGACCTCCATGAACTGGACCTCGGTCGTCCCCGCGGGGACGCTGACGTCGCGGATGTCCTTCACGAGGCCGAGGTTGCCGTTGTAGATCGTCACCATCACGTCGCGCTGATCCTCGCGCCTGACGCTCTGGGGCGTGGCGGCGAGGACCTCGGTGCTCGCGAGGAGCAGGAGCAGCATCAAGGTGATCGGTCGCGTGTGCATCGTCGGTTCCTCCTGTGTCGCCGGGTTCGGCGTCTTGCCCGGTTAGACAGGAGGGCGAGGCGGAAGTTCCCGGTTATTCGGAAATCCGGAGCGCGACGCGGACCTCGACGGGGAGCTCGGCGGGCTCGCCGTCCGGCGTCCACGTGCCGAGCGCCGCCAGGTCGCGCGTGAACTCGGCCCAGGCAGCGCGGGGGATGGTGAGCTCGATCACCAGCGCATCGGCCGTCGCGCTTCGCGCGGCCTCGGCGCCCCCGGCCTTGACCACGAGCTCGGTGATGGCGCGCGCCGCGGCCTCGCGGTCCATCACCGCCAGCTGGCCTGCGACATCGACGGGAGCCGCGGGGCGTGCGGCGAGGCGTGAGGCCGCCAGGTCGGCGCTCTTCTTCGCGGCGTCGCGCGCCGGTTGGGCAGCGCCGCCCCCGCGTTCCGCCTTGGGCGGGGCGGGGGTCGCCGGTGCCTGCGCCGGGCTCGGCGCGGCCTTCGTGAGATCGCGCCGGCGGGCGGCGCCGGGCTCGGCGTCGGCCAGGTTCGCCGCGCGTTCCTCCCGCTGCGCGCCGGGTGCCCGCGCCGGCGCGGACTTGACCTCGCCCTGCGCTGGCGCGTTTCGCTCCTGCGGCGCCTGCGTCACCGCGGGGCTCGGCGCCTCGACGCGCACGGCCCGCTCAAGCTCGGGCGTCGTCTTGAAGAGAGAGACGACGATCAGACCGACAACCACGATGGCGGCGGCCTCGAGCGGGAGCTTCACCGGCCAAGGGAGGAAGATGGCGCGCGGGAGGCGCCGGTACCAGGGCGCGGGGCGCGCCGCGGCGCGCACGCGATCGACGAAGCCTGCCGGCGCCCGCGGTCGATCGACCGCGCGCAAGAGGGCCACCGTGTTCCTGAGCAGCCCCAGCTCGCGCCGGCAGTCGACGCACGACGCCACATGGGCGTCGAGTGCACTGCGCTCGTCCGGCCCGAGCGCGTCGTCCAGCCGAGCTGACAAGCGTTCGCGCGCCTCGTCGCAGGTCATGGCAGGAACCGTTCCAGCTTCTCTTTGAGGTCGGTCCGGGCGCGATGGAGTCTCGACCTCACGGTGCCGAGCGGGAGGTCGAGCGCCGCCGCGATCTCCTCGTACGAGAGGCCCTCGAAGTCCCGGAGCACGACCACGACCCGTCGCTCCTCGGGCAGCTCGGTGATCGCGCGCTGCAGCGCCGCCTCGAGCTCGCCCCGCTCGGCGTGCGCCGCCGGATCGGCGTCGGCCCGCAGGCGCTCGAGCGACTCCTCGCCCTCGCGCGCCATGCGGCGCTCGCCCGAGGCCAGGCGGTTCAGGCAGAGCCGCGACGTGATCGCGTAGAGCCAGGTCGAGAGCTTGGCCTCGCCCCGGAAGTCCCCCACGGCCCTGTGGACTCTCAGAAACACCTCCTGGGCGATCTCCTCGGCCTCGCCCCGGCTGCGCAGCATCCTGAGGGCGACCCCGAAGACCCGGTGCTGGTAGGCGATCACCAGCTCCTCGAAGGCCCGCGGGTCCCCCCGCCGCAGCCGGTCTTCCAAGTCGGAGTCATGACCCGCCCGTCCTTCCATCCTCTTAGACCATACCGCCCGCTCAGGGTTCCCCCGCGCTCCAACGACACGAGCCCAGCGAAATCAGCCGCGCAGACCGCCGGCGCCGCGCAGGCGCGGGTCGAGGACGTCGCGGAGCGCGTCGCCCAGCATATTGAACCCGAAGACCGCGAGCGAAATGGCCGCGGCCGGAAAGAGCGCCATCCACGGCGCGTAGTACATGAACGAGCGGCCCGAGCCCCAGCCCCGACTCGGCGAGGATCACCGTGCCGAGACCGATCGTGGCAAGGATGAGGATCGTCGCCATCACGTTGGGCAGCACGTAGCGCAGCACGATCCGGAGATGGCCGGCGCCCAGCGCGCGCGCGGCCTCGACGTACGCGTTCTCCATCACGGAGAGCGTCGCCCCCCGGATCACCCGGGATGCGCTGGCCGCGCCCAGGATGGACAGGGCCAGGATCAAGTTCGCGAGCCCGGGACCGAGCGCCGCCATCAGCGAGAGCACCACGACGAGCGCGGGGAACGACATCCAGGCGTCGACCACGCGCTGCATCACCAGATCGTACACCCCGCCGAGATAGGCACTGGAGACGCCGATGACGGTGGCCATCACCGTGGCCACGGCCACGGTGGCGAATCCGATGGTGATGGAGATCCGCGCGCCGTAGACCACCCGGCTCCAGATGTCGCGCGAGAGGTTGTCGGTGCCCATCCAGAACTGGGCGCTCGGCGGCCTCATCCGGGCGCCCCGGATCGACACGTCGTACGGATGGGGCGCGATCCGGTCGGCGAAGAGCGCCATCACGAGCAGGACCAGGACGATCGCGCCGCCGAGGGCACCCAGGGGCTTGCGGCGGACGAAGCGCAGCACGACGGACGGGGTCATCGCGGTCAGTAGCGAATCCGCGGGTCCAGCACGGCGTAGACGAGGTCCACCGCCAGGTTCGTCAGGACGATGATGACGACGATGACCAGGTTGATCCCCTGGATCACCGGATAGTCGCGCTGCACGATGGCGTCGACGAGGAACTGCCCCATGCCGGGGATCCCGAAGATCCACTCGATGATCACGGCGCCGCCGGTGATGCTCGCCACCTGGAGGCCGAGGACCGTGACCACCGGGATCACCGCGTTCTTGAGGGCGTGCTTCAGGACCACGACGCGCTCGCGCAGGCCCTTGGCCCAGGCCGTCCGCACGTAGTCGTGCCGGAGCACCTCGAGCAGCATGCCCCGCGTCAGCCGCATGATCCCGGCCGCCGAGGCGATGCCGAGAATGACCGCGGGCAGGACGAATTGTAAGACATAGGCGGCCGGCGCCGCCCCAAACTCGACGAACCGTGTCCGTGGGGTCCAGCCCCACCAGATCGCGGGGAGCAGGATCACGAGGATCGCCGTGACGAAGGCCGGGATGGACAGGCCGAGAATCGCGGCGCTCCGGGCGACGAAGTCGAGCACGCCGTCCTGACGGACCGCAGCGAGCACGCCGACGGGGATCCCGACCAGGATCGCGACACCGAGCGCCATGACGCCGAGGACCACCGTCACGGGCAGGCGTCGCGTCAGCTCGACGAGGACGGACTGGCGGGTCCAGAGCGACTCGCCGAGGTTCCCGCGCCCGATCGCGCCGAGCCAGTCGACATACTGCACGTGGATCGGGCGGTCGAGCCCGAGCTTCGCCCGCAGATCCTCGAGGTCCTTGCCGTACGCCTTCTCCTCGAGCATGAGCTGGACCACATCGCCCGGGATCAGGCGCGGCAGGGTGAACACGATGAGCGAGGCGATCAGCAGCGACGGCACGGCGACCAGGAGGCGGCGGAGGACGTACCTACGCATGAGGGCGCTGGATGCCGAGGCCTCCGGATCGCGCCTACTTGTCGATCCAGGCGGCCATCAGCCGCCCGCCGTAATCGAAGCCGTTGTTCGGCATGTAGTTCTTGATGTGCGCGTCCCACGCCGAGAGGATCCTGATCGACCCGTCGGCCCCGAACAGCGCCTGGTCGGCGAGGTAGCGCTGGATGTCGAACACGACCTGCCTGCGCTTGGCGACGTCGAAGGTCCGCCGCTGCAGCCTGATCATCTCCGTGAGCTTGGGGTCGTCCACGCCCCAGACGTTGAGCCGCTGGCCGGGCATGAACCAGCGATAGAAGTACGCCTCGGGGTCGGCCCAGGCACCGCGCAGTCCGATGAACATCTGGTCGAACTTTCCGAAGATCGCGCTCGAGATGAACGCGCCGTACTCCCGCAGCTTCAGGTCGGCGTCGATGCCGGCGGCCTTCCAGTTCTTGAGGGTGATCTGCACGAAATCATCGAAGTCGGGCCCGTACCCGGTCCCGGGCGCCTCCACCGTGGTCTTGAACCCGTTCGGGTAGCCGGCCTCGGCTAGCAGGCGCTTGGCTTCGGCCGTGCTGGGCTCGTAGAGCCTCCGGCCTTCGGGCCCCAGCTGATCGATCGGGATCGACCAGTCCGCGAACGCGGCGGGGACCGCGGGGTTCGGCGTCCAGCGCCCCTGGGAGAAGGCGAGCGACTCGAAGATCTCGGCGAGGTTGCTGGCGCGCGACAGGGCCCTCCGGACCCGGATGTCGCCGAACGGCGGGATCGAGAGCTTGAAGCCGATGGAGCCGCCGGTGAGCCACGTGTACTCGGCGGTCTGCAGACCGGGCTTCCGCTGCCTGGCCACCGGCACGTCGAGCCAGCGCACGGCGTGCTGGTACTCGGGGCCGAAGTCGGTCTTCCCGCCCAGCCAGGCGGCCAGGCGCGAGGACGGGTCCTTGTCGATCAGCACGTCGACGCCGTCCGCGTAGGGCAGCCCGGCGAGGAAGTAGTTCGGGTTGCGCACGTAGACCAGCTTGACGTTGGGCTCCCAGCGCTCGAGCATCCACGGCCCGGTGCCGACGGCCGACTCGACCTTCTTCAGATCGCCGAACTTCTCGACGCACTCCCTGGCGACGATCCAGGTCGACGTCGAGGCGAGCAGGTCCAAGAACCAGGCGTTCGGCTCCTTGAGCGTGAACTTGACGGTGTGCGTGTCGAGGGCCTCGATCTTGTCGACGTACTCGAGCACGGGCTTGTTGGGGTTGCCCTGAATCGAGAGGAACCGCTCGTAAGTGTACTTGACGTCGGCGGCCGTCAGCTCGCGCCCGTTCACCGGGGGCTTCGGGTGCCAGCGGACGCCCTTCCTGAGCTTGAAGATGTAGGTCGTGTCGTTCGGCTGCGTCCACGACTCGGCGAGGTCGGGCTCGATCGGATAGGTCATCGGCTTCACGGACGGCCCCGCCTTCACCTTGACGAGCCGGCTGTAGACGAAGGAGAGCGGGACCATCGTCAAGAACGAGATCGTCTGGTGGGGATCGAAGTGGAGCGGGTCCGAGATCACCGTCAGACGCAAGACGCCGCCGCGCTTGGGCGTCTGCGCCTGGGCTGGGCCGGGGCCCAGGTGCGGGGCGACCGCCGCGATCGCCAGGGCCCCTCCGCCGGCGGTGAGGAGCTCCCGACGCGTGATGCGGCGGCCGTTGCGACCAGGGCTCATTGACGGGCGCGCGTCGCTCATTTGCGGTGGGGGACACTCTGAGCCGCGGGGTCACCGATGTCAACCGGCGGCCGCCTGGCCGAAGGGGCCGCCGTCCGCTATCATCCTCTGCACATGGCCAACCGGTGGGTCGCGCTGGCGATCGTGTTCGTCACGCGTACATCGATGGGCTACCAGTTCCAGTCGGTCGCCTCGGTCGGTCCGCTCCTCGTCCCCGAGCTCGGGCTCACCTGGGCGCAGCTCGGCTCGCTCATCGGTCTCTACATGCTGCCCGGCGCCTTCCTGGCGCTGCCGGGCGGGATGCTCGGCCAGCGCCTGGGCGAGCGCCGGACGGTCGTGGCGAGCCTCGCGCTCATGGTGGTCGGCGGCCTCGTGACCGCCGCGAGCCACAGCTTCGCCGTCGCCGCCGCCGGGCGGCTGTTGAGCGGCGTCGGCGCCGTACTCATGAACATCCTGCTCGCGAAGATGGTCGCCGACTGGTTCACGGAGCGCGAGATGTCGACGGCGATGGCCGTCATGCTCACGAGCTGGCCGGTCGGCCTCGGCCTCGCCCGGGACGTCGGGCTCGCGGTGAGCGCGGGCTTCGCCTGGGGCTGCTTCAACGCGAGCCTCGTCGCCGTCATCGCGTTCGGCCCCGGGATGCTGATGGCCCGCGGCGTCTCCCTCGGTGAGGCCGGCTTCATCGTGAGCCTGGCGATCTGGGTGACGATTCTGTCGGTGCCCCTCGGCGGGCTGCTCGCCGACCGCCTCGGCCGGCCGAATCTGCTCATCGTCACCGGCAGTGTCGCCGCGGGGCTCGTCACGCTGCTGCTGCCCGTCCTCGAGTACCCGCTCCTGGCGTTCTGCCTGCTCGGCCTGACGATCGGGGCGCCGCCGGGGCCGGTGATGTCGCTCCTGCCGAAGTCGGTGGCCCCGGAGCGGCTGGCGCCCGCCTTCGGCGTCTACTACGCGGTGTTCTACGTCATGACGGCGGTCACGCAGCTCGGCGCGGGCCTGGTGCGCGACCTCACGGGCAGCCCCGCCGCACCGATCCGCGTCGCCGCGCTCGTGATGGCCTCGACGGCGCTGGGGCTCGCGTTCTTCCGCCTCCTCGAGCGCGTGGGAGCCGCGGACCGTGCCCGCCGGCATCCTTGACCGGTCGAGACCCACCGGCTACCGTGCCCTATGAGCGCCATGTCCTTCAATCCGATGGATCCGGAGTTCGTCGCGGATCCCTATCCCACCTACCATCGCCTGCGCGCCGAGGATCCCGTCCACCACAGTCCCCTCGGGTTCTGGATGCTCACCCGGTACGAGGACGTCGTGGCGGTGCTGCGCGACGCGCGTTTCGCCAAGGAGGCGATCGCCACGCTCGTGGCGGCGCGCTTCGGCGTGCCTGTCCCGGCCGGCGTCGGGCTGTCGATGCTGGATCGCGACCCCCCGGACCACACGCGGCTGCGCGGCCTCGTCAGCAAGGCGTTCACCCCGCGCGTGGTGGACCGGCTCAGGCCGCACATCCAGCAGATCGTCGACCGGCTGCTCGCGCGAGTCGAGGGCGCGGGGTCGATGGACCTGATCGAGGAGTTCGCGTATCCGCTGCCCGTGACCGTCATCTGCGAGATGCTCGGCGTCCCCGTCGAGGACCACGAGCGCTTCAAGGCGTGGGGGGTGGACATCGCGCGCGGCCTCGACGCCATCCTGCTGCCGCCGGACTCGGAGGTGGCCCAGAAGAGCCTCGCCGGCCGCCGGGCCCTCGCCGACTACTTCCGCGGGCTCATCGCCGAGCGCCGGGCCGCGCCGCGGGACGACATGCTCTCGGGCCTCATCGCCGCCGAGGAAGCGGGCGACACGCTGAGCGAGAACGAGCTGCTCGCCACGTGCATCCTCCTGCTCGTCGCCGGCCACGAGACCACGGTGAATCTGATCGGCAACGGCTCCCTGGCGCTCCTGCGCCATCCCGCGGAGCTCCGCCGGTTGCGCGAGCGCCCCGAGCTCATCGCCAGCGCCGTGGAAGAGCTGCTGCGCTACGACGGCCCGGTGCAGCGCACGGCGCGCGTCCCGAGCGAGGACGTCGAGCTGGGCGGCCACACGATCGGCAAGGGCGAGCTGGTGATGCCGTTCATCGGCGCCGCCGACCGCGATCCTGCACAGTTTCCCGACCCTGACCGCCTCGACATCACGCGCGCCGACAACCGCCACATTGCCTTCGGCTGGGGCATCCACTTCTGCCTCGGCGCCCCGCTCGCGCGCGTGGAGGGCCAGATCGCCATCAACACGCTCGTGCAGCGGCTCCCGAAGCTCGCGCTGGCCACGGACAGGCCGGAGTACCGCCAGAGCCTCACGCTGCGAGGCTTGCAAGGGCTCCCGGTCAGCTTCTGAGCTTGACGCCTCGCCGGCGACCCGATAACGTCGGGTCCGTCCCGAGGGTCCGAGCACACGCTGACGAGGTGGAATCATGCCCAGGCCGGTCAAGCCGATCCCGGACGGTTACCACACGATCACGCCGTACCTGAGCATCAAGGGGGCGGCCGGTGCCATCGACTTCTACAAGAAGGCCTTCGGCGCGACGGAGGTGATGCGCCTGGCGCAGCCCGACGGCCGCGTCGGGCACGCCGAGCTGCAGCTCGGCGACTCCCGCATCATGGTTGCCGACGAGTTCCCGGAGATGGACTTTCGGAGCCCGCCCTCGATCGGCGGCAGCCCGGTCCACCTCCACATGTACGTGGCGAACGTGGACGCGGTGGTCAGCCGGGCCGTCGCCGCCGGCGCGAAAATCGTCCGGCCGGTGCAGGACCAGTTCTACGGCGACCGGTTGGGCACCGTGGCCGATCCGTATGGCCACGTGTGGCACGTGTCGACGCACAAGGAGGACCTGTCGATCGACGAGCTGCGCAAGCGCGCCGCGGCCCAGCACAAGGGCTAGCGCGAATACTCTGCACTATAGACGTCTCACTCCTTGGGCAGCTTGACACGTCACTGGACAGAAACTGACATCGGCCCAACTCGTTCCGTCCGATGAAATGGAGGATCGACGGCTAGTTACGGCTGGCACTTAACTTGCCAGTTATGGTGGGACCGAGACGCTTTGAGGGAGGCAGCATTTGAAGGCCACGGTAAGGGAACGGATCATGACTGATCCATCGAGCCAGCAAGCATCGAACGAGCAAACGGCGACCCCCCGAGCAGAGAACATCGTGGGTGGGACCTTGGCCAGTGTGCGTGGGCTTCTCGGGCGAGTGCCCCGACTCAATGTCAATCTCTCCACGTTCCAGACGGTCGTAGGCCTCACGGCCGGGTTCCTGTCGATCCTCGGAGCTCTCTTCGCCGTCCCGAACTACTTCAAGCCCGCCATCGGCAAGGGCGAGGTGGTTGCGGTCGTCGTCGACGCCAAGACCGAGAAGGCGGTGTCCAATGCGACCGTCGAGATCCTTACGCTCAACAACGCCGTGGTGACGACAGTGAACTCCGGCTTCTTCGGCAAGGCCAGCTCCACGCTCGAAGAGGGCCAATACCGAATTCGCGTCAAGCACCCGAAGTTCGGCTCTGAGGTTCGCCACGTCCAGGTGATGTCCGGCCAGAGCACAGAGGTCCGCGTCCAGTTACACTCGGGGGCCTCGGCGCCCCTGCACGAGGCCGGGCGTGTTATCGGTGAAGGCGTGAACGCCGTCAAGCGTCTGTTCGGCAACTAGAGCCCGCCCGCGACGTTTTCAGCAGGAGCCGTCAGGCACGGTCCGTCGACTCTAGCCGATGCTTGAGCGGAGCAGCGATCGTGGCAGAATGACGCGATGCCGGCGCACGCTGCCGCCCCGATTCCCGATTTCCTCTACGGCACCGCCTGGAAGGAGGATCAAACCCAGGCCCTGACAGAGCTCGCGCTGCGGATGGGCTTCCGGGGCATCGACACCGCCAACCAGCGGCGGCACTATTTCGAGGCCGGCGTGGGTCAGGGGCTCGCCGCCGCCTACCGCGCGGGCGTGGTCACGCGCGCGGGCGTCTTTCTGCAGACGAAGTTCACCTCCCAGCACGGCCAGGACCACCGGCTGCCCTACGACCCGGCGGCCGACCTGGCCACGCAGGTCGCCCAGTCGCTGGCCAGCTCGCTCGAGCATCTCGCGACCGACCACGTCGACAGCTACGTGCTGCACGGGCCCGCCTCCGGCCACGGCTGGACCGACGACGACGCCCTGGCCTGGGCCGCGATGGCGAAGGAGCGCGACGCCGGCCGCACACGGTTCCTCGGCGTGAGCAACGTCTCCCTGCGGCACCTGGAGCAGATGGCCGCCACCGGCGCGGAGGCGCCGGCGTTCGTCCAGAACCGGTGCTTCGCGCGCCTCGGCTGGGACCGCGACGTGCGGTCCTTCTGCCGGAGCCGCAAGATCGTCTACCAGGGCTTCTCGCTGCTGACCGCGAACCCGGAGGTGCTGCGCCACCGCCTGATCGCCGGCATCGCCGCGCGTGGCAAGGTCACGCCGGCCCAGATCGTGTTTCGCTTCGCGCAGGCGGTCGGGATGCTGCCGCTGACCGGCACCTCCGACGCCGAGCACATGAGGCAGGACCTGGCCAGCCGAGCGCTGGCGCTCTCCGACGACGAGGTGCGCGCGATCGAATCGCTAGCCCGCTGACGGAGAGGCGACCGCGAGGCGCGCGTCGCTATCGCCGCGCCCGGCGGCCGGGCCAGTCCTTGCCCTCGATGAGGATCTCACCCTTCGCCGGCATGCCGGGCCTCGCGAGGCCCACCTCACCCTTGAGCTCGAGCTTCACCCCGACCTCGGGATCGACGCCTGACACGCGGGCGTCGATCGCCTTCACCGCTGCCCCGTCGAGGTAGACCCGCGCCGGCTGGCCCACGCGCACGCGCCCGATCTGGCCCGCGGGCACGGCCGCTCGAAAATAGACCTGGGACAGCTTCACGAGCGTGATGACGGGCGTGCCGACCTTGACCTCCTTGCCGGGCTCGGCCGTTCGCGCCGCCACGACGCCGTTGAAGGGCGCGAAGACGGTGAAGTCGAGCCGGTTGGCCCGCGCCTCGTCGAGCCCGGCGCGCGCGCGCGCGGCCTCCGCCTGCGCGGCGGCGATCTCCGCCTCGGCCCGGAGGAGCTGCGCCTTCACGGAGGCGGCCTGCGAGGAGCGGGCGGCCGGGCTCGCGAGATCCGAGCGCGCCGCCCCGAGCGCGCGCCGCGCAGCCTCGACCTGACGCCGCGCGGCCTCGACCCCCGCCACCTGGGCGGTCTCGTGGCTCTGGGCCCGTCTCGCCTCCTGCTCCGCGCCTGGTGATCCAGGGTGCAGACGCGAGGCGGCGTCTCGGTCCCGCTTCGCTTGAACGTGCGCGGCCTCCGCCTGGGCCAGCTGAGCTTCGGCCGCGGCGAGGCCCCCTTCGGCCTCGGCGACGCGGCTCTGGGCCGCCCCCCGCGTCTGATCGACACCGGGCGGGCTCTGCCGAAGCTGGTCGTTGAGCACGGTGATCTGGTGCCGGGCCAGGCGCAGGCGGGTTTCCGCCTCGCGGAGGGCGCCCGCCGCCTGCAGCTCACGGGCGCGGACCTCCTCGGCGTCGAGCACCGCGACGACTTGACCGGCCGCGATCCAGTCGCCTTCCCGCACGGCGATGTCGAGGATGCGCCCGGCGGTCTTGGTGGCGACGGGGGCGCCGTCCCCTTCGATCCGTCCGCTCACCGCGATCACGCCGCGTAGGACCTCGGGCCGCGCGACCAGGAGACGCCAGGCGACGAAGCCGGCAAGACCGAGGACGACCAGCGACGCGACGAACGCGAGCGTGCGCCAGCGCGGAATCATGGCTCATTATCGCGCACGGGGTCGCGGACGAAGACACCCCCCGCGTTGACCTTCCAGAAGCTCGGCGCTACCCTCGGCGCACGAGCCTGAGCATCTCCGGTTCTGCCCAAGGAGAACGTCGACGGTGACCGGTATCCGCAGATGACCCGAACGGCGCTCGTGACGCAGGTCGAGGCGCTGCGACGGCGCGTCAAAGCCCTCGAGCGCGGGCGCGCGCGGAGCCGGCGGACCGAGGCGAGCTTGCGCGAAAGCGAGGGACGCTTTCGCGCCTTGTTCGAGCACGCGAGCGACCTCATCATCGCCGCCGCCCTGGACGGCTCGATCATCCGCGTCAACCGCGCGACGGAGGAGACGCTCCAATGGCCGCGGGAGGCGCTGATCGGCCGCAACATCCGTGAGCTGATCACGCCCGGATCGTTCGCCCTCGGTGAGGAGCGCATGCGCCGGGTGCTGGCCGGAGAGAAGCTGCCAAAGATCTTCGGACTCGAGGCGATCAGGCGGGACGGGAGTGTCGTGCCCCTCGAGGGCTGGGCGCGCCTGCTCCGGGACGCGCGGGGCAGCCCCGTCGGCCACGAGGGCGTCTACCGGGACATCACCGAGCGCCGGCTCGCGGAGGAGGCCCTCCGGGACAGCGAGGAGCGGTACCGGAGCCTCTTCGACAACGCCAGCGACTCGATCCTGACATTCACCCTGGATGGCACCGTCACGAGCGTGAATCGCGCCTACGCGAAGCTCACCGGCTGGACGACCGACGAGCTCATGGGTGAGAACTGGCAGACGCTCGTTGCGCCGGTGGACCGGGAGCGGATGGCCGAGCGCACCCGCCGGGCGCTGGCCGGCGAAAAGCTGTCGTCGATCTTCGAGGTCGCCGCCCTGTGCAAGGATGGTCACGTCGTCCAGCTCGAGGAGCGTTACCGGCTGATGTTCCAGGAGGCCGAGGCGGCGCGCGCGGTGCTCGATCGACTCTACCGCGTCACCAGCTCCATGCAGACGTCATGGGAGCGCGAGGACCGTCTGCGCGCCTTCGAGCAGGGCGTCCAAGAGGCCCTCGGCTTCGATCGCTTCTATGTCGCGCTGGCCTCGCCCGATCTTAAGACCTTCGACGTGACCAGCGCGGTCGGCGTCGAGATGTTCGAGAGCCTGCCGCTCTCGCCGGCCGCCGGACCGCTCTACCATGCGTTCCACACCCGCCGCCCGGTCGCGGTGCTCAACGACGATGACCTGCAACGCGTGCCGCTCGCCAACCGCGAGTATCTCGAGCGCCCGTACATGCGGAGCCGCCGCTTCATCGTCGCGCCGCTGCTCGCCGGCGACCGGGTGATCGGGGTGGCCAGCGCCGACAACAAGACGACCCGCCGTCCGATCACGCCCGTGCACGTCGAGCTCTTCACCCTGCTCTGCCAGCAGCTCGCGACGGCGCTGGAAGAAGCGCGGCTCTACGCCGAGGCCCGCGCCCGAGAGCAGGAGGTCGCCGCGCGCAACCGCGAGCTGACCGAAGCGCTCGTGCAGAACGAGCGGCTGGTGCGAGAGCTCGGCGACAAGAGCGCCCAGCTCGAGGTCGCCAGTCGGCACAAGTCCGAGTTCCTGGCGAACATGTCCCACGAGCTCCGCACCCCCCTGAACGCCGTGATCGGATTCGCGGACCTCCTGCTGGAGCGGATGTTCGGCGAGCTGAACGACAAACAGGAAGAGTATCTCCGTGACATCCTCGACTCGGGCCGGCACCTCTTGTCCCTGATCAACGACATCCTCGACCTCTCGAAGATCGAGGCGGGGCGAATGGAGCTGGACGTGACGGACTTTCAGCTGTCGCACGCGATCGAGAACGCCCTGATCCTCGTGCGGGAGCGGGCGGCGGGTCGCGGGATCGCGCTCCATCAGACCGTCGACGCGCGGCTCGGACCGGTCAGCGGGGACGAGCGAAAGATCAAGCAGGTGCTTCTCAATCTGCTGTCGAACGCGATCAAGTTCACGCCGCAGGGAGGTCGGATCGAGGTGCGGGCGGCGCCGGGCGAGGGGTTCGTGGAGGTGTCGGTGCGCGACACCGGGGTCGGCATCGCGCCCGCGGAGCAGGACGCGGTGTTCGAGGAGTTCCGGCAGGTCGGGAGCAGCGCGGCGAGACACGAAGGGACAGGGCTCGGCCTGAGCCTGTGCCGGAAGTTCGTCGAGCTGCACGGAGGCCGCATCTGGGTCGAGAGCGAGGTCGGCCGCGGCTCGACCTTCACCTTCAGGCTACCGGTGCGCGCCGGATAGGAGCCGGCGTTACACGAACCGAGCGCGTCCAGGATGCGGCGCCAGCCGCCAGCGGCCGTAGGCGACGAACGCCGCGAGGAGCCCCACCACGAGCGAGATCAGCGCCACCGCGACGAGACCGGCCACGAGCGTGAGCACGATCGCGCCGAGCATGATGATGACGAGCCCGGCGGCAGCCAGCGGGGTCAGGCCCGGCCGAATGCGCAGGAGCCCGGGGAGGATCAGGCCGAGCGCGCCGAGCGCCTCGGCCACGCCGATGAACCGCAGCAACGGGCCCGGCAGCGTGATCGGCCCGGCCAGCTGCTCGAGCGGCAGGACCAGCTTCATCCCACCGGCGAACAGAAAGAGGAGCGCGAGCAGTGACTGAACGATCCACAGCGCATAGGTCATGAGCGATCTCCTCAGGCGCCGCCGGCCATGGCCCCCACGACCAGAAAGGGCTCGGTCCCCGTCGCGACCGCCTCGGGCAGCGCGGCGTCCGGCGGCTCGTGCGACAGGTCCTGCTCGCAGGCGAAGAACCTCAGGAACGGGCGGCGCTCGTGCGTGACGTGGTCG
>WNGI01000882.1_pt1 | contig 24940 bp, 23 predicted proteins | sample 5400621 | NCBI WGS metagenome assembly WNGI01 (sample SAMN13153374, study PRJNA577476) | soil metagenome | isolation source: 20 cm soil or saprolite under Garry oak tree replicate 1 | place: USA:California | collected 2016-06-15 | reverse complement strand
GAGACCGCCGGAGGCACCCGCGACCTCGCCGCCGTTGTTTGTAAAGGTGCCGTGGCCCGCAGTCGAGCTCTGAAAGAATTGGATGATGCCACCTTGGACTAGGTTGGCCGTGCCGCCTCTGTTGGTAAAGGCAGTAAGGTCTCCTACGGTCGCGCTGTTCGTGAAATAAATGATGCCCAGGTGGCCGAGTCCATCATCAGCGGTCACAAAGTTCTCTATGCTCCCTGAGTTGTTCGTGATGCCCACACCGCTAATCGTCAGCTCAAACCCAGGACTGATGTTTATCGTAAAGGCGCTCGCGCCCGCGTTGAACACAATGCCGTTGACTTCCGTATTGGCCGAGAGGGAGACGGCTGTGCGATTGCTGGTGGCGAATGTCGCCGTGTCTGACGGCCCGTTGGGCACGGTCATAGGCGTCCAGTTGGCTGCTGTGTTCCAGTCGCCCGTAGCGGGACTGCTTTTCCAGGTGGCGCTGTCGGCATAGGTGCTGCTCGCGATTGAAAGCAGGAGCAGCAACATCGCAATGGCTACAAACAATGACGGCAATCGTGGGCCCGGACGCGGAGAAGGTACTGCGAGTGATATTGATGAGGAGAGGAGCGTGGTGTTTTTCATGATCTTGTTTTTTCAGATGACCGAAGCCTCTCCTAGAAGATGTCGGCGCAGACCTCCCAGCGCTGCGGGCCAGCAGGATCTGGTGTGGGGCTGTAGCCAGGCCGATTCTGCTCCCACTACGCTTCGTCAGTCAAGGCAAAAAAACGTGCGGTGCATGAAAAGATTTGCGGCATCGCAACCCGCATTTGAACCTTAGCAATGATTTGTTGGAAGGATTGCGCGACCGTGATCTGCTATCCAACAACGAGCCAGTCCCCACGTCCATCCGGCTTTGCTGAGATTGTCAGCGATGATCTCCCAATACTTCATTTGCCGTTAATCCTTGGTGTGTATTAAGGAAGATGTTCCCGTGGTGCTTTTGAGATTGTTGTTCGATAAATTCTGCGTGAGCTGTTGCTGACCTTGGAGCGATACCGGCTGTAACCAATAGTAGTGCTCTGTGTCGTCGCCTACGCTGCGCTTAGCCTGAGCAGCGATAACGAACGCGCCTGCCTTAGGGAGTTCAATTACGAACTTTCCATCGGCATCCGTTTCCGCGGTCCGAATCGGAGATTGAAGCAACGCGAAATAGAAGCCGTCCGAATAGCAGAAGCCCCAACAGTTGTTGATGTCCAACGTCATCTCGGCCGCGAGGGGGCCGTCGAGCGTCAGGTCGCTGATCGTCAGGTTCATCCCCGCCGCGACCTTGGTAACGATCAGCGCTACGGCGTTGTCATTGGGGACGTCGACAACATATCCCGGCATTCTTCATCAGCGATGTGGCCGTGTGGCGCAGACTGTGGAAGCTAATTGGCGACAATTCACGCGGGCCGTCGCGCCCCGGCGCTGCCTCAGACTGGCGGTGAGCCTTTGGCTTTGTTAACCCAGTGTCCGCTAGTAACTCATAGAACTGTCGTGACAGCGTTTTCACGCCGCCGCTCCTTTCCGCGGACGCAAACGCTCGCGGATGAAGCGGCTGGTGCGGGTCGTCCCCGGCAGGCAGCTTTTCGATCTGCGCACGCAACGGCGGGGCAATTGGAATTATCATGGTGCGCCCTGTCTTGCGACTGACGAAACGAATCTCGTCACGCTCCGTATCGACATTTTGCCAAGTGAGGCGAGCCAGATCACCGAGACGCTGGCCGGTGTAGAGACCGAAAAAGATCAAGCTTCGCCATTCGTCATTTGCGATTACAAGAATGCGCTTAATCTCTGGAATCGTAAGGCCGCGACGACGACTCGCGTCGCGCAGTTTGGCAGCCTTCACGCCGCCCGCTGGATTCTCGTCGTGATACTTGCCGTCCTCTTTCGCGGTCTTGAATACCATGCGCAGGAATTTGATTGCGTGATTCACGCTGCGCGGCGCAACGCGCTTCAATTCCGCTGCGCGGAAATCGAGAATGTCCTGCCGGTCAATCAGCGCGATTTGTTCGTCAGCGCGCTTCCCAAGCCAGCTCAGGAATCCACGCGCCTTATCATGGTAAAAACGGTGAGTGCTCGGCGCTGTCTCCGGCTTCTTGCGCGCCACCCACGCATCGAAGTATTCGCGGACTGCTGGAAAATCAAGGTGCTGCCCGGTGATGTCGCGATACAGCTCGGCAATGACCTTTTGGGTTTGTCGCGCAGTCACTCGTCCGCGCGTTGCAGATTCCCACTTATCCGCGAGTTGCTGCGCCTTCTTTCGGTTTGTCTCTTTCGTGCTTCGCTGGATGCGCCTGCCGTTGGGGAGGGTAATGCAAGCGAAGCAAAATTTCGTGCCTTCTCGTTGTCGAATGCTGGCCATACTGACAACCATACTGACAACATCCGTGCATGTCCAACGATGTTTTTGGTTGTCCGTTTACGAGGGAAACAGCGGTTTTGCTTAGGTGTTTTGGCCAAACAGGGGTTCAACTCCCCTCGCCTCCATGTGAATGGTAAAAACAGCTCTCAAAACCGCAAGCTGACAACGGGCTGAGGGCACGTTCGCCCTTTTTGATGTGAGCGTGAGAAAATCTGGCGGAGGTGATAAGGCTACTGACCCGCCAATGCAGTCTCTAACTAACCCTGTGCGTACTCAAGGCGTGAACTTGTAGACGCATCCGTCGTCATTTTCGCCTCCATGAACCGTGGCACCGTAAAAGTTTCCGAACTGATCGACGACCATCCCGTTATAGGCAAAGGCGCCATCTGGAGGCCCTTGGAAGAGATGAACTACAGTCTCGGTCCACTGACCGCCGCCAATGGGACTTAACTCAAAGATGGTGCCGCGGCCCAAGCCACCCTCGCTCGTAGTTCCATAGAGATTGCCAGCCACGTCAAAGACAAGATTGCTGATGGGGCTATTGCCGTCCGTTCCGCCTTGGAAGCTATAGATTACATTCTCCTCCCATTCGCCAACTGGCCGCGGTGACAGCTTGTAAACAGCGCCAATACCGTTGGTCCCACCGTAATACGTGGTTCCATAAATATTTCCTGAAGCATCGAAAAGCAGCGCACCATACGGAAAACTTCCGTCCGGTTGGCCTTGGAAGGAATAAAGCGCCCTGAAATCCCATTCTCCAACTCCTGTCTTGGCGAGCTCGAAAACCACCCCGCTACCATAAGTGCCGCCGGCAGTCGCCGCGCCGTAGAGCCGGCCACGGCGCAAAACCATCCTTCCAGCGGAGCCTGTGGCGCCGTCCGCGCCGCCTGTGAAAGTGTGAATTACGCTGAAGGCCCAATCTCCATGTGGTGCCCCATGAATTTTGTAAATCGTGCCCAAGCCGTACGCGCCACCGGTCGGAGTCATTCCATAAACATTGCCGCTCTGATCCACTGTGACCCTTGCGCCGGGTCCGGAGCCATCATTTCCGCCCGTGAATGCATGGATCACTGTCTGGGACCAGGTCTGTCCGGATTTGGTCAGCTTGTAAACTACTCCGCATCCGCCTTCACAATTACCGGATCCACCAGTAACTGCCGTGCCGTATAGGCTCCCTTCGCGATCGAGTGTGACCCCTTTGTACGGCTCACCTCCATCGGCACCACCCGTGAAGCTGTAGAGCACGGTATGCACCCACCCATCAGGTGTGGGTCTCAACTGAAAAACCGTGCCACCTCCAAAATCCCCTCCGAGAACTGTGGTGCCATAAATGTTACCCGCGCTGTCGGTCTCTAAATCAGTGTCGGCGTATTCGCCCTCATCTTCTTCACAGCTAAAGATGACGTCCGTCGTCGCCGCGGAAATCGTGGCCAGCGAGAGAAAAAAAATCGCAGTCCCAGCAACGGCGCCGATGCGAACAGTCGGAGATGTCATGCAGATTATTCCAACTGGCGCTGGTCGCCGCGTCAAGAACCTTTTTTGTTTCCACGACACATCTGCAGACGTCCCGGTGATAACACACAAGGCGGGATCTTTTAGCAATCGCCGCAACGAAACACTGTCGTCACCGCGCGCTGGACTTCAGCCATTCGCTCCAAAGTTTTGGTCGGCCATTGGGATTAGCGCGCGCGTAATCGTAAAATTCGCGGACAAATGCAGCCCGGTCTGCCATGTACGGCGCCTTCCAGTTTCCGCGCTGAGCTGGTTGAAGCACATCATAGCCATTACTGAGAACCTTTTGCCGACGGACAATGTCTTCGAGTGACACACGAGTTGCGTTTCGCAGCATGTCGTAAAGTACCATGAACGTCGTCGTTCGCCCAAGCCCCGCTTCGCAGTGGAAATGGGTCCAGGCATTCTCCGGAAGCTCACGGACAGCAAGAACAAAGCGATCCACTTCTTGATCGAGTGGACGCGCGTGGTCCGTGACCGTGACACGTACGTAATGCGTGCCAGCACCTTCGACAACATCCCGCTCCGTGCTTGCGCGTTCGACAGTCACCCGTTGCGGCGTGACAGAATTGCCGTTGCCGTGTTTGACCGGGTGCCCAGGTCGAACATCAATTTCGCTGCCGGGCTTAAACGACTGAACCCGCGCGGCTTCCTCGCTCTCGATCTCTTCCTGACTCCGCCCGACATTCGCCCAATCGTGTGACGCATACCAGCTTACGGGCATGTCGTTCACAAATATGTGTGTTTCCTGCCGCAAATCGAACACGGTGACCGGACCGCGAGTTCGGGCGAGCACAAGCTTTAAACCTTCAGGAGTGAACTCGCCGCTGCCGGAAGCCCGCAGATCGCTCAACCCAGTCGTGGCAAGCGTTTCACCTTTGCTTTCGTTAAGCGGATCGTTAGTCGTGCGGAAGTTTCTTGGCAAAGCGTTCGCCAGCTTTAGGTCAATGTCCCAGATCAAAACCGGCGGATCGGGGGAACGCGGCGGCTGATTGTTTTGCGCGAGCGCGGCTGCCGAAAGAGCAGCGGGCACAAGAACAAATCCGAATATAAGCGGCCGCCTGCTAGTCGGATGAGCAAAGCGGTTCATCAAAGTCGGGCCTGATTTTTAGGCGAACGTTCGGACGCCGGCAAGGCAATATTGCCAACACATATTCAAAACTCGCAATTCGCGCGGCCTGACTTAATTCTGAAATGATGCGCGACGCGCTCACTCCAATGATGCAGCAGTACCGGCGCGTGCGGGGGAGCATCCCGGCCGATACGCTCCTGCTCTTTCGCCTCGGGGACTTCTACGAACTGTTTTTTGAAGACGCAAAGGAAGCAGCCGTGCTGCTGAACGTCGCGTTAACCAAGCGAAACGGGGTGCCGATGTGCGGCATGCCGTATCACGCAGCGCAAACCTACATCGCAAAACTAATCAAGGCCGGGCGCCGCGTCGCAATCTGTGACCAAACCAGCGAACCGCAACCGGGGAAGATTGTTTCACGCGACATTACTCAGATTGTTAGTGCGGGCACAGTAAGCGACCTCGACTTGCTCGAATCCAAACGTGCAAATTATCTCGGCGCCGTCTATGCCGACGCTCGTGTCTTCGGTTTTGCGTACGCCGATCTCAGCACCGGTGAATTCCGGATCACTCAATTGCAAGACAGGCAATCGCTGCTCGACGAAATAGCGCGTGTTTCGCCTTCGGAACTTCTCGTCAGCGATGAGCAACAGCAGCAGTTTAAGGAAATTGAGAATGCGCTTGGCTACGACAGCTACGCGTTTTTGCCAGAACAGGCAGTCTTTACTTTGTGCGAGCACTTCAAAGTCAAATCGCTGGATGGATTTGGCTGCGCGCAAATGTTGCAGGCTGTAGCGGCTGCGGGCGCGATCGTTCATTATTTGAAACATCAGCTTCGGCGCAAGATTGATCATCTCGCCTCGCTACGCAGCGATGCGCCTGCGGATTACGTCCTGCTCGACGCCGCCACGCAGAGCAATCTCGAACTCGTGGAACCGCGTACTGCGCGTGATACGACCCTGCTCGCAGTGCTTGATCGCACGGGCACGCCAATGGGCGGCCGCAAACTGCGGGCTTGGATTTTGCAACCGCTCCGCAATTTGCCCGAACTGCAACGCCGTCACCAGATGATCGCCGATTTACTGCAGGAACCGGACCTGCTCGCGGCTATTCGCGGAGAGTTGAAATCGATTCGCGACATCGAACGCGCCACGGGGCGCTTGAGCCAGGCTTCAGGCAACGCCCGCGACCTGCTCGGATTGAAAACTTCGCTCCAAGAAATCCCCAAATTGAAAGGCGAACTACAAAAGCTGATTGAGCGAATAAGTTTTGGGAAAACGCCTATCATTGCGGAGGAAGACGGCGGGCCCAATGCCAGTCCGGCTCGGACCGGTCGCGCCCTACCAGTTGAATTGCACGACAACATCCACGAAATGCCGGAACTGGCGGAGAAGCTAGAAAAGGCGCTCGTCGATGATCCACCGCTGGCGCTAAAAGAGGGGGGGATTTTCGGTGACGGGTACAATTGCGACCTAGACGAGCTGCGGCGAGCATCGCGCGACGGGAAAAATTGGATCAGTCAATTGCAGGAGCGCGAGATTGCAGCCACCGGAATCAAGTCGCTCAAAGTCCGTTACAACTCCGTGTTCGGCTATTTCATCGAGATCACAAAATCGAACCTCGCGAACGCGCCTGCGCATTACGAGCGCAAGCAAACTACCGTCGGCGGCGAACGCTTCGTTACTCCTGAGCTTAAGAAAATGGAGGCGACAATCCTTGGCGCAGACGAACGCGCCCGCCAACTCGAGTACCAGCTCTTTCAGAAACTGCGCGAGGAGACTTTGCGTGAACTCGGTCCGATCCAGCAAACGGCAGAGGCAATCGCCGTTCTCGACGCCATCTGCGCGCTGACCGAAACGGCTCGGCTATTTCGTTATTGCAGGCCGGCACTGAACGAAACCCTAAGGCTCGTGATCAAGGACGGTCGGCATCCCGTCCTCGATCAAACTTTGGTAGAAGAGAAGTTCGTGCCGAATGACACGTCGCTCGATGGCGAAAATCTGCGGCTCGCCATCATCACGGGACCGAACATGGCTGGGAAATCAACTTACATTCGCCAGGTCGCATTGATTGTGCTGATGGCACAGATAGGCAGCTTCGTACCGGCGGAAAGCGCAGAAATTGGTCTGGTTGATCGAATTTTCACGCGCGTCGGCGCGAATGACGATCTCGCGCGAGGTCAGTCAACATTCATGGTGGAGATGAACGAGACGTCAAACATCGTCAATAACGCGACTGAACGTAGCCTTGTGATTCTAGATGAGATCGGTCGCGGCACGTCCACCTTTGATGGGCTTTCGATTGCCTGGAGCGTCGCCGAGTTCCTGCACGACAAAATCAAAGCGCGCACATTGTTCGCGACGCACTACCACGAACTGACAAAACTGTCGGAGGATCGTCCCGGCGTGTGCAATTTCAATGTCGCGGTGCGCGAATGGAACGAGCAAATCATTTTCCTGCGCAAGATTCTCCCCGGCGGAGCGGACAAAAGTTACGGCATCCAGGTCGCGCGTCTCGCCGGATTGCCAAAAGAAATTCTCGACAGAGCTAAGGAGATTCTCGCGAAGTTGGAAAAACCAGATGGCGTAATTGAATCACCGCTGCCCGGAAAATCGCGACGAAAAGGAAAGCCAGCCGCAAGCGCCGATAAGCCGCAGATGGACTTGCTGTAAGGCCACACAGGTGGGCCATGCGGATTATCCCGCCGCGGCCAACGCTTATTTCCGATTGCTTAAGTGCGGGAGCCAGACTGGCGCGCCATGGGGAATGACGTGTCGCCAGCGACTATCGAAGCGCCAGAGACCAGCCTCCCGTGCTAATTCGAATGCACCGCAGAATTCGTTGTCGGTTATGCCGCGGTTAATTTCGACGAAGCGAGGTTCGGTTTCGGCTTTGTGCGCCGGATAATATTGGTCCATCACGTTGACGTAGGTATCGCGCGACAGATTCGCGGCGACCCAACGCATGATCTCTCGCGTGTCGTCGAGAAGGCTGGGCATGACCAGATGGCGCACGAGGACGCCGCGCAATGCCAGACCGTTCTCATCCACTTGTAATTCGCCGACTTGTGAGTGCATCGCTGTGATTACGGAGCGCGCGGCTTCTGCGTAATCGCTGGCGACGAGATATTTTCGGCAATGCTCGGCGTCCCAGAGTTTGAAATCCGGCATGTAGATGTCCACGACGCCGTCCATGCATTGAATACTTTCCAAGCTGTCATAGGCCGAAGTGTTATACACGAGCGGTAGACGCAATCCGCGCTCGACCGCGATCACGAGCGCCTCGAGAATTTGCGGCACCACGTGCTCGGGGGTGACAAAGTTGACGTTGTGGCAACCGATCTCCTGGAGATCGAGCATCATTTGCGCGAGCTCCGCCGCCGTAACTTCGGCGCCTTCACCGAACTGGCTGGTCTCGAAATTTTGGCAGAAAACGCAGCGCAGATTGCACCAGCCGAAAAAGATCGTGCCCGAGCCGTTCCATCCGCGCAGGCAATCTTCTTCCCCGAAATGGGGAAAGGCGCTGGCCACACGTGCGAGGCGACCGCTCTTGCAAACGCCAATTTTGTTGTTGAGCCGGTCAATCTCGCAATCCCGCGGGCAGACGCGGCATGATCGCAGCGATTCGATCGCTTGCTGTGCGCGTTGTTGAAGGATGCCTGCCTCAAACGCGCGCACGTAAGCCGGAACAAAAGCTTTGCGTGACAACACAAATCGGCCGCCGCCGTTTAGCTCAGCCGGCATTGAGTAACCATTCACCCTGCGATCGAAAATGCGCATGCTCGCTTGCTTAGCTTAATCCCTCCAGCGCGAATTACCATCGCACGCTGACGCATAAGGTCCTTTTTGTGATAAGCTATCCGGCGAACATGGCAGTCAAAACCGAGAAGGAATTGAGCGAACCGTTGCGGGCCCTCTGGCTGAAGGCAGTCGCAGCGATCGAGCAGCGCAATTTCGGTTACGCAATTTCGCTCTTGCAGGAGATTCTCAAGCAGGATCCACAGTTTCTCACCGGGCGTCAATTGCTGCGGCGCGCCGAGGTGACGAAAAGCAAATCGGCAAAAAGAAGTTTTTTCAACATCTCGACGGCACCGATCGCCGTGATGAAAGCACAGCGGGAAATCAAGAAGGATCCAAAACGTGCGGTTGAGCTGCTGGAGAAGGTTCTGGAGGAGGAACCTTACAATCGCCAGGCAAATCTGGTTTTAAAGGAAGCGGCGCTTGCCGCCGGCTGGCCGGATATCGGCGTGTTCGCGTTGCGGACGCTGCTCGAAGAGAACCCCCGCGACGTCAAGGTGCTGCACGACCTTGGGCGCTTGTATCGCCAGCTTGGGGACCACGAAGAAGAGGTGGAAATTTATAATCAAATCTCGGCGATAAATCCGCTAGACGCTGAAGCGCTCCGTCTCGGCAAAGACGCGTCGGCTCATGCATCGATGAAAAGGGGTGGCTGGACGCAGGCTGAAAGCTACCGAGACCTGATCAAGGACAAAGATGTAGCGATTTCATTGGAACAACAGAGCCGGATGAGATTGACCGGGGAATCGCTCGATCAACAGATTGCCGAAACGTATGCGCTGCACCAAGCGGAGCCGGCAAACGTCGATCTCGCGCGGCGGCTGGGCACACTGAACGAGCAGAAGGAAGATTTCCAGGCAGCGATTCGCTGGTACCAGTATGCTGCCGATCTGACCAAAGGCGCAGACGCCGGATTGGTTCGCAAGGCTTCGGATTTGAAAATCAAATTCCTCGAGCAAGAGATTGCTGCGCACGAGGAGTTTCTTTCCACGCAGGCGGCAAATGAGTCGTCTGCGAAAAGCTCGGAGTTATTGAAGGCCGCCAAAGCTAAGCGTGCAGAACTGCTCATCGCCGAGGCGCAGGAGCGCGTCACACGCAATCCGACCGATCTCCACCTTCGCTTCGAACTCGGTGAAAACCTTTTCAACGCCGGTCGTTTCCGCGAGGCAGTGCCGGAGTTGCAGCGGGCACGGCAAAATCCACATGCCCGCCTGAAAGCGATGAATCTCCTCGGTTGCTGCTACGACGAACTTGAGATGCTCGATCTTGCAGTCAAACAACTCGAGGAAGCTTCAAGCGAAATTTTGTCAATGGACGCGACGAAAAAGGAGATCGTGTACAATCTAGGCCTCGTTTATTCGCGGATGGGCGAACCGGAAAAATCGCTCGCCTGCATGAAGCAGATTTACGAAGTTGATTACGGCTACAGAGACGTGGCGAGACGCGTGGAGAGCTCGTACGCGAAGAACGTCTCCGGACCCTGATTCTGTCGCACCTCTCCTCGGCTTAGCAGCGCCGGCGTGCCGCCACGAATTGATCAGGGAAATCGCAATTCGTTCGCGTCCAAGCAACCGGCTATTTCCGATTCTTAATTGCTGGGTATCCTGGCGTGTTTCAACCGTACAAGAACCATGAGAACTAAAATCACAGTTATTTCGCAGTTTTGTATTCTTCCTCTGATAATTGCGGCGTTCAGTTTGGCGGGAGTTGCGATCGCAGAAGACACACCAGCCGCCAAGACCTCCTCGGTGACGCCAAAGGATAAGACTTTCATGAAGAAAGCCGCCAGGGGCGGAATGATGGAAGTCGCGATGGGAAGAATGGCTGAACAGAAGGGGCAAAGCGACGACGTAAAATCATTCGGCAAGCGGATGGTCACCGATCATGGCAAGGCTAACGACGAATTAAAAAAGATCGCCGCGCAAAAGAACGTAAAGTTACCGGCTAAAGAGCCAACCGTAAGCTGGAGCTCGGATAAAGCTTACATCGATATGATGGTGAAGGATCACGAAAAGGACCTGGCCGAGTTCAAGGAGGAAGCAAACAGTGGGAGGGATCCCGACGTGAAGAAGTTTGCGGAGGATACGGCCAAGGTGGTTGAGGAACATCTTGACCTTGCCAAGCAGACTCAAAGCAAGCTGAAATAAAGAAACGCCCACTGCGCGACGCGGCACGCTTTGTAAAGCGTGCCGCGTTTTGTGTACATACAGCTGTCCGACGGACGCCTGAACCGGTCGCAAAATGAACTAACCCTTAAAAGCGACTTGGCTTTCGCCGCCGCAAATTCAATCCTTATTCGATGCGGAGGACCAAAATCATCTGCACGCTCGGCCCGGCAACAGAAAAGACAGACGTACTGCGACAGTTGATCCAGAGAGGCGCTGATGTCCTCCGGCTTAACATGAGCCACGCTACTCATGAATGGGCCCGCGAGATTGTGCCGCGTATCCGCAGGCTCGCGCAGACCGCGGGCCGCCCGGTTGCAATTCTGCTCGATACGCAAGGCCCAGCCATTCGCACCGGCGACCTGAAAACTAATCTGCATCTGAAGCCCGGCGACATTTTGGAGTTCACTGTGCGCGGCGCAAAAAGCAAAGAGCAATTTTCCGTGGACGTGAATTACGCCGGATTCGTAAAGGACGTCTCGGTCGGCGACAAGGTTTTGGTCGACAACGGCTTGCTGAAAGTGGTCGTGCTGGACAAGGGAAAAGACCGGGTGCGCACCAAAGTGCTGACCCCTGCCATGCTCGGCTCCCGGCGTCACATTAATTTGCCGCGTGTTCACGTGAATCTGCCTCCGCTCACCAAAAAGGATATTGCAGATGTTGCGCTCGGCGCGGAACTAGACGTGGACTTTGTAGCGCTAAGTTTTGTGCGGGAAAAAAGCGATATTGAACAGCTGCGCCAACTCCTCTCCAGGAAAAAGAGTAAGGCGCAGATCGTGGCAAAGATTGAGGACCAACTGGCAGTGCGATCAATCGACAAGATGATCGAAAGCACTGACGTGATCATGATCGCGCGCGGCGACTTGGGAATCGAATGTCCAATGGAAGAACTGCCAATTATTCAACGCCGAATTGTGAAGAAATGCATCCGCCTGGGTAAACCGGCGATAGTCGCAACGCAGTTGCTCGAATCGATGATCACAAATCGCCTTCCCACTCGCGCAGAGGTCACCGACGTGGCAAACGCGGTTTTTGAACAAGCAGATGCTCTCATGCTGAGCGCTGAAACGACGCTCGGCCGCTACCCGATAGAATGCGTCGAGGTCCTAAACCGCGTGGCTATACGAATCGAGCGCAGCGGAGGCGCAGGTTATGCGAAAGATGCGCTCCTGGAAAACATTCGACAAAAGACTGTTGCTTCAGCCGTCGCACTGGCGAACTCGCTGGAAGATTCGAAACTGATCGTCTTTACCCTGCACGGTAGGATGGCCCGGTATGCATCAAATTTGCGGCCGGAGCGCGCGCCGATTTTTGCATTTACACCCAGCGAACAAGTTTATCGGCAGTTGGCGCTTTATTGGGGAACATTTCCCGTTCGCATCGATTTCACCGGAGATCCGGACGAGACGATTGCGTCAGCGGAGAAATTTTTGCGCGCGAAAAAACTCGCTGCGCCCGGCAGTCGCATGGTGATCATCAGCGATGTCCGCATGGGCGGCGCGATGATCGATTCCATTCAGCTCCGCGTAGTGAAATAATTGTAGCCACCGATCGGCGACCGGCGCACCGAGTGCGCTTAGCACAGATCAATGTCGCGCCTCCCACAAGGGAGCGGCTATAGCTCTACGCTTCGACCGGCAATTCGACATCCACCGGGCGCTCCTTCTTGCTGAGCGCACGGCGAAGTTTCGAAAGGGCGATATTCTGTAACTGTCGGATGCGCTCCCGCGTAACGCCGAATTTCTTGCCGACTTCCTCTAGCGTCTTTGGTTTGCCACCATCCAGACCGAAGCGCTGGAAAATGATCTTCTTCTCGCGATCATCCAACACGTCGAGCAAACCGCCGACCTCATTGCGGAGATTCTTATCACGCAACAATTCAAAGGGCGTTTGAGCGTCCTCGTCACCGACAATTTCACCGAACTCGGTCGAATCATCATCGCTGATCGGTGCATCGAGTGAAGCCGGACGAATCGACACCGTCTTAAGTTGCGAAACTTTTCCGCTTGCGATCCCGATCTCGTCACCGAGTTCGTCGTCCGTCGGTTCGCGGCCCAGTTCCTCGCTCATTTGCAGGGAAACCCGGCGCATCTTGGAGATCTTGTCCACTAAATGCACGGGCAGACGGATGGTCTTGCTCTGATTGGCCAGCGCGCGCTTGATGGACTGCTTGATCCACCACGCGGCATAGGTGCTGAGCTTCCCGCCTTTCGCAGGGTCAAAACGTTCCACGGCCTTCATCAGGCCGATGTTGCCTTCGGAAATCAGGTCTAGAAGCGGCAGGCCGAGATTCGCGTAGTCATGCGCGATTTTTACGACCAAGCGCAGATTAGACCGGATCATCAGCGCTCGCGCCTCGCGATCGCCCTTCTTGATTTTCGCGGCCAGCTCGATTTCCTGGTCCGGAGTCAATAGCGGGATTTGCCCAATCTCACGCAGGTAAATCTTAATTCCGGTATCGCTATCTTCAGCAGCCATATAACTCTTTTTCATCAAATTCTTGGGGGATCCGGATCGACAATGTCCCGTAAATAGTATTCGTCGATGCCTTGTCGATCACGCGTTGTAGCATCTTGAGAAGTATTTAACAAGGTTAAATATTCGAATCTGTGACACCGCGCGGATGTATGCTGTTCAATCTTTTTTTAGCTCCTAAAACGCGCGCTCAATTGGTGCCGAAAACTGGACGACGACAAGACAACTGGACTATAAGCCCGCCGTCCCGTAGTCGTGTACTTCGTACTTAGTGGTCTTTCGCATGCTGAACGTTGAAAAAAATCGCCGCGCCCGAAAATACTCTTCAGCTGAGCTCACGCGCCGGGTGTTGTGGACACTCGCGCAACCGCTTTTTCGGTTCAGCCCCAGGCCTTGCTTCGGCTGGAGGCGATTTCTGCTTCGCTGTTTTGGAGCAAAGGTCGGTCACAGCGTTCATGTGTATCCTACGGCGACAATTTATTTCCCTTGGAATCTTGAAGCCGGAGATGAAACGGCGATCGGTGAGCGTGCGCTCATTTACAATCTCGGCCGGGTGACGCTGGGGGCTCGCGTAACAGTTTCCCACGGCGCTCATGTTTGCGCGGGAACACACGATCACACTAAACCGGATTTTCCGTTACTGCGTCCGCCGATCATCGTCGGCCCCGAGGCGTGGATTTGTGCAGACGCGTTCGTCGGGCCGGGGGTGACAATCGGCGAAGGAGCGATCGTTGGTGCACGAGCGGTAGCGATGAAGGATGTCAGACCCTGGACCATTGTTATCGGAAATCCGGCGCGCGAGACCCAAAGGCGCGAGATTACTGAATGAGCGAGCAATCCAACGCGCGGGTGCCGTTGTCGGTGCTTGTGCCGGTTAAAAATGAAGCCGTGAACCCAGGCGACTGTCTTGCCAGCGTTTCTTTCGCGCAGGAAGTCGTGGTAGTTGATTCTGCGAGTACAGATGGGTACGCAAGCAGTGGCCGAAGCAGCTGGAATAGCGGTAGAGCGCGCAAGCGCTGGCTAAAGAAACTCGCAATGAGGGCTCCATTCCGTCCAAGCTTGCGATTCGTTTATCATTACATCTAGAAGCAGGTTTTTCGTGACGGCTACCGCGGATGGGTGCTGTGCCGGCTGCTCGCCTGGCATGAACGCATGATCGTGCTGAAAGAGCGCGAACTGAAAGACCGCCCTAGTGACTCCAGCGTGGTTTCATAAACGTTTAGCCACCGGCCTGTGGCCGGTCGTGGAGCGGCTGCTTCTTACTTCCGAGACGGCCAAAGGGCCGTGGGTACAGCCTGCATCCCCTCGACCAGGATCATGTTTGTCCTCGCGGTGCGATGCCGCATTTTGCGGGGTTCCCGGTATTCTTCACAGTTCAGCCATTCTTTGGCGCGCTCGGCTGACTCAAATTGAAGCACAACAATGCGTTTTGGTTTCCAATCGCCTTCGAGCACTTCGGTTTTGCCGCCGCGGACGGCGTATTTACCGCCATATTTCTCCACCGTCGGGCCTGCGAGCTTTTTGTATTCTTCGTAGCCGACTGGATCGAGAATGTCGATTTCAACGATGATGTAAGCAGGCATTGGCGAGGTTAAACGTTAAAACATCGAACCGTTGAAGCGCAAAACTTCAGTGGCCGTTGTGGCTGCGGTCCTTTGCAGCGAGTTCTGGGATTTTCTTTCGGCGCCGCAGTCGCAACCAGTTGTTCCAGGTTTTGCGCAGGCTGTCGCGCGGGGTCTGGTATTTTTGATTTAGTTCGTTGCTCTTTACAATCTGCGCGAGAATTCCTTTCACTGAAAAATCGTCGGTATTGACGATTGTATAGGCCGTTCCAACGGTGGCAGCATGATGCGCGTCGCTGGCCGCAGTCATGGGCAAACCGCGAATCTGTGCGTACTTAAAAGCGTAGCGGTTGTAGCGGCGGAGCGTGGTCGCCGCGTTGAAAACCTCGAGCGCATCGATCGGTAGCGTTTCCAGCGTGGAAAAACGGATTCCGGCGCGGAACAAATCGTATGGATGTGGAGGAATGGCCAGACCGCCGCGTTCATGAATCATATCGCAGACTTCGCGCGCAGGTTTTCCTTTCAGGTAGGGCAGCTCCGCACCGATACAGAGAAGATGACCATCGGCGGTCGTGACCTCAACTCCGGGTAGAACGAGGAAATCATTGACTGGTAAACCATCCAGGCGCATCAAACCCTTCTCGAGCAGATAATTCACAGCGTCGCATGTGTTGTGATCAGTGATAGCGATTCCGTTCAAGCCCTTGGCGCGTGCGGCCGCAATCAAATCTTCCGGACTGGAAACACCGTCTCCGGAAAAAAAAGAATGCGTGTGCAGGTCGATATTAAACGGCATGGCGAGAGGCTATGGCTATTGCTTTCCGAGTCGCTACACGAGCTCTTCCACAAGAATGCCTGCTTCGGCTTCGGGTTCCTTCTGAATGCGATTGAATTGGTGATCGTATAAGCGGCGATAGTAGCCAGATTTTTCGAGTAGCTCCGCGTGCGTGCCGATCTCCTTGATACGGCCAGAATCCATCACAATGATTTGATCGGCAGATAAAATTGTGGAGAGCCGATGGGCGATGGCGATTACCGTGCGTCCAGCAGCCAGCTTGGCGAGCGCCCTTTGAATTTCCTGTTCCGATTCGGAATCCAGCGACGACGTGGCTTCGTCGAGTAGCAAAATTGGCGCATTTTTGAGAATAGCGCGTGCAATGGCAAGGCGTTGCTGCTGCCCGCCGGAGAGCAGGCATCCCTTATCGCCAATAACTGTCTGGTAGTCCTTTGGCTGCGCCATGATGAAATCGTGGGCATAAGCGGCTTTGGCCGCCTCGTAAATTTCTTCCGGTGTAGCGTCCAGGCGGCCGAACTGGATATTGTTCAAAATAGTATCGTGAAACAGAAACGTCTCCTGAGTGACGAGCCCCATCTGTTGGCGCAGCGATTTTTGGCTGACGGAGCGCAGATCCTGCCCATCGATTTTCACCGCGCCTGAAGTTGGGTCGTACAGGCGCAGTATCAGCGAGAGAATTGTGCTTTTACCCGCGCCACTGGCGCCGACCAGGGCGTGAGTTTTGCCCGGTTCAATGTGCAAGGCCAGGTTGCTGATGGCGTCTGTAGCCCTGTTTGCGTAGCGGAATGTTACATTTTCAAAATCAATTCGACCCTCGGACGAACTCAACGCAACAGCGTTTGGTGCATCCTGCACCGTGGACTGCGAATCCAGAATCGAGAAAATAGCGGTCGTAGCGGCGACGGATCGCTGCATCACGATGTGGATCCTGCTAAGCGTCTTGATCGGATCGTACAGGATGAAAATCCCTGAGATTAGTCCAAAGAAGCGGCCGACGCTCAGATTCGCAGCGTAAACGTAAAGCAACGCCATTCCCACACCGATCGCCGCGATGATCTCGACCAGTGGTCCGACTGCTTCCATCGAGCGAATCATCCGCATCATCTGCGAAAACTGTAGTTGGTTGCTGCGTTTGAACTCCTTTTCCTGGAATCCTTCGCGCGCGAACGATTTGATGACGCGGATGCCGGCAAATGTCTCCTGCATCGTCACTACCATTTGGGCCATCCCTGCCTGCTCGTTTTGCACTGCTTTCTTGGCGCGACGGCCGTAAACGCGCAGTGGCAGCAAACACGTTGGAAAGAGGATCAGCGTCACAACAGTGAATTTCCAATCCATCAGAAGGAGCACAGTGATTGCACCGACGATGGTGATCGGTTGTTTAAAAACGTCGCTGCTAACGCTGGTCAAAGCCATCTGCATGACGCGGGTATCATTAGTGATGCGCGACATCAAAAATCCCGACCGCATCTTGTTAAAGAAATCCATGGAATGGCGAACCATCTTGCTAAAAAGCTGGACGCGTATGTCGGAGACCACCCTGTTGCTCACCCACTGCATGCAATAGGTGCTTCCGTAGGAACAGAGGCTGCGCACGGCCATGATGGCCGGGATGGCCAGACAGATGAGAACAATCGAATTGATCTTCGGGCCTGTGTCCAGAACGTGAAGATTCGAACGCACCGCCATCGGATTGGGAGCAGCGCCGTGGAAAATCGTGCTGGTGACCCGGGCAATCGCTAATGGAAAAAGAGAATTGACTCCGCCGTAAGCAAGGCCCAGCGCCAGACCCAAAATGAAACGCGTCTTGTACGGCTTAAGGTAACCGTAGAGCCGCCGGTACGAACCGGAAGCTGTGCGTAACGTTTCCCAGACGGACTGCCTTTTCCTAGCCGGTTTTGCGCCGCTCATGAAATTTGCGCCGCCGCACGAAGCAACAGCAGCGAATCCATAGCACCAATGACCGCTTCCGTCGAGATTTGACTCATCGCGAGGCGCGGCTGCACCGGCGAAAACTCGGTGACTGGCGCCGCTGATTTTCCGTGTAAAACTACGGCTGGACTTTCCCTGGGGCGCCAATGAAACGGGTTGGTCGGGCCGAATAGGATCACCTGGGGCGTGCGCGTCGCGGCCGCCATATGCACTGGAGCGGAATCGACCGTGACAAGAAGCCGTGCCTGGCCAATGAGCGCGGCCAGGGTGAGCAAATCTGTCTCTCCAGAGAGATCGATGATTTCGTGCTGCGTCCTGTTCTTAATTGCAGCGATATGCGTTTGCTCGTCCTGGGACGGCCCACTGGTCAGAACAAGATCGATACCGTCGTTTGAACCAAAGTACTTAATCACTTCCGCCCATCGCTCGGGTTCCCAAAGTTTCTCCTGCCGCGCTGAGCCAGGATGCAAAATGACGTAGGGCTTTGTCACTTTCCAATTACGCCGAAGCGCGTCGGCTTTTTCGTAGGCCATCTGTGGCAGATCGAGGTGCGGACCGATCGAAGCATGCCGGGCGCCGAGCGGTCCAAGTAAAGCGAGATTGTAGTCGATTGTGTGTATGTCCCGCATACGAACACCGACAAAATCTGTATAAGCGCGGGCGCGCGTCTTGGCCTGTTCACGCACCCGGTAAGACACCACGCGTCTGCGCGCGCCGGATAAAAGCGCCAGAAATGCCGAGCGATCGTTCCGGGTGAAATCGACGCAGTAATCAAATTTGCCGACGGCGACGGATAAAAACAAACTGAGGTCGCGCAGATTTCGCCGCGCGATCAAAATGCGATCGACATTTGAGATGGCTGGAAGCAGGTCGGCACATTCCTTGGACACAACGAGAGTGAGGTGCGCTTCTGGGAAGTTTTCACGCAAAGCTGCGAGTACAGGCGTGATCAAAATCAGGTCGCCGATTCGCTTGAGTTGCAGGAGAAGAATTTTCACGGCTTGTGGCTGTAGCGGCACTCTATGAGCGCCGAGCCAAAATCGGCGGTGACACACCGCCGCTACAAATTCAGCGCACCATTCGCATCGCGGTTTCGTATGCGTCCAGCAATCGTGCTCGAAAATGGTCCCAGGTGAAATTCTCAACTACGCGACGTCTCGCTGCGGCGCCCATTTGTTCAACGATTTCAGGATGTCCATACAAATGCTCAACCGCCGCTGCGATGGCATTCACATCTCCCGGCTTCACAATGATTCCTTCGATGCCATTGCGCACTACATCGCCTGCCTCGCGCGTGGTGATTTGAGGCAAAGCGCACGCCGCCGCTTCATATGTAACCTTGGCGCTCCCCTCCCATTGCGACGGAAAAACGTGAACCGTGCTCGCGCTGAGATAATTCTCCGGGTCACGGACAAACCCTACGACGCGAATGTTATCGCGCCAGAATTCCTTCAGGTACGGCTTCGCCTCTTCGTGCACGAAACCAACCAGCCACAGCTCCGCATCGGGCAGATTCAGGCGGTGCCATGCCTCCAACACATGTTGAATGCCCTTGCGCCTGATCAATGCACCGGCAAAAACAGCGCGAAATTTTCGTGGCCGTTTTCCCGGCCTGAAACGTTCGACATCCACGCCCCGTGGCAAATAAAACAGTTTTTCCTCCGGCAATCCCCGTACGCGAAATGTGTTGGCCGCCTTCTGTGACAAAACGAGCAAAAGGTCAGCGAGTTTATACTCTTCAATGAAACGCTTCCGCTGGAGCAACAGTCTATTTTTCCACCTTTGAAAGCTCGAGATGTTCTCCGTCGGTGCTGCAATTTTCGATCGCCGGACTTTCTCTTTGCCGCCGTCGCGATGCCAGGTGGGGATCTCAACAACCGAAGGGATACCACGTCGTTTTGTTACTTTCAGCGAGCGCAAACAGTCCCCCGACCAACTATGGAAGAGATCATAGCGCCCGGTGGCCAGATGCCGGGACGCGATCCAATCGAGATATTTTTTCTTCGCGCCATAGTAATAGGGCCGATCGAGAAATGAGATAAGCCGCACCGGATGCCAGCGTAGGGAACGGATCAGTGAAGCTGGGATTTCTTTCTGCCGGTTATCATAAGCGATTGCTTTGCCAAGGAACCCCCCGCGATAAGACGCGCGCAGGGTTTCAAATGCATCGGTATCCAAGCCGGAGCCCCCGATCCGGGCGAAAATAGAATAGAGCAGGTGCCTGGGCAAAGTACGTGCCACGGGTGGCGCGGAGCGTACTGCCGCAGGGGCGTTTAAAGTTTCACCTGGCATGGGTTAGAAGTATTCTGGCGAACGTGAGGCATGTAAAGCAACGTCTGGGGTAGCGTGTCGAGGTGACTGAAGTCTCTCTCATCTTCGACGGACAGAAGCCTTGGCTAATGACGAAGCACGAATGACGAATGTGGGATGAATGACGAAGAGGCTTCTACAGTTTCGGCGCCGTTTCGGGGTTTGTCATTCGGATTTCTTTCGTCATTCGTCTTTTCGTCTTAAGCTTGGCCCTCGCGCCGATTGACGTAATGAGACGGGCTCAAGCAGCATGACGAAGAGACTGAGCATCGCTTTTGTGCGGCGCGGTTATTCTCCGACTGGCGGTGCCGAAACGTACTTAAAGCGACTCGCGCCTGGCGTAATCGAAGCTGGACACAACGTCCAACTTATCGCGACGAATGAATGGCCGGAGGACCAATGGCCGTTTGGATCGGTTACGCGCCTGCGCGCAGAATCAGTCATTGGATTTGCGGATGAATTGGAACAGATCCGGCCCCGGCTCGATTGCGGTGTCTTGGTCAGCCTTGAGCGGATTTGGAGCTGCGACGTTTATCGCGCTGGCGACGGCGTCCATCGCGCCTGGCTCGCGCGCAGAAGAAACTTCGAGCTTCCACTGAAGCAATTTGTTCGCGCTCTCAATCGGAAGCATCGCGATCTATTGCAACTGGAGGAATCCCTGCTTGCCGATCGCAAAGCCGCACGCGTGATCGTGGCTTCACGAATGGTCAAGAACGAGATCATCGATCTCTATGGCTATCCCGCAGACAGGATCGAACTCATTCGCAACGGCGTGCCGGTCGATAAATTCCGGTTCGATCCCGGGCTTCGCGAAAAAGGGCGCGAGGATCTGAAATTGAAGCCGGATCAAATTGCGCTGCTATTTGCCGGCTCCGGTTGGGAACGTAAGGGGTTGCTTTTTGCAATCCAAGCAATGGCGCTCTGCAAGAACAGAAAACTGCGTCTGCTTGTTGCCGGCCGCGGAAATGAAAGACGGTACAGAACGACACGCTTGCGCTTTTGGCGCGAGGAGCCGGTGCAGTTTCTCGGCGAAGTTTCAGACGTTATGCGTCTTTACGCGGTTGCGGACATTTTCATTTTGCCAACATTCTACGATCCTTTTTCCAATGCCTGTTTGGAAGCGTTCGCCTGCGGATTACCGGTAATCACAACGCGTTCCAACGGCTTTAGCGAAATCATCGAAGACAGCGTCCACGGATCAATTGTCGATCATGCAGGCAATCTGGTTGGTTTGCGCGACGCGATTCGGTTCTGGTCCGATCCACCGCGCCGCGAGGTAGCGCGCTGGACGAACATCGAACGTGCGTCGCAGTTCGATATTTCAAAAAACGTCGAGCAAACGCTTGAGATTTTGACGCGCGTTGCACTTTAGCGTCCGCTGTCCTCAGTGGAGGCCCGAATCATATCAACTCCTGAGCGCAGCGTCCGCGTCTGGGAAAATCTGAAATACCTGGTCGAGCCGCGAGATTTCGAATATCGAGCGAACTGTTTCCTGCAAGCCGGCCAGCAGGAATTTGCCGCCGTAGCCTTCCACTTTTTGCATCCCCTCAATCAACGCCGCCAAACCGGCGCTATCGATATAGGTCACCTGGGAAAGATCCACGACCAAACGTTTCGGTTTCTTCCCGATCATGGCGTTGAGCGACGCCGTAACCGAAGGAGATACGTGCAGATCGATTTCGCCCTTGAGCGGCAGGACGTTGGAACGTTGTCGTGACGACGGCAAGCCAGATGTGGAAGCGTCTTTTTTCATTTTACCTCTGCAATCGTCAATGGATCACCATCCGAGCGTATTGATAATAGTTTCCACATCTGAGAGATCATCAATCAGGAAATCCGGTTCATATTTTGCAAGCTCATCCCGGCTCCATCTGCCGGTCGCCACGGCAATGGTGCGCGCGCCGAGCGCTCTGCCGCAGGCAATGTCGCGCGGCGTATCGCCAATGACGTCGATCTCTTCTGCGGAGAACTCGCGCCCATGCTTCTCTTTTGCCCGGGCGCGGGCGAATCGCCCGAGCTGATTCCGATCCCGATGATCGTCGGCAAAAGCGCCAAATTCAAAAAAATGCCACACGCCGTAGTGCTCGAGTTTCAGTCGCGCTCCGCGGGAAACATTTCCAGTGAGAAGCGCGAGCACCAGACGCGGCCGCGACTTGAGCTTTTCGAGCAACTTAAGCACGCCGGGGAGCAGCTTGCCTTTCCGGCGCGGCAGTTCGAGTGAAAGAAAATGGACGTAGCTATCCAGAAACGCGCTTACGTTTTCGTTGGTCGCAGGGATTTTATGCTTGTTCAGGATACTGACGACAATGCCCGAATCGGTCATGCCTGCGATCTCGATGTCGTGCAGATCGTCAGCGATACCGAAGCGCTCTTTAAAGGCAGATTTGAGCGCTTGAACACCGGCGCCTCCCGAATGGATCAACGTCCCGTCGATGTCGAAAAGCAGGAGGCGTCTTGTAATTGCGGATTGCATTTCTGTAGCGGCGCTCTGCGTGCCACGCGATAGCGTTGCGACAGCGGGTACGCGGCCCTCGTAAATTGGCGCAATTTTGTAACCTGCGCATTTCAAAATCGCGAGTTTGCAGTCGCGGTTTTTTGTCGGCGAGTAAAGACCCGTTACAGCCTACAAAGCTGGCGCGTGCATCATCAGCACGGCGATCATGCTCCCGAGAAACACGAGCAGCACAATTGACAGGCCGATCAAAATTCCATTGCGAACCGGGTCATTCTGCTGCGTTTGGCGCCGGAACGGCGACGCATTGGCAAAATTACGGGGGGTGATACTTCGTTCCGCATCTGCAGTTCCTGAACGGATGGGATCTGGCATGGTAGCGACTATCTAGCCAAAGATTACCCTTAGTCGAGCGATTGTTCCGTTTGGATAGGCCTGCGCTGTCAACCAGGGGCTTTGATCTCGACAAGCGGCAAAGATTTTTCCAGACTGCACGCCTATGAAAGCTCTGACACCCGCCAGCCCCCGATGCCGGGATTGCTTCATTAGAAGATCGTTGTTCACAATTGTTGGCTTAACGATCACTTTGATTAGCACGTCATATGCTGCTGAGCCGTCGAAGCAAACGAAGGTGAGTTCAGAAAACAGAGCTCGTTCAGAAACGAGGCCTGTCCATCTCGTAGTAAAGTCTCGGGAGGAGCTAAAGCAGATATTTACTTACCTTCCGTATCCCGCCGTGCCGAGCGACCTTCAAGGTTATGAGGGGTCCCAGGTAGGTGGCACAGGCACCTATCGCCTGGTGGTGGATGCTCAAGGTGCCGTCACTCAGGTCACGATCTTGAAGGGATTTACGGTTACAGAAATCTACGATGAGCGATTCTCCAACTTGAAAGGCAATGCCGTCCCGGCCTTAGACAAAGTGATGCTTCAGGCATTGATGCGTTGGCGGGCAAAGCGGGGGCCGCTGCGCGTCGTGGATGTTCACTGGAGTTTTGGACCCATCCGTGGATGAACTACGGCAAACCAAATAAGCTATATTAAGCGAACGAGGTTCGCCGCTGCCACCCAGCGCGACGACGGAAAGTTTCGTTGTGCGATCCGATGAAAACCTGACTGCTTCCCTCGAACTCGAAGTGGCGATTCGAGGCCCGCTTTTTGTATCGACAAGCTGGGACGTCTTATCCACCCCAACGCGCGATGCGCGTGTGCGTCATGCCTTGTTAATGATCAGGGCACCTTGGCTAGGATCTTCTCCAGAGGTCGTGAAAGCACGCAACGTCTGAGTGCGGATGTTACCCAGTAAGTCCGCTGCCAGCAACACGCTGGCGGCCGTCTCATCGTCTGGAGCCTCGAAGATGCATACTTGGTCATACTGACCGAGCGTCCAATACATTTGTTTGATGCTTACTCCCATCGATTGCACCTTGGCGGCCCAGTCTGCCACCCGCTGCGTCGTCTGCCTGGCGGCCTGGATGCCCTTGTCTGTGAATTGCACTAAACTGATGTACGTCGGCATAATATTAATCCTTCAGGTAATCTGGGAGCCGGTTTCGACCCGACGGTGATATGGATGGAATCTTTCCGTAACGATTTTCGTTTTTATGGCTCTGCAAGATTAGCTAATGCCTCGCTCCAGACCGTGTTCGCCCAGTAAACGATCTACTCGTAACGATGCCGGTCTCAGATTTGGTTGTCGATAGGCCGGATAACTCCTCAAGCGAAAGGAGTCCAGTTTCAATGACGTCAAGATAAATGAGTGCGCTGCCGTCATCCCTCAAGCCAACCTTAATCAGTTCGCGACCTACTCAATCTCCGCAGTGATCTTACCGTTGACGTCGTTCAACGTGACCGTGTCAACGCCTGCCAGCTTTACCTTATCGAAGGTCACTGAGAGTCCCTCGTCGTCTACCAGGTTGAAATCCCAGGTTTCTGATTTTGCGTTACTCTTGAAGCGCACCTGGATCTTTCCCCCGGCAGCCAGCACTTTTCCGTCGAGAAGGAGATTTGCGTCCCAATCCCTGTTATCAGAGGCAGTGACATAGAGACCTTCGAAGCTTCGCGCGGTCTGGTTCACCAGCGTGAAGTCGAGATCGGACGCGAATGCGTTTGCGATGCCTAGGAGGATGAAGAGAAAGAAAGGAAATTTCATGAGTGAGGACTACTTCTTCTTTTTGTTGTGAGAGGTGGTCTTTTTGTAAACCGTGTGGCCGTATTGGTCCTTCACCTTTGTAGTCTTGAACACTCTCTTGCCTTTGGTCTTCTTGCTTGTTGATTCGTAATAGCGTGGTTGGCGGTAGATTTTAGGCTGGTTGAAATAGGGGTCGAAGTCGCTCGGATAGGACCGATCGCCTACGTAGACGACGAGTTCGCCGGGGAGGATCAAAGCATGGCTTAGTTCGGCAAAGCCCGTGACAAGAAAAGCCATGATTACCATCTGTAAGAGGGAGCGAAAAGTCACCCTTATCGTCTAGCAGGAGCATTCTATCGCGTCAA
>WNGI01000852.1_pt1 | contig 24940 bp, 27 predicted proteins | sample 5400621 | NCBI WGS metagenome assembly WNGI01 (sample SAMN13153374, study PRJNA577476) | soil metagenome | isolation source: 20 cm soil or saprolite under Garry oak tree replicate 1 | place: USA:California | collected 2016-06-15 | reverse complement strand
CACGAGTAGGCGCCGGGGATGCTGTGCTGCTTGCCCCAGCCGATCGCCGAGGAGGCCGCCCCGCCGAACGACACGACCAGGCCGACCGCGAGGATCACCGCCCGTCGGCTCAGGTGTCGCATGCGGCCCCCATCATGCGCCATGCCGCGCGCGCTGCCCCCGGGGGCGTTCGGTCCTCCGGCGCAACGAGGCGAACCGGTCTTCCGCCTGAGCGAAGGGCTCCAGGGGATCGAGCAGACCCTCGACGAACCCCAGCAGCGAGGCGAAGCCGCATGCCTCGTACGCATCGTCGAGGAGCTGCGTCGCTCGGTCGAGCGCGATGGCGAGCCCGGCCGCGCATGCCGACCACTCGGCCTCGAGCTCCGGGCGCCGCCACGCGGGCATGAGATCCCGCGCCCGGGTCAGCCGCGCGACGAACTCCGCCAACGCGTCGTCCAGGGGCCGTCCGGGAAGCCTGGTTCCGGGGACGACCTCCGTGAGTCCCGCCTTCGCCGGTTCGATCTCATCGAGGACGTCGTGGAACGCTCGGAACGACGGGACGAGCTCGTCCGGCAGCGCCTTCCGGCGGAACATCATGCGCCGAACGCGCGCCGTCGCGCCGCGAGGATCCGCCCCGGGTCGTTCGTCGCCACCGCGTCGACCCCGGCGCGCATCAGCTCGACCGCCTCGTCGGGATCGTCGCTGATCCAGGTCCCCACGCGCATGGCGGACGCATGCACGCGCTCCGCGAACCCGTCGGGCGCGCCGATAAGCGCCCCGATGGCCGGCAGCACCCAGGCATGTCCTTGGGCATGCGCGAACGTAAGGCCCGCATCCGCCTCGACGCTCCGAACCCGTCGGAAGGTGGGGCGCCAGCTCACGGCACCGCGCGATGGAGAGCGGGTTGAAGCTCGAGACGAGCACCGCGCCGTCGAACCGGGTGGACGCGATCGCCGCCACCGTCGCCTCGACCGCCTCTTCGCGATCGGGGTCGAAGTCCGGCTCACCGGGGACGTTCTTGATCTCGATGTCGGCGGCGGCGCGACCGGACAGCACGCGCAGCGTTTCCTCGAGCGTCGGGACACCGGCCGCGCCGCCGCCGCCGAGCTCGATCTGGAGGCGGCCGACCTGCTCGAGGGTCATCGACCGCACCAGACCGTTCCCGTCCGTCGTGCGCGCGACGTCGGCATCGTGCATGACCACCGCGACCCCGTCCGACGTCATCCGGACATCGAACTCCACGACCTCCACCCCGAGCTCGATCGCGGACTCGAACGCCTCCACGGTGTTCTCCGCGACGTGTGCGGAGTCACCTCGGTGGGCGACCACGGCCGCTTGACTGAACGGCCATTCAGACATTATCGTCCGCTCCACGCGGGACGTTCGGCTGTACCTGTGGAGTCGCACGAACGATGACTGAACGAAGATTCAGACACGATCCCGATGAGATGTGGTGGCTCTCGGACGCTGCGTGCATCGGCGAGGACCCCGAGCTCTTCTTCCCGATCGGGACGTCGCCGCCGGCCGCCGATCAGGCGTTCCGCGCCAAGGCCGTGTGCCGCTCCTGCCCCGTGCGCTCCCCGTGCCTCGAGTGGTCGCTGGTGACCTTCCAGGACGCCGGCGTCTGGGGCGGCCTCGATGAGGAGGAGCGACGCGAGATCCGACGCCTCCGCCGGCGCGCCGTCGCGATCGGCCGCGAGTTGGAGCCGGCGGTCTGAGGGTTCCCCGCTCACGCCTGACTGGATGGACACAGCGGTTCGATCGGACACTCCGTGCACCGCGGCTTCTTCGCATGGCAGATCGCCCGCCCGTGGTCGATCAGCACGTACGTGAAGGAGAACCACTTCTCGCGGGGGATCAGCCGCATCAGATCCTGCTCGATCTTCACGGGATCCGACTCGTTGCTGAACCCGATCCGGTTGGCCAGCCGTTTGACGTGAGTGTCGACCGCGATGCCCTCGACGATCCCGAACGAATTGCCCAGGACGATGTTCGCCGTCTTGCGCGCCACGCCTCGAAGCGTCAGGAGATCCTCCATCGTTCCCGGCACCTCGCCGCCGTAGACCTCGACGATCCGCCGGCAGGCCTCTCGGATCGATGTCGCCTTCTGATTGAAGAAGCCGGTGGGTTTGATGTCGGCCTTGAGCTCGTCCTCCGGGACCGCTAGGTAATCCTCCGCCGTTCGGTACTTCTTGAAGAGGGTCGCCGTGACCTCGTTCACCTTCTCGTCGGTGCACTGCGCCGACAGGATCGTGGCCACGAGGCATTCGAGGGGGTTCGAGAAGTTGAGCGCCACCTTCGCATCGGGGTAGGCGGCTTCCAGACGACGGATGACCTCGGGCGCCCGCTCCTCGATCGGAGCCTCACGGGTGAGTGTGACCACGGTTCACCCCAACGAGAAATCGAAGCGGTCGCCCGCGACGTGGTCGCTCCACACACCGCCCCGGTAGAGGTGGATCCCCTGACGCCCCTGCACGGTCCAGGACGCTCCGTCCCCGACCATCGCCGTGTCTTCGTCGAGTGCGACGAGCGTTCCGCTCGGAGGCGCGGCCGCCGTGATGGCCGCGCGTGCACCCGGCTGCCAATCGTCGACGATGTCCCAGTGCGGTGCGAACAGGGTGTTCCGAACATAGCCCAGCCCGGGCTTGAACACCTGGTCGAGATCCAGCGCGTCGCTGTCGTACGTCATCTCGGTCAGGCATGCCACCCCCGCGCTGCATCCCGCGTAGGCGAGCCCGTCCTGGAGCCGTTCCTGCAGACGAGCCCAGAACGGCGTGTCGAGCAGGATCGTCGCGAGGTACCAGGGGTTCCCGCCCGAGAAGAACACCAGCGATGCCTCGTCGAGCATCGAGACGACGTCCGGTCGCTGGGCGTCCTCACGCGTCCGAAGCGGCGACACCCGGGCGGCGATCCCGAGCCGCTCGTAATGCGCCAGCCCCTTCGCCGCCCACGTGCCGAAAACGGCCTCCCCCTCGGGCGCGGACGCCGCGGGGGCGATCAAGACGCTTCCGTCGCCGTTGGATCGGTCGAGCAGCGCGCGATCGATGTCGTCGTGCCACGTCTCGAACTCGCCGGCTCCGAGGAGCGCGAACGCGGGCGCGCTCACGAACGGACCTCGGCGATCGCTTTCGCGAACGCCGGGACCGCGCGCTCGCACATGTCGTCGTTCGCGGTGACGGAGAGCCTGAACCAGCCGGGCATCTCGAACACCGAGCCGGGCAGGACGTAGACGTCGTGACGAACGAGAACATCGAAGAACGCTTGATCGTCCGGGACCGGCGAACGAGCGATCACGTAGAACGTCCCCTCCGGTTCGACCACGTCATAGCCTTGGTCGCGAAGCGCGGGGACCAGGAGGTCGCGCCGTCGCTGGAGCCGGTCGAGGTCGACCTCGATCCGATCCAGGTCGCCGATCGCGTGTTGCAGCGGCGCCACCGGGAACGCCCACCCGCGTGCCACCTGCGCGAGGAGCAGTGGTCCGCGCAGATCCTCGCGGCCGGGCATCGTCGGCGGCACCGCGATGTACCCGAACCGCAGCCCCGGCGCGAGATGCGTCTTGGCGTAGGTGTAGATGTAGAACGACCACGGGTACGAGGCGACCGGCGTCGGATAGATGCGACCGTCGAACACGATCCGGTTGTAGGCCTCGTCGGACAGGAGGTAGATCGGCCGACCGTTGCGCTCCCCGGCTTCGGTCAGGATGCGGGCGAGCGCTTCGAGCGTCTCGCGCGGGTAGATCCTCCCGGTCGGGTTGTTCGGCGAATTGACGATGATCGCCGCGGTGCGCGGTCCGATGGCGGCCTCGATCGCGTCCAGGTCGAGATCCCACGTCTCCTGGTCGGCGGGCACCCGGACCGGGGTTGCCCCCGACTCCAGGATCAGCGTCTCGTAGAAGAACCACGGCGGGGAGACGTAGACGACCTCATCGCCGGGTCCCGTGACCGCGTGCAGACAGATGGACAGACCCGAGAAGTTGCCGTTCGTCAGGAACACGTCCTGCGCGTCGAAGGGGAGCGAGAAGCGCTCGGTGAGGCTCGCGGCGACGACCCTCGTCGCCTGCTCCTCGTTCATCTTGTACGCGAAGTGATCGGCAGCGGTCGGCGTCGAACCGCGGACCAGCGCATCCACGTACGCCTGCGGCGCCATGTCGTGCGGATTCCCGAACATGAAGTTCGCGATCCCCGGCCCCGATGCGCCGCGGACGTCCGGGCGGCTCGCCCACGTGACGAACGGCCCGATCACATCGAACAAAACGCCCATCCGGGGCGAGACGTACGGCCGTTCGATCGTCATGCCTTCACACCCCCCAGTCGGAAGTTCTCCTCACCGAGCGGCTGCATCAGGTCGCGGCCGAACACTTCCATCAGACCCTCGACCTGGCTCTCGTGTGCGGCGATCGCCTGGAACTTGCGATCGCGGAGGTCGTCGGGAAGCACGAGATGGAGCGCGAGCTCCTCGATCGGCGTCTCCGGAGGACTGCCCGGGAGGAAGATGTTGAACGGCTCGAGCTTCGGGACCCATTCCGCGGTCCACTCCGGTGTCTGCGTCGCGTAGAGCAGCCGGGCTCCCGGTTTGGCGATCGCCTCGAAGGCGTCCGTCGTCCACCGACTGACGTCTTTGTGACCCTGATGACCCGTCATCCCGTCGGGGCCGAACGTCACGACGGTGTCGGGATCGACCTCCGCCATGATCGTCTTCACTTGCTCGGCCCCCGACTCGTCCAGGTGAGCCTGCATGTCCACGTCGACCGGGCCCTCCAGGAACCGATGCTCGCCGACGCCGAGGATCTGGAGCGAACGGAGGAGTTCCGCGGTGCGCACCTGGCCCATCGTCGCCGGCGGCCACCGCTCCTCGTCCATCGAGCCGCCTTCGCCGCGGGTGGCCGTGACGTCCACGACACGGTCCCCCGCCGCCGCCGCCGCGGCCATCATCCCGGCGCTCGTGTAGATGTCGTCGTCCGGGTGCGCCCAGACGAGCAGCAACGTCCCCCATCGGTCCATGCTCAGCCCACCTGCCTCACGATGCGATCCGCGTTCGTGGTGGGGAGTCTGCCGCAACTCGACGAACGGTGCACCGGGATCACGCTCGCGACGACGTGACGGGGGCCTATCGCGGATCGAGGCCGGGATCGGGGGTCGACAGGACGGTCCGGAGCCGGTCCTTGAGCGCCTCCGGGACCTCGTGCTCGGCGCACTTCGCCTGGATCAGGGCCTTGAGGTGAACTCGGAACGTGGCCTTGTCCGTGCAGTCGTCGCACCCGGAGAGGTGACGCTCCACCCTCACCCGGATCACTTCGTCCACCTCATGATCCAAGAACCGCTCGATCTCTTGGAGGGTCTCTTCGCACTCGGGCCCGCACTTAGCCATCGACCAGTCCCCGTTCTTCCGCCGTCTGCCACAACACACGCTCCAGCGCTTTCCTTCCCCGATGCAGACGACTCATCACGGTCCCGATGGGGGTGTCCATGATCTCGGCGATCTCCTTGTAGGAGAACCCCTCGACGTCAGCGAGGAGAACGGGTATCCGGAAGTTCTCCGGCAACGACTCCAGAGCCTTCTTCACTGCCTCGTCCGGGATCCGATCGAGAACCTCGTCCTCGGCGGATCCCTCAACGTTCTGACCGCCCAGCCGATCGAAGAGGTACCACTCGTCGGCGTCATCGGGTCCCTCGACCGTCTGGGGCTCGCGCTGCTTCTTGCGGTAGGTGTTGATGAAGCTGTTGGTCAAGATCCGATACAACCACGCCTTGAGGTTGGTCCCCTCCTGGAACCCGGCGAAGCCTCGGTACGCTCGGAGGTAGGTCTCCTGGACCAGGTCTTCCGCGTCGGCAGGGTTCCTGGTCATCCGGAGCGCCGCGCCGTACAGGGACGGCAACAGCGGCAGGACGTCGCGCTCGAAGCGCTCGCGGAGTGCTCGGTCGTCTTGTGCCGTCTGCGCCATGGGTCACCAGGGTAGCGCGCGCCGCTCAACGCGAGGCGGGCCTCCGGTGCAGCGGTTCCCGCGGCAACTCCGCCGCGCTGCCTGTCATTGGCGCAGGTCGATGCCATTATGGAGCGACCATGCCCGACAACGATACGAACAAGTCTCGCCGTTCTGGGGCCGATGGGCCGTCCGGTCCCGGCATCCCGAAGTCGCGACTGACCCCCTGGATCTTGATCGCCCTGGTCGTCCTTGCCCTCGTTGCGTTCAACCAATGGTTCTCGACGGCATCCCGGCAGAACATCGACCTGTCGAAGTTCTACCAGCTCGTCGACGACGGCAAGATCACCGGGAAGGTCACGATCTCGGCGACCCAGGTCACCGGGACCTACACGGACACGGACGGCAGCCAGAAGAGCTTCGTGGCGACCCTCCCCGGGTCGAACTACGACCCTTCCACCACGCTCGAGCCCAAGCTACAGGCGAAGGGGATCGACTACACCGGCACGCAGCCGAGCCCGTGGTTCTCGCTCCTCGCGAGCATCCTGCCGCTCGTGCTGCTGATGGGGATCGCCTATTACTTCTTGTTCCGTCGCGTCGGGGGTGGTGCCGCCAACCCGCTCAACATGGGCAAGAACAAGGTCAAGATCTACGACCGCAAAGAGATGAAGACGACGTTCTCCGACGTCGCCGGTGTCGACGAAGCGAAGGAAGAGCTCAAGGAGATCGTCGAGTTCCTGAAGAACCCGAAGAAGTATCAGCGCCTCGGCGGCCGGATCCCCAAGGGCGTGCTGCTGCTCGGTCCCCCCGGGTGCGGCAAGACGTTGCTCGCGCGGGCGGTCGCGGGTGAGGCGAACGTTCCGTTCTTCTTCATGAGCGGCTCCGAGTTCGTCGAGATGTTCGTCGGCCTCGGGGCGGCCCGGGTGCGGGAGCTGTTCCAGCAGGCGAAGGAGAAGGCCCCCGCGTTGGTGTTCCTCGACGAGATCGACACGATCGGCAAGGGGCGCTCCGGCGTGATGGGCGCGGGGTTCGGCGCCCACGACGAGCGTGAGCAGACCCTCAACCAGCTCCTCGTCGAGATGGACGGGTTCGACTCGTCGAAGGGCGTCATCATCATGGCCGCGACCAACCGGCCCGACGTCCTCGACCCCGCGCTCGTGCGGCCAGGCCGCTTCGACCGTCAGGTCGTCGTCGACCCTCCGGACCTCCGCGGTCGCGAGGAGATCCTCCGCGTGCACGCACGCGGGGTCGCGCTCGACCCCTCGGACGATCTGCGGACGATCGCCCAGCGGACCCCGGGATTCACCGGCGCCGACCTGGAGAACGTGGTGAACGAAGCGGCGCTCCTCGCCGCCAGGCGCGAGAAGAACTCGGTCACGATGGACGAGCTCGAGGAAGCGATCGACCGGGCGTCCATGGGCTTGGAGCGCAAGTCACGGGTGATCAGCGACCGCGAGAAGGTGCGCGTCGCCGCGCACGAGATGGGCCACGCCCTCGTCGCCCACTTCTGCGAGAACCTCGACCCCGTCCACCGTGTGACGATCGTCGCCCGGGGCACCGCCGCGCTCGGTCTGACCATGACGCGCCCGCTCGAGGACCGGTACATGGCGACCGAACCGGAGCTGAAGGACATGCTCGCGTTCGCGATGGGAGGTCGGGTCGCCGAAGAGATCGTGTTCGGCGAGGTCTCGACCGGGGCGCAGAACGACCTGGAGAAGGCCACGCAGATCGCGCGTGCGATGGTGGCCGAGTACGGGATGAGCGAGAAGGTCGGCCCGCTCTCGCTCGGCCGTGACGATCCCAACGCGTTCTGGCAGCAGCCCAAGATCTCGGGTGAGACCGCTCAGTTGATCGACCAAGAGACGCGCCGCCTGCTCGACGAGGCGCACGACAAGGCGGATCGGATCTTGATGGAGCGGCGTCAGCTCCTCGACGAGCTCCGCGACCTGTTGCTCGTCGTCGAGACGATCGACGGCGATGACATCGAGGCGTACGCGACCGGCACGAAGCTGGTGCCGGACCCGGATACCGCGAGGCGCGAGCAAGACGAGCGTGCCGCCGCCGCCGCCGCGGTCGCGTCGAAGCCGGCGACGGCCGTGCATCCGCGACCGGCGCGGGCGCCCGTCATCCCGCCGGCACCCCCGCTGCCTGCGGACTGACGCTCAGCGGCGACCGCGAACGGCTCACCGTCACGAGCGTTCGTCGTCGCGGCCGCCCGTTCGTTCGATCGGCTTGCCGGACAAGACGAGATCCCAACGGTCGCGCCATCGGTCCAGGAACCGGTAGAAGTTCCGCTTCGACCACGTGGCCCGGTCGCGAGGGGGCGTTCCGAACCACATCCGGTGCTCGTGTTTCTCGACGGGGAGCTCGACCACCTCGCAGCGGTACCCCGCGTCCTTGACGCGGAACGACCACTCGATGTCCGCGGTCCGGTACCACTTGAACTTCTCATCGAAGAAACCCGCCTCGGCGAGCATCTCGCGACGGAAGGCCATCAGGTAGCCCTCGATCGCGTCGCACGGACCGGCGCCGGGCGCCTCGTCGAACTGGCGCAGGTCCGTGGTCACGATGCCGAACGGGCCGCAGACGCCGAGCTTCGGATCGGCAAGCGCTCCTTCGAGGGGACCGAATACGTCGCCCGTCGGTTCGACCGAACCGTCCATCGCCAGCACGATGCGGCCGCGCGAACGCCGGAGACCGGCGTTCCGCGCGGAGGCCCACCCGGTCCCCGGCTTCAGACCCAGCACCTCGACGTCCCCGCCCCACCGGTCGGTGGGCGCGCCCGTCACGTCGGCGACGACGTACTGGGCACGACGCTCGCCGGCGTGTGCTCGGAACGCCGCGATCGCCCGGTCCACGTCCTCCGGCCAGCCTTCGCAGACCCAGTGGACGCTGACATCCATCGTCGCCGGCTCCTCCAGGACGCTCGTGACGTCCGCGGGGGCGAGCGGTCGCTCCTGCTCCGCCGCGACCGGCTCCAGGCGGAACGTGCCGTCGGGCTCGTCCACCACCGTCCAGCCGGCCGACGCGATCCGGTCACGGATCGCGTCGGCCTGCCCGAAGTCTTTCGCAGCGCGCGCCTGCGCGCGCTGCTCCCCCAGCCGCACGAGCTCCTCGGGCGCCTCAGGCATCGCGGTGTCTCTCGATGAAGTCGAGGATCAGGCGGTCGGCGAGCTCGGGCTGTTCGGACCAGAAGACGTGTCCGGCGCCCTCGAGGAGCCGGAGCTCCGCGCCCGGGATCCGTCGCGCGAGCAGCTCGGCGTTGCCGGGCGCGATGACCTCGTCCTCGGTCCCATGCAGCACCAGCGTCGGTACGGCGATCTGCGGGAGTCTGTCGAAGGCGTCCCACCGTTGCATCGCCTCCCATTGTCGCCGCTGCCCACGCTCATGCGCGGGCTGGGCAGCCGCGGACCGACGATCCTCGGCCACCACGGCGGGATGCGCCTCGGGAAAGCCGGGCGCGTAGAGAGCGCGCCACGGCTCGCCCTTCGGGACGGTTCGGTCGGCGACCGCGATCGCATGCGCCGGACCCGTGTGCGTGCCGGCGAGCACCAGCGTCCGGACGCGGTCGGGGTGCGTGAGCGCCATCTCCTGCGCGACCATGCCGCCGAACGACTGACCGTAGACGTGTGCGCGCTCGACGCCGAGCTCGTCGAGGACGGCGAGCGCGTCCTCGACGAAGGTCGTCATCGTGCACGGTCCGGGCGGATCGTCGCTCGCACCGTTGCCCCGGTGATCGATCGCGACGACCCGGAGTTCGCCGGCGAGCGTCGGGATGCTCCGCCGCCACCCGGCGATGTCGGCACCGATGCCCTCCAGCAGGGTGATCACCGGGGAACCAGGATCGCCGAAGAGCTCGTAGTGGATCCGGCAGCCGTCCGGCCGAACGAGCAACGGCATCGGCCGGCTAGCTGGTCGCGTTCTTCGTGGCTCTCCGCAGCCGCGCGGCCACCGCCTCCAGCGTGCGGATCGCGATCGAGGGATGTTCGGTGAGCAGACCCCGGTAGACCCACTCGGTGAGGACGAACAGGGAGAGATCGGTCTGCGCGGTAACCGTGGCGGTCCGGGGGCCACCGTCGAGCAGCGCCATCTCTCCGAAGAAGTCACCCGGGCCGAGCGTGTTGATGGTCTTGCCGCCGATCGTGACCCTGGTTTCGCCCGCATCGATGATGAAGAGACCGACGCCCGGCTCACCCTCGGTGGCGACGATCGACCCCGCGGCGTGCCGGACCGGCTTGATCGCCTTCGCGACCGTCTGAAGCTCCTTCTTCGAGCAACCGGAGAAGATCGGCACGCGCGATAGCCGCTCCACCACGTCCTTGCTCGCCACGGCGCCCCCTCCTCCTGCTCAGCCGGATGCTACCCCGGAGAGGACGTTCGGCGCCCCTGGAGGAGGTGCGGCAGCAGTCTTCACGCGGGCGTAACCAGGACGGGCATCGCCGGGACGAGGATGCCCTCGTGGACCATGGAACGATCGTCGTGCGCGCGGCGGAGCCTCGCGACGCGCGGGCGCTGAACGACATCTACAACCACTACGTCCGAACGTCGCACGTCACGTTCGACATCGAGCGCGCGAGCCTCGACCGCCGACGGGACTGGCTGCGCGAGCGTTCGGGCGGCCGCCACCGGGTGCTCGTCGCTCAGGATGCGAGGCAGGTGCTGGGCTACGCGAGCAGCGGTCCGCACCGTGCGAGGCTCGGATACGCGACCACGGTGGAAACGAACGTCTACGTGGATCCGGCGTGCATGGACCTCGGGGTCGGCGCATCGCTATACGGGGCGCTGTTCGAGGCATTGCGCGACGAGGACCTGCACCGCGCGCTTGCAGGGATCGCGCTTCCGAACCCGGCATCGGTCGCGCTCCACCGCCGCTTCGCGTTCACGCAGGTCGCGCTGTTCACAGAGCAGGGGCGCAAGTTCGGTCGCTACTGGGACGTCGCCTGGTTCGAGCGAGCGCTCCCCTGACGCACGAGATGGCGCCGGTCTCCCGGCGCCATCCGTCTCCGTCGCGGGGGTAGGATTTGAACCTACGACCTCTGGGTTATGAGCCCAGCGAGCTACCGGACTGCTCCACCCCGCAGGAGAAGGCTAGCAAAGCCGCTGCCCAACCGGCCAGCACCTCGCGGGAGCGAACCGGGTCGACCCCTCGACCCGACGTACCATCGAGTCATGCACATCGTCCGATCCCTCGTCAGCGGGCCGCTCGACGCCGATGCCCCCGGTGGCGTCCGCACGATCGCGAACCCGGCTCGGCTCGACGAGATCGTGAGCGAGGCACACCTCGGCAACGCCGAGACCTTCCTCCAAGCGTGCAGGGTCGCGAAGGGAGCGCAGCCCGCGTGGTCCTCCGTCCCGGCACCCGTCCGCGGGCGGACGATCCAGCAGCTCGGAAGGCTCGTCGAGGACAACGCCGAGGCGCTCGCGCGGCTGATCACCCAGGAGATCGGCAAGCCGTTCAAGGAGTCTCGCGGGGAGGTCCAGGAGGTCATCGACACCTGTTCGTTCTTCCTCGGAGAGGGGCGGCGGCTCTACGGGATGACGGTCCCCTCCGAGATGCCCGACAAGCAGCTCTTCACGTTCCGGACGCCCGTCGGCGTGGCGGCCATCATCACCGCCGGCAACTTCCCCGTCGCGGTGCCCTCCTGGTACGTGGTCCCCGCGCTCCTGTGCGGGAACGCCGTCGTGTGGAAGCCCGCGGAGTACACCCCCGCGATCGCGGAGGCGTTCGCGCAACTGATCCTCCACGCGGGCTTGCCGACAGGAACGTTCCAGATGGTGCTCGCCGACGGACCCGAGACGTTCGCGGGGCTCGAGCGCGCTCTGGACGAAGGGGTCGTCGACAAGGTTGGCTTCACGGGATCGACCGCCGTCGGTGAGCGGCTCGGCGAGCTCTGCGGCCGACATCTCCAGACCCCGTGCCTCGAGCTCGGCGGGAAGAACCCGCTCGTCGTGATGCCCGACGCCGACCTCGACCTGGCGGTCGAGGGCGCGCTGTTCAGCGGGTTCGGAACCGCAGGACAACGCTGCACGTCGCTCGGCACGGCGATCGTGCATCGCGACGTGCACGAGGACTTCGTCGACCGATTCACGAAGGCGGTCGCCGAGGCGCCGATCGGCGATCCGAACCGCGACGTCCTCTACGGCCCGATGATCGATGAGCGCTTCGCGGTCCGGTTCGAGGACTGGCTCGGGCTGATCCGCGATCACCATCACGTGCACGGGTCGAGCGCGGTGGGACGGATCACGCGAACGGCCCGACGCGAAGGATTCGTCGGCGACGATCCCGAAGCGGGCTTCTTCTACCACCCCACGATCGTCGATGGCGTCCGGGCGGAAGACGACCTCTATCGGATCGAGACGTTCGGCCCGATCGTCGGGGTCGCGAGCTTCGACACGTTCGACGAGGCGATCGCGCTCGCGAACGGGCATGGGTACGGCCTGTCGTCTTCGATCTACACGACCGACCCGCTGCACGCGTTCCGCTTCCGGGAGCGCGTCTCCGCCGGGATGGTCAGCGTGAACAACTCCACCTCCGGCGCCGAAGCGCACCTCCCCTTCGGCGGCAACGGCCGGAGCGGCAACGGTTCGCGGCAATCGGGTGTCTGGGTGCTCGACCAGTTCACCCGCTGGCAGGCGATGAACTGGGATTACTCGGGTCACCTCCAGAAGGCCCAGATGGACGTCGCGGACGTCGCCGCGGATCTCTCCTATCGCCTGCCCGAGTAGCTACGGGGACGCCGACGCGGTCGCGCTCGGCGTCGGGGTGGGCGGCGTCGGCGTTCCGCTGGGTGTCGGTGTGCTTCCGGCGAGCTTCGCGGCCGCGTCCACCGCATCCTGCGCGGCCTTGATCTCGGTCTGATACGTCCCGAGGTCGCCTGCCTGCAGTGCGGCTTGGGCGGCGGCGAAGTGCTGCTGCGCCTGGTTGAGGAGCGCCTGGATCCGCTGCGTCACGGTCCCCCCGCCGCCTTGGTTCCCTCCACCCGAAGGCACCTGCCCGGTCACCGCGCCCTTGAGCGCGTCCTGCAGGTTGTCGGCGATCGTCACCGCGCCGCCGCTCCCGTTCACGATGATCACGTCGTGGAGCTGCGGGATCGGCGTCTGTTGCGCCTGCACGTAGACCGGCTGGACGTAGAGGAACGAGTTGTCGACCGGGATCACCAGGAAATCCCCGAACAGGACGTTCGACCCCGCTTGGCTGAGGAGCGTCCGCTCGCTCGAGAACCGGGCGTCCTGGTTGATCCTGGCGAAGACCTGCGTCGGTCCTTCGATCGTGCGTCCCTCGGGGAACCGGAACACGGTGAGTTGCCCGTAGTCCGGTTGGTCGGACGACGCCGCCATCCACGCCACCATGTTCTGGCGATCGGCCGGGACGAAGGGGATCACCAACTCGAACTCCTCCGTCTTGCCGTCGGGCAATCGGATCAACTGGTAGTACGGACGGATCGCCACGGCGGCCGCACCGGAAGCGGAGAGCGTGGGGTCGCTCGGGATGGCCCAGAAGTCGCGCTTCTGGTAGAAGTCCGTCGCGTTGGTCACGTGGTACGCCGCGTACTGGGACGCCTGAACCTGGAACAGGTTCTCCGGGTACCGGAAATGCTGCCAGAGCTCCTGCGGCGCGCTGTTGATGTCGGTGAACAGTCCCGGGAAGGCTCGCGACCAGACCTGCACGATCGGGTCTTGCAGGTTCGCGTAATAGGTGATGCTGCCGCTGTACGCGTCGACGACCGCCTTGACCGAGTTCCGGAGGTAGTTCACGTTGCCCTGCAGGGTCGTGGTCGAGGAATCCTGCCCGGGAGCCGCCTGCGCCAGATCGACCTGCTGCGAGTAGGGATACTCGTTCGTGTACGTGTAGGCGTCCCAGATCCAGACCGGCCTCCCGCCGACGATCGCGAGGTACGGATCGTTGTCGAACTTGAGGAACGGAACGGCCTTGCGCACCCGCGTCTGGATGTCGCGGTAGATCATGATCCTGCTGTTGCTGCTGATGCTGCCCGAGACCAGCAGGTTGTAGTCGCGGAACTTCCACGCGAACATCGCTCTCCGCAGGACGTTGGAGAGCGGGATGCCGCCCGTTCCCGAGTAGGTCGCGCTCGCCGACGTGTCCGGCTGGAAGTCCAGCTCGCTGACGTTCGTGTTGGTGATCACGAACGGTTCCTGGTCGCTCTCTCCGAAGTAGATCCGTGGCTGTTGGGACATGTCGAGCGCCGGGTCCGTCGTGACCGGCGGGAGGTCCTGCAGGACGTAGTCCGGTTGCCCTTCGACCGTGGCCGTGTTGACCTGCGCCGCGACCGCTCCGTACCCGTGCGTGTACGCCAGATGGACGTTCTGCCAGGTCTGGGCCGACGGATCGAGGCCCTGTTGGGCGATCTCTCGGGCGGAGACCATGAGCACCCGCTCCTCGTTGTTGACCGTGTAGCGGTCCACGTCCACGTCGTTGAAGTCGTAGTACTGACGGAAGCGCTGCACGGACTGCAGGTTCTCCTTCAGCACCGGCGGACGCCACACGCGGATGTTCGAGACCGTGCCGGCGTTGTCCGCGATCTGTTTCGCCGACAGGGGGCCCGTGGACACGTCTCGCTCTTGCGCCTGGATCGAGCTGAGGTTGAACGCGGCGCTCGTCGCCTGGATGTTGGAGTCGATGTATGGCGCCTCGTACTGCTGTTCGTTCGGCTTCACCCGGAACTGCTGCACGAAGGCGGGATAGATCGCCCCCAACAGCACCGACACCAGCGCCAGGAGCCCGACCGCGATGATGGGCAGGCTCCATTGCCTCAGCCTGATGTTGGCGAAGAACAGGATCGCGCAGATCACGGCGACGATCGCCAGGAAGTTGAGCGCCGGGAGTTGCGCCTTCACGTCGGTGTAGGACGCCCCCTCGACGACTCCCCGCGGGGAGGTGAGCAGGTCGAACCGACCGAGCCAGTAGCCCCACGCCTTCACCAGCATGATGAGCCCGAGCAACACCGACAGGTGCGCCCGAGCGGCCGGTGTCACCTTGTCGGCGAACATCGGCGCCTGCGGACGGATCCCGCCCCACAGGACGTGAGCGATCCCGACGAGGATCGTGACCCCGACGAGGGTCGAGAACAGCCACCCCTGGAGGAAGCGGAGCCACGGGAGCGAGAACACGTAGAACGCGGGGTCGCGGTGGAACAGCGGCTCCGGGGTCCCGAAGACCACGCCCGCCGAGTTCTTCCAGAGCAAGAAGTTGCTCCATTCGCCCGTCACGCCGAGCGCAACGAAGAAGGCGAGCACGGCCGAGCCGACCGGGATCGCCCACCGAACGAGCGGATCCGTGACGTCACGGATCCGCTCGAGGACCTCTTGGTCCGGCGACAGGATCCGGGTCGTCGGCCGGATCCTCCTCGCGATGACCAGGTTCACGTACAAGATCGCGAAGAACAGCAACCCGAAGACCACGGCGAGGACGGTCTTGGTCCGAAGGACGGTCCAGAACACGCCGCTCTGGTCGATCTCGCGGTACCAGAGCAGATCGATCACGAAGCCCGAGAGCGCCGTGAACAGGACGATCACGACGATGACGGCTCCGATGAGGATCAGCGGCCATCGCCGTGACCGGCTCGGAAGACGGATCGTCGACACGGCCTGCAGCCTACTTCACGTCGTCGTTCCGCCAGGCCGGAGCGCCTGGAGGGCGTCGGCGAAGGTCGCGACCGAGATGACCCGCATCGCTCCCGTGTCCACCCCCGTGAGGTCGGCCATGTCGTCGGCCGGGGCGAGGAAGATGCTCGCTCCCGCATGCTGCGCCGCGACGACCTTGTCGCGGATCCCGCCGATCGGCCCAACCTGGCCCTGAAGGTCGATCGTCCCGGTACCCGCGATCGTGCGTCCCCCGGTCAGATCGCCCGGCGTCATCAGCTCGTAGAGCCCGAGGGCCCACATCAGTCCGGCGGACGGACCTCCGATGTCGCCGCTGTCGATCGAGACCGGGAACGGGAACGGGTCGATAGAGCGGAATCCCACGAGCAGCTCCTCGTTGGGGCCGCATGGCTTCCGGACGAACGTCGCCCGTTCAACCTTCCCGTCCACATCGAGCCGGAAGGACAGGGCCTGCCCCTCCTTCGCGTGGTGGAGGATGCGACGCACGTCCGCGGTGTCCCCGACGGGCTGCCCGTCGATCGCTTCGATGATGTCCCCCGGGAACAGCCGTCCGTCCGCGGAGCAGTCGGGGACGGTGGACTCGACCAAGGCTCCCGTGCCGTGATCCTTCGGGTAGCTCGTGAGTCGCCGGAGAACGACCCCGGTCGCGTCGATCTTGCTCTGGTCCATCTGGGAGATCGATCGTTGGTTCTCCAGCGCGACGTTGCCCGTCGGATACAGGTCGGCTTGAGGGACCAACGCCCAGTCGGGCTCGAGCCAGACGGCGACCGCTTGCAACGGACTCACCTGGTGGTAGCTCACCGTGGTCATCTCGAGCGCACCGGTGGGGTCGTAGCGCGGGCGACCGTCGTAGCGGATCTGCGGCGTCACCGACCGGGCGGGCCCGGGACCGATCGCGTAATACGGCAGTCGGATCCACGCGGCGGCCACGAGCACGGTTGCGACCACGACGAAAGCGGCGACGCGGAAGGGGTGACGCATGCGGGGAGCCATCCTACGGACTGCTTCGTTCCGAAGGTTGCCGTGGTTCCTCGTTCGCGGCCGCTCGGGGGGGTAGGCTCGCGATCGATGGCCTATCTCTTGGTGGTGCTGGTTGCGGCGGCCGTGGGCGCGGCCGCGTACCTCATGACGCTCCGACAGGGCGCCGCGCACGCGGCCGCCGGACCCCTCCGAGCGAACCAGCCGGTCGGCGTTCCCGTCCCCGGCTCCGGGCAGACGTATCTCACGGTCACCGACACGCGGCTCGATTGGGAGTCACGTCTCACCGGCGCGCTCGGGCTCGTGATCGCGGTGATCGCGGGCGCGGCAGCGCTCGCCTTCACCACGTACGCCGGCGCCAGTCTCCTCGTGAAGCTCATCCACCGGGCCGTCGGCTGAGCGACGGGCTCGTCACGACACCTCCGGGGTGATGTCTCGGAGCTCCGCCACCAGGTGCCGCGAGATGCGACCGTCGTCGCGGAGACGTCCCTCGAGGTTGTACCAACCGGCCCACTCCGCGAGCGCGAGCGTGGTCGGCTCGTCGAGCGCACCGTGCGCCGGCCCGTCGTAGCGTCCGACCTTCGCGAGGCGGCGTTGGATCTCGCTCACGAGCTCCTCCGTCGCCTCGAGCGGCGGGTCCGTGCGGACCAGCATCGTGTCGTCCCACACCGCGAATAGACGCCCGAGCTCCGCGGGCGCGTCCCGATGATCATCCACCCGAAGATCGATGTAGCGGTCGTTCCGCCCCTCGTAGCCCCCACGGTCCCGAACGACCAGCAACGCCGAGGATTGCCTCCCGCGACGGTCACCGCCCGCGGCGTCCCCCGCCATCAGCGCGGCGAGGAGTCGATCGCAGAGCTCACCGTCGGCCGAGCCGAAAGCCCGCGCCATGGCATCCACGACACCCGCGCCGGCGAGGATGTTGCCCTGCGCCGCGAAATGCTCGCCCGAGACGCCGCCCGCCCACTCGACGCATCCCGAGCCCGTGAAGGTCGCCGCCTCGCCGGCGGCGTCCACGAAGCCCACCTGGCGCTCGTCGCGACCGTCGTCGCCTTCCAGCACGGCGTCGAGGGCCGGCCCCGCCGGCATCCCGCCCCCCATGAGCCGCAAGCCGTCCGGGCCGAAGTCCGTGTTCGCCCACGCCTGCGTCGCGACGGCGCCGACGCCGGCCTTCGCCCAGGGGACGACGGCGCCGACGCACGGAAACTTCGAAGCCACGGCGACGCCCAGATCGCCGTTCACCGGATCGAACGCCACGATCGAGAAGGTCATCGCCCCCTCCCCTCCTCGGCTCGCGGCTCAGCGCCGACCGGCCGGCCGAACCAGCTGGAACGCCGAACGGTACTCCTCCAGGTGTTCCAGCATGTGACCCGCGCCGATCGCGACTGTTTCGAGCGGCTTCTCGGCGACGTGCACCGGGACCTCGCACTCCTGCGCGAGGAGCTGGTCCAGACCCTTCAGGAGGCTCCCGCCCCCGGTGAGGAACATGCCGGTCTCGAGGACGTCGTGCGTGAGCTCGGGGGGCGCGTCGCCGAGCGTCCGGCGCGCGCCGTCCACGATCTGCCGGACGGGGTCCGCCATCGCCTGGCGGACCTCGTCCTCGGTGATCTTGACCTCGACCGTGTTCCCCGTGGAGAGTTCCCGTCCGATCACGAGCGCGGCGCGCCCGCTCGCGGACGGGAACGCGCACCCGATCGCGAACTTGATCTCCTCGGCGGCCTTCTCCCCGATCGCCACCCCACACGTGGAACGGAGATGCTCCTGGATCGCTGCGTCGAGGTCGAACCCGCCGCATCGCACACCGCGGCCCGACACCACGCCTCCCATCGAGACCACGGCCATCTCCGAGCGCGCCCCGCCGATATCGACGATCAGATGCCCGATCGGTTCGTGGATCGGCAGACCGGCGCCGATCGCCGCCGCGAGCGCCTCCTCGACGAGGGTCACCTGCTTCCCTCCGCTGGACGTCACGGCCTCTTCGACGGCGCGCTTCTCGACCTCCGAGCTCTCCGACGGGATGCAGATCAAGACGCGCGGCTTCGGGAACCGTCCCGGCGCCACGCGGCGGAGCACCGAGGCGAGGTAGCGCTGGGTCATCTCGAACTCGGTCACCGTGCCCTCGCGCAGCGGTCGCACGGCGACGACGTTGCCGGAATCACCGCCGATGAGATCCCAAGCAGCCTCACCGATCGCAACGACGGCGCCGTTGTTCGCGTGCAGCGCCACCACCGTCGGCTCGTCGAAGACGATCCCCTCGCCCTGTCGATAGACGATCGTGTTCGCCGTTCCGAGGTCGATCGCGAGGTCCCGCCCCATCAGGACCCCATCACCCAGTGGCCTTCGCCGGTCGCGAGCAGCTCCTTCTTCCAGATCGGAACGTCGTGCTTCAGCTGTTCGATCCCTTCCCGGCACGCGTCGAATGCCTCGGCGCGATGAGCGGAGGAGACGGCGACGACCACGCTCGCCTCGCCGACGCCGAGGTCACCGATGCGGTGGAGCAGGGCCACCTTCCGGACGGGCCAGCGGGTGCGGAGATCGTCGGCGATCTCGTGGAGCCGGTCGACCGCGATCTCGTTCCACGATTCGTAGGTGAGGCCGGTCACGACGCCGCCGTTGGCGTCGGCATCGCGGACCGTGCCGACGAAGATGCACGATCCTCCCGACGAAGGATCCCCGATGAACGCGAGCGCTTCGTCGACGGACAGCGGCTCGGCGGCGACACGCACGAGCGTCTGGTCGTCGGACACGACGCCCATCGTAGCGCGAGGGAGGTCGTAGTCTGGCCGACGTGAGCGACGCACTCGGCTTCCCCTTCGGGATGGATCCGGACGCCCTTCGGGACGCGCCCTTGTTCCGTGAGCTGCAGCGGGTGATGGCCTCCTCGTCGGGGCCGATCAATTGGGAGCTCGCCCGACAGGTCGGCGTCGCCACCGCGCTCGAGGAGGGTCCCGATCCCGAACCAACCGACGAGGATCGTCGGATGCTCGACGAGGCCGTCCGCGTGGCCGAACTGCAGGTCGCAGGCTTCACCGGGTTGGAGCTCCCAAGCGACATCGTCCACGTCCAGGCGGTGCGCCGCGCCGAGTGGGTCGGTGCCAGCGCGACGAGCCTCCGCTCATTGCTCGAGCCGGCGGCCCAGCGGATGGGGGAAGCGCTCGAGACGGCGATGCGCGAACAGATGCCCGACGACGTGGGGCCGATGGCCGGCATGTTCGCGCAGCTCGGGCCCCTGCTGCAGGGAACCCAGGTCGGACAGGTCCTCGGCTTCCTGGCTACGCGCGTGCTCGGCCAGTACGACGTCGCGGTCCCTCGTCAGGCGGGCGGGGGGGCGTTGTTGTTCCTGATCTCCAACATCGCGCGCTTCGAGCATGACTGGTCGCTCGACCCGACCGAGTTCCGCACCTCGGTCGCCATCCATGAGGTCACCCATCGGCTCGAGTTCGCACGGCCGTGGACGTCCACGCACTTCGTCTCGCTCGTGGACGATTTCCTCTCGACGCTCACGGTGGACGTGGGCGCGATCCAGGAGCGGCTCTCGTCCCTCGACCCGACCGACTCGGAGGCGGTGGAACGGGCGCTCGGCGGCGAAGGTGGCGACGCGCTGTTCGGCGCCGTGCTCGACGATGAGCAACGGTTGAAGCTCGGCAGGATCCAGGCGTTCATGGCTGCGGCCGAGGGCTTCGCCGATCACGTGACGCACGCGCTCGGCGCACGGCTCCTCGCCACGCACGCGATGATCGAAGAGGCGATGCTTCGTCACCGCGAGGACGAGACGACGGATCCGGTGTTCGAGCGGCTGCTCGGGATCGACATGAAGCGGGAGCAGTACGTGGCAGGACGACGGTTCTGCGACCTCGTCGTCGATCTGACGGACGAGGCGACGCTCGCGCGCATGTGGGGATCGGCCGAGGCGCTGCCGTCGCTGCCAGAGATCGAGGAGCCTCGCTTGTGGCTCGCGAGGACGGTCTAGCAACCTCGGAGCGGTATCCTGCCCCCCGATGGACACCGTGGGGGAGCTGGTCGCGGCGGCGATCGTGGACGAACGCGTCTGGCAGACCCAAGGGGAGTCCTCGCCCGACGGCATCTACCTGACGGGGCAACCGGGTCCCGCGCTCTCGTTCGTGATCTTCCGAGCTTGGAAGGTGGGCGTCGGGATCGTGCAGGAGGAGCTGCGCCTCTACGGTCCGTCCGGACGCATGATCTGGCGGTGGGGACCCGAGTACCGCCGGATGCGGGGGATGTTCGACCTGACGACGGAACTCGACGTCGTCAACGACGCCGTGTTCGACGAGACGGGGACCTACGTGGCCTCGTTCATCATCGACGACCAGATCGTCGGTGAGATCGAGCTCCCCGTGTACGTGCAAGCCGCCCCGACGAAACTGCCGAAGGAGATCGAGGACGCGGTCCGGAAGTCGGACGTGATCTGGGTCGGTGCGGACGTCCGCGGGCGGCGAAGGACGATCCCGGCGTGGTTCGTCTACAAGAACGGGCGGATCTTCGTTCTGTCGCAGAAACAGCCGGGCCCGCAGGAGCAGACGGTGCCCGGCCTCGGCGAGGCGAAGGAGTTCGTCGTGGTGACCCGCCGGAAGGGTCGCGACACGGCGGCTCAGGAGTTCACCGCCGCGCCACGCCTGCTTGAGGGTGCGGAGTGGGAGGAGGCGGCGAAGGCATTGGCGGACAAGCGGAAGTCCCGAGGCGGCGCTCCTGCCGAATCGATCGGCCGCTGGCGGGGGACCTGTGACATCCTCGAGCTCACGCCGAACGTTCCAGCGTTCGTCTGACGTCGCTCTGTCTGGCGTGTCAACCCCTTTCGGGCGGTCGGGGTGGCCTGCGCTGGCAGATGTTCACAGGTTCACGACAGCGAAGGCCGTCGCAGTCGTGAAGATGTTGACGGGCTCCACCGGCAGGACCCGGTAAGCCTGGTAACCGCTTTACGTCCCCTACACCGATGTCAGACCCTCGCGGTATGAACGGCCCCCCATGTGCGAGGTCGACGACATCACGAGCGCCAGCGGGTGGGACGTCATGGTCGAAGCCAGGCGCGTTCAACACCGTTTCGAGGTCGCCATGGATCAGTGTCTCGAAGCGTTCGGCATCTCCTATGCCCAGTACCGAGCACTCGTCGTTCTGCTTGACCAGAACGACATGCACATCTCGGAACTCGCGCGACGTCTCCGCGTGACGCGACAGGCAGCGCTAGCCATCGCGACGAAGCTCGCCCGATCAGGACTCGTCACCTGCGAGCGCGGATCGCACGCTACCTTTCTCGTGGTGTCAGCCCATGCACGCGCGCACATGGCCCGCCTCCACGAGCTCGCCGACATGCCCGACGTACTGGAGAAAGCCTTGACGGACACCGAGCGCGGCCGCCTGGTGGCCCTTCTGCGGAAAGCCGACCGATCCCTCGCCCCTCCACGCCGACCCACCTGGTGGCTCGACGACTGAGCGACCCTAGCGGTTCATCGGCCGGCCGAGCGCCTGCGCGATCGCCGCGAGCTGCCCTCCGAGCTGGATGACCTCGTCCGGTAGGAGCGCCTGGGGCCCGTCCACCATCGCCTGCTCGGGGTTCGCGTGCACGTCCACCATGACCCCGTCCGCCCCGGCGGCGAGCGAGGCACGCGCCATGGCCGCCACCAGGTGACGCTTCCCCACGGCGTGCGACGGGTCGACGATCACCGGTAGGTGCGACTCGTGCTGCGCGACGGCCATGCCGCCCAGGTCGAGGGTGTTGCGGGTCGACGGCTCGAACGTCCGGATCCCGCGTTCGCACAGGATGATCTCCGAGTTGCCGCGTTGCGCGACGTACTCGGCCGCCTGCAGCCACTCCTCGACCGTCATCGCGAGACCTCGCTTCAACATCACGGGCTTGTTCGCGAGCCCGACCTCTTTCAACAGCTCGAAGTTCTGGGCGTTGCGGGTCCCGACCCGGATGCAGTCGGCGACATCCGCGACGTGCGCGACCTGCGACACGTCCACGACCTCGATCACGACCGGCAGACCGAACTCGCGACGAGCTTCCTGCAGGATCTCGATCCCCTGCTCGCCGAGCCCCTGGAAGGAATACGGCGACGTCCGGGGTTTGTAGACGTCGCCCCGGACGATCGTGGCGCCGGCGTCCTTGGCCGCACGGATCGCGCGCATCGTCTGCTCGGGATTCTCGACCGCGCAGGGGCCGGCGATCAGCGTGAAGCTGTCCCGGCCGACAGGGACCGTGCCGACCTTGACGACGGTGGTCTCGGGATGCAGGTCGCGGGAGACCATCTTGTACGGCTTCCCGATCTGGATCACGTGATCGACGCCCTGCATCTGACGCCAATCGATCGCCTTGAAACGCTCGGTGTCGCCGACGAGGCCGATGATCGTGTGCACGGTGCCGCGGGAGACGAAGGCCTCGCCGCCGTTCGCGCGTACGCGTTCCGCGACGGCCTCAATGTCGGCGTCCGTCGCCTCCGGTGTCATCACCACGACCATGCGGTCGAACCTCCTCGTCCGGCCCGGTCGAACGGCCCGGGGAAGTCGAAACCCCGGGCGTCCGGCCCGGGGTCGCTCGCTGCTCGGTGGCCGCTGGCGACTACGCCGGGTCGTGCCCGCCGTAGAAGAACCAGAAGCCGACGCACCGCTGCATCTCGGGCAGATGGTGGCAGACAGCGGGCGCGGGTGGCAAGCCACCCGCGCCCGCCCTCGCTAGCATGCGCCGGTGACCCTCACGGTCGTGGATCATCCGCTCGCTGCCGACCTCCTGGCCCGGCTCCGGGACGAGCGGACCCCTCCGGACCTGTTCCGGACGCTCACGCGGCGGCTGGGCTGGCTGCTCGTCCTGGAGGCGACCCGCGACCTGGCGACCGAGCCGGTCGACGTCCCCACCCCCCTGGAGACGACGACCGGGGAGGTCGTCGCCGAGCGACTCGTCGCGATCCCGGTCCTCCGGGCCGGTCTCGGGCTCCTGGACGCCGCCACCGACCTCTACCCGGACACCGTCGTTGGCTACCTCGGCATGGAACGTGACGAGATCACGCTCCAGCCTCGCGACTACTACGCGAAGCTCCCTCCGATGGACGCACGCCGGGCGCTCGTGCTCGATCCGATGCTCGCGACCGGAGGAAGCGGCGCGGCGGCGCTCACCCACATCAAGGAGAACGCCACCCCCAGATCGATCTCGTTCGTCTGCGTGGTCGCCGCCCCCGAGGGCGTCGAGCGGCTCGCGGCCGACCATCCCGACGTCCCGGTCTTCACGGCGGCCCTCGATCGCCAGCTCAACGAGCAGGGCTTCATCCTGCCCGGCCTCGGCGACTTCGGCGACCGGCTCCACGGCACGGTCTAGGTCGTCGTTCCCTCGTACGCCTTCCCGGCCGCCGCCGGCGGTCGCACCCTGCCGATGAACCCGGCGAGCACCACGATCGTGACGACGTAGGGCGTCATGTTGACGAACTGTTCGGGGATCGAGCGGATGATCGGCCAATCGCGGAGGGCCAGGGGGACCGCCTGGGCGAAGCCGAACAAGAACGCGGCGCCCATGAGCCGGATCGGGTTCCAGTTCGACAGGATCAGCGCGGCGAGCGCGATGAAGCCCAGGCCGAGCGTCTGGCCCTCGCGCCAGTTGTTCACGATCTCGACCGACAGGAACGCGCCCGCGAGACCGGCGAACGCGCCGGAGATCAGCACGCCTTCCCATCGGAGCGGAGCCACGGCGACCCCGAGCGACCGGGTCGCCTCGGGGTTCTCCCCCGCCGAGCGGAGCCGCAGTCCCCAGCGGGTTCGGTTCAGCACCCACCACACCGGGAAGACGATCAGGAACGGGAACAGCACGAACGGCGACAGCCCCTGGAACGCCCTCCCGAACGCCGGGATCGACGACAGCAGCGGGATCGAGATCACGTTGAGATGGGGCTGCCCGGGATCCGATTGCGTCGCCTGTCCGAAGAAGATGGTGGAGAGGAAGCGTGCGAGGCCGACGGCGACGAGATTGATCACCACGCCGGAGACGATGTGGTCGATCTTGAACGTGACCGTCGCGAGCGCGTGGATCGACGCGAACGCCGCTCCGCAAGCCAGCCCGAGGAGCAGCCCCATGATCGGCCCTGCCGGCACACCCCACCCGAGCTTCGCTCCGAAGTAGTACGCGCCGAACGATCCGGTGACCGTCCCGATGATCATCAAGCCTTCGAGACCGATGTTGACGATGCCGGAGCGCTCGCTGAAGAGGCCCCCGAGGCCGGTGAGGTAGATGATCGTGAAATAGGTGAAGGCGATGCTGATCGCGAACCCGAGCTTGCTCACGATAGGCCCTCCCCCATCTCGACCGGGCCGCTCTGAGCAGCGACGATCTCCTCCTCGGCCAGGACGCGCCCCGTCTGTCGGCGCTCGAGCCGCCGCTTCGCGAGCGTGTACGTGATCACGACCGACATGATCAAGATCCCCTGCAGGATGATCACGAACTCT
>WNGI01005747.1_pt1 | contig 24942 bp, 22 predicted proteins | sample 5400621 | NCBI WGS metagenome assembly WNGI01 (sample SAMN13153374, study PRJNA577476) | soil metagenome | isolation source: 20 cm soil or saprolite under Garry oak tree replicate 1 | place: USA:California | collected 2016-06-15 | reverse complement strand
CTACCGCCAAATCATTTAGCGCTTGAACCAGACGCGGATATTCAGGAAACTCACCTCGCTCCGTATAAAGTACCGGCGTTTGATGGGCGATCACGTCGGCGACGATCCCGTAACCTGGTTTGGTGACAATCACATCTGCGGCGCGAACCAGGTCTTGGTACTGGCGCTGAGCATCGGGTAGGGTTAACAAGTTGCCATCACGCCGCTTCGAACCGCCGGTCGCCACAAAATAATACTCGCCAAGCTGCTTTAGCCTCTTTTCCGGCAAGCGCTTAAGTCCGAGCCCGCCAAAGCTCAAAAGAACGATGGTCGCCGATTTTGGCAGATCGAATTTAGCTTTGGCTTCTTCTCTATTCAACATGGACATCCGCGCGATCCAAGGGATCGATTGCCGGATCGGGAAGACCTCAAGGTTGCACGGATATGGCAACGTCAAGGCCACGGTTGCTGTATGGTAAAAGCTTTTCATTTCTTCGATCAATGGGAGAAACGCCGGATATGCTCCGAGATATGCACGGTAGATCCAGTCCCAAGTGAAATTTGCGATCGCAACCGACGGAATAGACGCCCGGGCGGCGATTTCGAAAGCGATCGGCGGAATATCGCCTAGAATTAGGCGAATGTCGTGCTCCTCTATGAATCTGATTTCCTTTCTTACCAGGCGCGGGATCTTGGCGTGCAACGCGCGGCCGGCTCGAAGTGTCTTACCGAGATCCATCTCTAGGCTGTCCCTTTGGAGTATCCCCACGTCGATAGCCAGGCGGGAATAAGAAACCGGCGCCGTCGGGCTATGAAACAACCACTGCGGCGCGGTCGTACGAACATGAATCTTTAAACCGGGCGCCGCTCGCATCAGAGCTCGGATCACTCGATTGGAGCGCACGGCATGACCAAAACCGTGTCCCGAAATATAATAAGCAATTGAACTCAAGCAGCTTTTAGATATATGAAGTTAGACAGTCCACGCTAAGAAGTAACGAAGAAATGTCAATCACCACGAATGGCCGCCAAAACTTCGCCAGGGGAGAATAGTATGACCGGAACGATAAAAAAAATCATCAGGCAAAAAGGATTCGGTTTTATTACTCCGGACGATGGCACAGAAGACGTTTTTTTTCACCGCGGCAGCCTCGCACCGCGCAGTCAGATCGAAGACTTGAACGAGGGTGATTCGGTACAGTTTCAGGTCAGGAAAGGGGAGAAAGGTCCAGTCGCCCTTGACCTGAAAGTTCGTTGACCACGTCGTGACGTAGCCCGCCGAGGCCGACTCTCATCAACCTGTTCACGAATGCAACTTCCTCGCTTCACGATCCGTCCCGGCTGAACCGCAGCAGTCCGAAATTCCATGTCCAGCAAGTCCGCCTTACTAACAGCGGTCACACGAGGGTGGAACAGCAACGAGGCAAGGCTTGTGGTCTTTCCGAAGACATTCGGTATTGTTGATATCAGTCCTGTTCTTCAGCGCGCTACTCATGGAGCTTGCATCTCTTCGTCAAATCGCGATCCACGACTTGCAGGTCTATGACTGGATACAGAAACACCGATCATGCGCCCTCGATCGCGTCGCGTCATTCGTAAAATATTGGACCTTACGGGACTGTCGTCTTAATCTTCTCAGTGAGTGGCTGGGTATCGGGGTCGGCGGCACGTTCGCCGTGATCGTGATCGGCGGGGCGTTATTAGCGAATGGATAAAAGAATTCGTGTCGCGGCCCCGGCCCAGCACGTTATCATTTATCGATTACGGCAGTAGCTTCCGAGCGGTCATGTCACCAGCCCTTCGACGATTTTCGGCTCCACTTATTATTTGCTCTGCAGACCTGACGTAACCAAATGGTGGCAGAAATTACTTGGAATCACCATCGTCTCGGTGCTGATTTTGCTAGTGGGTTTTCAGTGGATTACTTCCACCCATCGCTGGTTTTCTGACGTCGTTGGCGGAGCCCTTATAGGTTTTGGATGGTTCTTTTTCACGATCCAGTGTTTTGCTTCCCGCGTCGGTGCGCGATCGGCCATCGCGGTTGCCGGTGCCTTCGCTTGCGCCTTTCTCGCTTTGCGATTGCTTCCCGCGTGGCGCGTCAATGTTCCGACACCCATGGTTTTGCGCGGTGATTCTGCGGGCCCAATCGAATCTCTCCGTCTGCACGCCGACTGAGGTTCAGAAACGAGAACGAAGTCTCGGCGCCGGAGCATTTCCGTTGTACTCGAATTTTCTGAGGCCGCAAAGATTGATCTACTTGCGCGTTTCGACTCCCTCCGGTTTGTGTTAGCGTGCCTGTAATCTGACCCGAAAGACGTTAATTCGATGGCGACCCCACATACCAATCGTTTAATCCACGAAACCAGTCCGTATCTGCTTCAGCATGCCCACAATCCCGTCGATTGGTACCCGTGGGGCGATGAGGCGTTTGAAAAAGCTAAAAGTGAAAACAAGCCGATCCTTCTGAGCATCGGCTATTCGGCTTGCCACTGGTGCCATGTGATGGAGCGAGAGTCGTTTGAAAATGAAAAAATCGCCGCGCTCATGAATGAATCTTTCGTCAATATCAAGGTCGACCGCGAAGAGCGGCCGGACTTGGACGAGATTTATATGAACTCGGTGCAAATGCTCACCGGCCGCGGCGGCTGGCCGATGACGATGTTTCTCACACCAGAGCGCAAACCGTTTTATGGCGGCACTTATTTTCCCCCGGAAGATCGCCAGGGCATGCCCGGGTTTCCAAGAATCTTACTGGGCGTGGCTCAAGCCTATCGCGAGCGGTCGGCAGACGTCGAAAAAAGCGTCTCGCAGATTCTTGAGGCGCTTCAGCGCATGTCGGAGTCTAACCTCTCGGACAAAGATTTTGCCCCGCAGATAATCGGCGAGAGCTGCGAAAAAATTGCCCGCGCCTATGACTCGGACAATGGCGGCTTGGGACAGGCGCCAAAGTTTCCCAACGCCGGCGTGTACGAACTCTTCTTACGTCATTATCATCACGCCAAGAGCGAACGTTATCTGGAAATGGTCGTTCATACGCTGAGCAAAATGGCCCAAGGCGGGATCTACGATCATCTGGGCGGCGGCTTTCACCGCTATTCGGTTGACGCCAAATGGCTGGTGCCGCACTTTGAAAAAATGCTTTACGATAACGCGCAGCTCTTGCGCATTTATGCTCAGGCGTTCGTGATCACGCACGAGCCACTTTTTAAATCGGTAGTCGAAGAAACCGCGGGTTATTTGCTGCGCGAAATGCTTCACATCGAGGGTGGATTCTACGCGACTCAGGACGCCGACAGCGAAGGCGAAGAAGGAAAGTTTTTTGTTTGGACGCCGGATGAAGTTAATCGGTTGCTCGGGGAAGCGGACGGAGAAATTTTCTGCCGCATGTATGATGTCACTGAACAGGGAAATTTCGAAGAGAAAAATATCCTTCATCCGATTCTAACCATCGAGCAAGCAAGTAAATTTTTTCGTAAGGAAAGAGCCGAGATCGAAACACTTGTCGCCAGGGCCAAAGAAAAACTTCTCGCAGCCCGAGAAAAACGGATCAAGCCCTTTCGCGATGAAAAGATCATCACGGCGTGGAACGGCTTGACGCTTTCCGGCCTCGCTGAGGCGATAAAGATTTCCGATAATCCGGCCCGCACCGAGGCGGCGAATCGAACGATCGAGTTTATCTTCAATAAAATGTTCCGTGATGGGTTTCTGCTGCACGTGTACAAAGACAATCATGCCAAGCTCCTCGGGTATCTGGACGACTACGCCTTTCTGGCAATCGGTCTGCTCGATTTGTACGAAGTGATCTTCGACCGTTCGCTTTTGGAGCGCGCGTCGCAACTCACTGACACCCTGCTGCGTGAGTTTTGGGACGAGCGCGCCGGTGGATTTTTTTACACCGGCAAATCGCATGAGCAGCTTATCAGCCGCGCCAAGCCGATATTCGATGCGTCGATCCCGTCCGGCAACGCGATCGCGACTCAGTTGCTGCTCCGGCTTTATCACTTAACCGGCAATGAAGATTACCGCGTGCGCGCCGAAAGAGTTTTGCGCTCATACTATGAGGCGATGGAGGGCCAGCCTTTTGGTTTCGCTCACATGCTGTGTGCCATGGATCAATATCTGCACCCAGCTAAGGAAATCGTCGTTGTAGGAAACCGCGAGGATCCGCGCACGATCGACTTATTAAAGAATATTCACCAGCTCTATTTGCCGAACAAACTCTTACAGCTTGTCGGACCCGATCAGCCGCTCGCGGATATCTCTCCGATACTTCAGGGAAAAAGCCAGATCGGCGGTCAGCCGACGGTTTACGTTTGTCACAATTTCACTTGTTCCGCGCCGGTGACGAGTTGGCCGGCGCTCAAGCCACTATTGGAAAGCTAAGTTCACGCGTAGGCATTAGGTCGCGAGGACTCGTCGGGGCCGATGCTGAAACGGCGCCTGGGAGTTTAGGAAGGAGCCGGGCTTTTAGTCATCGTTTGAATGATTCGCTCGAGATCCGGCAGGGTGTAGTATTCAATCTCGATCTTACCCTTGCTCGTTCTAGCTTTTGGGATGAGCCGCACGCGCGTACCGAGGGCGCGCTGCAGTTCCTCGACGATTGATTTCAAGTCGGGATCACTGACGAGCATCGGCCGACGTCGCTTCCGACCCATGACCAAATGCCGCACCATCTTTTCGGTTTCGCGAGTCGAAAGTCCCTTCGCGATAACTTCCCGGCAGGCGGACACCATTAACGGTTCAGTGTGAAGCCCGAGCAGCGCGCGCGCTTGACCGGCGGGCAGATTTCCCGCTGACACTTCCTGTTGCACTTCCGTTGGAAGACTCAAGAGCCGGAGCGCATTGGCAACCGCTGGTCTGCTCTTAGCGACCTTCTCGGCCATTTCTTCCTGGCTCCAGTGAAACTCCTCTTGCAGGCGGCGATAGCCGTTGGCTTCTTCTATGGGATTTAGATCTTCGCGTTGGAGATTTTCCACGAGCGCAAGTTGCAGGGCTTCGTGATCGCTGGCTTCACGCACCACCACCGGCACGCGGCTCAGGCCTGCCTTCATGGCGGCGCGCCAGCGCCGCTCACCCGCGATTAGCTCAAAGCCGTCGCCCTTGGGTCGGACAACCAGTGGCTGAATGATACCCTGATTGCGAATTGACCCGGCGAGCTCTGCGATTTTACCTTCGTCAAAGGCGCGCCGCGGCTGGAAGGGACTTGGGGTAATTCGGTCGACGGCGATCTCAAACGGCGCTTGTTCGCTCCGTGTTTCTATTCTGGTCTCCGACGCGCTAGGTATCAGCGCGCTTAGACCTCTACCCAAACCTTTTTTCTGCATCGGCATTGTGCTCTCCACGGCTAATCAACTCCTTGGCTAGATCTCGCTCAGACGCACGTTTCGGCGAATAATCGTACGAAAAAGTTTGTCTGGAAAATGCGCGCGAATTTCTTCTACGACCTGGTGCGATATTCGATTACGACTGTCGAACATCGTAATCACGATGCCCTCGAGCCGCAGTGCCGGATTGAAGCTCTTCTGCACTAGGCTCACGGTTTCGAGAATAGAACTAAGACCTTCCAATGCGTAATATTCGCTTTGAATGGGTATGAGCAGCGAGTCTGCAGCTGTAAGCGCATTGAGCGTCAAGAGACCCAGTGATGGCGGACAATCTAACAGGACATAATCATATTGAGTGGTGATGGCCGCTAAAGCGTCCTTGAGCCGATACTCTCGTCGGTCACCGTTGACCAGCTCCACTTCAGCGCCAACGAGATCTTTGGTCGCCGGAACTAACAGCAGCTGCGGCAGCTCGGTTTGACACAGAACCTCGCCGATGAAACGGGTGCCATCAAGCACTTGGTACAGACTCGAAGTCAAATTAGACCGAGCGACGCCGAGACCGTTTGTGCTGTTCCCCTGGGGATCGATGTCAACCAGCAGACTTCTTTTCGACTCGAGCGCGAGCGAAGCCGCCAGATTGATCGTTGTCGTAGTCTTGCCGACTCCACCTTTCTGATTCGCTATCGCAATAACCTGACTCACATAAATTCTCTTTATATTTCAATATGTTACTAGATATATAGTTTATCTATACTATTATCACAGTGACTTGCAAAATAAAAGTAAATTATTCCGTTTCACGTGAAACGTGGAAAATCGAAAAGACCTTCGGGATGCTAGACAAACGACAGGGTATCTCAGGCAGTTTTTTTCTTGATGTAAAAGGAAAGCAATGAAATCGCGGCGGGAGTTATCCCGGGGATCCGGGAAGCCTGACCGAGGGACTGCGGTTGAATCCTGGTTAACTTTTCGCAGACTTCACGGGACAGTCCACTGATCTTGGCATAATCAATATTGACCGGAAGGCAGACATTTTCCATCCGTTGAAAGCGCTGCACGATTTCCAGTTGTCGATCTACGTAACCTTGATATTTAATATGAGTTTCCGCCTGGGCATCGATATCTCGATCATACGTCGGTGTTTCCGGATTCAAGACTCTAACTTGACCCAAGGAAATCTCAGGGCGTCGCAGGAGCTGAGCCAGAGACGCTTGGCTGCGCAGCGGCGCCGACTGAAACGATTCGAGCAGCGAATTTATACCAGCACTCGGCGCCATCTGTTGACTCTCAAGGTAAGTTATCAGGGCGGTAGTTGCCCGCCGTTTATCACTGGTCCGCTTGGTTGCCGCACCACTAGCTAGGCCGATTCTATACCCAATATCGGTTAAGCGTAGGTCGGCATTGTCTTCGCGCAACAAGAGCCGGTATTCGGCCCTCGACGTGAACATCCTATATGGCTCGTTATCGGTTCCCTTGGTGACCAGATCGTCGATTAACACGCCGATGTAGGCCTGTTCGCGAGAAAAAATTAACGGAGCGTCGCCGCGAGTGCTGAGAACAGCATTCATTCCGGCCACGATTCCCTGTGCCGCGGCTTCTTCATACCCGGTCGTGCCGTTAATCTGCCCGGCGTGATAAAGTCCACGGATCAACTTGGTTTCCAATGACGGATAGAGCTGTGTGGGTTCAAAGTAGTCGTATTCGATAGCGTAGCCGGGCCGCATTATATCAGCCGACTCAAGTCCTTCGATCGAGCGAACCATCTCGACTTGAACGTCCAAAGGCAAACTTGTCGAAAGCCCGTTCGGATATATTTCGACGGTGTCCAACCCCTCAGGCTCGAGAAAGATCTGATGTCTATTTTTGTCGGCAAAGCGATGGATCTTATCCTCGATGGATGGACAATAGCGCGGCCCGCGGCTCTTGATCACGCCCGAGTACATGGGCGAGCGATGAATTGCCGAACGAATGATCTCGTGGGTCCGGTTGTTTGTATAGGTGATATGACACGGCACCTGACGCTGAGTAATGCCTGAGCTTGAAAATGAAAACGGCGTCGGGTTCTCATCGCCGTGCTGTACGGCCAATTTGGAAAAATCTATCGTGCGCGCATCTAGCCTGGGGCATGTTCCGGTTTTGAGTCTGCCGACCTTGAAGCCCAAATTGACCAAAGACTCGCTTAAGCCATGAACGGCAAAGTCGCCGGCGCGACCTGCTGAGTAATTTCGATCGCCGATGTGGATCAGTCCCTTTAGAAAAGTCCCTGTGGTCAAAATTACCTTGCGACCATAAAACCTTTCGCCGATCTGTGTTTCGACTCCCTTCACTTCACCATTTTCAACAATCAGCGCCTCGACACTGCCTTGGCGAAGCGTGAGACCCGGGCAGGTTTCCAAGACGCGCTTCATTCGTTGACGGTAGAGCGCCTTATCTGCCTGCGCTCTGGAAGCCTGCACAGCGGGACCTTTCTTGGTGTTGAGAACCCGGAACTGAATACCAGTTTCGTCGATCGCGCGACCCATTTCGCCGCCCAGAGCGTCGATTTCCTTGACGAGATGGCCTTTGCCGATTCCTCCGATTGCCGGATTGCAGGACATCTGACCGATGTGGTCGAGATTTAATGTCAGCATCAATGTACTGCAGCCCATGCGAGCCGCTGCCAAGCATGCTTCAATCCCTGCGTGCCCGGCGCCAACGACAATCACGTCGAAAGCTTCTCTTTGCGCAATGCTCATAGTTTCACGTGAAACAATCTCGCTGAGCTGCCACGAAGCAGAATTTGCCTCGGCAATCTCAGAGCTATCCTACAGATTATTTACCAATGCAAAAGTTCGAAAAAATTCGCTCTAGAATATCCTCGTTGTTAATCAACCCGGTGATTTCCTCGAGTGCTTCGCGAGCTTCGTTGAGGTCAACTGCTATGAACTCCGAAGCGTAATTCTCGCTCGCTGCCATCGTCGCATGCTCTAACGCTACTTGCCCCCGCTGTAGCGCACTCCGATGGCGCAAGTTGGTAATCACTACAGGGGACTCGACTTCCGAGCCAAGGATTAAATCTCTCAAACTTTCTTTCAACCAAGAAATCCCTGCACCCGTTTTAGCCGAGACGTGACCGATTTTTTTCGAACATCTAAACCGCGTTAGTTTTTGCTGCACCAACGATTGAGGCAGGTCGCTCTTGTTAATAGCAACCAAAACTCTGCCGCGGCTGGCGCATTCGAGCAGCGCTTCGTCGTCTGGCGTGAGTTGTTGGGATCCGTCAAGTACAACTATAACAGCATCAGACTTGTCCATATGCCGGCGCGCCAAGTCAACACCCATGCGCTCGATCTGATCATCAGTTTCGTGAATACCCGCAGTATCCCAAAGCACTATGGGTAATCCGGCTAGGTTGATTGACTCCTCAATTACGTCTCGAGTGGTGCCGGCCACAGGCGTGACAATCACCCGGTCTTCGCCGAGGAGTGCGTTCAGCAAACTGGATTTACCGACATTGGGCCGCCCGCAAATGCATACCTTCGCGCCTTCTCGAAACAACTTTCCCCAATCGTAAGTATCTGAAATATAAGATAATTTATCTGAAAGGCCGGAAATTCTTCCGATCAGTTCCTGGCGCCGAAGTAGCTCGATTTCCTCTTCCGGAAAGTCGATCGCGGCTTCCACTTGAACCAAAATATCCAGCAACTCTTCACGCAATTCATCGACCCATCTGGATAGCGCGCCGCTCGTTTGGTCGAGCGCGAGACCCGCGCTTTTTTCCGTACGCGCGCGGATGAGATCCAGCACGGCTTCGGCCTGTGCGAGATCCAGCCGTCCGTTCAGAAAGGCTCGCTTGGTGAACTCTCCCGGCTCGGCTTGTCGCGCTCCTTGAGTTAAAACAAGTCTTAAAATTTGTCTGATTAGAAACGCACCGCCGTGACCGTGAATTTCGACCACGTCCTCACCGGTGTAGCTGCGCGGCTTGCGCATGATCGTGAGCAACACTTCATCGAGAACCCGCTCGCTCATCGGATCGCGGATTTTGCCGTGGTATAGCCGATGCGTTTCGAATTTACCACTCTTCCCATGCGCACGACAAAAAATCTTTGCCGCGATATTTTCCGCGCCGATGCCGCTGATGCGCACGATCGCAACTCCACCTTCACCGGGTGGCGTGGCAATCGCGGCAATCGTATCTTGTTCATACATAAGAGGCGCCTAATCTTAACAGCTCGGCGGCTGAAGGCAATAATCGCATTACGCGAAGCCGCTCTAGCGAGCATGACGTGTTCGCGACCCAATGCTGGGTACGATGAGAATACCTACGAATTGCGGATGGAAACACCAGGGCAATCCGCTATGCCTGTGTGTTTCTTGGTCTAGTCTGCGATATCGACTAGGGTCGGGGGTTTACCGGTGATCGCTATCCAACTTAGGGGCACGACGAAATAAAACGGCACCCGCCCGATTCGTTTCGGCGAATCGCACGAGTGCCGCTATCAAAAGGATTTTTTAAAATTATCGTCTGACGATCGTCAGTGTTGCGCTCTTGGTCACGCCGCCATATGTGGCCGCGATGCTGACGCTGGTCTTCCTATTCACTGTCGTTGCGACGTTAAACGTCGCTGAGCTCGCGCCCGCGGGGATGGTAACGCTCGGCGGAACGCTCGCCCGCGTCGAGTTGCTGCTCGCGAGAGTCACCACTGCTCCACCGGTCGGCGCGGGCGAGGTGAGATTTACCGTTCCCGTCGAACTCGAACCGACGACGACCATCGACGGATTGAGCTTCACGGACGAAAGGGTCGCAGGCGCGGCAGCATTCACCACCAGCGCTGTCGACTTGCTCACGCCCGCGTAAGTCGCCGTGATATTTCCCGCGGTCGTCGCGCTGACCGAGGTCGTGTTTATGGTGAAATTGGTCGACGAAGAATTTGCCGGAACGGTGACAGAACTCGGCACTGTGGCGGCGGGATTGGCGCTCGATAAAGTCACAAGCGCGCCCCCCGATGGCGCGGGCGAGGTCAAGGCAATGGTTCCCGTCGCGGTTTGCCCGCCGATCACCGTCAATGGATTTAAACCCAGCGAATTCAAACTTGCCTGGCTGGTTGGAGCCGGATTGTAGCCCAACTCGATCACCTCGAAATCGCTGGCGGTCACATTGCCGAACGCTGGATTGAGAATATCGTTGTTCCAGCGTGTGTCATACGTACCGGTGATATACATATCGGAGCCGTTATCCGCCACGATCAAACCGAACTTCTGCATGGCGCGAAGGATTTTTTGCATATTCGGATCGCTTGTGCGCTGAGTAATATTGACACTCGACTTCAAGCGCAGCCGCGCTCCCATCGGCAAGGCGCCGGAAGTCGAACCGGCGCGGTGCGACGCCGGAAAAACGTATCCGTTGGATGCGCGTACGGTTACCCTCAGTGCGTGGCGAATTTCCGTAATCGTCGGATCGTAAACTTCATCGTACCTGACCAGCCCGGGAAGCATTGCCAAACCCGCCGCGTCCGCCGACGTCCAAGTATCCGGTCGCCGGTTATTCGTGTTCATGTCAAAGAATGCGCCGGAACCCGCGACCCACTTCCCCTGGCTCGAACTGTAAAAAACGTTGTAGAGCTCGTAAAGATAATTGCGATCGCGATCGACGATCAACAGATGGCGATCCTGGCTGCTGCGCCGGTCGACATTGCCGGGATCGCCGCCTTCAATCCAGCGCGCCTGTGTAATGGCTTCGGGGGGAATCGGATAAAAAGGAAAACTTGAACCGGTGTTCAGATTCACGCCGTCGCTCTCATCCCAATATTGAAACTGCACGCTCTGCAAATCCGCATTCGTAACGCCCGTAACCACCGCGTACGATATTCCGTAAATTCCGTTCGGCGTGCTGGTGTCGTTACCGCCAAAGTCAGGATGCAAACGGCGCGTGCCGCCGTTGTTGATGAACGAAATGTAGTTGGCCGAATTTCCATCCACCGGCCAACTACTGATATCACGATTCCACCAGTTATCGGCCGGCAAAAGCGGCAACGGCTGCGGCAGTGCGCCGCCGCGAATGGAACTCATCGCCCACGCTGGAATCGTCGAAGTGGTTTGAAATCCCAGCAAGGTCACGAGTGCGACCAGCGACGGCAATCGCTTGGTCAAACGACGAAAATAACGTCCAATCATGCGCTCCTCCCCGGATGAAAATCAAAACCTCAGGAAGACGGCGCAAGCGTCGTGCCAGCAACAAGATGAAAAACCCCCGCGTGGAACTACCAAAACGTCCTGCGAGATCAGCGGTCAAAGAACCCCCGCGCATAAACGGAAAGCGCGCGTGACATAACTGTTCGCGCGCGCCATCACCCGAAAAGCGATACCCAAGAAAAGAAACTTATGCGGAAAATTCAGGAAGACAACGGAGCATCAGCCGGATACCAAAGTCTTTTGCCGTAGGGTGAGATCTTCTTGGCCGGAAAAGGCAAATTTCCGCAGCGCGTCTTGACTGAGTTCGATACCCAAGCCGGGTTTTTCTGGCGGAATTAAATAACCTTCTTGAACCTTGAACGGCTCGCGCAACAACTCCTCGCGCAGCGGATTATAGGTGTAGTCGAGTTCCATGACGATACAATCCCTAAGCGCCGCAGAGAGATGAACGCTGGCGGCAAGTGCCACGCCGTCGCCCCAGGTGTGAAAGGACACCGGCACTTTGTGCTTGGCGGCCAGCGCGGTAATTTTTTTTATTTCTGAAATACCGCCGGCGCGCGCTACATCCGGTTGGATGAAATCCACCGCCTGGCGCACGATGAAATTCTCGAATGCGTAACGGGTATGCAGATTTTCACCGACGGCAATCGGTGTCTTGCCTTTCTCGCGAAGAATTGCGTGCCCTTCGATATCTTCCACAAACAACGGCTCCTCGAGCCAGAAAGCGCCGCACTCGGCGAACGCATCGGACGCTTTGAGCGCCACATCCACGCTGTAGCCCTGATTCGCGTCGGTCATGATGATAAAATCTTTTCCTAACTCCTGACGTACGGCGCGCACAATGCGAATATCTTGATCGAGATCGAAGCCGACTTTGATCTTCACGCCGTGAAAACCCTGATCGGCAAATCCGCGCGCGCGTCTCGCCACTCTAGACGGCTCTTCAGGATAAAGCGCCGTCGCGTACACCGGAACTTTGTCGCGGCATTTGCCGCCGAGCAATTGATAGATTGGTAGACCGCGCACTTTGCCGAGGATATCCCAGAGCGCGATATCGACGCCGCTTAATGCGACGATACCGATGCCGCGGGTGCCGAACTCTTTGTGGCCGCCTCTCATGTAAGCTCTGTCCCAGATATCTTCGATTGCCGTCGGATCCATGCCGACCAGCAACGGTTTCAACACTTTTTCAATGATAATTTCGATGAGCTCGCCGTTGCCGGAACAGGAACCGATTCCGGATACGCCATCATCAGTTTCGACCTGCACGAGCGTCGTCGACCGGGTGTTTCTCACACCTGACCGGCTGAGCACCTGTCCTTCGGCGGGAATCGTCGCGCGCAGGCGAATCGTTTTAACGTCCGTGATCTTCACTTTTCACCTGAAATACTTGTGGTACTCGTTATTGTAACGGTTGTAGTCGTCGGGGCTCACCGGATTTAACACCAAAAGCTTGTGCCCCTGAATCAGCTTCGGCGGGTTCGGCAAAACATCTTTGCGCACGGTGATTCGGCTAAGCCCCTTGAGAACCTGTTGTCCTTTTTCCGAGAGACAATACTCGATAAAAAGCTTGCCCGCCGACGGATGAGAATTCTTCGCCGTAAGCGCGAGAACCTGCGCGTAAACAAAATGCGGCTGCAGCGCTATCCACTCGATCGGCGCGCCGGATTTTTTCATTTCTTCGACGCTGGTCGGATACTGTGAAACAACCAGAGAAAATTCACCCGCCGCCAGCAGTTGCCCGATAATCGTGTTGCCATCGCGCGCTTGGACGTTTTGCCTGCTTAGCGCCTCCATGTATTTGCGACCCCTTTCTTCGCCGAGGGTCTGCATCATCGCCACGTACCACTCGGTCTTGTTGAGATCGAGGCCCAATTTGCCTTTCCACTTGGGCAAGAGCAAATCGTCGTAGCTCTTGGGAATATCATCGCCTTTGACCAGACGCGTGTTGTAAGTAATCGTCATCGCGTTAAGAATCACCGGCGCCCAATAGTCGTCGTTGGCGCGCAAATTTTCGTGGATCGCTTCCCGCTCCGGCGAGCGGTAGCGCGCCAACAAACCCTTTTGTTGCAGCGTCGCCAAAGGAAAGACGCTCCCTTGGTAAACGTCCGGCAGAAAGGTGTTGTTGCGGACCTCAGTTAAATACTTTCCCAGCAACTTATCTTTGCCGGCGCGAAAGTATTCCATCTTTAAGAAAGGATATTTCTTTTCGAACGCAGCCTTCAGCGCGTTGCCATCGTTGGCGGAAGCTCCGGTGTAAAAGACGACTTTGCCTTCCTTCTTGGCGTCCTCGATCAACTTGGCGCGCTCGGCGGGGGAAAACTGAGCCCTGGCTGAACCCACGAAGCCAAACATCATCGCAAAAAGAAAACCGAACAAGCTACTTCGCATGTGTGCAACCGCAGCTCAATGGCTTGACTGCAAACGGGGGGCGACATCGCGCGCTGCGCCGATCGATCTAACTAACCGCGCAAATCGGGGTTATTTCATCTCCCAGTACTGTCCCTCGACCACTTGACCATCGACGACGATGAAATCCATTTCTTCGTTCTGTCGCTTGTTGCCTTCGGTATCCACACGCACGGCCGTCGGCTTGTTACCTTTCTTTGCGCTCACGCGAAACAAGGCGAGCGGCTTATCGCCGGTGCTGGCGAAATAATAATAATGATTTTCCGGCAGCAAGATACCTTCGCCTTTATTGAGCACCGTAGGCTGATGATCCTTGTTGTAGAAAGTCGCCTGACCGTCGATCACGACGAAAGTATGATCTTCGCCCGGGTGGGTGTGCAGTTTATTTTTTCGGCCGGGGATATAGTAATTGAGCCCGATCGTCATATTCTCAGTTTGTGCGAGAGGAATATGACTGCGTCCGCCGGTGATATGCGGCGTCTTCAGTTTAAACGTCGATGCTTCCATTTTTCTAACCCTCCTTTGTCGAGTTCGGTATATCGCAGAGCCCGAAACTTGAAAAGGGGACGATGGCTGGTCTATTTTGACTCTGACCGGACGTCTTGAACTGCTTGAACGTTTTGAACCGCCCTACAGCTAAGGAGAAAAAATGGCCAACATAGGTCTCGCCTGGGTCAACCCGGCGCCATTAACGAAACCCGAGAACGTCGTCAACTTCGCCATGAAATGCGAGGCGATGGGTTGCCATTCGATGTGGACCATCGACCGGATCGCCTATGACAACCTTGAACCCCTGACCATACTCGCCGCAGCGGCTGGAGCTACACAGCGAATCAGGTTGGGCACATCGGTCTTGCTCGGCAACACGCGCCACCCGGCGCACCTGGCCAAGATCATCGCGACCTTGGACTTCATCTCGAACGGCCGGGTGACACTCGGTCTCGGTTTTGGCAGCCGCGAAAGCGACTACAAAGCCGTTGAGATTCCCTACGAGCACCGCGGCAGCAGGGCCGTCGAGCAAGTGCAACTGATGAAGCGCCTCTGGACCGAAGAAAACGTCACCCACAAAGGCAAGTTTTTCAATGTCGAGAATCTGACGGTCGGTCCGCGGCCGATTCAAAAACCGCACCCGCCACTCTGGACCGGCGGCAGCGCCGACACCGCGCTCAAACGCGCCGGCACGTGGGCGAACGGTTTTATCTGCGGCAGCTCGGCGATACCGGAATTTTCCGTGACCTGGGAAAAGATCTCCCAGTACGCCCGCGCGGCGGGACGCAATCCAAACGAGATTACCAAAGCCGGCCTCACGTTCATGGCGATCGATGACAACCAAGCCAAGGCGCTAAAATCTGTCGAGGACTACGTGATGCGCTATTACGGCCGGCTCCGCGGCGACCTTTCGAGCACATCCTTGGTCGGCCCGCCGACAGCCGTCGCAGAAAAAATCGCAACCTTCTTGTCCCGCGGTCTCGATACGCTGATCATCGGCGTCGCGGATCCTGATCCGCGACAGTTGGATCTATTTGAGAAAGTGCTGCCGAAGCTAAAGTAGTAACAACGCTCTCCGTTACGGCGTCGACGCCAACAAGGATTTGACGTTTCTCGCGCCGCCGGGCCGGTTTCAAAGGAAGTGCCCATCGAGCAAACCTCGATTCAGTTTTGCAAAGAACGCAGACAGCGAGCTGACACAAGCGGGCTGGAAACCTTAGAATAAACTTTCACAACTGAGAGGCATAGGCGCGCTGATCCGTTCGCGGACCTGACCAAGATAGTTAGGTGGTCGGAGTTTGTCCCTGTGCCCTTGCTGCTAAACGATTTGAACGAAGCGCAGCGATTGAACGACTTGAACGGTTTGAACGATTGGAATCCGTTAGCCTAGGCTATGTATCATTGAGTCGCTCGTAGAGGCGATCGGCGAGACCCCATATTTGTAGACGACGGTTTAATTTCAACAGGAGGCACATCGACTCAGCATGGCGCAAAAATTTTATGTGGTATGGACAGGACGGCAGACCGGTGTATTCACGGATTGGGCGACCACCCAGCGGGCCGTGGAGAAATATGCCGGGGCGCGCTTCAAGTCCTTCCCGACCCGTGCGGAAGCCGAGCAAGCCTTTGGCCGCGGCGGCTATGCAAGCACTCCGCCCAAAACGTCCAGCAGGCAAAAAACCCGCACAGGCGACAGCGAACGCGCTGCCATGCATAGCGCTCATCAGTTCGATGTCAGCATTTATTGCGATGGCGCCTGTGACCCCAACCCCGGCCATGCCGGCTCCGGCATTGTGGTGTATCGAGAGGGCAAACTCGCGCAATTGTGGTATGGCCTGTACAACCCCATGGGGACCAACAACACCGCTGAACTGAACGCGCTCTATCACGCCTTGCGCATGGCCGAAGCAGAAATCAAGAACGGCCATACCGTCGAGGTGTGCAGCGACTAGGACTGTTACGCGATCTACCGACGCATTGAAAAAGAACTGAAGCTCACCCATGTCGCCGCCCACGTCGGCACCGAAGGCAACGAACTCGCCGACCGCATGGCCATGCTCGCCGTGCAGCTTAAAGAAAAAAGGCTGCGTCTGTATCGGGAAGAAATGGACATTTCCACGCTGCTCAAGATGCGGGGCGGGTGAATAAGAAAGCGTTGGTCCCCCCAAAGACTCGTATCTCTTGTGCTAAACGGGTTCACGTAAGAGCTAAAAGCGGACTTGAACACCCCAATCTGACGCCCTATTTCCCGCCTCCGAAGGAACACTCTAGCACTATGCTTCCTCACAATGTTTAAATGATGCAGGCGGCCGGCGGTATGCGAGTGTCGCAAATCCAGGAATCGGGCATCCTAAATTCACCGAGTGCGGACGTCCCCGGTATCGCGTACAGCTTACCAAGTGAGCGTAGCAGCGTAAGATTTTTATTGCCTATGTGAAGGTTTGAAGGAATTTTGAAATATCACGTCTAACAAAAAGGAAGGAGGTGATACCATGAAAAACATGATTAAGATTTTAGTTGTCGCTTTGACCACGTTAAGTTTCAGCGCTCTCGGCTTCGCGCAGGCAAAACCGGCCACGCCAGCTACACCCGCGACTCCAGCCGCTCCGGCAACGGAGAAGAAAACGGAGATGAAATCCGAGAAGGCGAAGACCCATCGGTTTACCGGTGAAGTCACATCGCTGGATGCGAAGGCGGGCACATTCGCAGTTAAAGAAAAGGACAAGGAGATCAAGCTGACCGCCGACTCCAAGAGCGCTAAAGATACGCTGGAAAAGGTGAAAGTGGGCGATATGGTCAGGGTTTCCTACACCGAGAAGGACGGAAAGATGATCGCCAGCTCGGTCAAGGCCGAATCCAAAAAAGCGACGGAGAAAAAAGCCGACGTGACGGAGAAGAAACCAGCCACAAAGTAATCTTCTAAGCATGCACGTTGCGAGAGGGATGGTCGGGCAGCCGGCTGTCCCTCTTTTTTTCTGCTAGCAGCAGGCTCACAGGGTTGGACTGAGTCTGTATTCTAAACCCAGACCGATAGGGTCAGAATCGAGCGAAGCTCCGGACGCCGTGCTGGGTCCACTGTTTCCCTTCTGCGTCATCCCTCTTCCAACTCTGGATAGTGGCGGAAAATGCCTTGCTCGTTGAACGCCAGCCGCCGCGGCGACGATAGGTAAGCGGCGATTCGCGGACGCGCCATGACGCGATCGTGTAAAGTGACCATTCTCGGGTGTTGTGATTCGAGTCGCGCCATGGTTTTTGGAAAGGCGTAACGCGTTCCCTTGATCATCTGGAACAGGGAGAGATCGACGTAGCAAACTTTCTTGCCGAAAATAAAGTCGCCGCCTTTGGCGTTGAGTTTCAGAATTCTTTCAAAATAGCCGAGAAATTTTGGAATGCGCATCGAGGTGAAATGCGCGGCGCGCTTTTTGCTTTCGTCCATCTGCTGCTCGTAGTACAGAACGTTGGCGATCGGATGGTGCGTCTGGCCGGTTTCATACAGCCAATCGGCGATCGTCAGCTGCAACTGATGCACCCAGAGCCGGCTCGCTTCGCTTTTCGGCACGAGACCGAGCCGGGGCGCGAGGAACTGGAGAATGTTGGCGGTTTGCGAAATCAGGACCTTGCCGGCTTTTAGAAACGGCGGGGCAAACGGCGGATGTTCCAACGATGGGTCTTCGAGAAATTTCATGATCCCGGGACGGCCGAAGTTCGGATCGCGCGCGACGTCGAGGTAATCCGCCCCGGCATCTTCCAGCGAAAGGCGAACGAACTCGCCGCGGCCCTGGATCGACGGTTGATAGTACAGCTCATAACGCATGGTAGTCCTCCTCAAATCAGCAGCCGGTCTTTGAGAATCGAATCAAGTTTGGGGTCCGAGATAACGCTCACTTCAATCTCCGTGCTATGTCATCAACCGAATCTCCGATCAGTTCGAACATGAGAGCGCGGCTGATTTCGCAGGGAACGCAAACCGATAGCGCCTGGTAGCTCATGGAGATTTACCCATGTTTGCTCCATTGCGCAAATCCGCAATGGTCACCGGGAAGAACTGCTGTGCCAGCTACCTTCGGAACGATTTGAACGTTTGGAACGGCTTGAACGATTTGAACCTGCCGCGCGAAGCGCGCTGCTGGAAAACATTTTTTGATTGCGATAAGTGAATTGCTTGAGGGATTTGAAGCGCACATGATTTCCGGAGCTCTCGAAGGTTATACTTGCATCGATGTCAGCGGCCACGTGGCCGGGCCCTACGCCAGCAGCCTGCTCGGCGATCTCGGTTGCGACGTGATCAAAGTCGAACTGCCCAAGGGCGGCGACACGCACCGCGGGCGCAATCCGAAGTACGAAGGCTACGGGCCGAGCTTTCGGGCGCTCAACCGGAACAAAAGGAGCGTCACGCTCAACCTGCGCGAGAAAAGAGCCCGCGAGATTTTGCTGAAGCTATTGGAGACTGCGGATATTTTTCTCGAGAACTTTCGCCCGCCGACGAGAAAACATTTAGGCCTGGACTACGACGAGCTGGCGAAGCTGAATCCGAAATTGATCCACTGCTCGATCTCCGGCTACGGCCAGAGCGGCCCGTACCGCGATAAGCCTGGTTTCGACACCATCGGCCAGGCGCTAAGCGGCATGATGAGCCTGGTCACCGATCTCGACGATCCGAAAGTCGCCGGAGTTTCCTTCGTCGATCACGCGGCGGGAATTTTCGCTGCCCACGGCATTATGGCCGCGCTCCTCGCTCGCGCGAAAACCGGCGCCGGTCAATTCATCGACGTCTCGCTGCTGCAAGTGGCCATCGCCTTCATCGAGTCCCACGTCGCGGACTATTTAAATGGCGGCGAAGCGGTGTCGCGGGAGAATTTTCCCAAGGGTAGAATTTATAGCCTGCTCGATTGTGACAACAAACCCTTCATGGTTCATCTGTCGGGCCACAACGAAGCGTGGGAAGGACTGCTCAAAGCCGCGGAACTGGAAAGTTTGATCGGCAACCCGCGCTTTGCGACCCGCAAGCAACGCACCGACCGGCACAACGAAATTGTCGACCTGCTGCGCGGCCAGTTCCGCAAGAAAGCGCGCCACCATTGGTTGCCGCGGCTCGATGCAAACAACATTCCCAACGCTCCGATCAACACGATTCAAGAAGTATTCGACAACCCGCAAGTCAAACATCTCGGGATTCCCAAGCAGATCACCCATCCGAAAATGGGCGCGAGCAAGCTGGTGGGGAGTCCGATCAACATGTCGGACACACCGCCAAAGTTCTTTCGTCCCGCGCCGCTCTTAGGAGAACAGACCGAGGAAGTGTTGGAAGGGCTGGGCTATGGCAAGGAAACGATCAAACAGTTACGTGAAGGCAAAGTGATTTAGTCGAGTTGAGAAATTGTTTATGCGGCTGCTCAAAAATGGTCAGATGCGAGGCGCGCGAAGGCCGATGAGCGAAGGCGTACTCTGGTCGTACGTTGAAGCGAAATCGGCCGAGCGCAAACGAAGCAGGTGGACGTTTTTCAGCAGCCGAAAAGGAGTGAACTATGGATTTTAACGTGAGCGCGGATCCCCCGCACGTCGTCGAATTTAGAAACGAGGTGGTTGCCTGGATGGCGGAGCAGTTTAAAGGCCACGACCATCTGCGCTGGTCGGCGTCCTGGTCGACCCGCGAGGACCAGGACGAATATAAATTCCGCCGCAGCCTCGCCGAGAAGTTGGGCGCCAAGGGCTGGCTCTTTCCGATTTACCCGAAGAAATACGGCGGCGCCGACCTCACCGTCGATCATCAGATGGTGCTCGAAACAGAGCTGTTCAAATACGGGCTCAATCTGTCCCACGTCTTCTACACCCTCGCGCGCATCGTCGCACCGGTGCTGATCCGCTGGGGCACCGAAGAACAGAAAAATGAATTCTTGCAGCCGATCACGCGCGCGCAAATCTGCGTCTGGCAGGTGCTCACCGAACCACACGGCGGCAGTGACATCGCCAACTGCCAGACCAAAGCGATCCGCGACGGCGATCACTACGTCGTCAACGGCCAGAAGGTCATGGTCGGCCATCATCTGCCGCCGGATTACCTCTGGACGCTGGTGTGCACCAACCCGGGCGGCAAACGCCACGAAAACCTCGCTTGGCTGCATATCCCGGCGAAACTTCCCGGCATCACGATCCAGCACATGAACATGATGATGGGCATCAAAAACGCGGTCTTCTTCGACAACGTGCGCGTGCCGGCGAAATATTTGATCGGCGGCGAAAATAACGGCTGGAAGGTCGCCAGCACGCACATGGAGCTCGAACATGGCGGCGACGGCCGCATCGCGGCGGATCCTTTGATCGAGCGCGTCGTCGAGTATTGCCGCAACACGCGCGTCGAGGGTAAGCCGATCATGGAAGACGCGCGCGTGCGCGACCTGATCGCCGACATGATGATCGAGTTGAATACGCTCCGGCGCTTTAACCAACTCATCTACTGGCGCCGCTTCGCGAAAAAACCGCATCCTTATGGGGGCCCGCAACAGCGCTACTATCAACGCATGCTGCGCCTGCGTAACGGCGAACGCTTGCAGGCGATCATGGGCGCCGATGCTCTGGAACAGAACTTGTCAGTGCATGAAGTCGTCGACTTCGAGTACGCCGTGCGCACCGGTCCCGGACAATTGCACGGCGGCGGCACGTTGGATACCGACCGTTTGATCTTCGCCCGTCGCCTCGGCCTCGGCCGCCCGACGACCGAAAAAGCGCCGGAAACCGATTAGGCAATAAACATCAGGTAACGTTTTGAACGGCTTGAACGATTTGAACGTTTTGAACCCAATGACACTGATCGTTCCAGTCGTTTCATAAGTTCCAATCGTTCCAGACGGAGGAGAAGAACATGGACCTGTCGTTAACCGAAACCCAAGAAGAATTTAAAAAGGTGGCGGCCGATTTCGTCAAAGCGGAAGTGCCCGCGCATCAGATGACCCAGTGGTATAAGAACAAACAAACCTATCAACCGCAGTTGGTAAAAAAAGCCGCGGAGATCGGCTGGCTCGGCATGATGTTGCCGGAAGCATACGGCGGTTCGGATGTCTCGACGATGGATTGCGCCGTCGTTTTCGAAGAGCTCGGTCGCGGCCCGGTGCCGGGACCGCTCTTTACTTCGGGAATTCTAAGCGCGCAGATGATTTTCGAAGCCTGCACCGAAGAGCAAAGAAAGGCGCTGTTGCCACCGCTCTGCAGCGGCGCATCGATCGTCATTCCCGCCATCGCCGACAAAGCCGCTTATTGGGGACCCGAAGCCGTTGAAACGCGCTTGAGCAAAACTGCCGGCGGCTACATCATGAACGGCACCAAGCGCTTCGTCTTCGACGCACAAGCCGCGACCAGTTTTCTTTGCGCCGCGCGCAGCGAAGAGGGAAAAGTCGTTTTTCTGCTCGTCGACGCCAAGAGCCCGGGAATCACGATCACGCCGCATGTCGGCTTCTTTATTTCTGTCGCAGAGGTTCGCTTCGATAAAGTAGTTGTCGCGCCGACAAATCTGCTTGGTTCGAGCGGTGCGAGCTGGGCGACGCTTGAAACCGCGTTGGATAAATCTCTGCCGATTCTCTCCGCCTATCAAGTCGGCGCGACCCAGGAAGTCTTCGATATGACCTGCGAGTATACCCGCACCCGCGTCGTGTTCGGCCAGCCGATCGGCCGCTTCCAGCGCGTCCAGGATCACTGCGTCGATATCTCGATCAATCTCGATATGGCACGCTGGGCGACCTACGAAACGATCTGGCGTCTCGAGAGTGGCATGCCGGCGCGCGCCGCGGTGCATGAGGCCAAAGCCGTGGCGAGCGACGGCTATTATCACGGGACTAATTACGCGCACATGGTTTGGGCCGGACCGGGCACCGATTACGGCCACCCGATGATGGCGCACAGCGTGCTTGCACATACGCTGTATCAGTATCTCGGCACGCCCGGGCACCATAAACGCTTGATGATGGACGCGCTTTATCCGCGCGCTTAGCGCGGTTCCGTGTTCAAGGTTCAATGTTCCGAGTTTTTGTGAACCCGGAACTTAGAACTTGGAACCTTGAACTGGACCTTGCGCGCACAGGAGGTAGTATGCGGTTACCGTTGCGTTCATTCGCGCCCCTTGTTCTCGTTCTCGCATTCGCTCCTTCGCGTCTTTGCGCGCAACCTGCCCTGATCGAGGCCGCCAAAAAAGAAAACAAACTGGTCTGGTATACCTCGATGGCGATCGACACATCGAAGCCGTTGTTGGACGCATTTCAAAAAGAATATCCTTTCATCAAAGCCGAACTGGTGCGCGCCGGCGAAGAACAATTGATGAACCGCATCCTTAGCGAAACCCGCGCCGGCCAGTGGCTGTTCGATGCGATCTCTACGAGCGCCATGGGCGCTTTGGTCGATCGTCGCATGATCACGCCCTATGTCACTCCCGAGCGCGATGCGATTTTAACTGAATTCAAAGATCCGCAAGGCTATTGGACCGGCGTCTTCGTCAACAACCTAGTGCTCTGCTACAACACCAAGATGCTCGCGGCCAAGGATGCGCCGAGAAATTATCCCGACCTGCTCGATCCCAAGGTGGGGCAAAGAAAAAACCGTGCAGTACATGAAACGCCTGGCGCTGCAGAGCCCATTATGGCGGCGCGGTCATGGTCTTACTGCGCAGCTCCTCGGCGCCGGTGAAGTGCCGCTGGCCTGGGCCTATAATTTTCGTATCGAACGCATGAAAAACGAAGGCGCGCCGGTAGAATGGATTGAAACTTTTGATCCGATCGTCGTCACGGTAAGCGGCATGGGCCTGAGCGCAAAAGCAGCCAATCCCAATGCCGCAAAACTCTTGATCGACTTCGCCACCTCAAAAAAAGGCCAGCAGATGGTGCGCGGCATGCGCCGGATTCCCACGCGCAGCGATATCGAACCGCTGGCACCGAAGATGGATCAGACCAAGCTGAAATTAAAGGCCGTGCCCAAAGAAGTTTACCTGCATCTCGACGACCACGCCCGCGAGTTTCGACAGATCTTCGGCTTGTAAGTCCCGGTTGTCGCGGCGATCTCGGCCTCCACGCCGAGAGCTCGTCTTTACAAGTCGTTTGAACTCAGCTGTCATTCTGAGCCGGAGGCGAAGAATCTGCTTGTCATTACGTAACCGTTCTTATCAAACAACAGATCCTTCGCTCTCTCTCATCAAGATGACAACTGCTCACGCTCATACCCTAGCTGCGTCGGAAGTAGCAGGCTGCTGAAAAAGGTACTCATGCTTCGAGAGCCTCAGCATGAACGGATTTATCTCAATGATTTCAACACCTCCTCCGTTCGTTCTGAGCAGCGGCCCGTCGAAGGACTCCGAGGCGTTTTTCAGCTGCCTGCCAGATGTCCTCGCCCAAAAGTTCGTTAAACAAGTTGTACACGCTTAGCCGTCATACCGGCGGATGCCGGTATCCAGATTTCTTTGAAATTCCTGGATTCCGGGTCGTGCTAGCTGCGCCAGCTTGCCCGGAAGACGATCGAATTATATTGCGAATTCTAAGTCAGCACACTAGATCGAAGCGGCCTTTCGCAGATCTTCACTCAGCCAGTCGAGAACATACGGCAGCCCAGTCCCATCTTTCAAATTCATAAACACAAACGGCCGCTCGCCGCGCATTTTTTTGGCGTCGCGCTTCATGACCGCGAGATCGGCACCGACATGGGGAGCGAGATCGATTTTGTTGATGACAAGCAGATCCGAGCGCGTTATTCCCGGCCCGCCTTTGCGCGGTATCTTATCGCCTGCGGCGACGTCGATCACATAGATCGTCAGGTCGACCAACTCCGGGCTGAAAGTCGCCGCGAGATTGTCGCCGCCGGATTCAATAAAAATTAATTCGAGGTGTCAAAACGGCGATTGAGACGAGTCACGGCTTCGATGTTGATCGACGCGGCCTCACGGATCGCCGTGTGCGAGCAACCGCCGCTCTTCACGCCGATGGTCCGCTCGACGGCAAGCGCAATCATGACGCACGAGAAATTGCGCGCGTCTTCCTTCGTGTAAATATCGGTCGTGACCACCGCGATGTCGTGCGAGTCGCGCAGCGCTCTGCACAAAGATAGCGTCAGCGCGGTCTTGCCGGATCCCACCGGCCCGCCGATGCCAACACAAAGCGGTTGTTTGTCACTCGTCATTTTCTCGAAATCGCCGTTGTCCGCGTACCGAATAATTTATTCGAAGCGAAAAACCTCCCGCTCCAAAGGTGCAACCAAAAGGGCAACATCTTCCCCTCCTCTTTCCTCCCCCGCGTTTGAGTGTCATTCTGAGCCGAAGGCGAAGAATCTCGTCTTCGCAACTAGCTGAAAATGCGAGATGCTTCGCTTTGCTCAGCATGACATCCATATGATTGCACGAATTCCGACACAGTCTCGCTGCAAAGGAGGATGAAGGTGGGGCGCAACCTTCATGGTAAAAACCAAATCCATCATATCTCTACGATCGAAATAACCGCGAATATTGCGTCTCGTGCCTACTCGAAAGAATCGCCATTCCCGGCGCGAATCCGCCGATATCATCGTCAGCTATCGACGCTGCTTTTTCGGCGACCATCGG